>Ga0315298_1000688_pt1 | contig 65365 bp, 58 predicted proteins | sample WHS_1_MG_FD_203077 | JGI IMG/M metagenome (GOLD analysis project Ga0315298, IMG submission 203077) | Extremophilic microbial mat communities from Washburn Hot Springs, YNP, Wyoming, USA - WHS_1_MG | ecosystem: Environmental > Aquatic > Thermal springs > Hot (42-90C) | place: USA: Wyoming...
AGGGTCTCGAACCCACAGCCTCCGGTTTTGGAGACCGGCGCTCTAGCCAATTGAGCTACACCCCTGCAGTGACAGGTCGCTTGCGGACAGCACGCGTCCGCTGGCTTGCACAACGTGCGGGCTTCGATGTCAAGGGCCGCCCCCTGAAACGCGATTTCGTCAGGAAGCGGATCGAGGCCGGACGCTGGAGCGGGTGACGGGAATCGAACCCGCACAACCAGCTTGGAAGGCTGGGACTCTACCGTTGAGCTACACCCGCGTCGCGACCTTCTATAATCGGGTCGCCGCCGGCCAGCAATGCTTGCCGGCGGGGTGATCCGTGCGGGATTGCCGTGCTCCCGTGCTTGCGGCGGGGTTGAACGGGGCGGGCGATCGGTGGCACACCTCGCCCGCCGACCGGGGCGAGGCTCAGGCGGGGTTCAATTTTTGGAGTGTGGCTGATGATGGCTCCCCGGCGTTCCGCGCATATGACGATCATGGTGGCTGCGGCGCAGAAGGCGGCGAAGCGGCTGATCCGCGATTTCAACGAGGTCGAGCATCTGCAGGTGTCGGTGAAAGGGCCTTCGGATTTCGTCAGCCAGGCGGATCTGCGTTCGGAACAGACGATCATCGAGGAGCTGGAACGCGCGCGGCCCGGTTATGCACTGCTCGGCGAGGAAGGTGGCGCGCGGGGGTCGGATAACTGGGCGTGGCGCTGGGTGATCGATCCGCTCGATGGGACCACGAATTTTCTCCATGCGATTCCGAACTGGGCGATCTCGATCGCGCTGGAAAAGCGCCTGCCGGATGGCGGGGCGGAGGTGGTGGCGGGGCTGGTGTTCGCACCGGCGCTCGATGAGATGTTCTGGGCGGAAAAGGGCGCGGGCGCGTATCTGAACGACAAGCGGCTGCGGGTTTCGGCCCGGCGGGATTGGTCGGCTTCGCTGTTCGCGACCGGGATTCCGTTTGCCAAGACCGCGCCGCGCAACCGCCTCGCCTTCGCGCGGGTGCTCGGGCAGTTGATGCCGGAGACCGCCGGGGTGCGGCGGATGGGCTCGGCGGCACTCGATCTCGCCTGGACCGCGGCAGGGCGCTACGAGGCGTATTGGGAACTCGGGACGCAGGCGTGGGACGTGCTGGCCGGGGTGTTGCTGGTGCGCGAGGCCGGTGGGTATGCGACCGATCCGGCGGGGCACGATCATGTCACCGGCGATGTGGTGGCGGGCAACCCGCATATCCAGCCACGGCTGCGGGATATGCTGGTCGAGGCGATGGAGGGGGTGAAAGCCTGAACGCCCGACAGCGTGAATGGCCGCGTGATGGCGCGCCGCTAGGCCACCAGCGGGGCGCGCAACGCGGCGGCGCGCGCCCATGATTCGGCGACGTCCTCATCGAACAGTTCGGCGAGTTTTTTCATCATGGTGCCGCCGAGTTCTTCGGCATCGACCAGGGTGACGGCGCGGCGGTAGTAGCGGGTGACGTCGTGGCCGATTCCGATGGCGGTGAGTTCGACGAGGTCGCGGCTTTCGATGTCGCGGATCACGTCGCGCAGATGGCGTTCGAGGTAGTTGCCCTGATTGACCGAGAGGGTGCTGTCATCGACCGGGGCGCCATCGGAAATCACCATCAGGATGCGGCGGTGTTCCGGGCGGGCGAGCAGGCGGCGATAGGCCCAGGCGAGGGCTTCGCCGTCGATGTTTTCCTTGAGCAGGCCTTCGCGCAGCATCAGGCCGAGATTGCGCCGGGCGCGGCGCCAGGGCTGGTCGGCGGCCTTGTAGATGATGTGGCGGAGGTCGTTGAGGCGACCGGGGTTGCGCGGCTTGCCTTCGCCGACCCATTTCTCGCGGCTTTGGCCGCCCTTCCAGGCGCGGGTGGTGAAGCCGAGGATTTCGACCTTGACGGCGCAGCGTTCGAGGGTGCGGGCCAGGATATCGCCGCACATGGCGGCAACCGAGATCGGGCGCCCGCGCATCGAACCGGAATTGTCGATCAGCAGAGTGACCACCGTGTCGCGGAATTCGGTGTCGCGTTCGCGCTTGAACGACAGGGGCAGCAACGGATCGACGACGACGCGGGCGAGACGGCCGACATCGAGCAAGCCATCCTCAAGGTCGAACTCCCAGGCGCGTTGTTGTTGCGCCAGCAACCGGCGTTGCAGGCGGTTGGCGAGTTTGGAGACGACGCCGTGCAGATGTTGGAGTTGCTGGTCGAGTTGCTGGCGGAGCCTTGCCAGTTCCTCGATGTCGCATAATTCGTCCGCCGCGATTTCCTCGTCGAAGGCGCGGGTGAAGGCGCGGTAGGCGGTGTGGGGATCTTCGGGGATGGGCTTGCGGCGCTGCTGCGGGCCGGCGGGGGCTTCGTCGCTGGCGGTGGCGCTTTCGTCCTCGTTGTCCTCGTCGGCATCCGATTCGGCGGATTCGGATTCCATCGCCTCGGGGGCTTCGGACATCGGCTGGTCCTGATCCTGCTCGGACCGGGTTTCGCCCTCGCCGGAATTATCCTGCTGGAGGGATTGTTCGCCCTGATCACCGGCATCCTCGCTGTCGTCGCCTTCCTCGGAGGAGGTTTCGGCCTCGGCGAGGTCCATCGCGGCGAGCAGGCGGCGGGCGGCGCGGGCGAAACTGTCCTGATCGGCCCGCTCGGCGGCGAGATCGTCGAGGGCGGATTCGGCCTCCGCAGGCAATGTTCCGCGCCAAAGATCGAGGATGTTGCGGGCGGCACCCGGTACCGAATCGGGGTCCATCCGCTCGCGGACCAGCAGGGCGAGCGCCTGGGCGGTGGGAAGCTGATCGCGCCGGCTCATGCGGTCGAGACCCTCGGCCTCCGAATCGTCCTGCAATTTGCGGTGCAGATTGGCGGCGACCCCGGCCATGTGCGCGGCACCGACAATCTCGACCCGCGCCTGTTCCAGCGCGTCGTACGCATCGCGCGCCTCGCGGGCGACCGGGGCGCGGTTGGCGTGGACGGTATCGTCGTGATGGCGCAGACGCAGGGCCATCGAATCGGCAATGCCACGCAGCCGCGCGACCTCCGCCGGCGGCAAGGCGCGGGTGGGCGAGGGCAGCCGGGCGCGCTTGCCGGCAAGACCGGCAGCACCCGGCTGATAGGCGACCTGCACCTCATCGCTGCCGGCGATGGCACGGACCGCGCCGGCGGTGGCGCGCTTGAAATCCTCGCTGCGGGACTGCTCGGTCATCAGGTCTTGCGCGGATGCACGCCGGTTTCGATCTCGCCGTTGAAACAGCGCTGGTAGTATTCGGCGACCGTACTGCGCTCCGCCTCGTCGCATTTGTTGAGGAAGGTCAGGCGGAAGGCAAACCCGATATCGTTGAAAATCCGCGCATTCTCCGCCCAGGTGATGACGGTGCGCGGCGACATCACGGTCGAGATGTCACCATTGATGAACCCGGCGCGGGTGAGGTCGGCGAGGGCAACCATGCTCTCGATCTTTTTGCGCTCCGCCGTGTTCCCCGCAGAAACGCCGAGCTTGGCCATGACGATCGATACCTCCTGCGCATGCGGCAGGTAATTCAGCGTGGCGACGATGTTCCAGCGGTCCATCTGACCCTGATTGATCTGCTGGGTGCCGTGATAAAGCCCGGTCGTATCGCCCAGCCCGACGGTGTTGGCGGTGGCGAACAGGCGGAACGCCGGATGCGGGCGGATCACGCGGTTCTGGTCGAGCAGCGTGAGCTTGCCCTCGACCTCAAGAACCCGCTGGATCACGAACATCACATCCGGCCGCCCGGCATCGTATTCGTCGAACACCAGAGCGCACGGGTGCTGCAAGGCCCATGGCAGCAGACCCTCGCGGAACTCGGTGATCTGCTTGCCTTCCTTCAGCACGATCGCATCCTTGCCGATCAGGTCGATCCGGCTGATGTGACTGTCGAGATTGACGCGAATGCACGGCCAGTTCAACCGCGCGGCAACCTGCTCGATATGCGTCGATTTGCCGGTGCCATGATAACCCTGGATCATCACCCGGCGGTTGAGCGCGAAACCGGCGAGAATCGCAATCGTGGTCTCACGGTCGAACTTGTACGTGTCGTCGATCTCGGGGACATGCTCGGTGCGCTCGGAAAACGCCGGCAGGTCGAACCCGCACTCGATGCCGAATACGTCGTGCGAAGATACCACACGATCCGGCAGATTGATCGCCGATGTCGGCACCCCACGAGTCTCCGGCAAAGCAGCTATGTTGGTCATCGATCAGACTTCCTAAAATCCCAGTCCCGTAAACTACTCGCCATCGCGCAGTCTGCAACCCCGCAGATATGATCGGAGCGCGGTACTGGCGGACAGGAAGGCCAAGGGGCTTTGCCCCCTGGACCCCCACTAAGGGCGCGGCCCTTAGAACCCTTTGGTTTTGGTCTTGGGAGGGCGATCCAGGCCACTGCCGTTCAGCGGCACGACGCATCGCCCTCCCAAGACCAAAACCAGTGGATTCCAAAGGCTCCGCCTTTGGCGGGGTCGAGGGGCAGAGCCCCTCACCTTGCTTTCCTCTGGTACCGCGCTCTGATCAGGCCTTCGGAATGCGGATGACGAAGCGGGCGCCGGTGATGGTGCCGGAGGTGTTGCGGCGGTTTTCGGCCATGATGCGGCCGAGATGGGCTTCGACGATCTGGCGGGAGATGGAGAGGCCGAGGCCGGAGTGGCTGCCGAAGCTTTCCGACTGGGGGCGTTCGGAGTAGAATCGGTCGAAGACGTGGTTGAGTTTGGCGTCGGGGATACCGGGGCCTTCGTCTTCGACGGCGATTTCGATGGTGCTGCCGGTTTCGCGGCCGCGCAGCCAGATTTTGCCGGCTGGCGGGCTGAAGGAGGCGGCGTTGCCGATGAGGTTGCGCATGACCTGGACCAGCCGGCCTTCGGCGCCGCGGACGGTGAGGCCGGATTTGGGGGCGTCGAGTACGATGACCGGGTCGGTTTCCTTGCGGGTGGCGTCGTGGATTTCGGCGAGGGCCGCGAGGATGGGGGCGAGGTCGACCGGTTCGAGGGCGGTGCGCGACATTTCGGAATCGAGGCGGGAGCTGTCGCTGATATCGGAGATCAGCCGATCGAGGCGTTGGACGTCCTGGGCGATGATATCGAACAGGCGGGCGGCACGGGCTTTGTCGTCCATGCGGCGGATGGTTTCGATGGCCGAGCGGATCGAGGAGAGCGGATTTTTGATTTCGTGGGCGACGTCGGCGGCGAAGCGTTCGATGGCGTCCATCCGGGTCCAGAGGGCATGGGCGGAATCTTCGAGGGCGCGGGCGAGCTGGCCGATTTCGTCCTGCCGGGCGGCGATGGCGGGCGGGACCGGTTCGGACATGGCGGCGCGGCCTTCGCGCAGGCGGCTGGCGGAATCGGCGAGGCGCAGGAGCGGGGTGGCGATGGTGCGGGCGAGGTAGGCCGAGAGCAGGACGGTGAGCGCGAGGGCGAGGGCGAAGAGGGCGAGGATCGAGACCCGGATGGCGAAGACCGCGCGATCGACTTCGGTGGCTTCGCGGGTGAGCAGGACGACGCCCACGGAGTGTTTGGAGCGGATGATCGGTTCGGCGACGGTGATGAGCAGGCGGCCATCGGGGGCGCGGCGGATGAAGGGGGCGGCCTGATGGTTGGCGGGTGCGCTGGTGAGGCGCAGGGCTTCGCGCACGCTGGGCTGCCAGCCGAGGCCTGCGGCTTCGCCTTCGGTGCCGGTGGGGGTGAGGTCGGGGTTGGGCAGGAAGGCGAGGAACTGGTCGTAGAGGAGGCTGACGGCGCGGGCGAAATTGCCGCGCGGATGCACGGGCGGCAGTTTTTCGGTGATGATGGCGCCGCCCGGCCCCTGGCGGATGCGGGAATTGGCGATGACCTGGCCATCGCTGCCGTAGATGATCGCCTGCGCGTTCGGGGTCGGCTCGATCAGGCGATAGAGCAGCGGGCGGGCGAGATCGGGGTTGATGACCGGCTGGTTGGCGGCGTTGTTCTGGACGGCGGATTCGGCGAGTGCACCGGCATAGATGCGGGCCTGTTCGCGCAGGGCGGTAACCTCGGCGGTGAGCAGCCCGTGCTGGTACTGATCGAGATAGAGCAGGGCGGCGACGATGAGGGCGAGCGGGAGGGCGTTGACCAGCAGGATGCGGCGCAGCAGGGGCGAGATGCGCCAGCGCCGGGAGGGTGGGGAAGCGGCGGTCATGGGGTTGTGAGGAGTGGGGAAGGGAAGCAAAAAAACTTTCTTTCATTGGGACTGCATCGGTGAAACCACCCATGTCCCTGATCGCCAAAAGTTTTTTGCTTCTTTTTTACAAAAAAGAAGTCCTGCACTACCCTTTGTTTCGCCCCGCGCAGACCCGACGCCATCATGCCTCTTTGTAGCGGTAACCGATGCCGTAGAGGGTTTCGATCTGGTCGAATTCCTCGTCCATCGCGCGGAATTTGCGGCGGAGGCGTTTGATGTGGCTGTCGATCGTGCGGTCGTCCACGTAGACGCTTTCGCCGTAGGCGGCGTCGATCAGCTGGTCGCGCGATTTGACCATGCCGGGGCGCGAGGCGAGGGCTTTGACCAGCAGGAATTCGGTGACGGTGAGCTGGATGTCGAGGCCTTTCCAGAGGCATTGGTGTTTGGTTTCATCGAGGGTGAGGTTGCCGCGCGCCATCAGCCCGGCGGGGGCTGCGCCGGAGCCTTCGGCGCGGCTGGCTTCGTTGCGGCGGAGCAGGGTGCGGATGCGTTCGAGCAGGAGGCGCTGGCTGAAGGGTTTGGTGATGTAGTCATCGGCGCCGAGGCGCAGGCCCATCAGTTCGTCGAGTTCGTCGTCCTTGCTGGTCAGGAAGATCACCGGCATGGCGGAGCGGGCGCGCAGGCGCTGGAGCAGTTCCATTCCGTCCATCCGGGGCATTTTGATGTCGAGCACCGCGAGGTCGACCGGGCGGGCCATCAGCCCCTGGAGGGCGGATTCGCCATCGGTATAGGTGCGAACGAGGAAGCCTTCCTGTTCCAGGGTCATCTGGACCGATTCGAGGATGTTGCGGTCGTCGTCGACCAGCGCGATGGTATGTTTCATGATTTCTGCTTTACCGGAGGGCGGGGCGGATTATTCTCGCTGTGACGTGACGGGAAAGAGGCGATAATGCAAGAGTTGAGGGAGAGCCAGAACGATATCCACCGCGAGGCGCGGCTGTTGCTGCGGGCGGCGCGGGTGGCGAGCCTTGCGGTGTTGGAGGAGGATTATCCCTCGATCGCGCTGGTGACGCCGGCGGTGACGCTGGATGGCGGGGTGGTGCTGCTGCTCTCGCAGCTTTCGGCGCATACCCGCGCGCTCGATCGCGACGGGCGGTGTGCGCTGATGGTGAGCGGGCCGGCGGAGGAGCGCAATCCGCAGACCAGCCCGCGTTTGTCGCTGGTGTGCGACGCGGTGCGGAGCGAGGACGCGGCGGATCGGGCGCGGTATCTGGCGGTGCATCCCTATGCCGGTTTTTATGCCGGGTTCGGTGATTTCGGGATGTATCGGCTGAGCACGATCGCGGCGCGTTATGTCGGCGGGTTCGCGCGGGCGGCGTCGCTCGATGTGGAGCGGTTGGCGCCGGTGACCGTGGCGCTGCGCGACGAGGCGGCGGCGGCGGCGGCGATGGCGGCGGTGAACGCGGGGCAGGGCGGGCGGCTCGACCGGATCGCGCGGGAACAGGGCGGCGACGGGAGTGGCTGGCAGGTGATTGCGCTCGATCCTGACGGGTATGATCTGGCGCGCGAGGATGTGGTGCTGCGGGTGGCGTTCGCGCACGGGCTGCGGACCTATGCCGATTTCACCAGCCAAATCGGGTGAGGGGTGGGCCCGTGCGCGGGGCGGAATTCATCGAAGTTTCATCGCGGGCCGCTTTTGCGGCGGGACGGGATCGGCGAGAGAACGGCCAGACATTGCGGGATGATTGCCATGACATTGACGCGCCGCCTGATTGCTTCGCTGCTCGGTTCGACCTTCCTGATGCCGGGGCTTGCCGCTGCCGCGCCGCCGGGGGCGTCGCCGGTCATTACCGCGCCGGTGCCCAAGGCGGCGATGCCGTATGTGATCCGCGCGGGGCGCGGGCCGCAATTGACCACGGCGCAGATGGCGGCGCTGATCCGGCACCGGATCAGATATGTCTTCGTGCTGTATCAGGAAAACCGCTCGTTCGATTCGTATTTCGGCACGTTTCCGGGTGCTGACGGGCTCTATTCGCAATCGGCCGCGCAGACGCCGGGGTTGACCCAGAAGATCATCGGCGTGTCCGGCAAGGTCGAGACCATCCAGCCTTTCACCATCGGGCCGAAGCAGTTTGCCGCGGATACCGACGATATCGATCATTCCCACCCGATCATGTTCGCGAAGATGCACATCGTGAACGGCCATGCCGAGATGAACCGGTTCGCGCTGGAGGAGGAAAAGAAATACTGGAAATCCGGTCCGCACCCCTCGCTCAAGGCCAAGCAGATGGGCGAACTCGCGATGGCGCACGAGGATTGCAACACCATCCCGATCCTGTGGCGCTATGCCGACCGCTTCGTGCTGATGGATCATATGTTTCAGGACATGGTCGGACCCTCGACACCGGGGAATCTGTCGATCTTCGCGGCGCAGACCGGGTTGACCCAATGGGCGCTGCATCCGAACGAGGCGTGGAAACAGGTCAATCAGCCGGGCGAGCCGGTCGATGCCGATATCGACCCGCTCTGGGGCTCGCGCGAGGACCCGTTCCAGCACAAGCTGGTTCCGTATAATCCGCGCGATTATGCGGAGGATGGGCCGGGGAAGGTGCAGATCAACCAGACCTACGCCACGGTGGCGCTGACCACCGCCGGCAATACGGTGAAACGCAAGACCAGCGCGGATCTCGACCCGAAACCCGACCTCGACGATGTGCGCAAGGATATCTCGTTCATCCAGCGGCTCGACCGGCACAAGGTCGCGTGGCGCTGGTTTCAGGAAGGGTTTTCGACCCGTCCGGTGCCGGATGATCTGGGACCGAAGGACGCCGAGGGGGTTCATGCCTCCTACATCACTCATCATAACGGGCCGCAATATTTCGGCTATATCGCGAACAACCCGAAAATGACGGCGGATATGGGCGGGCTGCGCGCGTTTTTCACGGCGGTGCAGCAGGGTTCGCTGCCGGCGGAAGGCGGCGTGTTCTATGTGAAGGGCGGGTATCTCAACGGGTTCGGGATGCACCCGGCCGACCCCGATCCGGCGGTGCAGAAGAAATTTCTCGGCGACGACGATCACCCCGGCTATTCCGACAGCCAGATCAGCGAGGCCATGCTGGCGCGGGCGGTGAATGCCATTGCGTCGAGCAAATACTGGGCCCATGCGGCCATCATTATCACCTGGGATGATTCCGAAGGCGATTACGACCATGTGCCGCCGCCGGAGCTTGCCACGGCACCCAATGGCACGCTGCTGAGCGACGGGCCGCGCGTTCCGTTCATCGTGATTTCACCGTTCGCCCGCGCGCACGAGGTTTCCCACGCCATCGGCAATCAGGCTTCGGTGATCAAATTCGTCGATGCGGTGTTCAATCTGCCGCCGCTCGCGACGCTGCCGGATGAGCAGGAAGGGCGCCAACGCGGCGAGGCGGAGTTTCACCAGAAATATATGGGGCCGTTCGATGCCGAGACGCCGGATGTGACCGATCTGTTTTCCGCCTTCGATCCGCTACGGCTCGAAGGCAAGGCCGAACCATTGCCGGCATCCTATGCCATGGTGCCGGAGGACTGGACCACGGAGCTCCCGGCGCGGACCGGGGCCGATTGCAAGATGATCGGGATCGTGCCGACGAATGTGCAATTGCATCTGCCGAACCGGATTCCGAGGGATTTCAACCCGCGCCCGAAAACCGACCCGACGAAATCGTGAGGCGCTGACAACCTTGACGTGTATCATATTGTCGTTGCACTTTGGCGTGGTGGTTCATGCTCAGGGATGCGGAGGGAGATATGGGACGCGTTGCGGCTGTGGTGATCGCTCTGGCGCTGGCAATGGCGGGCGCATCGGCGGATGACGGGGGACATCATGCGAAGCATGATTATCACGTCCATCCCGCGAAACTGAGCGGCAGGACCTTCAAGAGTCTCGATGCGGCGAAGGCCGCCTGCGGCAAGAGCCCCGTGGTGTGGCTCAACCCGACCGGGGTGGTGTTTCATACTGCATCCTCGCGCTGGTTCGGTCATACCAGCACGGGGGTCTATACTTGTCGCGATGCCGCCGAGGCGGCGGGGTATTGGAAATCGAAATACTGAGGGCCGTATCGTGGGGCGGCCCTGCCGTTGAACGGCGCTGTCCGTTACCGGACCTCGCCGTTGCGACGGCGGTTTTCAGTTTTGCGCGTTGTTGGCCTGGTTGGTGGCCTGACCGGGCACTTTGAACTGGGTGCCGTAGGAATGGTTGATCTCCTGCACGATTTTCGCGTGCGGGGTAAAGAACGGCGCGGCTTGTGCGGCAACCGGCGCGAAAGTGCCGATGGCGGTGAGAAGCGCGAGGCCGAGAGTGAGGTTTTTCATTGGATTTGTCCTGCTGGTCCGTCAGGGCGGCGCGTCTTCGATGGCGCGCCGCCGCTGTCGGGTAATGTAGTGGTCGAACGAACGATCAGTTGTTGCGGATCGCGTTCATCTGCTGGGCATGAACCGCACGACCGGTCGCGCCCGGGATGTTATGGTTGGTCTGGTCGTGAACCACGATCGGGCTCGGCGAGTACATCGAGGTGCCGACATTCGCGGCGTTCGCGGCCAGCGGGGCAAAGGCACCGACGGCGGCGAGAACGGTCAGAAGACGAGTGAATTTACGCATGTGAGTCTCTCCTAGAAAAAATGATCTGCAGGATCGTTCCTGCTTGATGCTGGAGATGGTTCATGCGGTGGCCCGGCATAACCCGGATGATTGGCCTAGGACTTATGCCGCCCGCGTATAGGTGGCTCGGCGGGCGGGATTGCGGGCGGGATATTTAGCGGTTGGCTGCGGCGGTTCGCCCGCGCTATGCTGGCCGCATGAAAATCGATCCACAACTGACGGCATGGGCTCCGGAATTCGCAAGTTGGCGTCAGGATTTCCACGCTCACCCCGAAATCGCCTATCAGGAACATCGGACGGCGGCGCTGGTTGCCGAGCGGTTGAAATCCTTCGGGATCGAGGTCACCACCGGGGTCGGCGGGACCGGCGTGGTCGGCACGCTGCGGCAGGGGCGGCTCGACCGGGCGGGCGGCAATCGCGCCATCGCGCTGCGGGCGGATATGGATGCGTTGCCGATGGATGAGGCCAACGACCTTCCCTATCGCTCGCAAAATCCGGGGCGGATGCATGCGTGCGGGCATGACGGGCACACCACCATGCTGCTCGCCGCCGCGCGATATCTGGCGGAGACCCGCAACTTCGCCGGCACGATCCATTTCATTTTCCAGCCCGCCGAGGAAGGTGGCGCGGGTGCGCTGCGGATGATCGAGGACGGGTTGCTGGAGCGGTTTCCCTTCGACGCGGTGTTCGGCGCGCATAACGACCCGACCTTGCCGGTGGGTGCTCTGTCGGCATCGCCGGGGTCGGTGATGGCGGCCACCGATGATGTCACGATCCGCCTGACCGGGCGGGGCGGCCATGCCGCGCGGCCGCATTACGCGATCGATCCGTTGCTGGCCGGGGCGCAGATCGTGCTGGGGCTGCAGACCATCGTTGCGCGCCGGGTCGATCCGCTGTGCTCGACGGTGGTGTCGATCTGTACCTTCCATGCCGGGAGTGCGACCAATGTGATCCCCGAGACCGCGACGTTGAGCGGGACCGTGCGTAATCTCGATCCGGCGACGCAGAAGCGGCTTGCGGTCGAAATTCCCGACATGATCCGCCATCTGGCCCAAGCTGCCGGGGTCGAGGCTGAAATCGACTACGAGAGCGGTTATCCGCCGGTGGTCAACGACGCGGCGATGGTGGATGTGGTGGCGCGGGCCGCGGGCACCGTGCTGGACGCCGATCAGATCCATACCGACCTGCCGCCGAGCCTCGGCGGGGAGGATTTCGCCTATTACGCCCTGCACCGGCCCGCGTGTTTTTACCGGATCGGCCAGAAGGACGGCACGAAGGGCGGCATGCCGCTGCATCATCCGCGCTACGATTTCAACGATGCGATCCTGCCGGTGGGGGCAGCGATCTTTGCGGCTATCGCGGCGGGAGATCTGCCGGGTTGAACCTGTTCGCGTCGGTCAGCGAAGCCTTTCTTCTTGGATTCCCGGCCCTGTTCTCGATCGTCAACCCGCTCGCGGGCGCGATCATTTTCAACGAGGTCACGGCGGGGCGGAACCACGGGGACCGCTTGATCCTGGCGCGGCGCGTCGCGGTGAACAGTGCTGCGGTGATCCTGATCTCGCTCTGGGCGGGCAGCTACATTCTGAGTTTTTTCGGGATTTCGCTCAATGCGCTGCGCCTTGCCGGCGGGCTGGTGGTGGCGGCGCGGGCCTACCAGATGCTGACCGCGCCGGAAGCGCATGAGGAGCGCAAACAGGCCCAGGCGGCGCAGGCGACTACCGAGGCCGAGGTGATCCCCGAGGATATCTCCTCGATCGCGTTCTTTCCGCTGACCCTGCCCTTCACCACCGGTCCCGGCACCATCGCGGTGGCGGTGGCACTCGGCACCCAGCACCCGGCGTCGGGCGCGCCGCTCGCCGCGTTCTTTTCCGGCCTGTCGCTTGCGGCGCTCGCCATGGCCCTGCTGATCTGGATCGCCTACGCCACCGCCGACCGGCTCGGCGCGCTGCTCGGCGAAACCGGGCGGCGCGTGGTGGCGCGCCTCGCCGCGTTCATTCTACTCGGCATCGGCGTGCAGATCATGCTGTCGGGGGCGATACCGGTGCTGCATCAGGCGCTCCACGGCTGAGCGCGCGAAGGTGAAACAAGCGCCGTTCTGCAAGGGCGCGATCACGCAGGGCGGGATGCAAAAAACGCAGTAGTGGGACAGTAGCGCTTACTCGTAACAGTATCTACTATCACTCCTGCGATGGAGCCCGATCTTTCCTGCGCACCGCCCGGTGCCGAGCCTGAACCCGAGCTGCTGTATCTGCTGCACGATGTCGCGCGCCTGTTGCGCCGCGAGATCGATCGGCGTGCCCGCATGCACGACATGAACCGCGCGCAATGGGTCATGCTGATCCGCCTCGCGCGCAATCCCGGCCTGTCGCAGAAGGATCTGGCGGAAATCATCGAGGTCGAGCCCATGACCGTTGCGCGGCTGACCGACCGGCTCGAAGCGCGCGGTCTGGTCGAACGCCGCGCCGACCCGCGCGATCGGCGGATCTGGCGGCTGCACCTCACCGATGAGGCCGATCCGATCCTGCAGGATATCGAGACCCATCGCGGCGCCGTGGCCGATTTCATCGCGGCGGATCTGACGCCCTCGATGATCGAGGCCACGACCGAAGGGCTGATACGGATGAAAACGAGTTTACTGAAGGCCGACCGCGCGGCCGACGCCTATATGATCAGTGCCGCGAAGGCCGAACAGGAGATCGCTTGATGTCGCAGACAGGTTCCACCGCCGGCGTGGTCGCGCGTGATGGCGATGATCGCGATGCCAAGTCCCGCGACCATTCGAGCCGGGCGGATGGGCAGACCAGGCATCGCTCGAAGCTGCTGCGCCCGATCCTGATGATCGGCGGCGTGGCACTCATTCTGATCGCGGTTGTGCTCTACTGGCTGTTCACCGGCGGGTCGGTTTCGATCACGGATACCTACGTCAAGGCGGCGCGGGTCAATCTCTCGACCGATGTTTCGGGCCTGGTCGATCAGGTCGCGGTGCATGATCATCAGGCCGTCACCAAGGGGCAGGTGCTGTTCCGGCTCGACCCGACCCGGTTCGTCGTTGCGGTCGATCAGGCGAAGGCGAAACTCGCCGAGGTGGGCCAGCAGGTCGAGGCGGCGCGGCACGGCTATCAGGCGCAACTCGCCAAGATCAAGGTGCAGCAGACCGTGGTTGCGAACGACCGGTTGAATTACCAGCGCTATGCCTCGCTGGTGCATGGCGGCGGCGTGACGCAATCGGATTACGACAATGCGAAATACAAATACGAGGGCGCGCAGGCCAATCTCGATGCCATGGAGGCGCAGGCCGGTGTCGATCTCGCGAAATTGTCGGGCAAGGCGGACATCAAGCTGGCCGATACGCCGCAATACAAGGCGGCGGCGGCGGGGCTTGCGGCAGCCGAGTTGAATTACCGGCATTCGATCGTTCGCGCGCCGTTCGCGGGCGTGGTTACCGAAACTGAGAAATTGCAGCCGGGGATGTATCTGCAGGCGGGCACCGCCGCGTTCGGCCTCGTTTCGACCACCAATGTCTGGATCCGCAGCCAGCCGAAGGAAACCAGCCTGACCTGGGTGAAGCCGGGCGACAAGGTGAAAATTCATGTCGATACCTATCCCGGCAAGCTATGGCACGGGGTGGTGGCGAGCATTTCACCGGCGAGCGGTTCGAGCTTCTCGATTTTGCCGGCGCAGAACTCCTCGGGCAACTGGGTGAAGGTGGTGCAGCGAATTCCGTTGCGGGTGAAGATCACCAGCGGGCCGAAGCATCTGGTATTGCGCAATGGCATGACCGCCGAGGTGGACATCATCACCGGTCACAAGCGCAAACTCTCCGACCTGTTCTGACCGGCTGATCGATCGTGGCCGGACCGGAGGACTCGAAGGGCGAAGTCATGCAGGTCAGCGGGTTTCCCCGCATGATCGTGACGATCGGCTGCATGATCGGCACATTGATGCAGGCGCTCGATGCCACCATCGCCAATGTGTCGCTGCCGTATATGCAGGGCTCGCTCTCGGCCTCGTATGACGAGATCACCTGGGTTCTGACCTCCTACGTGGTTGCCGCCGCGATCATGACCGCCCCGGTCGGGTGGCTGGCTTCGCGTTTCGGCCGCAAGAACGTGTTCATGGTCTCGATCATCGGGTTCACGATTTCCTCGATGATGTGCGGGGTTGCCACCTCGCTGGGTGAAATGGTCGCGGACCGGCTGCTGCAGGGCGTGTTCGGGGCGGCGCTGGTGCCATTGAGCCAGTCGACCATGCTGGATATCTACCCGGTCGAAAAACGTGGTCAGGCCATGGCGATCTGGGGCATCGGGGTGATGATCGGGCCGATCCTGGGGCCGACGCTGGGCGGCTATCTGACCTATTTCTATGACTGGCGCTACGTGTTCTTCGTCAACCTGCCCTTCGGCATCGCGGCGACGCTGGCCCTCGGCTTTTTCATGCCCAAGCGGGGGGCGGGGGCGCGATCGTCGGGTCATTTCGACTGGATCGGGTTTGCCGTGCTGTCGCTGTTTCTGGCGGCGCTGCAGATCATGCTCGATCGTGGCGAGGAAAAGGACTGGTTCGGATCGACCGAGATCATCACCTATGCGGTGCTGGCGACGATCGGGCTCTATCTGTTCATCGTCCACATGTTCACCGCCGACAACCCCTTCATTCCGCGCGGCGTGTTCAAGGACCGCAACCTCAACGCCTCGCTGATCGCGATGTTCGCGGTGGGATCGGTGCTGCTCTCGTCCTCGACGTTGATGCCGCCGTTTCTGGAAAAACTCGGCAACTACCCGGTGGAACTCGCCGGTCTCGTGATGGCGCCGCGCGGTATCGGCACCATGGGGGCGATGATGATCGCGGGGCGGCTGACCAACCGGATCGACCCGCGCTACCTGATGTTCCTCGGGTTCCTGCTGCTGATCGCCTCGTTCTGGATGATGATGCAATGGCTGCCCTCCTCGCCGCAATCCTATCTGATCGAGAGCATCATCGTGCAGGGAGCCGGGCTCGGCTTCGTGTTCACGCCGCTTCAGGTGGTGGCGTTCTACACGCTCGATCCCGCGCTGCGGACTCAGGGGACCTCGCTGCTCAGCCTGATGCGCAATGTCGGCATGGCGGTGGGGATTTCGATCACCGAGGCGGTTCAGGTCCAGATGTCGCAGGTCGCGCATGCCTCGATCTCGCACGGGATCACCCCGTTCAACCGCGCCTTGCAGGTGGGTGGCGCGATCTCGCGCGATCTCGACCCGATGACCACTCACGGCGCGGCGCTGCTCAACTCGCTGATCGAGCAGCAGGCGCAGATCATCTCCTATCTCGATGCGTTCAAATTCATGCTGATCGTGAGCGTGCCCTCGATCTTTACCCTGTTGCTGATGCGCAAGCCGCCGCAGCGCGAGGGTGTCGCCGCCGAGAAGCACGAGATGGCGGTGATGGAATAACCCACCGCCGTCGCGCGGTGGGTCAGACGACGTGTTTGGCGGTCTGGCCGAACAGGATCTTGCGGGACTCTTCGTTCACCGTGGCGGTCTGCGAGACCGCCTTGGCTTTTTCATAGGCGCGGATCGTCGCGGGGCGTTCCTTGATTTCGAAGAACCAGCGTTTCAGGTGGGGGAAATCATCGAGATTCTGACCCTGGCGTTCATACGGCACGATCCAGGGATAGCTTGCCATGTCGGCAATCGAATATTCGCCGGCCATGAAGGCGCGGTCGGCGAGGCGCTTGTTCAGCACGCCGTAGAGTCGATTGGTCTCGTTCTCATAGCGGGTGATCGCGTACTCCAGCTTTTCGGGCGCGTAGGTGCGGAAATGATGGTTCTGCCCGAGCATCGGGCCGAGGCCGCCCATCTGCCAGAACAGCCACTGCATGGTTTCCGCCCGCCCGCGCAGATCCGTGGGCAGAAACTGCCCGGTCTTTTCCGCGAGATATTGCAGGATCGCGCCGGATTCGAAAATCGCGATTGCCTCGCCGCCATCCGCCGGTGCGGTATCGCGGATCGCGGGGATGCGGTTGTTCGGCGCGATGCGCAGGAATTCGGGCTTGAACTGATCGCCGCTGCCGATGTTGACCGGGTGGATGGTGTAGTCGATCCCGGCCTCCTCCAGGAACATCGTGATCTTGTGGCCGTTCGGCGTGGTCCAGTAGTAAAGCTCGATCATGATTTCACTCCGTTTTATTTCGATAAAGGGCCGGATTGTTTCGATATGGGAGGTGGCGGGGCCGATTGTACCCGGGTCATGCCAGACCCGCGCAGCACCAGCGCGGCCGCGATGAGGCCGAGTGCTGCGATCCCGATCGTGGCGGCGGGCGGCAGGAACGCCATGACCAGGGTCGCCAGCAAGGCCACGATCACCCAGACGAAGGTGGAGAGTTGCGATTGCAGCGCACTGGCGGCGGCGGTTTCGCCTTCGGCGAATTCGGTCTGCACGCCGTAGAACACCGCCCCGGCCACGACATTGCTCATCACATGGGCGGCGAAGACCAGCAGAAAGATCACCGGTAACGGGCGCGCGAGAAAGGCCAGCCCGTACAGGATGAAAAACCCGCCCATCGGCCAGAGTGCCGCGCCGCGCCGGGCGACCATGGCGCGCAGCAGAATCTCCGGCGCGGCGAGCCGCCCCGCCAGCATGCCGCAGCGCCGCCCGGCGAGCACGATGATCGGTGCCGCGACGACGCCGATCACCGGCACCAGGCCCGCCCCACGCCGCGCTTCATAGGCGGGCAGCCCGACCATCAGGGGCACGATCACCATGTTGAGCGAGGGTTGCAGCATCAGGCTTCGCCATTTGGTCTCGGCGCGGCGCATCGCCGCGAGGGCGGCGCTCCAGCGCGCCGGGGTTGCGGGCCCGGCATAGTCGCGCAGCACGCCGGGGAAGAACAGCGTGATGACATGCACCGCCCCGGCCAGCGCGAAGCAGGCGGATGCGAGCGGGAAGAACACCGCCAACCCCTCCCGCCCGAACCAGACCGTGCCGAAGCCGACTCCCGCGACCATGCCGACCGCCATGAACACCGCATCGAGCTTCAGCGCCAGCACGGCACCTTTCCCGGCGCCGAACACATCGCGGATGAAGCGTGACAGCGCCGGCAGGATCGCGCTGAACACGATCCCCAGCAGCAGGCTCACGATCAGCAGGCAGAGCGGGATCCGGTACAGTCCGGTCGCGAACAGGATGACGAACCCGATCGTGGCGATGGCGTAGCCGAGGCCGATCACGGTCCGCACCCCGAAGCGCCGGTTGAGCTGATGCGCAAGCCAGCCGCCGAGCAGCATCGGCACACTGACCATGACGAAATCGAGCGCGAAATAATATCCCGGCACGTGCTGGCGGGTGAAGTACCCGTAGGTCGCGACATCGAACAGGCCCATCGCGGTGTCGAAGAAAAAGAAGCCGCCATTGAGCAGCAGGTAGGCGGCGAGCTGCCACCGGCGGATCGCGGCAGGGCTGCGGCTCATGGTGCGGGCGGTGCGGGCTTGTGGCTGGAAATCCAGGTGATTGCCGGGGCCATTTTCAGAACGCCGCGCGGATGGGCGGGCGATCCGTCGATGCCGATGGTCAGGACCGGCGGTTCCTTGTGCCCGGCGATCGCGGGGGTTGCCCGTGCGGTCAGGCGGGTCTGGCGATGGGCGAGGTCGATCGTGCCGGAGAGGGCGAGCTTGCCGGCGGTTCCGGCGAGATCGGCCTGGGTCAGGGTGATCACCGATCCCGCGATCCGGGCGGATACCGCGAAGCTGGCGAAAGTGGTCTTTCCGCTAGTCGCGGCCTTGGTCAGCGCCGCCGCGAGTTCGGGGAGGTCAGCGGGGGTGGCATCGAGCGCGCCTTTCGCGCCCTTGGGGCTGGAAATGGCATGGGCGAGAGCGCTGCCGGTGGCGGCGAGGTCGATGCCGGTGACGCCGAGATCCTGTCCGCTGCCGGTCAGGCTGCCGGTGAGGCTCTGCATCCAGAGATGCGGGGTTGTTCCTTTGGCGATGACATGTCCCGCGAGGTCGAGCCTACCCGCCGTGAGCGGCAAAGACACGCCGTTGGCATGGGCGATCGCCGCGAGCGTCGGGGCATCCGCCCCGGTCAGATGACCGGTGATGCTCAGCAGGGGGGTGGTGCCGGAAGCCGGGCCGGTCAGGGCCGCCGCACCCTCGATGGTGCCGCCGAGCGCGCTGGCATGGGCGATGGTGAGGCCGAGGATACGGGCAGGGTCGCCGGCATGGAGATCGAGGGCGACGCGCAGTTCACGCGCGACCGTGTGATCCCGCTGCACCAGACGATGCGCGGTAATGACCGGCAGGGCGAGATCGACCTTGCCGCCGAGGGCGGCATCCGCGATCGTGAGCAGCCGGTGATTGTCTGGAACGATGAGCGTGTCGGCGGCGATCGAGCCGACGATCTGCGGTCGCTGTCCCAGAGTCGCGGCCACCTGGCCGGAGGCGGTCGAGCCGGCGAAGGAGAGCACGAAATCGGGCAGGCCCACGGCGTGCCTCGTGGCGAATCCGCTGGCGCGCAGGCTGACCGATCCGGGGCCGGGCCATTCCGCACCGTTCGCCGGTTCCAGCCACGGCGTGGCGCCGATGGCGTGCAGCAGCGCGGTCGCCTGGGGGGCGTGGAGACTGATCGGGCCGGTCGCAGTGCCGTCGATCAGGTCGATCAGGGGCGTCGCCGCGGCCCGTATTGCGCCGAGATGCAGCGCAATTCCGGCATGGAGCCGTGCCGGTGTTCCGGCGGCGGCGATCGCGAGGGCAAAGCGATGATGCCAGATGCCGAGTTCCAGCCAGGGGGGTGCGAACGCGTGGGAATCGTGCGGCATCATCGCGGCGCCGAGGGCCTGCAGCGTCGCCGTCGCGTCCGGCCCGCTCATCATCAGGCGGGCCGCACTGATCGCGCCATCCGCGAAGACCGTGCCATGGCCGATCGCGACCGCGTGGCCGAGCCGGATGCTGACGAGGCGCAGGGCGACCCCGCCGCCGGCGGCAGCCGGACGCAACGCCCCCTCGATCACGAGATGGGTGCCCGCGATCAGCGGTTTCACGGGGTGCGGGGTGGCCGGGTGCGGGGTGACCGGATCGATGTCGATCTGGCCGGCGCTCAGCGCGAAGGGGCCGTTCAGGCCAGCGGCGGTGCCGCGCGCTGCGATCAGGGCGGTCAAAATCCACGGCGTGAGGCGCAGGTGCTGAAATGCCAGAGCGGTCGCGACCCGCGCGCTGGTTCCGTTGCGCGCCGGGAACAGGTGGATCGACCCGGTGAAGGCGGAGGCGGGCGTTGCCGCCGGTCCTTTACCTCCGCCTAACTGACCGCGCAGATCGTCCAGCCGGATCGCGCTTCCGAACCGGAAATGCAGGGTGCCGCCGAGGATCAGCGGGCCCAGCGCGCTTGGCCAGCGCGGCAGATAGGGGATGGCCGGGCGGAGGGCCTCGATCGTGGCGGCCGGTGCGGGGGCGGTGAGGGCGAAGCTCGACCCGTGCGATGAGGAGCGCCCGATCAGCAGATGGGCCTTGCCGGGCAGTTCGGTATCCAGCGTCGCGAGCCGGACCCCCGCGCGATCGGCGAGAATGTCCGCATGAAGTGGGCCGAGCATGGTACCCTGCGTTCGGTGATGGAGGGTCAGGCTGGTGACGTTCAGCGATGCCGCAGTCGGAATCGCCTTGCCGAGGGCAGCGAGCAGTGTCGTGCCGGGGTTCAGCGAGGCGCGGGTTCCCGCAAGATCGAGCCGGAGCAGCGGTGCCGGGGCCAGGGCGATCACGGCGTGGCCCTGAAGCGTCGCTCCTATTTGTGTCGCTGATTGTTGCGTCGCTGACGCCGTGCTGCCGGGGAGCACTGTGGCGGTTATGTCCGACACGTCGATCAACCGGTTTTCGGCGACCAGCCGGGCGCTGGCGGTAAACGGGGGAATCGGCGGTATCGGCGGTAGGGTGGCAGGTTTCTGCGGCGTGCCCGTGGCGGTGGTTGTGGGCGGGATCGCGGCGCTGGCGGCGGTCACAGCGCCGCGCAGGATGCTGTTGCGGTCGAGCGTGCCCTTGAAACCGAGTTTGGTGCGATCGTCGAGGGTGATGTCGGCGGTCACCGGGGCCGGTGCGCTGCTGCCGGTATCGTCGATATCGAGCGTGACATCCGCCCGCTGTCCCGCGATCTCCACACTGCCGGACGCCGCGAGAACGGCGTTGGGGCCGCCGGTGAAGATCGAGAGGTCGGCATGGGTGAAGGTGATCGCGCCGAGGTGCAACGTGCCGTCCTCGATCGTGGCATGGAGCGATGCCAGCCACAGCGGCGGGGCCACTGCCTGCGCACCGCCGGGCAGCGGCCAGGGCAAGTCGATCTGCGGTTTGCGCAGGGTCAGGCGGCGCGCCCGCAGCCGGCCGAGCAGCAGCGGCCAGGGGGCGAGATCGAGTTTGAGCGTCTGTGCCGTCACCACTGCCCCGCGCGGCCCGCCGATCGTGACGGTCTCGGCACGCAATTGCGGATCGGGGACGAGGGCGAGTTCGATCGGGCCGGTGATCCGCACGCGTCGCCCGATCGCGCTGCTGGCGAGGCGTTCGATCGCGGCGCGGTGGTAATTGCCCGAGGCGAGGCGCGGGCCGTAGATCACGCCGAGGGCGATGACGCCGAACACGGCCAGCGTCGCGATGGCGCGCCGCCAGTACATCGCCCGTCGCTGCGCCGTGCCGCTCATCGCGCGCTGGTATCAGACCGCGCCGATCTGCGCGACTCCGGCGGCGGACATCGCCTGCCACGCGGCGGCGAGCGAACCGCCGGAATCGATCGCCCGGCACGCCGGCAGGATGACCCGGGCGGCGAGCCCGAACCGGCGCGCGTCCTGCGCCGACCAGGCGACGCAGAAATCGGTGGCTAATCCGCAGAGATCGACTGCGGTGATCCCGCGCGCCGCCAAGTAGCCGTCGAGGCCGGTCGGGGTGGTGCGATCGGCTTCGAGAAAGGCCGAATAGGAATCGATGCCGATGTTGAGGCCCTTGCGCAGGATCAGATCGGTGTGGGGGATGTCGAGACCGGGGTGGAGCGCGGCACCGGCGCTGCCCATCACGCAATGATCCGGCCACAGCACCTGTTCGCCATAGTCGAGGGCGATGGTCTCGAACGGGGCGCGCCCGTCATGCGTGCTGGCGAAGGAAATGTGGTGGGGCGGATGCCAGTCCTGGGTGAGCACCACCGTGCTGTAATGCCGCGCCAGCGCGTTGATCACCGGCACCACCGCATCGCCGTCCGGCACCGCGAGCGCGCCGCCCGCGCAAAAATCGCGCTGCACGTCGATCACCAGGAGGCAGGTGGTGCGGTTCATTCCTACAGAATAGGGTGCCCGCGCACGCCGAGGAAGAGCGAATAGACCGATGTGGTCGCGGTGATGAACAGGCGGTTGCGTTTGGGCCCGCCGAAACAGAGATTGCTGACCATTTCGGGGATGTCGATGCGGCCTAGCGGGGTGCCGTCGGGCGCATAGGCCGCGACCGCATTGCCCGAACCGCAGCTGGTCCAGAGATTGCCATGCTCGTCCAGCCGGAATCCGTCGGCGAAACCGGGTTCGATCACCGCGAACACCCGGCCCGGCCCCAGCCGGACGCCGTCGATCACGTCATGCACCCTGATGTGGTGAGGTCCGCCTTCGCGATGGGTGAAGCCGGTATCGGCGATATACATCACCCGCTCGTCCGGGCTGAAGGCGATGCCGTTCGGGCGTTCGTAATCCTCCGCGACCGCGGTGATCGACCCATCCGCCGGAGCGAACCGGTAGACCCGGCAGACCCCCTGTTCGCTCTCGGCCCGGTGGCCTTCGTAGTCCGACATGATGCCGTAATCGGGATCGGTGAACCAGATCGAGCCGTCGGATTTGACCACGATGTCGTTGGGCGAGTTCAGCCGTCTGCCTTCGAACCGGTCGATCAGAACGGTCACGCTGCCGTCGTATTCGGTCCGGCTGATGCAGCGCCCGCCATGCTCGCAGCTGACCAGCCGGCCCTGCCGGTCGCGGGTATGGCCGTTGGTGAAGCGGGCAGGGCTGCGATAGACATCCATCTCCCCGGTCGGCCACCAGCGCATGATCCGGTCGTTGGGAATGTCGCTCCAGAGCAGGCAGTTGGCATCGCCGAACCAGACCGGGCCTTCGGCCCAGCGGAACCCGGTGGCGATGCGCTCGATCGCCGCGTTCATCAGCAGCATCGGGCGCATGCGCGGGTCGTATATGTGATAGCCCTCGGTCACGAACGATCTCCCCCTGATACTTGCCGCATCTGTCGGTTATTGGTAATCACCATGTATCAACCGCTCCAGTGTCGGTCCAGTGGCCGGCCCTGACAAGCGATAAATCGAGGGAACCGGAATGTCACAATCAGGACGCGTCGCCGGCAAAACCGCCTTCATCACCGCGGCCGGGCAGGGAATTGGCCGGGCGATTGCCGAGGCATTGATGCGTGAAGGGGCGCGGGTGATCGCGACCGACCGCGATGCTGAGTTGCTCGCCGGGATCGAGGGCGCGATGGCGCTCGACGTGACCGACGATGCCGCCATCGCGGCGATGGCCAAATCGGTCGGCAATGTCGATATCCTGGTCAACGCCGCCGGCTATGTCGCCCACGGTTCGGTGCTCGATTGCGCCGAAAAGGACTGGCACTTCTCGTTCGATCTGAACGTGACGGCGATGTTTCACACCATCCGCGCGTTTCTGCCCGGCATGCTGGAGGCGGGGGGCGGGTCGATCATCAACATTGCCTCCACCGTCGGGTCGATCAAGGGCACGGTCAACCGCTTCGCCTACGGTGCCTCGAAGGCCGCCGTGGTCGGGCTGACCAAATCGGTCGCGGCCGATTACATCACCAAAGGCGTGCGCTGCAACGCGATCTGCCCCGGCACGGTCGAAAGCCCGTCGCTGCGCGGAAGAATTGCCGCTCTCGCGCAGGCCCGCAACACCGATACCGCGACGATCGAGGCCGAATTCGTCGGCCGTCAGCCGATGGGACGGCTCGGCACGCCCGACGAGATCGCGATGCTCGCACTGTATCTGGCCTCCGATGAATCCCGCTTCACCACCGGCGTCGCTCACGTGATCGACGGCGGCTGGTCGAATTGAAAGTAGCACCGATGAGCAATACCCCGACCAAGCTGCGTTCGGCCCAATGGTTCGACAATCCCGGCAATCCGGGCATGACCGCGCTGTATCTGGAGCGCTACCTCAATTACGGGCTGACCCGCGAGGAACTGCAATCGGGCAAGCCGATCATCGGTATCGCCCAGACCGGCAGCGATCTCTCGCCATGCAACCGCCATCACATCGAACTCGCCAAACGCGTGGCCGACGGGATACGTGCCAATGGCGGCGTGCCGATCGAGTTTCCGGTCCATCCGATCCAGGAAACCGGCAAGCGCCCGACCGCGGCGCTCGACCGTAATCTGAGTTATCTCGGTCTGGTCGAGGTGCTGTTCGGTTACCCGCTCGATGGCGTGGTGCTCACCACCGGCTGCGACAAGACCACCCCGGCCATGATCATGGGGGCGGCCACGGTCGATATCCCGGCCATCGTGCTGTCCGGCGGGCCGATGCTCGATGGCTGGTTCGAGGGTGAGCTGGTCGGCTCCGGCACCGTGGTGTGGGAGGCGCGCCGCCGCCTCGCCGCCGGGGAGATCGCCTATGACAAATTCATCGACATGGTGGCCGGATCGGCCCCCAGCGTCGGCCATTGCAACACCATGGGCACCGCCAGCTCGATGAACGCGATGGCCGAGGCGCTGGGCATGTCGCTGCCCGGCTGTGCCGCGATTCCCGGCCCGTATCGCGAACGCGCGCAGATCGCCTATGAAACCGGCAAGCGGATCGTCGACATGGTGCGCGAGGATCTGCGCCCCTCGCACATCCTGACGCGCGAGGCCTTCGAAAACGCCATCGTCTGCGCCTCGGCGATCGGCGCTTCGACCAACTGCCCGCCGCATGTGATCGCGATTGCGCGGCATATCGGCGTCGAGCTCGACATCGCGGATTGGGACACGATCGGCTACGATATCCCGCTGCTGGTCAACATGATGCCGGCGGGTAAATATCTCGGCGAGCGGTTCCACCGTGCGGGCGGTCTGCCCGCCGTGATCGGCGAACTCATGCGCCACGGCAAGATCCGCGAGTCCGCGCTGACGGTTTCCGGTCGCACCATGGGCGAGGAAAACCGCGGCAAGCGCAGCATCGATCCCGAAATGATCACCGATTACGAAACGCCCCTGCACGAACATGCCGGGTTTGCCGTGCTCACCGGCAACCTGTTCCACAGCGCGATCATGAAAACCTCGGTGATCTCGCCCGAATTCCGCGACCGCTTCATGCGCAAGCCGGGCGATCACGATGCGTTCGAGGGCCGCGCCATCGTGTTCGAGGGGCCGGAGGATTACCACCACCGGATCAACGATGCCGACCTGAAGATCGATGCCGACTGCATTCTGGTGATCCGCAATTGCGGGCCGATCGGCTATCCCGGCTCGGCGGAGGTGGTGAACATGCTCCCGCCGGATGCGTTGGTGAAACAAGGGATCAACCAGCTCCCCTGCATCGGCGACGGGCGGCAATCCGGCACCTCCGGCAGCCCTTCGATCCTCAATGCCAGCCCGGAATCCGCGGTCGGCGGCGGGCTGCTGCTGCTGCGGACCGGTGACCGGATCAGGGTCGATCTGAAAACCCGCACCGCGAACATCCTGATCGACGAGGCCGAACTGACCCGCCGCCGCGAGGCGATGGAACTGCCGGAATTGCTGAACCAGACCCCGTGGCAGGAAATCCATCGCCGCTTCACCGGCCAGCTCGAAACCGGCGCGGTAATGGAACACGCGGTGGGCTATCAGCGGATCGCCGAACGGTTCGGCGTACCTCGGGATAATCACTGACCTGCCAGCCCTCGATGCCGCAGGCCGATCGGCTCAGGGTGGCGGGTTCAAGCCGAGGCTATCCCTGATCTGCTTCAAATCGGCAACGAACGCCTGATAAGCCGCCTGCCGCGACGCTTCGTCGGGCAGGCGCAGCAGATAGGAGGGGTGAACCGTCACGAAGCCCGCCCGGCCATCGAGTTCCATCGGCCCCCGGTTGCGCAACAGCGGCAGCGCCGTTCCGCTCAGGGCGTGCAGGGCGGTGGCGCCCAGCGCGACCACGAGTTTCGGGTTCACGAACCCGATTTCCTGCATCAGCCACCAGCGATAGTGCTTGACTTCGCCGGCGCTCGGCGTCGCATGCATCCGCCGCTTGCCGCGTTGTTCGTATTTGAAATGCTTGACCGCGTTGGTGACGTAGAGGTCCGCACGATCGAGACCGGCCTCGGCCAGAGCGCGGTCGAGCATTTGGCCGGCGGGGCCGACGAAGGGGCGGCCGGCGAGATCTTCGGCGTCGCCCGGCTGTTCGCCGACCAGCGCGATCGCGGCACCGGTCGGGCCTTCGCCGAGCACGGCCCTTGTGCCGCCGGTGACCATGGGCTGCGCATCGGCGATGATCCGGTTCAACGCGGCGAGATCGGCAGGGTGCTGCCGCTCCATGGCGGCGACCGCACGTGCGGGGTCACGATGGCGGGGGGCTTCGGCGGTGTGATCGACCATGGTTCGAACTCGCTCCGGTGCGTCGCGGATCAGATGGGGGATCAATGCCGCTTCGGGGAGGTTGCGCCAGTATTTCATCGCCATTTCGCTGCGCATCATGGTCGGGTTGAGCCGCGCGGGGTTGAAGATGCTGGCATAATAGCTGCACCAGCCCGCTTCGAACTCATCGTCCGCCGGGAGTTCGGCCTTGTCGCCCGGGCCGCCGACCACGAGGCGTTCGGTGTCCCAGAACAGTGAGCCGACCGGGGTCAGGATCGCCCAGATCATGTTGCGAAACCGCTCGATGAAAAAGCCGGCAGTGGCTTCGACGATGTAATGATCCGGCTCGAACCAGGCGATGTAGCGGGCGATGCCGTCGGGTGCGACGGTTTCGCGGAACCGCACGAACGCATGCATCTTGTGCAGATCGCGCCCGATCGCCTTGCGCATCGCCTCCAGCCGGTGAACCAGCCGGTCCGCCGGATTGGCGAGCAGCCCGGCCTCGCCGTGGCGGATGCGCCAGATCAAGCGATAGAGCAGGGCGTAGCGTTCGGGGTCGCGATGACAGACCACGGTGCCGACCAGATCGGTGACCGCGCGCGGCAGCATGACCGGCGGGGCCTCGCCCGCGGCTTCGGTGCCGAACAGATCGAGGCCGCCGGAAGTATTCCAGATCACGTCGTCCGGCGGGGTCTCCACAGCGAGCAGGCGGCGGACGGCTTGGCGAAACCCGTCCCGATCCGCCCCTGCGGCGAGGGTGACCCGCGTGGTCAATCGAACAGGCTCAACTGCACCGGGGCCGGGGTCAGGCTGCGCCGCAGGTCGAGCCGGTCGATCAGCCGGGTGGGGCGATGATCGAGCGCGATCAGGAATGGCAGGACGCGCTTCAGCCCGCTGGTCAGCCGGGCCAGATCATCGATGCGCAGGCGCATGTGCCGCCGTGTCCTGATGATCTTTTCGACGGCGCGGGTGCCGAGCCCGGGCACACGCAGCAGCATTTCGCGCGGGGCGGTGTTCACATCGACCGGAAACTGGCCGCGATGTTTCAACGCCCAGGCCAGTTTCGGGTCGATTTCGAGGTCGAGCATGCCCGCCTCGCCACCCTCGGTGATTTCGGGCACGGTGAACCCGTAATAGCGCAGCAGCCAGTCCGCCTGATACAGCCGGTGCTCCCGCTGCAGCGGCGGCGATTTCGCGGGCAGGAAGCGGCTGGCTTCGGGGATCGGGCTGAACGCGGAATAATAGACCCGCTTCAGCGCGTAATTGCGGTAGAGCGAATCGCTCGCGGTCAATACGTTATCATCGGTCGCGGCATCGGCGCCGATGATCAACTGGGTGCTCTGCCCGGCAGGGGCGAAATGCCGCCGTTCCTCCCTGGCCTCGATGATGCGGGACTGCATCTGGCCCATCGCCTGCTTGATCGTCGCCGTGTTCTTTTCCGGTGCGAGATCTTCAAGACTTTTCTGCAACGGCAGTTCGAGATTGATCGACATGCGATCCGCGAACAATCCAGCCTGCTCGATCAGCCAGGGATTGGCCTCGGGGATCGTTTTCAGATGAATGTAACCGGAAAACCCATGATCGGTGCGCAGCGATTTCGCGACCAGCATCATCTGCTCCATCGTGTAGTCGGGCGAGCGGATGATGCCTGACGACAGGAACAGGCCCTCGATATAATTACGCTTGTAAAAGCCGATCGTCAGCGCCACCACTTCCGCCACGCTGAACCTTGCGCGCCGGGTGTTCGAGGAGCGGCGGTTGATGCAATAGGCGCAGTCGAACAGGCAGTAATTGGTCAGCAGGATTTTCAGCAGCGAAATGCAGCGGCCATCCGGCGTGTAGGAATGGCAGATCCCGGCACCCGTGGTCGAGCCGATCCCGGCTTTGCCCGCCGCGCGTTTTTTGCCACCGGAGGACGCGCAGGACGCGTCATATTTCGCGGCATCGGCCAGAATCCGCAGTTTGGCGTCGATTTTTTCGTCCATCGGAAATCCCGTCAATCACTTGTTCACTATATGTTCGTAAAATGGGATGTGCAACAGGCAGGAGGCAGGGAGACGGATGACCCTCTCGACAACGGGGGAACCAATGCCCAAAACCATCGTCATGGAGAGAGATCGAAACATGACCGAAACCAGAGTCGATGATTCTTATGTCGATATCGGAGGGCTTCGGATCGCTGCGGTCCTGCACCGGTTCATCGATGGTGAAGCGCTGCCCGGCACTGGCCTCGATCCCACCCGGTTCTGGCAGGGATTTGCGGCACTGGTGGCGAAACATGCGCCGCGCAATGCGGTGCTGATGGCGGAACGCGCCCGGTTGCAGGCCGAAATCGACCAATGGCACCGGACCCATAAAGCCCATCCGGTCGATCAGGAGGCCTACCAGCTTTTTCTGCGCGAGATCGGCTATCTGCAGCCCGAGCCTGGCGCTGTCGCGGTGACGACCGAAAATGTCGACCCCGAAATCGCGGTGATCGCCGGGCCGCAGCTCGTCGTGCCGGTGATGAATGCGCGCTACGCCCTCAACGCAGCCAATGCGCGCTGGGGCAGCCTGTACGATGCGCTCTACGGCACCGATGCGATCGCCGAAACCGAGGGGCTGGAACGCGGCTCATCGTACAATCCGGCCCGGGGTGCTGCCGTGGTCGCAAAGGGGCGCGCGTTTCTCGACGCTGGCTTCCCCCTCGCGATGGGCAGCCACCGGGAGGTGCGCGGATACCGCGTCCATAACGGACACCTCGCGGTCATTCTGGATCGCGGCGAAACCGGCATGAAGCACGATGGCCAGTTCGTCGGCTATCGCGGCGATCCGGCGGCACCGGAGGCGATCCTGCTGCGCCGGCACAATCTGCATGTCGAAATCCTGATCGATCCCGCCCACCCCATCGGCCGGACCGATCCGGCGGGTATCGCCGATCTGGTGATCGAATCCGCGATCAGCTCGATCATGGACGCCGAAGACAGCGTCGCGGCGGTCGATGCCGAGGACAAGGTGCTGGTCTATCGCAACTGGCTCGGGCTGATGAAGGGCGATCTGGCGGAAGCCGTCGAGAAGGGCGGGCGCAGCTTCACCCGCCGCCTCAACCCCGACCGCGCCTATACCGCCCCGGATGGCCACGGCTTCACCCTGCCGGGACGGGTGCTGATGCTGATCCGCAATGTCGGGCACCACATCTATACCGACGCGGTGCTGGATGCCGCCGGCAAGCCGATCCCCGAAACCCTGCTCGACCTCGTGGTGACCAGCCTGTGCGGCATCCATGACATTCGCCGCACCGAGGGCGTGCGCAATTCGCGCGCCGGGTCGATCTATATCGTCAAGCCCAAGCTTCATGGACCCGACGAGGTCGGCTACGCCTGCGCCCTGTTCGCCGGGGTCGAGGCGATCCTTCATCTGCCCGACAACACGATCAAAATGGGCATCATGGACGAGGAACGCCGGACCTCTGCCAATCTCGCCGCCTGCATCGAAGCCGCGAAAGACCGGGTCTTTTTCATCAATACCGGCTTCCTCGACCGCACCGGCGATGAGATCCATACCTCGATCGAGGCCGGTCCGATGATCCGCAAAAACGAGATCAAAAGCACACCGTGGATCGCGGCCTATGAAGACCGCAACGTCGAGATCGGGATCGCCTGCGGCCTGCCCGGCCATGCCCAGATCGGCAAGGGCATGTGGGCCGCACCCGATTCGATGGCGGCGATGCTGGAACAGAAAATCGCCCACCCGAACGCGGGGGCGAATACCGCCTGGGTGCCGTCCCCCACCGCGGCGACGCTCCACGCGCTGCATTACCACAAGGTCGATGTCGCCGCTCGCCAGGCGGAAATCGCAAGCCGGCCCGTCAGTTCCCTGGCCGCGCTGCTTACCATCCCGCTCGCCGACCGGCCGAACTGGCAGCCTGAGGACATCCAGCAGGAACTTGACAACAATGCCCAGGGTATTCTCGGTTATGTCGTCCGCTGGATCGATCAGGGCATCGGATGTTCCAAGGTACCGGACATTCACAACGTAGCCCTGATGGAAGATCGGGCCACGCTGCGGATTTCGGCGCAGCACATCGCCAACTGGCTGCATCACGGCATCGTTGACGAGGCGCAGGTGATGGCGACGATGAAGCGCATGGCCGAGGTGGTCGATCGCCAGAACGCGAACGATCCGCTCTATCGGCCGATGGCCCCCGATTTCGAAGGCATCGCCTTCAAGGCGGCGTGCGATCTGGTGTTCAAGGGCCGTGCGCAGCCGAACGGCTATACCGAATTCATCCTGCACGACCGGCGGCGCGAAGCCAAAGCCGCCGCCTGATCCCTTGCGCCCGCCAACACGATGATGTGATTGGACCGAAATCGATCCTGCCTGCTCCGTTGCGTCAGCACAACAGGGGACTCCGATGAAGCTGGGACTGACCGCCTTCGTCACCGCGACGATGCTTTCCCTGGCCGGATGCGCCGGAGGTTCGTGCAAGCCCCAGCCGGTCGCCCTGCTGAATACCGCTTTCCACCACAGCGAAATGCCGATCGTCCACACCACGATGAACGGGGTCAGGATCGATACCCTGATCGACACCGGAGGCCAGTATTCCACCGTCTCGCCCCGCGTCGCCAGCCGGCTCAACCTGCCGGTCGCTGCCGATAAATCCGTGACGTTCGGCGGTGTCGGCGGCACCATGTTCACGTCGGTCGCCACTGTGCATCGCTACCAGCTCGGCGCGTCGCAAGGCCGCAAGATCCTGCTGCCGGTCCTCGGCCTGTCCACCCAGAAACTGCCCGACGGTCATGAACTCGGCGGCATCATCGGCAACGACATCCTGCGCTACTACGATATCGACATGGATCTCCCGGCGCAGCAGGTGTTCCTGATCAACACCATGGGGTGCCGGTCGGTCGTGCCATGGGGTGGGCCGCTCCATCCGGTCTCGTTCGGCATGGCGGACGATGGCGCGCCGGTCGTGCCGCTGACGCTCGATGGAAAGACGCTGACGGCGATCGTCGATACCGGTGCCGGGCTCAGCACCATGTCGAGCTATCTGTTCCGCGCGTCAGGCTTTGCGGGCGAGGATCTTCCCGTCATCGGCCACGCCCATCTCGTGGGGATCGGCGATGAACCTGTCACCGCCACAGTGTATCGCTTCACCAGCCTGACGATCGGCGGGGTTGTCTGGCACCATCCGGTCATCGCGGTCGGAGGCGCCTTCCCCGGCAATATCGCCGCACACATGATTCTCGGCGATAATTTTACATCCCGCCACGAACTCTACATCTCGAACGCGACGCACCAGTTGTTCGTGCGGTAGGCAGCCACCCGCAGCGGGAGCGGACACTCGCGCTGCGGGCACCGATCAGAGATGGATGCCGAACGAGGCCGCGTTTTTGTAGAGCATGTAGATCGCGACGACGAAGACCAGACCGGCAAAAATCCGATTGAGCGCCGCCCGCTTCGAGGCGAGGCCGACCGCGAGCAGGGTGCCCAGGACACCGCCCGCAACGCCGCCGAGGATGAATTCAACCGCCGCCCCCCAATCCACCAGTCCCGACGTGGCATAGTTTACGGCGGTGGTCAGGCCGAACGTGCCGACCGAGAGCAGCGAGGAGCCGATCGCGAAGATCATCGGCATCCCGGTCGAGAACAACAGGCCCGGCACGATCAGGAAGCCGCCGCCGATCCCGAAAAATCCTGACAGCGCGCCGACGATGAGGGCCGCGATGCAGACCTTGATCGCAGTGGCGACATCGAGCGTTTCGGTTTGAGCCCCGCCCGCGACGCCCTGTGGTGCCGGCTTGCGGCGCAGCATCAGGACGCCGACGATGATCATCAGGATCGCGAAGAGGAACAGGAGTTTCTTGCCGTCGAACGCCTTGCCGAGCGTGGAGCCGCCGATCGCGCCGAGAATTCCAAGAATCGCGAAGATGATCGCGGACTTCCAGCGGACGTTACCCTTCCGGGCATGACCGGCGAAATTGACGAAGGCATTGGCCGAGACCGCAAGGGCACCGGTGCCGATCGCCTCGTGCGGCTTGAGGCCGACGACATAGAGCATCAGCGGTGTCGCCAGGATCGAGCCGCCGCCGCCAATCAGGCCGAGGGTGAACCCCACGGCCCCACCGGAAATAACCGCGAGAATAATTTGCAACATGAGTTGGATTCCACTTCGGACGGACAGATTGAATTCAGTAAAAGTAAGCGATTTGTAAGCGCTATCGAAGCCTCGGCGTGAGTTTAACGCGCGTTTTAGTGAGGTTCGCCCATATGAGCTTTCACCTCCCTGCGGAAGCCTGCTCAGATCACGATTTTGTCAAAAGATAGTGAAAGTCTCACTATCGCTCCAAAGGGGAATGTTGCTCTGTGAGGCATCGTGACGAACTCCCTGACGATGGCGATCAATTCAGAGAAAATCACACCCTGTTGAACGCCGATTTGAAACGGTTTGTGGCGGATCGAAATATATTTATCAAGAGGAATATATCACATATTCGTGACGCTGTCCTGGATTTCAGGCCTCATCCCGGCTGCGGGGCCGTCTGACGAAGGCGTGGTCCGATGGATCGTTTCGCTCCCCTTGCAAGTTTGTAGCCGAGCCGTCGAGCCGCGTGGATGGCGCGCCTTTCGGTCGGGCGATGATATTGCACATAAGTTACATATTTAAGCTAGACATAGATATGATTTTTTGCAACGCTGTGGTCCACCTGCTTTTGCAATGCCGGTTGCAATGACCATATCGGTCGCAACCGGGCGTGACAGAGGGTAAATCAGTTCGGCACCCGGTCAGCGGGTACCAGTAATTTTCTATGAGGGAATTCCACCATGCTTGATCACACGCAATCCGATTCACCCGCGCCCACCCTCTCGGTCGGGCGACAACTGGATACCCTGATCATCGGTGGCGGCGCGGCGGGCATCACTGTCGCCGCGATGTTGCGCAGCAAGATCAAAGGCTCGATCGCGATCGTCGATCCGGCCGATACCCACGCCTACCAGCCCGGCTGGACCCTGGTAGGCGCCGGGGTGTTCTCGCTCGAACAGACGGTCAAGCCTGAGGCCTCGCTCATTCCCAATGGCGTGGAATGGATCAAGAAGGCGGCGTCGGCGTTTCATCCCGAGCAGAATATCGTCGAACTCGCCGACGGCACGACGCTCGGCTACCGCTATCTCATCGTCTGCCCCGGGCTGCAGCTCGATTGGGGCAAGATCGAGGGGCTGAAGGAAACCATCGGCAAGAACGGCGTATGCAGCAATTATCGCGGTGATCTCGCGGCCTATACCTGGGAGTGCATCAAGTCGTTCCAGGGCGGCAAAATGATCTTCACCCAGCCGCCGATGCCGATCAAATGCCCCGGTGCGCCGCAGAAAATCGCCTATCTCGCCGCCGATCATCTGCGCCGTACCGGCAAGCGCGGCGCGGCGGAAATCGCCTTCTGTACGGCGCTGCCGAGCCTGTTCGGGGTGGCACCTTTCGTGCCATCGCTGAAGGCGGCGATGAAGCGGCACAATATCGAGGTGAACCTCAGGACCACGCTGAAATCGATCGACGGGCCGGCGAAGAAAGCCACGTTCATCGTCACCAATGCCGATGACAGCACGACCGAAGTGGTGCGCGATTTCGACATGATCCACGTGACGCCGCCCCAGAGCGCGCCTGATTTCCTCAAAGGCAGCCCGATCTCGAACGCGGCGGGGTTCGTCGATGTCGATCAGCATACGATGCAGCATGTCAAATACAGGAATATCTTCTCGCTCGGCGATGCCGCCAGTTCGCCGAACAGCAAGACGGTCGCGGCATTGCGGATGCAGGCGCCGGTGGTGGTGAAAAACCTGGTCGCGGCGATGAATTCGAATACCGGCACCGCCTCCTACGATGGCTACGGGTCCTGCCCGCTCACCACCGATTACGGCAAGATCGTGCTGGCGGAGTTCACCTATGGTGGCAAGGTGACGCCGAGCTTCCCGCTCGATCCCCGCGTGCCGCGTTATTCCTCTTGGTTGTTGAAGACCAAGTTCCTACCTTTTCTCTACTGGAGCGTGATGCTCAAGGGGATCGACCTCGATATCGGACATAAGGAAAAGCAGTTCGCTGATGCCGCCTGACACGATGACGACCTTACCATCCGCGACCACGCGCCCCGTGGTTGCGGGTTTTTTCGAGAAACGGACGTTCAGCGTTCAGTATGTCGTCAGCGATCCGGTGACGAAGCGCTGCGCGATCATCGATCCGGTTCATGATTTCGACGAGAAATCGGGTGCGACCTCGACCGAGTCAGCTGATGAGCTTCTGGCCTATATCGAGCGCGAAGGCCTGACCCTCGAATGGATTCTCGATACCCATCCCCATGCCGATCATTTCTCGGCGGCAGGATATCTCAACGCGAAAACCGGGGTACCGACCGCGATCGGGGCCGGTGTGGTCAAGGTGCAGCGTCTGTGGAAGGCGCTGTACAATCTGCCGGATGATTTCCCGACCGATGGTTCGCAGTGGGATCATCTGTTCGAGGCGGGCGAGACCTTCAAGATCGGGTCGCTCGATGCCTCGGTGATGTTCTCCCCGGGCCACACTTTATGCTCTATCACCTACGTGATCGGCGATGCCGCTTTTGTGCACGACACGCTTTTCCATCCCGATATCGGCACCGCGAGGGCCGATTTTCCGGGTGGCGATGCGCGTGCCTTGTGGCACAGCATCGAGGCGATCATGGCGCTGCCGGACGAGACCCGAATTTTTGTGGGGCATGACTATCCGCCCGAAACCCGTGGTCCGGCCTGGGAAAGCACGGTTGCGGAGCAGCGGGCGGGCAATGAGCACCTCCATCCGTTCGAGGAGGCAGCGTTCGTTGCCAAGCGCGAGGAGCGCGATGCGACATTGCCGATGCCGAAGCTGATCCTGCATTCGCTTCAGGTGAACATCCGGGGCGGCCACCTGCCGCCGCCCGAATCGAATGGCAAACGCTATCTCAAGATCCCGCTGGATGCGCTCGATCCGGTGCCGTGGGATTGACGGTGGCGGCGGCCACATTCATTCATTAGAATTGATCGACCCGGCGGATTGGTTTGATCGCCTCACGCCGGATGATCAAATCGGGTAGATCGGTCATAACCGCGCCGTGGTCGCGCGAGGTGGGGGAAATTCTGACATGAGTCGAGCGCTGATCAGAGTAGTCGCGGCGGGTGCCGTTGTTTCGATGACCGCAATTTCGGCGGGATCGGCAGCGGTACCCCCGCAGATCGCTTCGTGTGCCGCATGTCATGGTGCGGCGGGGCTGGGAGATGTGGGAGCGCAATATCCGGCGCTCGCGGGGCTCAGTGCGGCCTATATCGAGCAGCAGCTTTACAGCTTCAAGCACGGGACAAGGGTCAACGCCATCATGAAGAGCATGGCGATTCCGCTGGATGCCGCGCAACGCAAGGCGATCGGGGCGTATTACGCGGGCCTCAAGGTGCCGGCGAAGCCTGAACCTGATCCGCTGCCGACCGGGTTGGGGGCGGATATCGCGATGAACGGCGAGTGGGGCAACAAGACCACCGGCCTGCCCTCGTGCGATTCGTGCCATGGGCCTTATGGGATCGGCGTGGGGGCGGAATTTCCGCGTCTGGCCGGGCAGCCCAAGGCCTACCTCGCGGATCAGCTGATCGCCTGGCAGAAAGGGACCCGCAAGAACGATCCGCTGCATCTGATGACGAATGTCGCGAGCAAGCTGAGTGCGGCGCAGGTTCAGGCAGTGGCCGGGTATTACGCCAGCCTGTCGGCCAATCCGACGCATCTGCCCAAGCCTGGTGATGCGAAGGGAGGTAAAAAGTGATGCGGACCTCGATTATTGTCACGGCCATCGCCGTGATGGCCGGTGGATCGGCTTCGGCTCTGGCGGCTGCACCTGCGGCGAAGCCTCTGGCGTTCAACCCGCCCGCTCTGACATCGATTCCCAAAGGCAAGTTCGGGGCCGAGGTGAAGCTTGGCGAGAATATCTTTCGCCATACCACGGTCTATGCCCATGGGATTATCGGCGATGCGCTCAATTGCAGCAATTGCCACCTCAACGCCGGTGCGCTGGCGGATTCGGCGCCGATGTGGGCGGCCTATACCGCCTATCCGGCCTATCGGTCGAAGAACAAGAAGGTGAATAATTTCGGGATGCGGTTGCAGGGTTGCTTCCGGTTCAGCGAGAACGGCAAGGTGCCGAAGCTCGACAGCCAGACCATCGTGGCGCTCGAAGCCTATTCGTATTTCCTCGCGACCGGGGCGCCCACCGGGGCGAAGCTTGCCGGGCGGGGGTATCCGAAGCTCGCGGCGCCACCCAAGCCGGCGACCTATGCGGCGGGGGAGGCGGTCTATAAGCAGAATTGCTCGTTGTGCCACGAGGCCGATGGGTCCGGGCAGTATGTCCGGGGACAGACGGTGTTTCCGGCGCTATGGGGCGACAAGTCGTTCAACTGGGGTGCAGGGATGGGCAGCATCAAGAATGCCGCCGAGTTCATTCATGCGAATATGCCCTATGGCGTGGCGGGGACGTTGAGCGTGCAGCAGGCATGGGATGTCGCGACGTATATCGACAGCCAGAACCGGCCGCAGGACCCGCGCTTTGTGAAGAGCGTCGCGGAGACGCGGAAGAAGTTCCACGACAATAAATTCTCGATGTACGGCAAAACCGTCAATGGCCACGTGCTCGGGGCACAGAAGTAGATTTTACGACCGCAGGCCGGCATGGGGCTGGCTGCGCCATTACAGGGGGGACCACCATGACTGAACAGAACGACGACCAACGCGGTTTCAGCCGTCGCTCCACGCTGGCGATGCCGGCGGCGGGGCTGGGGATAGCGGCGCTCGGGGCCGCGTTATCGCCGATCGGAGTCGCGGAGGCGGCGACGATGGGGGATGAGTTCATTCCGCCGCATGCGACCAAGCTGAAGGCGCTCACGGCGGCGCTGGCCAAGGCGCCGCGCCGGCGGGATTTCAAATCGGTGCCGATGATTTTGACCAGTGCCGATCAGTATGACAGCGAGGCGTTGCATCTGTTGTTCGCCTATTCGGGCGGACCCAAGCAGGTCTGGGACAATACCGCGCTGGACAGCCCATGGCTCAACCTGATGCGCAACTCGATGAACGCGCAGATCTGGTCGTGGAAGCATCCTGATTTTCTTGCGCTTTCGGCGACTCACGGCAGCGCGCATTTGGCACTTTACGACAAGTATATCTGGGACAAATATCTGACCAAGTTCACCGGCGGCAAGGTTAAGTCCAACACCTGGGTGGATGTGCCGGCGGCGTCGAAGGCGAGTGCCGCGGATTATAATAATCCGAAGGGCGTGTTCTCGCCGCTCGATAACTCGATCGTCGTGCTGCAGAAGCGCGGTGCGGTGTTCTGCGCCTGTCATAACGAGGTGTGGGAAGTCACGATGGGGATCATGAAGAAAGGGATCAATCCGGACAAGCTTTCGCATCCGGCGATGGCGGCGGAATTCACCAACCATCTGATCCCCGGGGTGGTGCTGACACCGGGCGTGGTGGGGACGATTCCGCAGTTCCAGCTCGCGGGTTATCAATACGCGAAATAATAGTCGCGATCCGGAACTGAACAGGGAGATGACTATGAAGACGCGAATGAAGCTGCGGTTGGCGGCGGTGGTATCGGCGGCGTGCCTCGCGGTGGCGGGGTTGGCCATCGCCCATGCGGCGGATACCGGCTGGAACGGCAAGGTCGAGGCACCGAAATACAAGGGCGACATGTTTCCGCCCTGGCAGGGCGGGGCGAACAACGACACGGTGAACAAGGGATTTTTGTTCACCGTGCCGGAAGTGGACGACATGGCTGATTTCCATGGTAATATCGATCACCCGAAACTGATCCTCTATATCGGCGGCAATTACTATTTCGCAGTGGCGCCGCTGGTGAAGACGTTCGAGGCCGAACATCCCGAATACAAGGGTGGGGTGTTCGTGGTGACGATTCCGCCGGGTCTCGAAGTCAAGGCGATGAAGGCGGGCGGGATTTTCACCGTCGGTAATATGAGCTTCACCGCCAAGCCGGATGCGTATCTGGCCGGGTTGAAGAAGGTGAAGTCGCTGATTTCTGACGGGATGCTGGTGGGGCCGCCGGTCGCTTATGCGACCAACAACCTCACGATCATGATTCCGAAGGGAAATCCGGGGCATATCACCGGGCTCAAGGATTTCGGTAAACCCGGCGTGAAGCTGGTGATGCCGAACCCGGCCTTCGAGGGGATTGCCCGGCAGATCGAGGCCAGCCTGGTGAAGGCGGGGGGCAAGGCGCTGGAGCAGAAGGTCTATGAGACCGGGGTGAAGGATGGTTCGACGATCCTGACCCATATCCATCATCGCCAGACGCCGCTGTTCCTGATGCAGGGGTTGGCGGATGCCGGGGTGACCTGGAAATCGGAGGCGATTTTTCAGGAGCAGGTCGGCCATCCGATCAGCAACATCGATCTGCCGGCGAAATACAACACCACCGCGATTTATGGCGGGGCGATGGTGAAGGATGCGGCGCATCCGGCTGCCGCGAAAGCCTGGTTGGCCTTCGTGCAGACACCCGCAGCGTTGAAGATTTTCGAGCATTACGGGTTCAAACCCTACAAGAAGTGATCCTCGACCCCCGGTCCGTTATGCGGGCCGGGGTTTTTTCATGTCTATTTAGTTATGATATCGTAACAAATTGGGCGTGCAAAGATGGTACTGTTCAGCGGGATTTTTTCGGTTTTCGGATGGTGTCGTAGCGAAGTGGCGAGCCGGGGGGATAGACCGGGATGAAGTTGCGCGGGTTGGCGGGGTTGGGGATGAAATAGCAGATGCTGCGATCGTCGAGGTCGGGCCGCGCGGGTGGCGGGATGGGTTGGGGTGCGGGTTTGGGGCGGGGTTGGCGCTTGCGTTTGGGCAGAGCGAGGATGGCGGGGGGTTTGATGCCGCAGAGGTGGCAGAGCGGGCGGAGGATGCGGGGGATGGCGGGGTTGCGGGTGATGGCCTCATGCATGTCCGGCGTGGTGAGGAGGTGTTCGATCTGGGCGATGAAGCCGTTGACCGTGTAATGGGCGAAGGTGCGGCGGAGGATGCCGAAGCGGCGCGGCAAAGGCGGCGGCGGGCCGAGGCTGGTTGTGTGCCAGTTGCGGAGCCATGCCGGGGGGCGGGATTCGCGCGGGCGTTCGGGTTGGGGACGCTCGGATTGCGGTCGCACGGATTGGGGGCGCGGGGAGCGCGGGCGGTGCGGGCCGGGGGTTGCGGCGATGGCGTCGAGCAGGCGGTTGATCAGGCTGCTGAAGCGGGCGTCGAGCAGGCAGAGCAGCGGGAGGGCGATGCCGAGGAGTTTGTGCCGGGTGGCCATGGTCTCGCGCAGTTTGCGCGCGGTGAAGGTGAGTTTTTCCTTCAGGGTGAGAGGGGTGTAGGTGGGGGTCCAGGGCATTGCGATTGTATACGCCCGGGGGTGGGGAGGTGAGAAAGTAGAGATAGGGGAAGGAAGGCTACTTTTTTGAAAAAAAGTAGCAAAAAACTTTCGCTCCTATGGGGCCCGGGCGTTGTCACCGGCACGGGCCCAGATTCACAGAAGTTTTTTGGTTCTTTTTTTCAAAAAAGAACCCTTCTTCCCCACCCCTTACTTCTGCACCCAAGGCAGCCCCTCATGCTTCCATCCCGCGACATGGCCGCGATGGCCGCGTTGGTCCTGGGGGCCTTCGAAACCGTCCTTGATGTTGTAGACGTGTTTGAATCCGGCGGCCTGGGCGGCTTTGGCGGCGGCCATGCTACGGCCTCCGGTGCGGCAGAGGAAATAGACGTGATGGTCGGGGCCGATTCCGGCTTCCTGCAACTGATCGAGGAATTGCGGGTTGGGCTGCATGGTGGGGAAAACCTGCCATTGGACCGGGACGACGTGTTTGCCCGCCTGCGACAGGTCCGGCATGCCGACGAAATTCCATTCCGCAACGGTCCGCACGTCGCACATCACGGCGTCCGGGTTGCTCATCAGGGTTTCCCAGACCTGCTTGGGGGCGACATCGTCAATCATGGTTTCCTCCATTAGATTAGTGGCTGCTTTGTCCGGTTTGGGCCGGATGCTCGATATATTCAAGATAAACGATCCATATAACCGATCCGTGGGGACAGCACGATGACGATAGCACCGAAGACCAATTTCGCAGAAGGGGTGAGCGGGGAGGGGCTTGCCGGTGCGATCGGGCATACGCCGTTGATCCGGCTGCGGCGGGCCTCCGAAGTGACGGGGTGCACGATACTGGGCAAGGCCGAGTTCATGAATCCGGGCGGTTCGGTCAAGGATCGCGCGGCTTTGGCGATGATCGAGGCGGCGGAGGCGGCGGGGACGCTCAAGCCGGGCGGCACGATTGTTGAAGGCACGGCGGGCAATACCGGGATCGGGCTGACGCTGGTGGCCAATGCGCGGGGGTATCAGTGCATCATTGTGATGCCGGAAACACAAAGCCGTGAGAAGATCGATTTTCTGCGGATGATCGGGGCGGATCTGCGGCTGGTGCCGGCGAAACCGTATCGCGATCCGGGCAATTACGTTCACGTATCGCGCCGGATCGCCGAGGAAACCGGGGCGTTCTGGGCCAACCAGTTCGACAATACCGAGAATCGCGAGGGGCACCGGCGGACCACGGGGGCGGAAATCTGGGCGCAGACCGGCGGCCGGATCGATGCGTTCACCTGCGCCTGCGGCACCGGGGGGACGCTCGCGGGCGTCGGCATGGCGCTCAAGGCGCATAATCCGGCGGTGCGGATTATTCTGGCCGACCCGGATGGCAGTGCGCTCTATGACTGGGTGACGACCGGGGAGCTGAAATCGGCCGGATCATCGATCACCGAAGGGATCGGGCAGGGGCGGGTGACCGGCAACCTCGAAGGAGCACCGATCGATGGGGCGGTGCGGATCGGAGATGCCGCGATGCTGGAACAGGTGTTCGACCTGATGATCCATGAAGGGCTCTCGATCGGCGGATCGGCGGGGATCAATGTGGCTGCCGCCATCGCGGTCGCGCGGGAAATGGGACCGGGCCATACCATTGCTACCATTTTATGCGACGGGGCGGCGCGGTATCAGTCGAAATTGTTCAACCCGGAATTTCTGGCGAGCAAAAACCTGCCGGCACCGCCCTGGATGCTGGCGGGCTGACCCGCCTGGGATACTGCCGGGTAGACCCGGCGGGACCGGGGGGCTATGCAATCGGCATGACCGCGGCCCCGTTGCGCGAACCCCACGACGCCCTGCCCGCCGAGCCGACCCAGGCCGAACGGTTCTGTCGCGCCCGGACCGCGCAATCCTCGGCGCTGCTCGAAGATTACGTCGAACTGATCGCGGACCTGCTCGCGATCAACGGCGAAGCCCGCCCGATCGATATCGCCCGGCGACTCGGCGTGTCCCACCCGACCGCGGCGAAAAGCATCAACCGGCTCAAACGCGAAGGACTGGCAACCTCGAAACCCTATCGCGGTGTGTTCCTGACCGACGCAGGCCTCGCACTGGCCGAACGCGTGCGGACACGGCACCGGCTGGTCGTGCAGTTGCTCGAAGCAATCGGCGTGCCGCCGGAAACCGCAGAGGCCGACGCCGAAGGAATCGAACACTACGTGTCCGACGTGTCGCTCCGCGCCTTCAGCCGGTTTTTAAAAGCACGAGGACAGACGGCAACCTGAACCGAAAGATCCAATATGGACCACGCTATCGCCGTCATTACCTCGATCATCTACGCCCTCGCCGGACTCGTGATGCAGCTCATCGCCTTCATCGACGGACTCCTGATCGGATTCATGAACGACCTGCACGTGCCGCCACACATCCAGACCATCCTGCTCGTGGTGGTGGCCATCGCCCTGATCATCATGGCAATCAGACTGCTCGGCGGCGTGTTCGCCACCCTCATCGTGATCCTGCTGCTCCTGCTGGTGCTGCACCGGATCGATCCGGGATTGGGTATGACACATGGCGGCAGCACCGTGTCGGGGACGTCTTCCAAGATTTGAATTGTGCGTGGTGTAGGCAAAGCAAAGGCACGGCAAGATAGGGCTTCTTTTTTGTAAAAAAGAAGCAAAAAACTTTTTTTAATCTGGGACTGCGCTGTTTGACGGGGCGGAGGCCCAGCATCAAAATTTTACCTGCTTACCCATGAACGTCAGGCAATTTGAGCATCCGATATGGGAAAGGTGGGTTTGGACCGAGGCCCAACCCAGTCGCGAAATCATGCTGGCGAGATCGTATCGGCGATTGAACAGCCCGTATCGATATGCTAATTATTTTGCATTATAAACAAGGGGGGTCAGAATGTCGGCAACCACATCGAAGGGACTGTTTCGTCGCAGGGTGCGATACAATCCCACAACGGTTTCTAAGCCGCCGCCCCGTCTTCCGCCTGTCATCGATAAGCAGGTGATCGCAAAGATTGATCCCTCGACCCTCAAGAAAATTGAGAATAATCTGAAATTTCCCAAATGGAGCTATGGAGGAGGAGGAGGTGGTGGTGGTGGTGAAGACGGAGGAGGAGGAGGTGAAGGTGGCGTACCCGATCCGTTGGTGAACCATCCCTGCATGCAGGAAATGTTGTTCGGATACGCCCTGACGCATTACTGGGAGGGGGCAAAGTATCAGTTGCATGCCGAGCAGAATACAGCCGTCAATTCCGCGCCCTACGGCTTGCCAGACCAGGAATGCAAGACAAAATGCCAAAAACTCGGCAAAAAACTTGCGGAGTTCGAACTCGATAACTGGGAGTCTATTCACGGTCAACTCAGCAAGGATTCGGTTCCGCATCGGCTCATGGAGCTGCTCGGTATGCGCAATTCGGTAAAGGATCGGCAAAAGGCCAACCTGGCGCAGCGCAACCAAACGTTAACCGAGTAACGATCAGGGATATACCCTGTTTGCGCTGGTGAAATAATAGATCACGCGAAACCGAGACCGCAGCGACGACTTGGTCGAAGCGAAGCTTGTCCCCACCATAGGCGAGGTTCGGCGACACCATGTCGGCGTTGATAAAAGTCCCGCGTCCTGACCACGGTGTGCGATCGGCCGCCTCAGATCGGGCACGAAAACCAGTCGAGCCACCGCGCTGCGATGACGACGGCACGGAATTGGTTCTCAGTGCCATACAATCGATCAAGTTCCACTCCGCTCAACCCGCGCTGAAACTGTACCGAATCCCGAGTCATGGATTCCCTACGATTGCAATCAAATTTCTTATTCCTAATATTCGTGGACTAGATTAGCAAGGTGGATAAGTATAAAAGTTTATTATCAAGTTATTCTTGCGTGCCGGTTTGGTTGATGAACAAGATTCAACGCCAATTATAAAAACAGCAGGAAGTCTATGCTGGTTTCGTGCCATTGAAACGGCATGGACTAGACGAATAAAAGTTTTTTGCTTCTTTTTTACAAAAAAGAAGCGCTTGAGCTTCCTTCACTTTTATCTTCACCTTTATCGCCGAGGTCCAGTTCCGGTTCCGGTTGCAGGCGGGATTCGGCTTCGGCTTGGAGGTGTTTGAAGCTGCGGCGGCTGAAGGGGAGCATTATGAGGTAGGCGGCGGCGATGAGGGCGAGGCCGAGCCAGGGGTCGGCGAGGAGGATGGCGGCGAAGACGACGACGCCGAGGAGGAGGACGAGGGCGTATTGGGGGGGGACTTTGAAGTTTTTGAAGCTCCAGACCGGGAGGGTGGAGACGCAGAGCAGGGCGGTGGCGACGAGGACGGCGGCGCTGAGGGCGGGGGCGCGGGCGAGGTCGGCGAGCCAGACGATGTTGTGTTCGGCGGCTTCGAGGCCGAGGTAGATCGGCAGGAGCGAGAGGGCGGCGCCGGCGGGGGCGGGGACTCCGGTGAAGAAGTTGTTGGCGAAGCGGAAGGCGGGGAGGTGGCCGTCATCGGTGTGGGGGAGTTCGTCGATGGCGGCGTTGAAGCGGGCGAGGCGGAGGGCCATGCTGGCGGTGAACATCAGTTCGGGGAGGTAGCCGAACGCGCCCCAGTCATCGAGTGCCCAGAGGTAGAGGACGAGGCTGGGGGCGACGCCGAAGCAGAGGAAGTCGGACAGGCTGTCGAATTCCGCGCCGAAGCGGGAGGTTGCTTTGAGGAGGCGGGCGAGGCGGCCATCGAGACCGTCGATCGCGCCGGAGACGGCGATGGCGATGACGGCGGCGCCGAAGCGGCCATCGAGGGCGAAGCGGATGGCGCTGAAGCCGACGCAGAGGCCGACCAGGGTGAGCAGGTTGGGCAGCATGCGGTTGAAGCTGAGGCCGCGCAGCCGGGGGCGGCGGGCGCGGCGGCGGCGCGGCAGGGCGAAGCGCGCGGGTTTTCCGGCGTCGTTCACCGGCTGGTCGTTCACAGGCCGGTCGTTCACATGCGGGTCGTTCACAGGCCGGGCGGGGGGGTGGTGGGGATGTCGGCGGCGGGCGGAATGCCGAAGGGGGTGGCCGCGATGTTGGCGAGGACGGTTTCGCCGCCGATGGCGCGTTGGCCGATGGTGACGAGGGGGAGTGTGCCGGCGGGCAGGTAGACATCGGTGCGGCTGCCGAAGCGGATGATGCCGAAGCGGGCGCCGGTGGCGACGTGATCGCCTTCGTGGACGTCGCACAGGATGCGGCGCGCGATCAGGCCCGCGATTTGCACGACGGCGATTTCGGCACCGTTGTCGAGGCGCAGGGCGAGGGCGTTGCGTTCGTTGTTGTCGGAGTCTTTGTCGGCCGCGTTGACGAAGGTGCCGTGGCGGTAGGCGATGCGGGTGATGGTGCCGGCCATGGGGATGCGGTTGACGTGGACATCGAGCACCGAGAGGAAGATGGCGATGCGGGGGAGCGGGGTGGCGGGCAGGCCGAGTTCGGGCGGGGGGATGGCGAGATCGACCCGGGTGATCAGGCCATCGGCGGGGGCGACCAGGGCATCGGCGCGGGGGGGTGGGATGCGATCGGGGTCGCGGAAGAAATAGAGGCAGAATAGAGTGAGGATCACGCCGATCCAGGCGAGCCAGCCGGCGAAGATGAGGCCGAGGACGATGAGGACGAGGCCGCCGGCGATGAACGGCAGGCCGGCCCGGTGCGGCGGCGCCAGGACCGAGCGGATCGAGTGAAAAATATCCATGCCCCGATTATGCCTGCAACCGGGGATTTGTGGCAAGCAAGCGGGCGGTTCAGGTTTTGCGGTAGGTGAGGACCAGCACGTCGCGGAAGGCGGGTTCGGTGGGTCGGAGCGGGACGACCGGGGTGACGCCGTGGAAGACGCGGCGGTCGTTCACGAAGGCGGCGTCGCGCGGGTGGGTGAGGGTGAAGCTGCCGAGGAGGTTGCCGTTGAGAGTGTGGATGGTGGTGGTGCCCTGATGGATGTTGGCGCGGCGGACCATCAGGACCAGGACGTAATCGACGCCGTCGCGGTGCATGCCTTCGGGGGTGGGGAGGCCGGTGCCGTCGGGCCCGGTTTCGATGCGGAACTGGTGGGCTTCGATGTGCCAGGGGGTAATGCCGGCCTGTTGTTCGAACAGGGAGCGGGTGAAGGCGAGCAGGGCCTGGAAGGTGAGGCCGTCCGCGACTTCGGGGTCGATCGGGTCGAACCAGCGTTCGATGCCGCCGTTGAGGCTGTTGTAGTCGCGGGCCTGGTAGTGGGGCTGGTGGGCGCTGCGGTGGATGGTTTCGCCGGGGGTGGCCGAGAAGACGGCGAAGCGGCGGCGGCGGTAGCGCCCGCCATCGGCCATGTAGGTATCGACCGGCATGCCTTCCCAACTGGCGGCGAAGCGGTTCCAGCTTGCCGGGGTGAGGGCGTCTTCGGGGAGCATGGAATCGAGGATGGGGCCTTCGAGGAAGGCGTAGCCGTCGGTGGTCAGGCGGTTGGCGAGGGCGTGGCGCTGATCGATCGCGTTCATGCGCGCAGTTCGTATCATCATGGGACGGGTCTGAGGAGGTTGGGGTGGGGGGAGTCAGCCATTCGTTTCCGGGGCGGGGGTGGGAGCGGGTGTTTTGGGGGCGTCGGTTTTTGGGGGGCCGAAGGCCTGGCGGAATTCGGCGGGGTCGATGGTGATGCGCTGGTAGTTGTAGGGGAGTTCGATGCCGTCCGCGTCGAAGCGGATCTTGACGCGGCGGTTGAATTCGCGGCGGACGCCGTATTGTTTGCCGGCGGGGGTTTTGATGCGGCCGACGATGTTGACCGAGGAGGCGCCGAACTGGTCGAGCCCCCAGAGTTCGAGGTCGTTGCTGATCTGGGCGGCCCAGGTGGGTTCGGCGCGCATGGTTTCGAAGATTTCATGGATGATGGCCTGGACCTTGTCGATGTCTTCCTTGTAGCCGACGCCGATGTTGATCGGGGCATAGCCGAAATCGCGGGAGCTGTTGGTGACCGTGGTCACCGAACTGAACGGAATGATGTTCAGCGAGCCGTCGCCGCCGCGCAGGCGGATGGTGCGGATCGAGAGTTTTTCGACCAGTCCCGAGGTTCCTGCGACTGTCACCCAGTCACCCACCTGCATCGCGTCTTCCAGCAGGAGGAACAGGCCGGTGATGATGTCCTGCACCAGTTTTTGCGAGCCGAAGCCGATGGCGAGGCCGAAGATGGAGAGGCCGCCGAGCAGGAGGGTGACGTTGACGCCGATGGCGCTGAGCACGACGAGGGCGACGATGACGAGGATGATCACCAGCAGGGTGGAGCGAATCATCGGCAGGAGGGTGCGGTAGCGGGCGGCGCGACCGGCGCGGCCTTGCGCGATGAGGTGCTCCGCGTGGTTTTCGAGGGCGGCGTTGATGATTTCCCAGACGATCAGGCCGATGACGGTGGCGAGCGCGATGGTGATGACGGCGCCGACGATGCGCTGGCCGATGGCGGTGACCGCGAACCAGCTGAGGATGCCGAGGCCCCAGAGTTGCAGGATCACCAGGATGGCGATGACCGCGATGATCGCGCTGATCGCGAGCTTGAGGATCGGCAGGTACATGCGGCCGCGGGCGTGGAGGACGGGGTATTGATCGTGCCAGGCGGCTTCAGGGTCGAAGGCGGATTCGAGGCCGTGGCCGATCCAGTTGGTCATGCTTCGGGCGATCGAGATGATCACGGCGAAGATCAGGACGATTTTCAGCATGATGACGAAGGCGTGGGGGACGCCGATCGCCCAGGCGATCCAGAGGGCGACGATGTAGAACAAAGCGAGGACGTGCCAGGAGCGGGCGAGGCCGGCGCGCAGGGCGGCGATGAGGCCGGTGCGCGGCGGGCGGCCCGGGCGGTCGCCCCGGATGATGGCGGCGACCGGGCGGCGGGCCTGGAGGACCATGATCGCGAGCATGACGTGGACGATCAGCGAGACCAGCTTGACGAGGACCTGGCTTGCCGCGTGGTAGAGGCCGAACAGGGTGCCGGTGGCGATGGCGGCGTAGCCGAAGGCGATCACCGCGATGATCCGGCGCAGCCAGGTGACGAGCCAGGTGGCGCGGCGGTCGGTCGTGCGGATCAGGCGGATTTCGCGGTGGCGGGGGGCGAGCAGGAAGCGGGCGATTTCGAGGGTGACGCGGCAGGCGAGGTAGGCGTTGAGGACCGCGATGATGACGAGGCGGGCGACGCGCTCGTTCGCGATGCTGCCGGAGAGCCAGATGAAGCCGACGGCGGCGAAGATCACGATCGGGACGAGGGCGAGCAGGAAATGGCCGATCGCATAGGGCAGGCGGCGGAACCAGCGGCGGAGGGAGCGGCGGCGCGGGCGGGGTTCGGTCTCGCCGGCTTCGGCGGCGGCGAGGCCGGCGGCTTCGCTTTCGGGGTCTTCGGCATCAAGGGCGATGAGGGAGTCGCGCCAGCGTGCGGCGTGGGCGATGATGGCGGCGCGCGGGCGGCGGAGCAGGAAGATCGCGGCGGCTTCGGCGATCAGGGCGGTGGCGAGGACGGCGGCGAGGCGGATCGCGGCGTGGATAACGGTCTGGCGGAGCCACATGTCGGTCGCGACGAAGACCAGCCAGTGCCAGATCAGGCGGATATCGGTCGCTTCGCGCAGGGCGGTGATGATTTCGCCGAGGACGAGGCGGGTTTTCATCTCGGCGATCTGGACGAAGCCGATGCCCATTGCGGGGGCGGCGGTGGTGGTGGTTGTGGTTGGGGTGCCGGGTTTCGCCGGGGTGGTGGCGGGGGCCTTCATGGCCTGGAGGGTTGCGATCAGGGCGTTGCGCTGGGCGGGGTTGTTGAGTGTCGCGATCGCCGCGTTGATCTGGGCGGTGTCGAGCGTGGTGCCGGGCGTGGTGTGGGGCGTGGTGCCGGGCGCGGTTGGGGCGGGTTTGGTGGTTGCGGCGGGTTTGGCCATGAGGGCGGCCAGGGGGTTTTCCGCAGCGTGGCTCGGGGTGATGCCGGCGAGGCAGACGATCAGGGCGATCGCGAAGGAGCGGATCAGGCGCATGGGCTTCTCTGAAAGCGCGCGGCGGCGTGATGTCAACCGCGCGACCCTCTACCCGTCGATACGTTTTGTGACTATATCTCTCCAATGCGTGATTTTCTGATCGTTCTTCTCGGGCTTGACATGATCGCCGTGGTCGCCGTGCTGCTGACCGGGGCGGTCGGCATGACGACCGGTGCCGATCCGCGACGGCAGAACCGGCTGATGCGCTGGCGCGTCGGGTTGCAGGCGGTGGCGGTCGTGCTGGTCGTGGTGCTGCTGCTCTACGGGCGCTAGGCGTGGCACGGAGGCGGGACGCACCGAAGGCGGTGCTGTTCGACGTGTTCGGCACGCTGGTGGATTGGCGTGGCAGCGTGATCGCGGGGCTTTCGGCGTTCGGGGCGGCGCGCGGGATTTCCGCCGACTGGGCCGAGATCGCGGATAGCTGGCGGCGTGCCTATCGGCCCTCGATGGACCGGGTGCGGCGCGGGCTGGTGCCGTGGACCATATTGGACGATCTGCATCGCGATGCCTTGATGAACATTGCCCGCCGCCATGAAATCGGGCCGCTCGACGATGACGATTGCGAACATCTGGTGCGGCTCTGGCACCGGCTCGCGCCGTGGCCCGACGTGGCCGAGGGGCTTGGGCGCCTCAAAACCGTCGCGATCATCGGGCCGCTTTCCAACGGGCATCTGGCGTTGCAGGTCTCGCTTGCCAAACGCAACCTGTTTCCCTGGGATGTCACGTTCGGCGCGGATCTGTTCCGTCATTACAAGCCGGACGCCGAGGTTTATCTCGGGGCGTGCGATCTGCTCGGCCTCGCGCCCGATCAGGTGATGCTCGCCGCCGCCCATAACGACGATCTGGCCGCCGCCGCGAGTTTCGGCCTCGCCACCGCCTTCATCAGCCGCCCCGCCGAACACGGGCCGGGGACCGGCGATCGGGCGAAACCGGCGGAGGCATGGGATATCGTGACCGACCGGGTGGGCGGGATTGCCGAGGCGTTCGGGGTTTAGGTCAGGTCAGGGACGGGCTTCTTTTTTGTAAAGAGAAGCAGAAAACTTTCCTGATCGGGGTCGCGGGCGGTTCGGAGGCTCGATCAGAGACGATCCGCCTGCAATGGGTCCACGCCCTGAACGGTCGCATTGCCTGCAGCCACCCACGCGCGCGACAGCCACTATGGAGATTCCGGTCCCTTCGAGTTGTCGTTACTCGATTCTGATCCTTCGCTGACTCGGTATTCGCAGGCGGCGGTCCTCAAGAGATTTATGCCGAAGGATGCCGTCGGTACTGAGCCGCTCATCGCGGGCCTTCAGGAGCGCTTCTATGGTTGATCCGAACATGACAATCAGATGATTGAGCCATTCCGCAACATCACGCGGCTCGGCATTATGCAGTGAAGGTGACTTCAGATGCCGGATCATCGCATCGGCGGGTTGCCAGACCTCGTCTGTCACCCAGCGGTTGGTGGTAAACAGGCGTAATGGCAGCCCTTTGGTATCGACGGAGACGGCGATGAGATGGGAATGCGCGGGAGGAGGCTCGGACCTGACGTTGGCCGACGCAGGGACGAAGATGTGAAAATGCCCGTGCTCGTTGTGCAGGCGCTCCGACCGCGGATGCGCGTGGTAATAGAAGCGCCACAAACTGTCCGGATCGACCGCATCGGGTTGCGGGTAGCGGGTCCACTCGGTGAAGCGCTCCGTGCCCGCGATCACGCGGGCCGGAGCGCTTTGTCCCAGTGAAGCCCAGGTGATGATTTGCCCGGTCACGGCTTCGCGGGCGCGGATCACCCGGGACGGGGACGTCAGGGGCGGGGACGTCAGGGGGCGCAGGGATTTGCCGGCTTCTTTTTTGTTTTTTTCATGGCTTTGGCTGGAGTCTGTGACTGAGCCTTGGCGGTCGATGCTGATGGGGCGCAGGGATTTTGCGGCGTTGCGGCATCGCTGATCCCGATCGGGTTGAAAGTCCCGACGGCAGCCGGCAATGCCGGTGTCAAGCCGATCGCGACTGCGAGCAGTGAAACTGTACGGCGGGATGATTTCGTTCGGCTATTCGCCATCGCGTGTGATCCTAGTGTTTCGGTTGAGACGTGCCTGCCGGCGCGAACGGGGCGACGGTGGCGGGGATTGAGGTTGATCTGGTTCGATCGACCAGCCAGCTGATCGTGACCAATATAGCCATGAGAGCGCCAAGAACGCCCCAGGGAGACACGTGCAGCAACTGGGGCACGGTGATTGATGCGGGTCCGGTCTGAGCATAAATCCAGGGCTTGATTGAAGGATAGACCTGATTGAACGCGAGCGTACCGCCGCCGATGCCGACGAGGAACAGCAGACCATCGAGCCGTCCGGAGGCCATCGCCACGGCCGAGGTGCCCGGGCAGTAACCGCCGACCGCCATGCCGATGCCGACACCGACCCCGCCAAGCAGCGTTCCCCAGAAATACACCGAGGGAACAAAGATATCCGACAGATGGATCAACCCGAATGCCCGTGACGCATACAGCATAATGCTGCTGACCACGATGGCGGTGAACATGACCTTGAACACCGCCCAGTTGCTGAACCGCAGTTGCGCGGTCAGGCAGCCGGGGTCTCCAAAACCTGCGCCTTCAAGGATCAGGCCGAATAAAACGCCGAGGACCAGCCCGGACCAGGGGATCATCATGAGAATGACTTTCGTTGCCAGAGAGGTTTGAACACGGTGCCGAACGCGACACCCGCGGCGAAAAATCCGATCAGGAAGAGAAACCCGGCAACGGCGAGAGGTGCGGAGCCCGAGAGGCCCATACCGCTGGTGCACCCCATCGCCATTCGGGCACCGAAGCCCGACACTGCTCCCCCGAGTATGGCCAGACCAAGCCGACCGAACGACCGGAGCCGCGGTGGACCATCGATCTGCGCGTTGAACCTGCGGCCGATCAGGCTGCCGGCAAGCGCGCCGATGACGACGCCGAGGACCTCCCAAACGATCCAGGAGTTCAACCCCGCACGGGCATAGGCAGCCAGATAATCCTGCGGCCCGATGGCATGTGGGGCCACCGCCGCAACGGTGACAGCCGTCATCGAGGTCGTTGCCCCGGTCACGCCGAGGCCGTGCCCTGAGACGAAGAACGTTGCGAACAGGACAACACCGAGGGCTATACCCGATAGATAGGGGTTCCATCGTGGTCTGGGCTGTGGTCTTGGATTTGCTTGGCTCATGCTATTTCACTCGGGGCGAAAGTGACGGGAGGATGATGGTTCAAAATGCGGATTTGCCATCGACGACCGGCAAGGACGCATCGCGGGTCCATTCCGACATCGATCCACTATAGAGTTTTACATCCGGCACATGGGCGATCTCGCGCAGCGCAAACCAATCGAGCGAGGCGAGATGACCTGTATTGCAGAACGTATAGGTCGGCTTGTCGGTTGCGATACCCGCCTTTTTCATGGCGCCCTCAACGCCGGCCCGGTCCATGATCCCTTCATGATCGGCAGTCAGCACCACGGAGAACGGCAGATTGAGCGCGCCCGGAATTGTTCCGGCTTTCTTGTCCACGCCGGGCTTCACCTTGCCGTCATACTGTTTTGCCGGTCGCGCATCGACGAGCTGGAACTTATGGGTATTCAGATCGGCCTGAACCATGCTGCGGGTTGCGAGGAGGGCAGCATCGTAATGCGGCGTGAACTTGCCGACGGCCGGAGCGAGATCGCCGGTGGCAACCACATCCTTGGGGTTCGCGAGCCAGGCATGGTCGCCGCCGTTCATGATCGAGACGTTGTTCATCCCTTCCATTCGCAGCGTCCAGTAGATCCGGGTCGTGGCCGGGAAATCGCCTTTGACCGCGCCGCCCGGCACCAGAATCACCCGGCTGTCGTTGCTGATACCGACGCCTTCGATAACCTTGGCTATCGTCGCCTCGGGGGGCAACACAAAGGGCAGGCCGTTCATCGGAATACGCCAATGGTCACTCAGGAAGCCGGTGAAGACCGCGCCGGGGATGTGCTCTTTCGCGTAGGCGGGCTTTTGTTTGTCGAAATCATAGACCTCGACGATCACCATACCCGGGGTATGCAAATGGGCGGCGACCCATGCGGGGGTCACCAGCGGAGGGGCCACCGGTCCGGCAGCCTCTGCGGCACACATGCCTGACAGCGTAAGCGCCAGCACCGCCGAAATGGTGGTGGCGAGATTGATCTTGATACCGGATTTGGCGTGTTTAGCCTGCATGATCGTGGTCTCTCCCTGAGAATATGACCGCAAGTTTACGGTCTTTTAATATGGACGTTACGCTCACGGTTACGTGTTTTCACGAAAACATGCAAGAACTATTATATGGTTTTTCTGCTGGGTGCCGCCACGGCTGGTAGCCGCGTCGTTAAAGGTCAGGTCAGCGCCGCCGGGTGGAAATTCCTCCGGGTCAGGCGAAAAAAGAAAGATTTCGTTGCTGCTTTACGGACCCTCGTCCCGCAGCCCCCGCCGCATCAATCGTTCGATCGCATCGTTCAGCCCGATGGTTCCGGCCAGCAATTCGACGACGGTGGCGGTGACCGGCATGTCGCATCCGGCGGCGTGGGCGCGGGCGAGCAGGGCCGGGGCGGTGTCGAGGCCTTCGATGATGCCTGTGGCGGGATCGGGGCGTTCGTCGTGGCCGAGGGCGAGGCCGGCGCGGAAATTGCGGCTGCTTTGGCCGGTGGCGGTGAGGATCAGGTCGCCTAATCCGGCGAGGCCGGCGATGGTTTCGGCTGATCCGCCGAGGGCGACGGCGAGGCGGGCGATTTCGGCGAGGCCGCGGGTGACCAGGGCGGCGCGGGCGTTTTCGCCGAGGCCCGCGCCGATCACGGCACCGGCGGCGATGGCGATGACGTTTTTGGCCGCCCCGCCGAGGGCGGCGCCGATCAGGTCGGGGCTGCCGTAGAGGCGGAAGCGCGGGGTGGCGAGCTGGGCGATCAAGGCGTGGCGCGCGTCGGGGTCTGCCATGGCCAGCACGGCGGCGGCGGGGTGGCCGGCTGCGATTTCATGGGCGAAATTGGGGCCGGTGAGCAGGGCGATTTGAGTGGCGGCATGGGCGGCGGGATGGGCGGCGGCGGCGATTTCCGGGCCGAAGCGGAGCGTGGCGCGATCGACCCCCTTGCAGCAGAGCACGAGGGTGGCGTTGCCGGGCGGGATGCGGGCGAGGGTGGTGCCGAGGTGCTGGAAGGGCGGGCAGAGCAGGAGGATCGGCGCGGGCGGGACTTCGGCGGTCACGCGCAGGGCGGCCGGCAGGGCGATGCCGGGGAGATGCGGGTTGTCGCGGGTTCGGGCGAGATGGTCGGCCTGTGCGGCGGTGCGGGCGACGAGGGTGACGTGATACCCGGCGCGGGCATAGGTGATTGCAAGGGCGGTGCCCCAGGCGCCGGTGCCGATGACGGCGAGGGTTGGGGGGGTCATTTCGGGGTTTCTTCGGTGAGGACCGAGATGCCGGCTGAGCCTTCGGGTTCGGCGAGGCGGTCGCGCAGGGCGTTCAGGATCGGGGGTGCTGCGGTGGTGAAGCCGTAGGGCGCATTGACGATCAGGACGCCGCAGCCGTTCAGCCGGGCGGGGTCGAGTGGCGGGCGGAACATGACTTCGCAGGTGATGACATCCGGGATCGCGCTGGTGACGATCGCATCGAAAAGGTCGCGGACCGGGGCGCGGTGCTTGACCGGGTACCAGATGGCGAACACGCCGGTGCGGAATTTGCGCCACGCCACGCCGAGCCCAGCGGTGATGGCGGCGAATTCATCGGTGCGTTCGAAGGGTGGGTCGATCAGGATCAGCCCGCGCCGTTCGGGCGGGGGGAGCAGGGCGGTGAGGGCTTCGTAGCCGTCGCGCTGGTGGATCTGGATTTGCGGATCGCCGTGAAAGCGGCGGCGGAGGGTGGCGGCGTCCTCCTTGTGGAGTTCGCAGAGGGCGAGGCGGTCGCCGGGGCGCAGCAGGGCGCGGATCAGGGCGGGGGAGCCGTTGTAGCGATCCGCCGTGCCGCTCAGGGCGACGAAATCCTCGAGTGCTTCGGGGGGGCTGTGGCGCAGCTTCGCGATGCCGTTATGGAATTCCCCGGTGCGGGTGGCTTCGGCGGCGGTGAGATCGTAACTGCCGATTCCGGCATGGGTGTCGAGCACGAAGAGCGGTTTGGGTTTGGCGAGCATGGTGCGCGCGAGGGCGACCAGCAGGGCGTGCTTGACGCAGTCGGCGGCGTTGCCGGCATGGAAGGCATGACGATAATTCATCGTGGCGACGCTGATACCGGGGCGCTGTGCGGTGCGCCAGCCCGGAGGCGGGGTGGTTTGAGCCGATCGTCATTTGACGCCCGGGCGTTCGCGCCTATTTGTGAAGTCCATGAACCAACCGATCACGCGCAACCTCCCGGCCAGCGCCCCTGACGATCTCGGTGGCGGCGGCGACCTCGCGCCCCTGCCGGAATGGCGGCTCGGCGATCTGTATGGCGGCACCGAGGATCCCGCGATCGAGGCGGATTTCGCGGCGATTGCCGCCGATTGCGGGGCGTTCGGGGCCGATTTTCGTGGGCGGGTGAGCGAACTCGATGCGGCGGGCCTGGCCGGGGCGATCCGGCGCTATGAGGCGCTCGAACAGCGGTTGGCGCGGCTGCATGCCTATGCGCAGCTCGTGTTCAGCGCCGATGCGAGCAGTGCCGTTTCGGGGCGGTTCTATCAGTCGGTGACTGAGCGGATCACCGCGATCGGCACCGGGCTGTTGTTTTTCACCCTTGAGATCAACCGGATCGAGGATGCACCCTTCGCGGCGCTGGCCGATGAGGGGGTGCTTGCCGTTTATGCGCCGTGGCTGCGCGATTTGCGGGAGGGACGGCCGCATCAGTTATCCGACGATCTGGAGCGTCTGCTGCACGAAAAGGATGTGACCGGCCATGCCGCGTGGTCGCGCCTGTTCGATGAGACGATCGCGGCGCTGCGGGTGCCGGTCGGGGGGGAGGACTTGACCCTGAGCGCGGCGCTCAACCGCCTGTCCGACCCCGACCGGGGGGTGCGGGAAGCGGCGGGGCGGGCGATCGGGGTGGTGTTGCAGCGCAATGCCCGGCTGTTCACCCTGATCACCAACACGCTCGCCAAGGACAAGGCGATCGAGGATGGCTGGCGGCACTATCCCACCCCGATCTCGGCGCGGAACCGGAGCAACCGGGTCGAGGATGAGGTGGTCGCGGCGCTGGTGGCGGCGGTGACCTCGGCCTATCCGCGCCTTGCGCACCGGTATTACACGCTGAAGGCGGGTTGGCTCGGGCTCGACCGGCTGGAGCATTGGGATCGTAACGCGCCGTTGCCGGACGATGCCGACCGGCCCGTGGCGTGGCTGGAGGCGCAGGCGCATGTGCTGGCGGCGTATCGCGGGTTCAGCCCCGAACTCGCCGCGATCGGCGAGCGGTTTTTCACCAATGCCTGGATCGATGCGGTGCCGCGCCCCGGCAAGTCCGGCGGGGCATTCGCGCACCCGACCGTGCCGGATGTCCACCCTTATATTCTGCTGAACTATCATGGCCGCTCGCGCGACGTGATGACGCTGGCGCATGAACTCGGCCACGGGATTCACCAGAGCCTTGCGGCGGAGCAGGGCTATCTGCTGGCGCGGACGCCGCTGACCCTGGCCGAGACCGCGAGCGTGTTCGGCGAGATGCTGACGTTTCGCAGCCTGCTCGATGGCGAGACCGATCCCGCCCGGCGCCGCCTGATGCTGGCGCGCAAGGTCGAGGACATGTTGAACACCGTGGTGCGCCAGATCGCGTTTTTCACCTTCGAGCAGCGCCTGCACGAGCGGCGGCGGGACAGCGAATTGCTGGGCGAGGAGATCGGGGACATCTGGCTCGGGGTGCAGCGCGAAAGCCTCGGCCCGGCCTTCACCTTCAGCGACGAATACCGGATGTTCTGGGCCTATGTGCCGCATTTCATCCACTCGCCGTTCTATGTGTATGCCTATGCGTTCGGTGATTGTCTGGTGAACGCGCTTTACGGGATTTATCAGGACGAGGTCGCTTCGGGGCGCGGTGCGGCGTTTGCGGCGCGCTACCTCGATTTGCTGCGCGCGGGCGGGAGCAGACGCCACGGCGAGTTGCTCGCCCCGTTCGGCATCGACGCGGCGGACCCGGCTTTCTGGCAGCGGGGGCTCGATGTGATTGCCGGATTTATCGATGAACTGGAAAACTGAGGTCATATGGTCAACGAAGCGGATTCCGGCAGCACCCTGTTCGGCGAGTTCAAGCGGTTCGCCCGCACCTCGGGCGCGGTGTCGGGCATTGCGGCCCGGGTGGCGGGCAACCGGGTGTTCGGGATCAAGACCGACCGGGCGCGCCATGCCGAGGATTTGAAGACGATTCTGGGCGGGCTGAAAGGGCCGATGATGAAGGTCGCCCAGATCCTGACCACGATTCCCGATGCGCTGCCCGAGGAATACGCCAAGGAACTGGCGCAGCTGCAGGCCAATGCGCCGGCGATGGGCTGGGTGTTCGTGCGCCGGCGGATGGCGGCGGAACTCGGGCCGGACTGGGAGGCGAAGTTCCGCAGTTTCGGCCATGAGGCGGCGGCGGCGGCGAGCCTGGGGCAAGTGCATCGCGCGATGCTGCCCGATGGGCGGGATGTGGCGTGCAAGCTGCAATATCCCGACATGGCCAGCACGGTCGAGGCCGATCTGCGCCAGCTCAAGCTCGCGATGGCGGTGTACAAGCGGATGGATAACGCGATCCATCAGGAGGATATCTATGTCGAACTCGCGACGCGGTTGCGCGAGGAACTCGACTATCAGCGCGAGGCGGCACAGGCGCGGCTTTACACGCTGATGCTGGAGGGGCAGCCGGATATCGTGATCCCGACGCCGGTGCCGGAATTCTCGACCAGGCGGCTGCTGACCATGACCTGGCTGACCGGGACGGGAATGCAGGCCTGGCTGGATACCGACCCGCCGCTGGAGGCGCGCAACCGGATTGCCCGTGCGCTGTTCCGGGCGTGGTATGTGCCGTTCTACCGCTACGGGGTGATCCATGGCGACCCGCACCTTGGCAATTATCAGGTCAATCCGGAGGGCGGGATCAATCTGCTCGATTTCGGGGCGATCCGGGTGTTCGGCTCGAATTTCGTGGCCGGGGTGATCGAGTTGTTCAACGCGATTCGCGACAATGACGACGAGCACGCCCATCACGCGTACAAAATCTGGGGGTTCACCGACATCACCAAGGAAAAGCTCGATGTCTTGAACGACTGGGCGCGCTTCCTGTATGAGCCGCTGATGCAGGACCGTGTGCGGCCGATCCAGGAAACCAACGACGTGACCTATGGGCGGAGCGTCGCCGAGCGGGTGCATGAGGGGTTGAAGCGCACCGGGGGGATCAGGCCGCCGCGCGAGTTCGTGCTGATGGATCGCTCGGCGATCGGGCTGGGCAGCGTGTTCCTGCGGCTGCGGGCGGAACTCAACTGGCAGCAATTGTTCCACGAGACCGTGGCCGATTTCGACGAATCGGCGCTCGAAGCGCGCCAGACCGCCGCCCTCGCCGAGGCCGGCGTGCCGAAACCGCTCTAGGCATGGCGATCCTGCAACGCGGGTTGCGCGGCGGGCTGATGGCGCGCGCGTACCGGAAAGTGCTGCATTCGTGGTATCTGAACGACATCGCGTTCGATGTGCGGCTGCACGCCAAGCGCGAGGCGGTGGCCTATATTGTCGAGCACATGCAGGCGGCGATGATGCTGCGCGACCGGTTCGCGCTGCTGCGCTTTGCGCTGGCGCGGGCACCCCAGAGCGGGCTGGTGCTGGAATTCGGGGTCGAGAAGGGGCTTTCGATCACCTGCCTCGCCAATGCGACGACGCGTATCGTGCACGGGTTCGATTCGTTTCAGGGCCTGCCGGATGACTGGTCCGGCACGGCGGCGGCGCGGGGGACGTTCGACCGGCAGGGGACGCCGCCGAAAGTCCCGGCCAATGCCCGGCTGCATGTGGGGTGGTTCGATGCGACGCTGCCGCGGTTTCTGGCGGAGGTAAGCGAGCCGGTCGCGCTGCTCCATGTCGATTGCGATATCTATTCATCGACCCGGACGATCTTCGATCTGCTGGGCCCGCGCCTGGTGGCGGGGAGCGTGATCGTGTTCGACGAGTATTTCAATTATCCCGGCTGGCGGCAGCATGAATACAAGGCGTTTCAGGAATTCTGCGCGGCGGGCGGGCGGCGGTATCGGTATCTTGGCTATGCCGGCGAGAAGGGGCATGTCGCGGTGGTGATGGAGGATTAGCCGCGCAGGCGCTGCACCGTCGCGGTGGTTGAGTGGCCATCGAGCAGATCGGCGAGCATGACGCGGCCACCCCAGGATTCGACCTCGCGCGCGCCGACCACGGTTTCGCGGGTGTAGTCGGCACCCTTTACCAGCACGTCCGGGCGGATGATCTCGAGCATTTCGAGGGGGGTGTCTTCCTCGAAGATGACGACGAGATCGACGCTCGCGAGCGAGGCGAGGACGGCGGCGCGGGCGGCTTCGGGCTGGACCGGGCGGGTGGCGCCTTTGAGGCGGCGCACCGAACTGTCGGCGTTGATGCCGACGATCAGACGGTCGCACGCGGCGCGGCATTGTTCGAGCAGATGGATATGGCCGGGGTGGAGCAGGTCGAAGCAGCCATTGGTGAAGCCGACGCGCCAGCCGCGCTGGCGCCAGCGTTCGGCGGCCTCGGCGGCGACCTGGCTGGTGACGACCTTGCGGAGCGCGCCCGAGGCGGGCTTGACCGCATCGATCAGGTCGTTCGGGCGGGCGACGGCGGTGCCGACCTTGCCGACCACGAGGCCGCCCGCGATGTTGGCGAGGCGGGCGGCGATTTCGAGCGGCAGGGCGGCGGCGAGGCCGGCGGCAAGGACGGCGACCACCGTGTCCCCCGCGCCGGAGACATCGTAGACTTCGGCGGCTTCGGCGGGGTAGTGGCGTTCGGTGCTCGTGGTGATCAGGCTCATGCCGTCTTCGGCGCGGGTGCAGAGCACGGCGCCGAAGCCGAATTGGGCGATCAGCTCGCGCGCGGCGGCGACGATCGCGGCTTCGTCATCGAGGTTGCGCCCGATTGCGGCGGCGAGTTCGCGGCGGTTGGGGGTGATGACGTCGGCCCCGGCGTAATGCGACCAGTCGGTACCCTTGGGATCGACCACGACGGGGCGGCCGATCGATTTGGCGTTGGCGATCAGGGCGCGAGCGAGGTTGGGGGCGAGGACGCCCTTGCGGTAGTCCGACAGGACCGTGACCGAGGTGGCGGCCATGGCATCGGACGCGATTTTCAGCAGGCGGTCGCCGAGTTTTTCCGGCAAGGGCGCGATCAGTTCGCGGTCGGCGCGGATGAGGTGCTGGCCGGCGGCGATGTAGCGGGTTTTGATCGTGGTGGCGCGGCCGTTTTCGACCAGGAGCCAGGGTTCGACATTGGGCTGGCCGCCGATCAGGGCGGTGAGGTCGGAGCCTTCCTGATCGTCGCCCACCACCGAGACGAAGGCGGTCGCGGCTTCGAGGGCGGTGAGGTTGCGCACCACATTGCCGGCGCCGCCGGGCATCGAGATTTCCCGGGTGACCGAGAGGATCGGGACGGGGGCTTCGGGGCTGACGCGCTCGACCCGGCCATAGACGTAGCGATCGAGCATCAGATCGCCGACGACCAGTACGCTGGCGTGCGAGAGGGCGTGGATTGCCGCGATCAGGTCGCCGTCGTCATGCTCCGTCATGGCGCATCGCTACCGTGCGGCGTGACGCGGGGCAAGCGGTTTGATGGGTTGCGGCGCGCGGCAATGGCAAAATCCGCCGCCTGCCTCTATCTAGGGGGGATGAGCACGCTGCCGCCGTTTCTGGACCGTTCCCGCCCCGATGTGCCCGACCTTGCGGTGCCGCGCGGGGTGACGCCGTTTTTCCTGCCGAAACAACCGGTTCGGGGCCGGCTCGTGCGGCTGGGACCGCTGGCCGATGCGCTGCTGACCCGGCACGATCATCCGGTGGCGCTGCGGACCATGCTGGGGGAGGCATTGGCGCTGGTGGCGGGGCTTGCGACCGCGCTGAAGTTCAGCGGCACGTTTTCGCTTCAGGCCAAGGGCGATGGGCCGGTGCCGATGCTGCTGGCCGATTGCACCGATGCGGGGGCGCTGCGCGGCTATGCACGGCTGGCCGAGGATGCGGCGCTGCCCGAAGCACCGGGCGCGCGGGCGCTGATGGGCGACGGGTATCTGGCGTTCACCGTGGATCAGGGGCCGGATACCGAGCGGCATCAGGGGATCGTCAGCCTTGAGGGCGAGACGCTGGCGGAGATGGCGCTGCATTATTTCGCGACCTCCGAGCAATTGCCCTGTGCGATTCATCTGGCATGTGCCGAGACACCAGCAGGGTGGCGGGCTTCGGCGCTGATCATCGAGCGGATCGCCGGGGCGGGCGGGATCGACCCGGAATTGTCCGAGGAGGCGCAGGAGGAAGCGTGGCGGACCGCGAAGATCCTCGCGGCCACGATCACCGAGGCGGAACTGCTCGACGATGCGCTGCCGCCGGACCGGCTGCTGTACCGGCTGTTTCATGGCGAGGGTGTCGCGGTGGATCGGCCACGCCCGCTGGCCTATGGCTGCCGGTGCTCGCGGGCGCGGCTTTCCGACGTGCTGCACGGGTTTTCCGAGGACGATCTCGATCATATGACGATCGAGGGCGATATCACGATGACGTGCGAGTTCTGCAACGTCGATTTCCGGTTTCCGCGTGCCGATATCACTCCCGCCGAACCGGGCGAACGCAACCTTGAACGCAACGAGGATCATTCATGAAAGCCGCACGCCTCATCGCCGTCCTTGCGCTGGCCGCCCCGCTCGGCCTCGCCGCGTGTTCGAGCCAGCCGCCGGTGCAGACGAGTTTTCCGGAGCTGCAATATACCTATCTGCCGCAGATCACGCTGAAGGTCGCGAACGTAGAGGTGCGCGATGAATATTTGCCGGGGCCGAATGCCGCGCAGATGATCGCGCTGGCACCTGAAGCCCCGGCGGCGGTGCTGGAGCGGATGGCGCATGAACGGTTGATCGGCGATGGCAGTCCGGGGTCGGCGGTGTTTACGATCAAGCGCGCGTCGCTCGATCAGGTCGGCGATACGCTGCAGGGCACGATGACGGTGGAACTCAGCGTCGATACCAGCAATGGCGAGCGGGTGGGGTATGCGGATGCCACGGTGTCGCGCAGCGAGACCGCGCCTTCGAACGAGTCGCCGGACCGGATGCGCGCGGCGCTCTATGCGCTGACCAAGCGGATGATGGCGGATATGAACGTGGAATTGCAGTACCAGATCCAGAAGAGCCTGCCGGAATGGCTCGCCTATGGCCCGGGCGCGGGCATGGCACCGGCGGCATCGACCCTGCCGCCGGCTTATAACGGCAATAGCGGCATCGTCGCCCAGCCGCTCGATGGCGCGCCGGGCGCAGCAGCACCGATGACCGGCGGGAGCCCGGTGCTGACCGGGCCGGCTGCGGTGCCGGGGCAGTCGCTCGGGACCATGCCGCTGCCCAGCCCGCAGGTGCAGTAAGCCTCAGCCGCGCAGGGTGGCGCCGGTCGCCTTGGTCACGGCCGCGACGATTTTGGCCGATACCGCGTCGATCTCGGTATCGGTCAGGCTTTTCTCCTTCGGCTGGAGGTGCACCGCAATGGCGAGCGAGACCTTGCCGGCGGGGAGTTTGTCACCGGCATAGCGATCGAACAACTCGACCTGGGTGATCAGGGTGCGCTCGGCTCCTTTGGCGGCGCGGAGCACGGCATCGGCGGCGATATCGGCATCGGCGATGAAGGCGAAATCGCGCCGGAGCGGTTGCAGGGGCGAGAAGACCGGCGCCGTTTTGCGGCGACGTTTCGGATCGGCCAGCGCGCCGAGGTCGATCTCGAAGCCGACGCTGCCGCCGGGCAGGTCGAGCGCGGCGCACAGAGCAGGGTGCAGCGCGCCGAAATGGCCGATGGTGAGTTTCGGGCCCTGTTTGATCGTGCCGGCGCGGCCGGGGTGGTAATGGGCCGGGGCGGTTGGCGTGATCTGCAGCGCTTCGAGCGGCACGCCGAGTTCGGCGAGCAGAGCGAATGCATCGGCCTTGGCATCGAACGCATCGACCGCGCGGGCCGGGGTGACCCACGAGAGCGGGGTGAGGCCGGTGCGCAGGCCGGCGGCGATCTGGTCCTGACCCTCGGGTGAGACGTCGCGGTAGCCGGGGCCGATTTCGAACAGAGCGAGGTCGGCAAAGCCGCGCGCGGCGTTGGCGGCGGCGGCCTTGGCGAGGGTGGCCAGCGGGGTCGGACGCATCTGGTCGAGATCGGCGGCGATCGGGTTGGCGAGGGCCAGGTTTTCCGGTGCCGCGCCGAAGCGTGCGGCGGTGGCGCGATCGAGGAAGCTGAAGGTGACGCATTCGGCCATGCCGCGCGCGGCCAGCACGCGCCGGGCGCGGACGCTGCGGGCCTGCCGGGGCGTGAGCGTGGCGGTGGGCACCGCGCCGAGGACCGGGAGCGAGACCGGTACGATGCGGTCGAGACCTTCGATGCGCAGGATTTCCTCGATCAGATCGGCCTCGGGTTCCAGCGCCAGCGCACCCTCTCGCGCGGCGGAGGCGTGATCGGGGGGCAGATCGGGCGCCTGATCGAGCGCGCTGCCGCCGGAGAGGCCCATCGCCGCGATATCGTTGCGCCAGGAGGGCACATCGACCGTGACCCTTGCCGCATCCCGTGCTGCGACGGTGAAGCCGAGGGCGGTGAGGATTTCGACCGCGCGATCGGCGGTGACGTCGGCACGGGCGAAGCTCGCCAGACGGTCGAACCGCAGGCTCGCCTGCCGCTGCCACGCCGGTCGGGTGCCTGCCTCGGTGATTGCCGAGGCGGTGCCGCCGCAGATGGCGATGACCATGGCGGTCGCGGCATCGAGGGCGGCGGGCAGCAGGGCGGGGTCGATCCCGCGCTCGAAGCGCTGCCGTGCGTCGGAGAATATTCCAGTGCGCTGGCCGGTGAGCGCGATTGCGACGCGGTCGAACAGGGCGCATTCGATGAAGACATCGGTGGTTGATTCATCGCAGCCGGTTGCCTCGCCGCCGACGATTCCGGCGAGCGACTGCACCCCGGCATCGTCCGCGATCACGCAATCATCGGCGGTGACGGTGACATCCTTGCCGTGCAACCCACGAAACGCCTCGCCCGCGCCGCGCCGGAGGGTGAGGGTGGGGCCGGTGATCCTGTTCGCGTCGAACACATGGAGAGGGCGACCGAGATCGATGGTGAAGAAATTGGTGATGTCGGCGAGGGCGTTGATCGGTCGCAGCCCGACCGATTCGAGGCGCTGTTGCAGCCAGTCCGGGCTTGCGCCGTTGCGCACGCCGCGCACGGTGCGGCCGAGCACCCAGGGGCAGGCTTCGGTGAACTCGTCGCGCCACTGGATCATGCTGGGCCCGGTGCCGTCGATCGGCGGGGGTGACCACGGTTTGAGCGTGCCGAGACCGGCCGCCGCGAGATCGCGCGCGATGCCGCGCACCGCCAGCGCATCGCCGCGATTGGGGGTGACGGAAATCTCGATCACCGGATCGTCGAGCCCGGTCCATGCGGCGTAACCGGCGCCGGCCGGCGGATCGCCGGCGAGGTCCATGATGCCGTCGTGATCCTCGCCCAACCCCATTTCGCGGGCGGAGAGCAACATGCCGGCGGAGGCGACGCCGCGGATGTCGCCGATCTTGAGGGTGATGTTGCTGCCTGGAATATAGGCGCCGGGCGGTGCGAACACGGTCGTCATGCCGGTGCGCGCATTGGGGGCACCGCAGACCACCGAGACCTCGCCCGAACCGGTATCGACCCGGCAGACCCGCAGGCGGTCGGCATTGGGGTGGGGGGTCGCTTCGATCACCCGCGCGATCACGAACGGGGCGAGGGCGGCGGCGCGATCCTCGACGCCTTCGACTTCGAGGCCGATATTGTTCAGCGCCTCGGTGATCCGGCTCAGCGAGGCCTCGGTGGCGAGATGGGTCTTGAGCCAGGAGAGCGAGAACTTCATGGCGCGCTCCCCTCGTGCAGCGTGACCGGGGCGAGTGGCGACGCGCCGTAATGCGCGAGCCAGCGCACGTCGCTTTCGTAAAAGCTGCGGAGATCGGGGATGCCGTGCTTGAGCATGGTGATGCGCTCGACGCCCATGCCGAAGGCAAAGCCCTGATACTCGCGCGGGTCGATGCCGCAATTGGCCAGCACGTTGGGATGGACCATGCCGGAGCCGAGAATTTCCAGCCAGTCCGATCCGGCGCCGATCGTGCCGGTCTTGCGGTCCCAGGCGATGTCGATTTCCATCGAGGGTTCGGTGAAGGGGAAGTAGCTTGCCCGGAACCGCGCCTTCAGGTCGGGGATTTCGAAATAGGCTCGCAGGAAATCGACCAGGCAGCCCTTGAGATGGGCGAGGGTGATGCCGCGATCGATCACCAGCCCTTCGCATTGATGGAACATCGGGCTGTGGGTGGCGTCGTGATCGGAGCGATAGGTCCGGCCCGGCACGATGACGCGGATCGGCGGCGTCTGGCTCAGCATCGTGCGGATCTGGAGCGGCGAGGTATGGGTGCGCAGCACCATCGGGCGGTTGCGGCCGGCGGCCTTGAGATAGAACGTGTCCATCATCGCCCGCGCCGGATGATGGGCGGGGATGTTGAGCGCGCCGAAATTATACCAGTCATCCTCGATATCGGGCCCGTCCTTCGCGGTGAACCCCATGGCGCCGAACAGGGCGGTGAGTTCCTCGATGGTGCGCGAGATCGGGTGG
>Ga0315298_1000689_pt1 | contig 65341 bp, 54 predicted proteins | sample WHS_1_MG_FD_203077 | JGI IMG/M metagenome (GOLD analysis project Ga0315298, IMG submission 203077) | Extremophilic microbial mat communities from Washburn Hot Springs, YNP, Wyoming, USA - WHS_1_MG | ecosystem: Environmental > Aquatic > Thermal springs > Hot (42-90C) | place: USA: Wyoming...
CTACGACGAAATCCTTGCCGCCTGCCGAAACGCCTGGAACAAGTTCATGCAGATGCCAGAACAAATCGCTTCGATCACCCAACGAGACTGGATCAAAGCGGTCATTGGATAGGCAGGTTGGTATTAATCTGGGCTGTTGCCTTTGAAACGTCTATGACCGGGTTCACAATGCGCATTAAGCGCGTCTGGCCCGCGACCTGACCAGCATCGTTTGGGCGCGCGATCGCATGAGCGGCTTCCACCATGAAAGACCTCGGCACCGGCCTCGTTGCCGCCATCCGCAAACAGGCGGGCCTATAGGAGATCATCATGCGCTACCCCATCGCCATCGAACCCGGCACCGATCAAACCGCCTTCGGCATTGTCGTCCCCGATCTCCCCGGTTGCTTCTCCGCCGGCGACACGCTCGACGATGCCCTGTCCGCCGCCGAACAAGCCGCCGCCGCCTGGATCGACGCCACGCTCGATCAGGGTAAACCCATTCCGAAACCCACCAGCCTCGATGCCCTCAGCAGCAACCCCGCCTACGCAGGCTGGAGCTTCGGCGTCATCACAGTCGACCCCGCCCTGCTCGATGATACGACCACCCGCGTCAACATCACCCTCCCCCGGCGCATCCTGAAACGCCTCGACGCCCTGGCCGCAGCAACCGGCGAAACCCGCTCCGGCTTCATCGCTCACATGACCCTGGAAGATCACACGCAGATATTTTACGATCCGCAATGATCATTATCGGATGATGAGGCGGGAGCGCTGACGATGCCTCCGTTCGGCCCGTGCTACCCTGCACTCAATTTCAGGCAATGAGGGCAAACAAGCGACACGCCGCCCGTCAACAGACGCACTGCAGAGCCCGGCGCGCATTGCCGTACAGTCCCCACACCATCAGTGCGATGGCGGTACCGTAGAGCAGCGCCTCATGGGTAGCCACAAACCCCTGAACCGGCAGGCCCAGCGCCCCCGCCGCCGGCAGCACCGAAGCGATGGCCGCGACCGCCAGGGGCAGCACCGGGGAACAGCACAGCAGCGTCGGCAGCACCGCAACGATCGCGCCGAGCACCGATCCGCCCGAAGCCGCGCTTCCCCCCTGCCGCAGCCCGTAAATCCCCAGCGCCATGGTCAGCCCCAGCAGCACCGCCATCACCACCGCCAGCACCGCCTCCCCGAACGTCAGGAATTGCAGGGAAACCAGCCCGATCGCACCGCCGGTATCCGTCGCGGGCAGGATCAGCAGATAGAAAACCAACCCGATCAGCACCGTTCCCACCCCCCAGAGCCGCGCCCGCCGGTCAGCGAACGCCATCCGGATCGCAACCGGCATCCTGACGATATTGCTCATCGTCGCCGTCATCATGAGCGTTCAGCCGCGATGAACGCCTCGATCCTGCCGAAAGTCGCCGAAGGGGTCGAGGACACCACCTTGATCTTCCGATCCTTGCCGATCAGGTCATAGACATCGACGTAATGATGCGGGTTGTAGAGCGTGTACAACGCCCGGGTGTCGTCACCGAAGATGAAATGCGGATCGTGCATCAGCCCCGGCGCCGCCCGCTCCGCGAATTTGGTAATGCCGATCCCCGGATAGCCGCCATTCCGGTAATCGCGCAGAACGATCACCCTGATGCCGGTCTTGTCGATCATCGCCTGATTCCGCGCCAGCACCCGCAGCCCGGCCCGACAACTGCCGCACCACGTGGCGACCTGCCAAAGCATGATCGGATGCCCCGCATACGAACGCAGCGAAACCGCCCTGCCCCCGCTGATGAACGAGGCAACGGGTGCCGGCTGATTGCCCGGATCAGGCGCATCCTTCGGCCCCATCACGCCCGAGGGCGAGGCCACCGCAAGCCCGGGCAGCGCCATCACACCGGCAAGCAGCGCAAGACGGCGCACATTGTTCAGGGTCGGCATCAGGGACGCGATCATGGCAAAAACTCCTTCGATGAATACACTGATCAACCCGCGCAGCAGGAGAGTTGCGAAACGTCACGGGTGAACGTCTGGGCGGCAAGCTTGAGCCCCTCGGTCATCACCAGATAAGGGAACAGCATGTTGCCAAGCTCCTCCACGGTCATGCGATATCTGATCGCGATCGCCGCGGTCTGGATCATCTCCCCCGCATTATGCGCGAGTATCTGCGCCCCGATCAGCCGCTGCGACCCCGCCTCCGCCACCAGCTTCACAAAGCCGGTCGTATCGAAATTGGCCAAGGCCCGCGGCACGTTTTCCAGATCGAGACGACGGCTGACCGGCTCGATCCCCGCCGCCCGCGCCTGCGCCTCATCGAGGCCCACCGTCGCCACCGCCGGATCGGTGAACACCACCGCGGGCACAATGCCGAGATCGAGCGCAACATCCCCGCCGGTCATATTGATCGCGGCACGGGTCCCGGCCGCAGCCGCGACATAAACCAGTTGCGGCATCGTGCTGCAGTCACCGGCGGCATAAATCCGCGCGCCCGAACTCCGCATATGATCATCGACCACCACAGCCCCGTCCCGGTCCACCATCACCCCCGCGGCATCGAGGCCGAGCGCCCCGGTATTGGCCCGCCGCCCCGCCGCAATGAGGAGTTGTGCGGCGCACATCGTCATTCCGTCGCGACTCCCGCCTTGCAGCGTCACCTCGAACCGGTCGGCCTCATGCCGCACTGCCTGCGCCGTGGTCCCGGTCAACACCCTGATCCCCTCCGCCTCGAACGCCGCCAGCAACCCGGCCCCGAGCTCCGGATCATCCCGCGTCAGCAGGGACGCACGCGCCAGAACCGTCACCTCCGTTCCGAGCCGATGATAAGCCTGGGCCAGTTCCAGCGCCACGAAAGAAGACCCGATCACGATCAGGCTGGCCGGCGCCATCGCGGCGAACAACGCCTCGCTCGAAGTCCAGTAGGGCGTACCCTCCAGGCCGGGAATCGGCGGAATCACCGGCGACGCCCCGGTCGCAATCAAAACCCGGTCCGCCGTCAGCCGCGTGCTCCGCCCGGTCGCATCCTCCACCACAAGCGTCCGCGCATCCTCGAACCATGCCGTGCCGCGCAGCAGCGCAATCCCCGGCATCCCCTCGATGATCCGTTCATATTTCGCCCCGCGCAGCGCATCGACGCGGTCGCGCATCTGGGCAAGCAACGCCCCCCGATCGACCGGCAGATCCCGCCGCCCGATCCCCTCGAACCGATGATGCCCCTGATCGTGCCTGATCTCCGCCGCCCGCAACAAAATCTTCGAGGGCACGCACCCCACATTGACACAGGTGCCGCCGATGCGCGCCGCGTGCTCGATCATCGTAACCCGCGCCCCCGCCTCCACCGCACGGATCGCGGCGGCAAAAGCAGCCCCACCGCTGCCGATGATCGCCACATGCAGCCCCGGGCCGCGCTCATCGGACAATTCCGCGTCGATACGCTCCAGCCCATAGCCACCTTGCGCCACCGCCGCCCGCAGCGCATCCAACCCGCCCGGCCCATCGCCACGAACCTCCACGGTCCGGTCCTGAAACGAAACCGACGCCGCCACCCCCGGCAACCGATTCAGCGCCTCCTCGACGCGTTGCGCACAATGCGCGCACGTCATTCCGGTCACCCGCAGCAATAAATCCGTCATCCGCCCACCTCTCTGAAATCCCGAGCCGCCCGTCCGACCATTGCGAAACATCCCCCGTTCGGGCGCCGCGATCGGACTGGCCCTTCCGTCGGATCGGAGTATGGATGCTGGAGTCACTTCAGGAGCAAGAGGTATTTCACCGATGTCCCCAAACTCCCAACCGTCCGGATCATCCGTCCCGATCGGCCTCGTTTCCCGGCGCAGCGGATGCAGCATCGATACCATCCGGTTCTACGAAAAAACCGGCATCCTGCCCCAGGCACGCCGCACCGAAGCCGGCCGCCGGGTCTTTGACGAGAGCGACATCGCCCGCATCACCTTCATCCGCCGCGCCCGCGAACTCGGCTTCTCCCTCGATGAAGTGCGCGGCCTCCTCGCCCTCGCCGAAGGCACCGGGGACAGTTGCGACCAGGTCCAATCCCTCGCCCGCCACCACCTCGACGAAATCGCCACCCGAATCGCCGACCTGACCACAATGCAAACCGTCCTCGACGCCTTGGTCGCCCAATGCGCCCAGGGCACCAACCCCACCTGCCCCCTGATCGCCGCCCTCTCGGACGACCGCCGACACCGCGGCGCCTGAATGCAATGGCTGGAAGGAGGGCGCGGTAGGAAAGGCAAGGGAAGTTGTTCTTTTTTGCAAAAAAGAACCAAAAAACTCTCTGACTCCGGGCCCGTGCCTTTGAAAACGCCCGTGCCCCAGAGGAGCAAAAGTTTTTTGCTACTTTTTTTCAAAAAAGTAGCCTTCCTTCCTCACACCCACTTTCTCACCCCCCGCCCCATGTGATGAATAGCGTGCGTGTCCAGCATCACGCCCCCTCACCCTCACGCCGCCGCCGATCCGATCGGCCAGTTCATCCAGATCCTGCGGGATCTTCTGGCTGTCATCGCGCGCAAGCGTCCCAGCCCCTTTCTCGCGGTCAGCGTGCTCGACAGTCTCTGCCGACACCTCGAATATTTCCTCCACCGCCTCACCCGCGCCGCGATCACGCTGGCCAAACCCACAGTCTTCGGCCCGCCCGCACCCCGCACCCGCCCCGCATCGACCAAGCCGCGCAAACCCCGCGAAATCATGCACATCCTCGGCTGGATACCCGCCCTCGCCGCCTACTGGCTGTCGGACATCGCCGAAGACATCGGCATCACCGCCACCGAACTCACCACCCTGCTGGCCGGCCAACCCTTCCAATCCCTCGTCGCGCGCCACCCCAAACTCGGCCGCACCATCCGCCCGATCTGCCGCGCCTTCGGCATCAAGCCCCCCGGACTCCTCCGCCTGCCGCAGCGCCCGCGCCCCAAACCCGCGCCCTGGCCGATCCCCCTCGACCCCGCCGACATCCGCATCCCCGACAAACACTACCACGGCGTCCATTTCGGCCCCGGCAACCGCTTCTGGCCACCCCAACGCAAAGCCCCGCGAAAACGACCCTGAACACCAACGCCCCAACACGTCCTTTTTGTTGCGATATCATAATAAAATCACGGAATTTTCCGTCGCTCCACCCCGATCTGGCAACGATTGCATTTCGTTACCCCTGTGCCCAATCCCCGCCATGATCGAACGGCAGTAAACCCTCCGTGACTTCAACATAAACGGAGACTCGCCATGACCTTCACCAAATCCCGCCTCGCCGCCATGTTCGGCGCGACCATGCTGGCCGGAGCCGCGATGGGCGGCGTCGCCATGGCCTATCAGGGCCACATGTTCGCGGCACGCAACGCCCTCTACGCGGCGCGGACCCAGCTTATCGCCTCCGCCCACAACAAGGGCGGCCACCGGGTCGCGGCACTCCGGGCCGTCGATGCCGCCATTCGTCAGGTGAATATCGGCATCCGCGTCGGAAGATAACTTGTCGGCGCAGCGTGGGGCGCGTATTTCAGCCACCATGAAACACGCACCCCTCCTGCTCCTGCTCGCCGTGGCGGCCCCTGGCCTCGGTTTCGCAGCCACCACCCCCGCCGCCGATGCGCCGAAACCCCTCGGCGTCTTCAAATCATGGACCGCCGCAACCTACGGCACCGGAGCCGACAAGGCGTGCTACGCCTTCGCCCTGAGCACCCTGCCCAAAGGCAGCAAAGCCACCCCCGCAATGCTCACCGTCACCGAACGCGCCGCGTTCCGCGATGAAATCTCCCTGAGTCAGGGCATCACCTACACCAAGGACGCCAAGGTCGACCTCGCCGTCGGCGGCACCAAACTGAAATTCTTTACCAAGGACAACATGGCCTACGCGATGAAAGGGGCCGAAACCACCAAAGCCTTTCTCGGCGGCTCCTCGGTCACCGCAACGGCCACCGCCCCGAATGCCAAGCCGGTGAGCGACAAATTCGGGCTCGATGGCTTCTCGGATGCCTACAAGGCAATCCAGAAAGCCTGCCCGGCCAGCGCCCCCACCCCGAAAAAGAGCTAGATCATGTCCGCCACGCTCGATCTCGACGAGGCCGAGCGCACCCGCATCCTGGCCAAAGCCGCGATCTTCGCGCCCCCGCCCGCACTGCTGGATGACGGGCGCCGCGACCTGGTCGGAATGTCTCGCGCCGAACTCGCCGAGGCGGTGGCCTCGATCGGCGAAGCCCCGTTCCGCGCCAAGCAGATCTGGCACTGGATCTATCATCAGGGCGTCACCGATTTCGCCGCCATGGCGAATATCGCGAAACCAATGCGCGAAAAACTCGCCACACATTTCGTGATCGGCCGCCCCGGCATCGCCGCCGATCAGCTCAGCGCCGACCAGACCCGGAAAATGCTGTTCCGGTTTCGCGACAACGAAGCGGTCGAAACCGTCTATATCCCCGATGTCACCGAAGATCGCGGAGCAGTCTGTATCTCCTCGCAGGTCGGCTGCACCCTCTCCTGCCGCTTCTGCCACACCGGCACCCAGCGCCTCACCCGCAATCTGTCCGCCGCCGAAATCGTCGGCCAGTTCATGGCGATGCGCGATGCCTACGGCGAATGGCCGAGCCCGAAAGGCGATACCCCGCGCCTCCTCTCGACCATCGTGCTGATGGGCATGGGCGAGCCGCTCTACAATTATGAAAACGTCGCCGCCGCGATGAGGATCATCATGGATGGCGAAGGCATCGGCCTCTCGCGCCGCCGCATCACCCTCTCGACCTCCGGCGTCGTCCCGATGATGGACCGCTGCGGCGCCGAACTCGGCGTCAACCTCGCAGTCTCGCTCCACGCCGTCCGCGACGAGGTCAGGGACGTCATCGTCCCGCTCAACCGCAAATACAATATCGCGGACCTGATCGCCGCCTGCCGCCGTTATCCCGCCGCCTCCAACGCAAGGCGGATCACCTTCGAATACGTCATGCTCAAGGGCATCAACGATTCCGAAGCCGATGCCCATGAGCTGGTGCGGCTGATCGAAGGCATCCCGGCCAAGGTCAACCTGATCCCCTTCAACCCCTGGCCCGGCTCGACCTATGAAACATCGAGCGGCAACGCCATCCACCGGTTCGCCGCCATCGTGATGGATGCGGGCTACGCGGCCCCGGTACGCACCCCGCGCGGGCGGGACATCCTGGCCGCCTGCGGTCAGCTGAAATCCACCCTCGCGCCGAGCTGACACCAGCCTGACCCCGATCATCAACCGGTCCCGTTTTTCGCGTTGCTCACGAGGCAGCAGGTAAAATCGACCGGTCCGGCCAGATCCTCACCCAGCGGAAAAAACCGGTGCGGCGAGAAATGCTTGGCCTCGAACAGGGACAGGATCGCAAGGTAATGCGGCATCCCGTCCGATTTCAGGGTGGTGCTCAACCGGGTCTGAACCGCGCCAATCCGCCCGAGCGATTGCTCCGCCCCGGCGAGAATCTCCCGTTCGCGCAGCGGCGCATCGATGTTGAGAAAAACCCGCCGCGCATCATGCCGGGCGAGCAGTGGCGGCAGCACCTGATCGAGGCTGCGCATCGCCACATCCCGGCGGGTGATGGTCGCCCGCCGCGCCGCAGCCGCGCCCAGATCCATGATGTTGAGCGGCAGCGTCCCGGCCCCGTCACCGATCGCGACCGGGCTCACCTCCCAGCGTCGATCAGCCGCAGCCAAAGCCTCGACGCCGGCGAACAGGCTCGGAACCGGCTCGAACGAGGCGATGTGACCGCCATACCCGCCTGCCCGCGCCATGGTGCCGAACGCGCCCGATCCCGCCCCGACATCGATCACGAGATCGATCGCCAACACCTTGAAAATCCCCGCAAGCGCCCTCGTCATATCGGAGCGGTCGGGCAGGACCGGCGGGACGGAGGCCACCCCCAACCCCCCGGCAATCGCCCCGAACGTGGATCGGAGCCGCCGAAGGCGGGGTGCTGCAGGGGGTGACTGGGTTTCGACCTCGATCATCCCGTCAGCATGACCGAAATTGCTTAACGCCCGATCAACAACACACTCCCGGGTTGGAAACCACGGGCGGCCAAGCCATGTCGAACGGATGATCGACGAAGCCCGCCATGAATAACAAAGTGCGCACCGGCGTGGCGCTCGCATGTCTCATCGCCGTGCCCGCCGCCCGCGCGCAATCGGTGCCCTACGGTGCCAGCCCCTCGGCCCTGTTGCCGCCTCCACCACCCGTGGTGCGGCCCCCGAAACCGGTGCCGCCCAAGCTCGAACACATCAAGAAAGTCCACGCCGAAGGCCTGCTCGGCCAGCCGGTCACCAACGCAGGCGGCAAAATCATCGGCCATGTCGTCGATGTGCTGATCGACCAGACCGGCATGCCCAAGGCCGCCGTGGTCGAATTCGCCGGCTTCCTCGGCCTCGGCGACCGGAAAATCGCGATCGCGTGGGACGCCCTGCATTTCGCGGTGACCAGGGGCCAGATCGTCATCACCGTCACGCTGGATGCCGACAAGCTTAAAGCCCTGCCGGAATACAAGCCCGACGACAAATCCGTCCCCGTCGCGGTCGCAAAACCGGCCAAACCCGATACCAAAGCCGCGCCTTGAGGTCGTCCCCCGGCTCGAAGCGCAGCCTGCAGGGGCTGGACTGGCTGAATTTCTGCGTCGCCGACGTCCAGACCGGGTTCGGCCCGTTCATCGCGATCTACCTGACCACCCAGCGCTGGACCGACATCGCGATCGGCAGCGTCCTCTCGCTCGGCACCCTGGTCGCCATGGCCAGCCAGCTCCCCGCCGGTGCCCTGGTCGACTGGATGCCGAGCAAGCGCCTCGCCGCCGCCCTCGCCATCGCCGCCATCACCGCCAGCGCCCTGCTCTTCGTCCTGATGCCGACCCATTTCGGTATCGGCCTTGCCGAGGTGATGCACGGATTCGCAAGCTGCATGCTCAATCCCGCCATCGCCGCCGTCACCATCAGCCTGGTCGGCAGCGCGGCTCTGGGCGAACGACTGGGCCGCAACGCCCGCTACAGCTCGCTCGGCAACGGCGTCGCCGCGGCGGTGATGGGCGGGTTCGGCTATTATTTCGCCCCGGGCTCGGTGTTCTGGCTCACCGCCCTGCTCGGCGTCCCCTCGCTGTTCGCCCTCTCGCGGATCGAATCCCGCCGCGTGGTCCGCGCCCGTGCCGATGCCGCGCGGCCCCATCGCGGCACCGCAGCCGAACTGCGCGCCTTGTTCCTCGACCGCCGGCTCCTCGCCTTCATGGCCTGCATCGTGATGTTCCAGATGGCGGACGCCGCGATGCTGCCCTTCGTCGGCAGCGAACTCGCGGCCAAAGCGGGCAGCATCGCCAACCTCGTCATCGCGGCCTGCATCGTGGCGCCCCAGGCGGTGGTCGCGCTGATGTCGCCCTGGGTCGGCCGCGCCGCCCAGCGCTATGGCCGCCGCGCCGTGCTCCTGCTCGGCTTCGGTGCCGAACCGGTGCGCGGCCTGCTGTTCGGCCTGATCTCGGCACCGATCCCGGTGGTCCTGATCCAGTCGATCGACGGGATCAGCGCCGCGGTCATCGGTGTGCTGCTGCCGCTGATCGCCGCCGACATCGCGCGCGAGCGGGGGCATTTCAACCTGATCATGGGCGCCATCGGCCTTGCCGTCGGCCTCGGCGCGACGGTGAGCACCGCCGCCGCCGGCGCGATCTCAAGCCGGATCGGCGACCACGCCGCGTTCTTCGCCCTCGCCGGCGCCGGGTTGATCGGCACCATCCTGGTCTGGTTCCTGATGCCGGAAACCGCGCGCGATCAGGTCACCGCCACCGTCCCGTCCGACCCGCGCTGAAACGAAACCGCGAGCCGCTTGCCCCCGACCGCAAGCCGGTCGACCATCAGCCGCCCCATCGTCGCGGGCAGGCACGGCGCGCCGGAAACCGCGGTGGCGCAAGCCGGATCGAGCCTCAGGTCGAGGCAGGCATCGAGCAAAGCCGGCAGGGTCGCCGCCGCCCAGGCCTGCGGCGCGCACGCGACCGGATAGGCGGTGGGCGAAACCCCGCGCTGCCGGGGAAAGCCACAGAACAGCTCCGGCAGCCGGTAGCGATCCCCCCACGCCGCGGTCGCCAGCATCGCGTCGAACAATCGCGCAGCCTCGGCGTGCCGCCCGTACCGCGCGAGGCCGAGGCCGATCAGCGCATTGTCGTGCGGCCAGACCGAGCCGTTATGATAGGACATCGGGTTGAACCGGGGCTGCCCCCGCGCGAGGGTGCGAATGCCCCAGCCGGAAAAGAAATCCTCGCCCATCAGCCGCGCCGCAACCCGCCCCGCCCGCTCCGGCAGCGCGATCCCGCTGAACAGCGCATGCCCGGCATTGGAGGCCAGAACCCGGCAGGGCCGCTTCGCCCCGTCGAGCGCCAGAACATAGAACCCCAGCTCCTCGTCCCAGAACCGCTGGTCGAACCGCTCGCGCAGCCCGGCCGCATCGCCCGCGAGCCGCGCGGCCTGATCCGGCGCGCCCAGAGCCCGGGCGAGCGCGGCGCCAGCGCTTTTCGCGGCATAAACATAGCCCTGCACCTCGCACAGCGCGATCGGCCCGGTCGCCAGCGCGCCGTCGCCGTGGAAAATCGAATCCCGGCTGTCCTTCCAGCCCTGATTGGCGAGGCCGTGGCCGGTCTTGCGGCCATATTCGACGAACCCGTCGCCATCCTCATCCCCCGGCCCGTCGATCCAGCCGAGCGCCGCCTCGATATTGGGCCAGATCTCGCGGATGAACGCAGTGTCATGGGTGCGGGCATGATAGGCCCCGGCCAGCATCACGAAGAGCGGCGTCGCATCAACCGAGCCGTAATACCGGCGGAACGGCACCTCGCCCAGCCGGGCCATTTCGCCATCGCGCGCTTCATGCAGGATCTTGCCGGGCTCGGCATCCGCCGCCGGGTCGAACGCCTGCGCCTGATTGGCCGTGAGATAGGCCAGCACCCCGCGCGCCAGAGCGGGTGCCAGCCACAGCGTCTGCATCGCGGTGATGATCGCATCGCGGCCGAACGCGGTCGAAAACCACGGCACCCCGGCATAGGGATAGGGTCCGTGCGCGGTCTGCGTGGTCAGCATGATCAGATCGTCCCGCGCGCGCAGCAGCGCCGCGTTCGCAACCGCATTATCCGAAACAATCCGCGCCGATTGCCGCCGCAGGTCGCGCCGCGCCCGCCGCGCGGCCTCGCGGGCGGTACCGAACCGGGTGATCGCGGGCCGGTCGCCCTCGGCCCCGGATTGCACCGCGATCGCGATGCGGATCGTCTCGCCCGGCTCCAGACGACGGCGATAATGCGCCGCCCCCGGCTCGATCCGGTCGGGTTTCGGCTCGAAATCGAGCCGGGTCCAGCGCCGCACCCCATCGAGGCCGGTGCAGGCCAGGGTGGCTCCGTGCGGCGCGACCCCCGCGGCTTCCATCGTGCCGTGACGCAAACGCGGCGTGCCGCGAATCTCGAACAGATCGGCAAAATCGGCGGCGAAAGCGATATCGAGCGTGATGGTCTGGGCGGTGCGCGCCCAGTTGCCGATGGTCAGCAGGTCGTGGCGGGTGTCGCGCCACAGAAAAATCTCCCGCCGGAGCGAGATTTCATTGCCCTCGTCGCCCATATCGGTGCGTCCTTCGGGGGCAGGGCCGGCCAGATCGCACACCAGCGTCGCATTATCGGTGCTGATCGCGCCGGTCAGCAGCCGTGGCCGTGCGCCATCGAGCATCACCGTCATCCGCGACAGATGCCTTGTGTCGTGGTAATAGACCCCCTCGCTCCTGCCGCTCATGTCGCCGTTGACCGCGAAGATCGCAAAGCAATCGTCCGATTTCAGGGTATGGGGCCGATCCTCCGCGTTAGTCGCACCGGCGGCCACGGGGAAAGTCTTGTCGTCCATCAGGTCCGGCAGCGAACGATCGTGCATGGCAAACTCCTGTGGCTGTGAGGGACCGGCGCAGCCTAGCACGGCGCATCCCCGGGTTCGACCGCCCGCGCTCCGATCCCGCTTTCCGAACGCAGAGCTTGACCGCGCGAGCGGTTTTGGCGATATACCCCCCAGAGCCGCTCCACGGCGATCGTGGCGCGGTTGCATTTTTGTTATCTGTCATCAACCTGGCGTGAGCCGGGCTCTCTGGATCGAGGCTTTCGTCATGACCCGTCGCTGCGAAATCACTGGCAAATCCGTGCTCACCGGCAATAACGTCAGCCACGCGAACAACAAGTCGCGCCGCCGTTTCCTGCCCAACCTGCAGGACAGTTCGGTTCAGTCCGAAGCGCTCGGCCACTCGGTCAAGCTGCGGGTCACCCCGCGCGGTCTTTCGACCATCGAACACAAAGGCGGGCTCGATGCCTTCCTGCTCACCACCCCGAACCGCAAACTGACCGTGGAAGCGCTCACGCTCAAGCGCCGGGTGATCAAGGCCGCCGCGAAGCGCGAGGCCAAATCGGCCTGATCCCGCGTCCACGCCACCGTTCCGGCCGAAACGACCCGCCCCATGTGGCGGGTTTATCGTTTTGTAACGCTCCACTGACATCATGTGATTGCGGTGCGGTGCAAAACTCCGGTAGACTCCGATTCGGCGCCGGCGATCCCGCCGTCTGCTCGGCTTATGCATTCAGGAGGAGACCCCGATCATGACCTCCCTGGCCACCCAGACCGCCGATCCGGTCGGCAACCCCCTCGATATCGTCGAACAGGTCATCGCCGCCAACGACTGGGCGTTCGACCGCCGGAGCGACAGTGAAATCGCCGCCGAGGCCCCTGGCCGCTGGTGCGATTACGGGCTCTATTTCTCCTGGTCGCATGAAATCTCGGTCATGCATTTCTCCTGCGCCTTCGACCTCAAAGCCCCGGAACGCCGCCGCAAGGCGCTTTACGAGTTGCTGGCCCGCGCCAACGAGAAGCTCTGGATCGGCCATTTCGGCATGGATCAGGATGACGGCATGCCGGTGTTCCGCCATTCGGTCCTGCTGCGCGGGGCGACCGCCGCCTCGGCCGAAAGCGTCGAGGACATGGTCGACATCGCGGTGACCGAGTGCGAACGCTTTTTCCCGGCCTTCCAGTTCGTCCTCTGGGGCGGCAAATCGCCGGACGAAGCCCTCGCCGCCGCCATGCTGGAGTGCGTGGGCGAGGCATGACCGCAGCGCTGCCGCCGCTGCTGCTGATCGGCGGCGGTAAAATGGGCGCGGCGATGCTCGCGGGCTGGCGCGAACGCGGCATCTCGCAGGTCGTCGTGATCGACCCCGGGCCGGATGCCGCTGCCCTCGCGGCCGATAACATCACCGTCATCCCCTCGGTCGCCGCACTCGACCCCGTTTTCGCACCCCGCGCCGTCATTCTCGCGGTCAAGCCTCAGGTCGCGCCGGATGTCATCCCTGGCCTCGCGCGCTTCGCCGGGACCGCCCTGTTCGTCTCGATCATGGCCGGAAAGACCATCGCGTTTCTCGCGGCGCATCTCGGTCCCGCCGCCGCGATCGTGCGCGCCATGCCCAACACCCCCGCCGCGATCCGTCAGGGCATCACCGTCGCCTGCGCCGCCGGAACGGTCACGCCCGACCAGCACGCCCTCGCACAAACCCTGCTCGGCGCGGTCGGTGCGGTCGAATTCGTCACCGCGGAATCCCTGCTCGATGCCGTGACGGCAGTCTCCGGCGGCGGCCCCGCCTATGTGTTCCTGCTGACCGAACTGCTCGAAACCGCCGCGATCGAACAGGGCATCCCACCCGATCTAGCCCGCCGCCTCGCGCGCCAGACCGTGATCGGCTCGGCCTCCCTGCTCGCAGCGGGCGACGATCCTCCGGCCACATTGCGCCGCGCGGTCACCAGCCCCAGGGGCACCACCGAGCGCGCCCTCGCCGTTCTGATGGACCATGATGCCTGGCCCGCCGCGATGTCCCGGGCGATCGAAGCCGCCACCGCCCGGTCCCGCGAACTGGGCGAGACCGGCTGATCCCCGTTCAGGTCACCTCATCGGTGATCACGGTGAACCCGGTCAGGATGCAGGTGCCGAAGGTCGTGGTGATCGCGACATCCGTGGCATCCCGGCCCCTTGCCATCAGGATACGCCCGATGCGCGGCTGGTTGTGCCGCGCATCGCAGGTGTACCACCGGCCGCCGAGAAACACATCGAACCAGCCGCTGAAATCCATCGGGTCGGGCGAGACCGGCACGCCGATATCGCCGAGATAGCCGGTGCAATAGCGCGCCGGGATGTTCATGCACCGGCAGAAGGTGATCGCGAGATGGGCGAAATCGCGGCACACGCCGCGCTGCTCCATATAGGCGTCCCACGCCGTCTTGGTCGGCCGGGCGCTCTGGTAATCGAAGGTGATCCGGTTATTGACATAGGCACAGATCGCCGCGACCCGCGCCCAGCCCGGCTCGATATGGCCGAACAGCGAAATCGCGGTATCCGAAAGCCGGTCGGTCTCGCAATACCGGCTGCCGAGCAGGAACACCAGAATATCCGAGGGCAGGTTCTCGATCGCCACCTGCGGCGCGCCGTGCGGGATCGGGTCGGGATCGCCATAATCGCGCACCAGAAACTCCGCCCGCATCGACTGCCGCCCCGGCTGCGCGACGATCCGGGTGCAGCGATTGCCGAACCCGTCATTGTAATCGCTCGCCGGCACCGGCGGGTCGAACACGATTTTATGCTCGGTCAGCAGGTCCGGCTCCCGCGAGGGGTGGATATTGAGCATCAGCAGCATCGGGATCGGCGTGGGGCAATCGAACGAGATATCGAAGCCGGTGCGGATTTTCATCGGGCGGGATTCCATTACGAGGTGAAAGCGGGTTGATCGGCGGCGGTGACCGAGACGGTCACGTTCATCGACAAATGATCCGAGGGCGCACCGGTCCAGGTGCCGGAAAGCGGGATCGCCTGGGCCGGTGCCCGGACCACGGCGACGCGGATAAGATCGTGATTGCCGACGATGCCGTTGGTCGGATCGAACTCGACCCACCCGGCACCGGGCAGATAGACCTGCAGCCACGCATGGGTCGAACCGCCGCCGGCATAGCGCCCCCCGCGCGGCGGGACGTGCAGGTAACCCGAGACGAAACGGGCGGCGAGGCCGAGGGCACGCACCGCATCCATCATCAGTACCGCGAAATCGCGGCAGCTCCCGCTGCCCAGTCGCAGCGTGGTGGTCGGCGATTGCAGCCCCTTTTCCTCGCGGGCGACATAAGTGAACCCCTGCCAGATCGCCTGATTGATCGCGATCAGCAGGGATCGTGTTCCGGTCGCCCCGCTCGACGACAGAAACCGCCGCACCCAGCGATCGACCTCGTGATGCGGGTCGGGGTCCTGCCGCTCGATCAGCCGCATCAGGTCCGGCATCTCGTCGCCGCCATAGGTGAACGGATAGGTGGCGGCGTAATCCTCGATCGCGAGATCGGGGAGCGGCCCGTCATAGACATGGCTCGGGCTGTGCTGAACCCGGACGAGACTGTCGAAGGTCAATTCCCCGGCGCGCGCCCCGAAACTCGCGTAGGCGACATGATTGCCGAACACATCGAGCATCCAGCGCTGGCGCGCCGGTTCGGGCGTGATCACCACATTGGCGGCCAGCACCCGCTGGTCGTGTCCCTCGCGCGGGCGGAACATCATCCGATGCTCGCCGAGCGCGACCGGACGGCGGTAACGATAGGTCGTGATATGGCGAACCTCGAGCACCGTCATGGGTCAGCGCCACCGGACGGGTCGAGGCATCGCAGGCGCCGGCGGGTTCATTGCTGTCCTGTACGAAACGATCAACCCCAATATGTGATGATCAACCGCCGAGTTCCATGTGAATTGTCGAGTCTGCCGAAACGTAATCGTTCGGTGAGGCAGGGCTGCGTATCGTGCGGGCAGATTATGCCCATATTTGCACCAGACCGGGCCGCGCAGCGTCTTTTGACCCGACGACACGGCTATCGGCGCGCCCGGAGCGGTGATATCGAAACAGTCGAACCGCGTGGATGCCGAGCCGATGCGATACCGCCTGACCCACAGCACCCTCTATACCTACCAGACCAAAGCGATCCGGGCGCGACATTTCCTGCATCTGCTGCCCCGCGCCCGCCCCGGCCAGATCCTCGACGTCGCCACCCTCGCGATCGAACCCGCCCCGTCGGACCGGTATGACGAGTTCGACTATTTCGGCAACCGCATCACCTCGGTCGATATCGACGCCCCGCACGACATGTTTCACGCCACCGTCCGCGCCGACATCCTGCTCGACCCGCGCCCGCCGCTGGAGCATGCCGGACTCGCCTGGGAGTCGATTGCAAACGACACGGCCCTGCCGCCGGACATCGCCGAGTTCGCGGTGCCGACACGGCTGACCGGCGCGGATGACGGAGTGCTGGCCCTCGCCCGCCGGCATTTCACCCCGCAGGCCGACATGATGGCCGCAACCGCCGGGCTCAGCCATCATCTCTTCGAGATCTTCCGCTACCGCTCCGGCGTCACCTCGGTCACCACGACCGGCCCGGCGGCGCTCGCGAAGCGCGAAGGGGTCTGTCAGGATTACGCCCAGGCGATGCTGGCCTGCCTGCGCGCGATCGGCCTGCCAGCGCGCTACGTCTCGGGCTATCTGCGCAGCCAGACCGTGAGTCCCGACTCCGGCAATCCCGACTCCGGCTATTCCGGTGCGGAGCAGACCCATGCCTGGGTCTCGGTCTGGTTCGGCCCGCAGCACGGCTGGGTCGATTTCGACCCGACCAACGATCTCATCGTCGCGGGGGAGCACGTCACCCTCGCCTGGGGGCGCGACTTCACCGATGTCAGCCCGACCTGCGGCATCATTCTCGGTGGCCGGCGTCATACCCTGAAAGTCAGCGTCGTGCTTGCCCCGGTGGTGGACCACCCGGCGTGAACCACCCAAAATGACCCGCTCCACCCCCCGTCACAAAGGCAATGCATGTCGATCCAAGTCGCCCTGACGCATCGCACCAGCTACAAATACGACCGTCCGGTGCGGCTGGGGCCGCAGACCATCCGCCTCCGCCCGGCGCCCTACGCCCGCACGCCCATCCTCGCCTACACGCTGGCAGTCGCGCCGAAACCGCATTTCCTCAACTGGCTGCAGGACCCGCAGGGCAATTTCCTCGCCCGTGTGGTGTTCCCCGAAGCGGTCACCGAGTTCAGCGTCACGGTCGACCTGATCGCCGACATGGCGACGATCAACCCGTTCGATTTCTTTCTCGAACCCGAAGCCGAAACCTGGCCCTTCGCCTACGACCCGGTGCTGGAACAGGAACTCGCCCCGTTCCGCCGCACCGAAACCCCCGGCCCCCTGCTCGCCGCCCTGATCGAACAGGGCGCCGCGATCGAGGCGAGCACGGTGAACAAGCTGGTCGCGCTCAACGCGCTGGTGCAATCCCGCGTCGCCTATGTGGTGCGGATGGAACCCGGCGTCTGGTCGCCCGAGCACACCCTCGCCGAAGCGCGCGGGTCCTGCCGCGATTCCGCCTGGCTGCTGGTGCACCTGCTGCGCCATCTCGGCTTCGCCGCCCGCTTCTGCTCGGGCTACCTGATCCAGCTGGTCGCCGATGTGAAACCGGTCGAAGGCCCCGCCGGCCCGACCGAGGATTTCACCGATCTGCACGCCTGGGCCGAGGTCTATCTCCCCGGCGCGGGCTGGATCGGGCTCGATGCCACATCCGGATTGCTGACCGGCGAGGGCCACATTCCGCTGGCCGCCAGCCCGGACCCGATCTCCGCCGCGCCGATCTCGGGAGGGGTCGAACCCGCCGGCGTCGAATTCGATTTCGCTATGACGATCCGCCGGATCGAACAGACCCCGCGCGTCACTCGCCCCTATGACGAGGCCGATTGGCAGGCGATCCTCGCGATGGGCCAGCGGGTCGATGCCGCCCTTGCGGTGAACGATGTCCGCCTCACCATGGGCGGCGAACCCACCTTCGTCTCCGCCACCGATATCGACGCCCCGGAATGGAACATCGATGCGCTCGGCCCGACCAAGCGCACCATGGCCGGTCGCCTGCTCCGCCGGATCGCCCCGGTCTGGGCGCCCGGTGCCGTGCTGCAATACGCGCAGGGCAAGCTCTACCCCGGCGAGCCGCTGCCGCGCTGGGCGCTCCACGCCTTCTGGCGCGAGGATGGCGAACCGGTCTGGCAGAACCCGGCCCTGCTCGCGAGCGACGACGATATCGCGGATCACCCCGGTGACGCCACCGCCGCAACCGCAACCGCCTTCGCCGAAGCCCTTGCCGAAGCGCTGGGGATCGACCCCGCCTTCGTGATGCAAGCCTACGAGGACGTGCATTACTACCTCTGGCGCGAGTCGAAACTCCCCGCGAATGTCCGCGCCGAAGCGAGCCGGATCGCCGACCCGATCGAGCGCGCCCGCCTCGCCCGCCTGTTCACCGGCGACCTCACCGCCCCGAGCGGTGCCGTCCTGCCGCTGCGGCGGGTCGCCGATGGTACCGCCCGCCTCTGGCAATCCGCCCGGTGGACCCTGCGCGGCGGCGACCTCGTGCTGATCCCCGGCGATTCCCCGATCGGCCTGCGCCTCCCGCTCGACCAATTGCCCTGGGAAGACCCCGCCGAGACCGAAACCGACATCCCCGACGATCCTTTCGCCCCGCACCCCCGCCTGCCCTCGGCGGCGGCGCTCCACGCCGCTCTCCCCACCGCGCCGGTCGCCGCCCTGCCGCAGAAGCTGCGCGGCGAAGCCCCCGGCATCGTCCGCACCGCCCTCGCGGTCGAGGCGCGCGGCGGGTACCTGCACGTCTTTCTGCCCCCGCTCGCCGCCGTCGAGGATTTTCTGGTCCTGATCGCGGCGATCGAGAAAACCGCCGCCGCCTCCGGCCACCGGATTTTCCTCGAAGGCTACCAGCCGCCCGATGATCCCCGCCTGCTCAGCTTTTCGGTCACCCCCGATCCCGGCGTGATCGAAGTCAATCTGCCCCCCGCCGCGACCTGGCCCACTGTGGCCCACCGTACCCTCGAACTCTATGAATTCGCCCGCGAAACCGGCCTCGCCGCCGAGAAATTCATGCTCGATGGCCGCCATGTCGGCACCGGCGGCGGCAACCACGTGGTCATGGGGGCCGCCGAGGCCGCCGACAGCCCGTTTCTCCGCCGGCCGGACCTGCTGAAATCCCTGCTCGGCTTCTGGCATAACCACCCCAGCCTGTCCTATCTGTTTTCCGGCCTGTTCATCGGCCCCTCCAGCCAGCACCCGCGGATCGACGAAGCGCGTGACGACACCGTGCTGGAACTCGAAACCGCGTTCCGCCAGATCAAGCCGGGCGAGGAAACCGCGCCCTGGGTGATCGACCGGCTGCTGCGCAACATTCTGTGCGACATGACCGGCAATCTGCACCGCACCGAATTCTGCATCGACAAGCTCTACGCCCCCGGTGCCGCCTCGGGTCGGCGCGGCCTCGTCGAATTCCGCGCCTTCGAAATGCCGCCCGATGCGCGGATGTCGGTCGCCCAGGCCCTGCTGATGCGCGCCTGCGTCGCCGCGTTCTGGCAGACCCCTTACGAGCGCCGGCTGATCCGCTGGGGCACCCGGCTCAACGACCGCTTCATGCTGCCTCACTACGTCGCCGCCGATCTGCGCGACGCGCTGGAGGAGCTGGCGATGCGCGGCTTCGCGCTCGACCCCGCCTGGTTCGCGCCACATCAGGAATTCCGGTTCCCGAAACTCGGCGCGGTCACCATTGCCGGCATCGGGCTCGAACTGCGCCACGCGCTGGAACCCTGGCACGTCCTCGGCGAGGAGCAGAGCGGCTCCGGGACCGCCCGCTATGTCGACAGCGCGGTGGAGCGGGTGCAGGTCAAACTCACCGACTGGAACGACGAGCGCTTCACCCTCGCCTGCAACGGCATCGCCGTCCCCCTCACCGAAACCGGCATCGCGGGCGAGCGCGTCGCCGGCATCCGCTTCAAGGCATGGTCGCCGCCCTCATCGCTCCATCCGATGATCAAGCCGCAAACCCCTTTGATCTTCGATGTGATCGACCAATGGACCGGTCGCGCCCTCGGCGGCATGACCCATCACACCGTCCATCCCGGCGGACGCGGCTACGAGAAATTCCCGGTCAACGCCAACGAGGCCGAAGCCCGCCGCCGCTCCCGCTTCCTCGCCTTCGGCCACACGCCGGGCGAGATCGAACCGGTCACCGGCCCGGTCTCGCCGGAACACCCGATTACCCTCGATCTGCGCCGGTTTGCATAGGGAAGAAGACGTCCCCGAGTCAGGGCAAGGGCGGCTTCACCGGCACGGGCCCAGAGGAACAAAGTTTTTTTGCTTCTTTTTTTTCAAAAAAAGAAGTCTGCTACCCTAATCCCGTTCAACCGCCGCGAACAGCATCGACTTGAACCCCCCGATATCGATCCGGCGGATCACATCGATGCCGGGCTCGGCATGTCGCCATGCCGGATCGGAATTATCCCCGCCCGCGACGCCGAGCAGATCAACGAGGGTGGCACCCCGCGCATACCCGTCGGTCGGAACCGCAACGCGCGCATCGACCCGATCGGTGACGATCCGGTCATCGAGCGCCACCGCCATCGCCACCGGGTCGGGCAGCGGCAATCCCGGCTCCGCCTGGGTTCCGGTCGCGGCGCGCAGCGCGGTTTCCGAACATGCCATCGCGAACCGAGCGGCTTCATGGGGCGAGCCGCGCAACCGCGCCATGTCGGCCTGATCGAGGCAGGCGGCATCGCGCGACAGATCCCACCCCACCAGCGTGATCGCCATGCCGGATTCCAGCACGATCGCCGCCGCCTCGGGATCGCACCAGATATTGTATTCCGCCGCCGGGGTGACATTGCCGATCCCGCCGGGATTGCCGCCCATGATCGTGCAATGGCGCACCCATTGCGCGAGGCGCGGCTCCAGCCGCAATGCCAGCGCCACATTGGTCAGCGGCCCGAGGGTGACGAGGTCGATCGCCCCCGGCGCCTCGCCGAACCGGCGCACCAGTTCCACCGCGCCATGCCCCGGCGTGACGCCGTGGACCGGGGCGGGGAATCCCGCATCGCCCAGCCCGTCGATCCCGTGGAAATAACTCGCATCCGCCCGCGGCTTGACCAAAGGCCGGTCCGCCCCCTCGAAAACCGGAACCGCCGCGCCGCACAGATCGAGCACGATCCGCGCATTGACCGACCCCTGCGCCACCGCGACATTGCCGCTGACGATGGTGATGGCATCGACGATCACCCCCGGCGCGCGGAGCGCCATGATCAGGGCGATCGCATCGTCCGAGGCGGTATCGGTATCGATGATGATATGGCGCATCACCGGAACCCGGGTTCCACGAACCCGCGCAGCTTGCGCGAATGGAGCCGCTCGACCCCCTGCCGGCGCAGAATGTTCATCGCCTCGATCCCGATCATGATGTGCTGGTCGATACTGGTCCGGTAGAACTCATTGGCCATGCCGCGCAGCTTGAGCTGCCCGTGAACCGGCCGGTCGGACACGCAGAGCAGGGTGCCGTAGGGCACCCGGAAACGAAACCCGTTCGCCGCCACGGTCGCCGATTCCATGTCCACCGCGATCGCCCGGCTGCGGTTGAACGCGGCGAAATAGGTATCGAGCTGGATTTCCCAGTTCCGGTTGTCGGTGGTCGCGACCGTACCGGTCCGCAGCCGGGTTTTCAGCTCATGGTCGCGCAGCCCTGTGACCAGCGAGGTCGCTTCGGCGAGTGCGACCTGAACCTCCGCGATCGCGGGCACCGGCACCCAGAGCGGCAGATCGTCGTCGAGCACATGATCGGCGCGCACATAGCCGTGCGCCAGCACGTAATCGCCGAGCACCTGCCCCCGGCGCAGCCCGGCGCAATGCCCGACCATCAGCCAGCAATGCGGGCGCAGCACCGCGATATGATCGGTGATGGTCTTCGCATTGCTCGGCCCGACCCCGATATTGACCAGCGTGATCCCATCCCCGCCCGCCCGCTTCAAATGGTACGCCGGCATCTGCGGCAGATCGCGGCTGAACGCATCGGCGTCGATCGTCTCGCCCGGTGCGGTCACCCGGTCGCCGGGACCGACGAACCCGGTCACCTCGCCGGAGGCGAGCATCGACCGGGCATAGTCGATGAAGGCATCGGCATAGCGCTGGTAATTGGTGAACAGCACGAAGGACTGGAAATGCCCCGGCGCGGTGCCGGTGTAATGGTGCAGCCGGGCGATCGAATAATCCACCCGTTCGGCGGTGAACAGCGAGAGCGGATTGGGCGCATCGGGGAGCGGGCGCGTCGCGCTGTTGGCGATGGAATCATTGATCGCCCACAAATCCGGCCGGGTCGCCCGGTCGAGCAGCGTATCGTAATCGAAGCCCGAGGCCGCACCCGAAACATCCGGTGCCGCGAAGGCGATCGGGATCGGCGTGTCGCTCGGGCCGACATGAACCGCGCAGCCATGGTGATGCATCAGGTGGCCGATCTGCTCGGTATAGTAATCGGCGAAAATATCCGGGCGGGTCAGGGTGCTGCCATAAATGCCGGGTTCGAGAAACACTCCGTGCGAGAGCCGCGCATCGACATTCAGTTGCGCGGGCGTCACCCGGAAGGCGACATACGGGTAGGGCGCGGCAACCGGTGCGGTGCCCGCCGGATCGGCCATGGCGGCGGCGAAGCCCTGCCGGATCAGCGCGACGCTGCGATCATAGATCCGGCGGATCGCCGCGACCGCCGCCTCCGCATCATCATAGGCGGTGAGGCGCTCGAAGGCCGGCTCGGCACCACCCGGCATCATCAACCCCACCCGCCACGGTTGCAGCCGGAATGTCGTTCGATCGTCAGGCACCGTCGCGTCGCGATGTTCATGGCCAACCTATAAGCGATCCCGTCCGGAATGTTGAGGACACCCCTCGCGCTCGACGCCTGCTTGCGAGGGCGAGCGGATTACGCCAATGTGATCGCGTCACACGGATCATCACAATAACCGGAATCGAAGGGCAGAGCGCCGCAGCGCGCGACCCCTCGACATTTTTTCATCATTCCCCGATCCGGAGACGATACCGATGATTCACGGCGATATTTCCAGCAGCAACGACACGGTCGGCGTGGCCGTGGTGAACTATAAAATGCCGCGTCTGCATACCCGCGCCGAAGTGCTGGCCAATGCACGGAAGATCGCGGACATGGTGGTCGGCATGAAGACCGGCCTGCCCGGCATGGACCTCGTGGTGTTTCCCGAATACTCGACCCACGGCATCATGTACGACAGCGCCGAGATGTACGAAACCGCCTCGTCCTGCCCCGGCGAGGAAACCGAGATCTTCGCCGCCGCCTGCCGCAAAGCCAAGGTCTGGGGCGTATTTTCGCTCACCGGCGAACGCCACGAGGATCACCCGAACAAAGCGCCCTACAACACCCTCATCCTGATGAACGATGCCGGTGAGATCGTGCAGAAATACCGCAAGATCATGCCCTGGGTCCCGATCGAAGGCTGGTATCCCGGCGACTGCACCTATATGAGCCCCGGCCCGAAAGGCCTGAAAATCAGCCTGATCATCTGCGACGACGGCAACTACCCCGAAATCTGGCGCGACTGCGCCATGAAGGGTGCCGAACTCATCGTGCGCTGCCAGGGCTACATGTACCCCGCCAAGGACCAGCAGATCATCATGGCCAAAGCGATGGCCTGGGCCAACAACACCTATGTCGCGGTCGCCAACGCCACCGGGTTCGACGGCGTCTATTCCTATTTCGGCCATTCCGCGATCATCGGGTTCGACGGGCGCACCCTCGGCGAATGCGGCACCGAGGAATACGGCATCAATTACGCCCAGCTTTCGGTCTCCCTGATCCGCGACGCCCGCCGCACCATGCAGAGCGAAAACCACATCTTCAAGCTGCTGCACCGGGGCTACACCGGCAAGATCAATTCCGGCGAAGGCGTCACCGGTGTCGCGGAATGTCCCTACGATTTCTACCGGAAATGGATCAGTGACCCCGAAGGCACCCGCGACATGGTCGAGGCCATGACCCGCCCCACCGTCGGCGTCGAGGAATGCCCGATCGAGGGCCTGCCCAACCAGAGCAACCGCGCTGCCCCCGGCTGAAGCCGCGCGTCCCGAAGCGAAGGGTGCCGGGCTACAGCACCGGCACCGTCGTGCTGAACGCCTCCCGCTGCATCAGCCGCTCATAGAGCGCCGCCAGTTTGGGATATTTGTCCTGCCAGCGAAAATCGTCGCTGAACCGCAGCCCGACATAACCGAGCGCGCTCGCCACCCCGATCTCGGCGACGCCGAGCCGGTCGCCATGATAGAAGTCCCGCGCGCCCAGTTCGTCGTTCAAAGCCTGCAAGGCGCGATGGATCTTGCCGAACTGCCGCTCCGACCACGCCGGGTACTGCAATTCCTCGGGCCGCTTGCGCCGCTCGGAAAAAATCGCGAGGCTCGCATCCATCACCCCATCCGCCATCGCCTCCCAGCGCCGCACGATGATCCGCTCCTTGATCGCGCGCGGCAGCAACGGGTTTTCCTCGCTCCGGCTGTCGACATACTCGACGATCACCCGCGAATCGAACAGCGCCGTCCCATCCGCCATCACCCAGACCGGCACCTTGCCGAGCGGATTGAGCGCGATGGTCCTGGTATCCTCGTTCCACGGCACATCGAGCACCGCCTCGAACCGCACGCCCTTTTCCGCCGCGGCGATCCGCACCTTCCGGGCATAGGGGCTGGTGGTCGAGAAATAGAGTTTTTCGGCGGGCATCTGGTTCATCGGGATTCCTGAAAGATATATTCCGGACCCTGAATGCCAGCCTTCGTCTCATCGTGGCAAGGCCACCCGCGTCAGCCCCGCCGGGACTCGGCCCGCACGACCATCCCGACCGCCTGCCCCAGCACAGCCGCGAGCGCCGCCCGCTGCGCCGCCACCAGATCAGGCGCGGTCGGCCCTGCCAGAGGCGCGGTCGCGGTCAGCCGCCGCTGCGCCAGCGGGCGCTCGCTGATCCCGACCGGCTTTGCCACCACCAGCGTCAGCGCCGCCCGCGCGACATGGGTGGTCGGGTCGGCCAGCAGCGTATCGAGCGTTCCCTCGACGATGACATCAGGCGTCAGCGCGCTGCCGTCGCCCACCACCGCCGCGAACCGGCCCGAAGCTTGCAACCACGCGATCAGTGCCGCCGTGGTCGCCTGCGCCGGCGAGGTCGCCCACCGATTGTAATACCCGACATGCACGCTGCCATCGGCCAGTTGCGTGATCAGCCCCCGCTCGCTCAGCGTCGGCCCCGCGCTGATCCCGCGCACCAGCACCACGCCGCGCCTGCCCGCAACACCGCCCGAACCCGGCGGCGGCGGCGCCAGGGGCCAGTCGGACCGCGCGACATAGGGTTGCTTGGCCAGAATCCCGCCGCACCCGGCCAGGGCCAGCGGGGTTGCGAGCAGAACGTGGCGGCGCTTGAAGGTCATGGGCATGTCACCGTGGGGTCTGGGGCGGTGGCGGCCCGCCGCGCAGGACCACCGCCGGGTTGTTCTTGAGCGTTTCCGACAATTCATTGAGGTTCGACGATGCCTGATCGAGATTCCGCAAAATCGGGATCATCTGCCGATTCAGGTTGGCCGTCGTCTGATTGGCATCGGCGATGGTCGCCTGCGTCTGCGCCAGAAGCTTCGGCATCGCCGCCGTTGCCTGCGCCAATGCCGCACTGGTCTGGTCGAGCCTGGTCAGGATGTCGCGCGTCTGCGCCCCGTCCGCGAGGTTGCGGATCGAGGCGGTCGTCGCCGGAAGATCGGCCTTGCCCACCTGCGTCTTCAACTCGCCGAGCAGCGCATTGGCGTTGGCGATCGCCTGATGGGCATCCCCGGTCGTGATTTCCTCGTTCAGCGTGTTGATCATCGAGGTGAGCAGCTTCACCGTGCTGTCGAATTTCACCCCGCTCATATTGGTCAGAAACGTCTGCACCGCATCCTGCACCTGGGTCAGCGTGCTCGGGATCGAAGGGATCACCAGCGTGCGGGGATGCCACGGCACCGCCTGCACCGGATGGGTTTTGGGATTGACGAAGCTGAGTTCCAGATACGCAAGCCCGGTAATCCCCTGCGGCGCCACCTGCACCCGCAGCCCGTGCGTAATTGCGCCGGCGAAATTCGCATCCGGCCCCAGCTTGCGCGGATCGACCCGGAACCGCACCACGACCTGATGATAGATCGGCTGAACCAGATCCTTCGGGTTGGCCGGCGGATATTCCGCCGAAACCAGCCCGATATCCGTGACTTTCCCGATCGTGACACCCCGGAACTTCACGGTCGAGCCGATATCCAGCCCCTGCACCGATTCCGAAAAATACGATTCATATTCCACGCCCGAGCGGAACGCATTGCCCGAAAGCACGAAAATCATCGCGATCAGCACGACGATTCCGGCCAGCACGAACAGCCCGGTGCGCAGCGCCGCGCCCTTGCCTTCCATCAGCGAAGTTCCTTCTGAACGTCCATGCTCTCCGCATCCCGGTTGAAAAACGCGCGCACCGTGGGGTGATCGCTCGATTGCTGCAAGTCGCGCGGCGTCCCCAGCGCGATCATGCCCCGCGCCGTGCGGTCGAGCATGACACACCGGTCCGCGATCGCGAAAATCGACATCAGCTCATGGGTCACCACCACGAAGGTGCAGCCCAGCGCCGCCCGCAATTCCAGGATCAGCCGATCCAGTCCCGCGCCGGTGATCGGGTCGAGCCCCGCCGAGGGCTCATCGAGGATCAGGATCGGCGGGTCGAGCGCCAGCGCCCGCGCGATCGCCGCCCGCTTCGCCATCCCGCCCGAAATCTCGGACGGCAGCAGATTGACCGCCTCGCCGAGCCCGACCAGCGCCAGCTTGATCCGCGCGATCTCGGCCCGCGCCCGCGCCGGCAGATCGGTGAACATCCTCAACGGCAGCATCACGTTCTCCAGCAGCGTCATCGAGCCGAACAGCGCGCCGGACTGGAACATCACCCCGATCTCGCGGCGCACCGCGCGTACCTCGGTCACCACGTCATGCCCGCCCACCGAAATCCGCCCGCTGGTCGGCGTCAGCAGCCCGATCATCTGTTTGAGCAGCGTCGATTTGCCGCAGCCCGACCCGCCGAGCACCACGAACACCTCGCCTTCCGCCACGCTGAACGTCACATCCTGGAAAATCACCCGCCCGCCGAAACTCTGCCCGGCATGATCGACCTCGATCGCGTTGATACTTCCACCCGTGCCCGCGCTCACAGGCCCAACCGATAGAAAATCACCGCGAACAGCCCATCGAGCAAAATCGTCACCACGATCCCGCCCACCACCGCCGAGGTTGCCGCCTCGCCGACCGCGCGCGGCCCGCCGCCCGCCGTCAACCCCGCCCGGCACCCGATCAGCCCGATCGCCGCACCGAACACCACCGCCTTGAACAGCCCGAGCAACAAATCCTCCGGCCCGGTCGCGAGCTGGATCTGGTGCAGGATCGCGGCGGGCGGAAACCCGAGGATCATCATCACGAACCCCATCCCGATCACGCCGGAAATATCGATCCCGATCGCCAGCGCCGGCATCACCACCATCGCCGCCGCCATGCGGGGGATCACCAGCATGGTCTCGGCATCGATCCCCATGGTGGTCAGCGCCGCGACCTCCTCATTGACCACCATGGTCCCGAGTTCCGCCGCGAAGGCCGAGCCGGTGCGACCCGCCAGGATCACCGCCGCCAGCAACGGCCCCAACTCGCGGAACAGCGAGAGGGAAACCAGCGCCGCGACATAAATATCCGCGCCGAACTGGCGCATCGGAATCGCGGACTGGAACGCGAGGATCATCCCGATCAGGAACCCCATCATCCCCACCAGCGGCATGGCCTGAATGCCCGCCCGCTCGGTCAGCCGGAAAAAATCGCCGCCGCGCAGAAACCGCACTTTCCCCGGCAATCCGAGCGTCGCCAGAATCGTCTCGCCGAAAAACGTCACGCGAACGATGAAGGTCCGCCAGAGGCTGCCGCGCACCACCGTCCGCGCCGGCACTTTCACGGTCGCCCCGTCCGGCACCGCCTCGCGCAGCCGCGTCATCAAAGCCTCGGGCCGTTCGGCCAACCCGCGCCACTCGGTGGTGCCCTGATGATCCCGCTCCAGCTTGAGCAGCAGCGCCGCGCCGGACGTATCGACCAGATCCGCCCCGCCGACATCGATCGCCAGCCCTCCATCCGCGCGCCGTGCCGCATCCACCGCACGGGTCCACACCGGCGCCAGCGAGGTCGCGGTGAGCGGACCGCCGAGCGTGATCACGGTCCCCGCCCCGTCACGCGCAACATCCAGCCTCGCCGCTACCATTTCAGCCACCCCGGCACGTGATAGCCAAAATGCGTCGCAACCTGCAGGCCTCCGGCATGGATCATCGTCAGCGCCACATATAGGACGATCGCAAGCCCGATCCAGACGAGCCACCGATGCCGCGTCAGCAGCTTCGCCACGAGATTGGCGGCCAGCCCCATCAGCGCCACCGAAAACACCAGCCCCGCCGCGAGCAACGCCGGATGATCCCGCGCCGCCCCGGCCACCGCCAGCACATTGTCCAGACTCATCGACAAATCGGCGGCAATGATCCGGATCGCGGCATCCCGCAATTTGCCCGCCGCCGGTACCGCACCCTCGGCCAGCGGCGCGCGGCGGAACTCGCGCCACGATTTCCACACCACGTAGAGCAGCAATATCCCGCCCGCGAGGGTCAGCCCGATCACCGCCATCAGCCGCAACGCGACCAGCGCGAGCCCGATCCGAAGGACCGTCGCCGCCCCGACCCCGATCAGGATCGCCTGCTTCTGCTGCGCCTTCGGCAGCCGCGCGACCGCGAGCCCGATCACGATCGCATTGTCCCCGGCCAGCACGAGGTCGATCATCAGCACCTGCGCCAGCACGATGAAATCAGCAACGGCCATGTTCATCGCGCGTCGTTCGGGGTTGCACCGGATATTGTCAATCGCGCCGCTGTGATCCCTCGCGCGGCCGTGTCAGGCCAGACCCCACCTCCCTCGTTCAAAACAAAACCGCCTGACGATCCCTCATCCCGGCGATTTCCGCCTCGTCATACCCCAGTTCCACCAGCACATCGCGCGTATCCGCCCCCGGCTGCGGCACATCCCGCCGCGCGCCGGGCCGCTCGCCATCCATGCTGATCGGCAAGCCCGGCAGGCCGATCTTCCGGCCATCCGGCAGGCTGACCTCGACGAGCCCGCCCGATTGCCGCAGATGCGGGTCCTCGAACAGATCCGCCGGCCGGGCAATCGGGGCGAAAGGCAGGCCGAGCCGCTCGCAGCGCGCCGCGAGATCCGCCGTGCCGAACCGCCCGAACGCCGCGGCGATCACCTTCAGCGTGCGGGGCCGCGCCGCGCGCCGTTCCGCCTGGGTCCGCAGCGTCGGGTCGGAGGCAAGCTCCACCAGCCCGAATTCCGCGCACAGCACCTGCCACTGGGTATCGGTGACCACGCCGATGAAAATCTGCCCGCCATCGGCGGTCGCGAAAATATCATAGACCGGCCACGCCACATCCCGCGCGCTCATCGGCGGCGGCGCGGTGCCGGTTATCGCGGCCTGCGCCATGTGCTGGGCCATCAGCATCGCCACGCTCTCGAACAGGCCGGACTGCACGAGCTGCCCGCGCCCGGTGCGCTCACGCTCGGCCAGCGCCGCCAGAATCGCGACCGCCCCATATGTCCCGCCCATGATATCGATCACCGAGGCCCCGGCGCGCAGCGGCTGACCCACCGGCCCGGTCATATAGGCAAGCCCGCCCATCATCTGCACCACCTCATCGAGCGCGGTGCGGTGCTCGTAAGGCCCGGGCAGAAATCCCTTCAGCGAACAATAGATCAACCGTGGATTGGCCGCCGCGCAGGCCGCATAGCCGAGACCGAGCCTGTCCAGCGCCCCCGGCCTGAAATTCTCGGTCAGTACATCCGCCCGCCCGATCAACCGGCGCGCCACCTCGATCCCCGCTTCGGATTTCAGATCGAGCATGACACTGCGCTTGTTCCGGCTCGCCATGGTGAAAAAACCGATGCCCGAGCCGGTCAGCCGCCTTGTGTTATCACCCGCCGGGGTCGGCTCGATCTTCACCACATCGGCACCCAGATCACCGAGAATAAGCCCGGTGGTCGGCCCCATCACCATATGGGCGAACTCGACGACGCGGAGCCCCGCAAGCGGCGTGGCGCTCATGCCGCGCGCTGGAACGTCCGGGGAATCCCGGCCCTGGCCACCTGACCGTGCATCGCCTCGCCCGGCAGCCCCGCATGAAGCAGGGCGCGGGCCGCGATCAGCCCGTCGAGATCGATCCCGGTGGCAAACCCCATGCTTTCGAGCATGAACACCAGATCCTCGGTGACGATATTGCCCGAAGCCCCCGGCGCGAACGGGCAACCGCCCAGCCCGGCCAGCGCCGAATCGAAGTCGCGAATTCCCTCCTCCAGCCCCGCCAGCGCATTGGCGATCCCCAGCCCCATCGTGTCGTGCAGATGCAACCCGACCAGCGCCGGTCCAATCTCCGCCCGCACCGCCCGCACCACCGATCTGATCTGCGCCGGATTGGCATACCCCACGGTATCGGCCAGCCCGATCTGGCTCACCCCCGCCGCCGCCAGCGCCGCCGCGATCCGCACCACCTCATTCTCCGGCACCACCCCGTCGATCGAGCAGCCGAACGCGGTCGAGCACGCAACCTCAAGCTCCACCTGCGGCGCGTGCGCGCGCATCCAGTCCACGATCGCACCGACCACGGCGACCTGCTCATCCGGCGTGCGGTTCAAATTGGCCCGCGAATGCCCCGCACTCACCGAAACCGGCACACTGACCCGATGCGCCCCCGCGTCCACCGCCGCCTCCGCCCCCCGCAAATTCGGCGCCAGCGCCACCACGGTCAGCCCCGGCAAAGTGCGCGCAAAGCGCACCACCGCCCCGGTATCCGCCATCTGCGGGATCAGCCGGGCCGGCACGAAGCTCCCCACCTCGATCTGGCGCACCCCGGCAGCGGCGAGCCCCGCGATCCACGCGCATTTCGCCTCGGTCGCCATAATCGACTTCGCCATCTGAAGCCCATCGCGCGGACCGACTTCGCAGATCGTGACCATCTCGCTCATCCCCCCAATCTGCCCCGGCGCGCGGACCGGGGCAAGAGAGACTCCGGCTTAGAACTTCACAGTCACAGTCCCGTAGAAGGCGCGCGGCGCGCCGGGATTGGCGATCGCGTAACCACCATTCGGCGTGTTGAAGTAGCCGCCGGCAGAAATGTATTCGGTGGCGTTATATTTCCGCCCGAGCAGATTGGTTGCGTAAAAACTGACATCGACCTCGCCGAGATGCGAGACGAACCGATTGAAATAAGGGGTCTTTACCGTGATCGAGGCATTGAGCAGATTATAGGGAACGATGGCGATATGGGTCGGCGCGCCGATCGCGTTACTGAACAGATACCGCTTGCCGACATACTGATCCCATACATTGGTCGCGATCAGGGTCGAGCCGACGAACCGGCGGTAACGGATGCCGATGTCAGCCGTATCCCGCGGCGATGCCGGGTCGGGCAGGTTATGATAAACCGCCCCCGAATTCGACGTATAGGTAAGGTACCTCGCATCGAGATAGCCGAGGTTGGCGAACGCCATCCAGTTGAAATCGAACCGCGCCCGCAAACTGGCATTCACCCCCTGCAACCTGCCCGAACCGAAGCCGAACGTGGTCTGGGTCGGATTGTTCGGGTTGGCGATCGGAACGGTTTCGTCTTCCAGATCGTCGCGGAAATAATTGATATCCGCAGACGCGTCCTGAATGCCGAACAGGCCCTTGCGATCCATCCGCACGCCGATTTCATAATCGGTGCTCTTCACCGGTTTCAGGGCGGGCAGGTTGGTCTGGTTGTTGGCGAAATTCCCTGCGGTCGGATTTTGGTACGTCACAGCAAAATTGCCATACAGCGTCGCCCAGGGGAGCACATCGTAGCTCGCCCCGATCGAGGGCTGCACCCGGTTGAAATCCTTGCTCACACTGGGGTACGCATTGAACGAAGCCCCCGGCAGATCGATCGCCGCCTGCGGTGCCAGATTATCGTAGCCGGTATCGTAATTGACGATCTGCACCCCCGGCACGATGCGCAACCCAGCCACGGGTTCGATCCGATCCTGCGCGAAGCCCGCGATGTAGAGATTGTTATAGACATCGCGCGAAATCGATGCCGGCAACTGCCGGCTGGTGCCGAGAGCGGTATTGTAACCGTCATATACATCATGCGTGTGCGCGTTGATGATATAGGCACCATAACTCAATTTATTGTATTTCAGGTCGGTATCGAAATACAGCTTGTCTCCGATCGTATCGGAAAACGGTGCATAATATTCGGTATCCTGCGAGCTTGTCCCGATGAAACCGGCATTGATCCGGTAATGAATGATGTCGCCATGCCGGTACCAGAACAGATCGTGCAGCGTCGTATCGGCACTGATCCGCCTGGTGAGGCGCGCATAGCCGATATAGTCGATGACCTGATTTTCCTTGAACCAGACATTATTCGGCAGATCGGAATAAAACCCCGACGTCTTCTGGCTGTAGAGCGGCGCCTCGGCATCGAGTCCACCGAGCGTGACACCCGCCACGGGGTTCACCGGAATCTGGTTCGGCCGGAACTCGCGGTTATGGATGTAATAGCCGCCAAGGCTGATATGGCCGCCGTCGAAATGCCGGGTGATCTTGAAATAAACCTGGTCGTTGCGCGCCGGCCAGTCATACTCGCCCTGGCGGAACGTGTGGTTGAATGCGTGGTTGAGACCAATCACGGCTTCCCAGCCATCGTGCAGGCCGCTTTGGGCCACGGCGCTGTAAACCTGACTGTCGAAACTGCCGTAGCTTGCCGAAACCGTGGCCCCGGCCCGCGCGCTCGGCTGCACCGGAATGAAATTCACCGTGCCGCCCAGACTGTCATACCAGCGGTCCTGCGGATTGCCCGGACCATAAATCACGTTCACCCCGGCGAGCAGCGCGCCGAACGGGATCTGCACGGAATGAAATCCGGTACCCTGGATCAGGCTGTTCAGGGGGACGCCATCGAACAGGTTGGTGATGCCATCGGTTTCGATATCGCCCGGCACCGAGTTGAACCCGACCTTGACGCCGCGAATCGAAATCGTCGAGCGCGCGGTGCCCGCATTCGAGGAATAGCCCGAAATCACCACCCCCGGCAGGGTCGAGATCGCCTGGGTTCCCGAAGCGATCGGCGCGAGCAGATCGATCGTACCTTTGCTCACCGCCGAAACCGACTGCGCCTGAGGCCTGATCGCCTTGCGCGTCAGAACCCGGCTGGCGAACCCGCCCGGCGCCACCGCCGGTCCCGTGGCCGAGACCGTACCGGCATTCACCGCCTGCGCCGCCGCCGGGCTCATCCCCGCGCCCAGCAGCACCGGCACACTCACCGCGCCGAGCAGGCCCAGACGAAACCGTCGTCCAATCGTCTCATCCTTGTGTTCCAGCCGCATCATATAGCCATCTTTCCTGTCGTGGATGTAACCGGTTGGTAACCCCGGTCGATGGCATGGCGACATAATCGAACCGCTCCCCGCTGTGCGTGAAGCTTCGACGAACGTATCGCGTCAGTTTCAAGACATCGCCACCGTTTGGCAGCCCGCCGCGCCAATGCTAAAGCGCGGCGCATGACCGCCGTCACCGCCACCACGCCCGCCAGCGAAGCGAGCAGCCGCACCCTCGTCCTCGCTTTGCCGAAAGGCCGCATCCTGGCCGAATGCGCGCCCCTGCTCGCCCGCACCGGCATCGTCCCCGAAGCCGACTACACCGATGAAAACAGCCGCCGCCTGCGCTTTCACACCAGCGCACCGGATCTCGACATCATCCGCGTCCGCAGCTTCGATGTCGCCACCTTCGTTGCCTTCGGCGCGGCGGATATCGGCATCTGCGGCGGCGACGTGCTGGGCGAGTTCGATTATCCCGAAATCTACGCCCCGCTCGACCTCGGCATCGGCGCCTGCCGGATCGCGGTGGCCGAACCCGCCGATGAAGCGGGCACCACCGATTTCGCCCGCCTCTCGCGGGTCCGCGTCGCCAGCAAATACCCCAACACCACCCGCCGGCATTTCGCGGCCCGCGGCATCCAGGCCGAAATCGTCGCCCTCAACGGCGCGATGGAACTCGCCCCCGGCCTCGGCCTCTCGCGCCTGATCGTCGATCTGGTCCAGACCGGCTCGACCCTGATCGCCAACGGGTTGGTCGAAACCGAGGTGATCGCGCACGTCACCTCGCGGCTGATCGTCAACCGCACCGCGCTCAAAACCCGCCCCGAAGCCATCTCCGGCTGGATCGCCCGGTTCCGCGCCGCCCTCGCCGCCACCGTCCCCGCCGCCACATGATCAACCGCCTCACCACCCGCGATCCCGATTTCGCCCGATCCCTCGCCGCGCTGATCGCGGACCGCGCCACCGCAACCGATGTCACCGCCCCGGTCGCCGCCATCATCGCCCGCGTCCGCGCCGAAGGCGATGCCGCCCTGCTCGACCTCACCGCCCGGTTTGACCGTTTCCCGATCACCCTCGATCAGCTCGCGGTCACCCCCGCCGAAACCGCCGCGGCCCTCGCCGCCATCCCCGCCGCTCAGCGCGACGCGATCGATCTGGCCGCCCGCCGTATCGAGGCGTTCCACCGCGCCCAACTGCCGCGCGATTTTTCCTACACGGACGATCAGGGCGTCACCCTCGGCCTGCGCTGGGGCGCGCTCGATGCCGTCGGCCTCTACGTCCCCGGCGGCAAGGCGTCCTACCCGTCCTCGGTGCTGATGAACGCCATCCCCGCCCGCGTCGCCGGCGTCGCCCGCCTCGCCATGGTCGTCCCCACGCCGGACGGCGTCATGAACGATCTGGTGCTCGCCGCCGCCCACCGCGCCGGCATCACCGAAATCTACCGGATCGGCGGCGCCCAGGCGGTTGCCGCTCTCGCCTGGGGCACCGCCAGCATCGCGCCGGTCGATCGCATCGTCGGCCCCGGCAACGCCTATGTCGCGGAGGCCAAGCGCCAGGTGTTCGGCCGTGTCGGCATCGATTCGATCGCCGGCCCCTCCGAGGTGCTGATCATCGCGGATGCCGACAACGACCCCCACCACATCGCGCTCGACCTGATCGCCCAGGCCGAACACGCCGAAGACAGCCAGTCGATCCTGGTGACCGACAGTCCCGCCCTCGCCGAAGCCGTCGCCGCCGCACTGACCTCGGCACTGCAAACCCTGCCCCGCGCCGCGATCGCCGCCGCCTCCCTCGCGGCCCACGGCGCGATCATCGAGGTCGCCGACCGTGCCGAAGCCATCGCGCTCGCCAACCGCATCGCACCCGAACATCTCCAGATCATGACCGCCGATCCCGAAGGCGATTTCGCGGCCATCCGCCACGCCGGATCGGCGTTCCTCGGCCGCTCCGCCCCCACCGCGATCGGGGATTACGCCGCCGGTCCCAACCACGTCCTGCCCACCGCCGGCACCGCGCGCTTCTCCTCGGGACTATCGGTGTTCGATTTCCTCAAGCGCACCACCACAACATCGCTCACCCCCGCTGCCCTCGCCGCGATCGGCCCGGCGGCAGTAACCCTCGCCGAAGCCGAACATCTCGAAGGTCACGGGCGATCGATCACGGCAAGACTGGCCTGAACACCGGCGCAACCGTCACACCAGCCGCATCTGCCGCACCGCCGCCCCGATGAATCCCGCGAATAACGGGTGAGGGTCGAACGGCTTTGATTTGAGTTCAGGATGATACTGCACCCCGATAAACCAGGGATGATCGGGATATTCCACGATTTCAGGCAGAATCCCGTCCGGCGACAGTCCCGAAAACTTGAGCCCCGCGGCTTCGAGCGTCTCGCGGTAATGGATATTCACCTCGTAGCGATGGCGATGCCGCTCCTCGATCGTCACGTTATCCCCATACACCGAGCGAACCAGACTGCCCGCCGCCAGCGTCGCGGGAAACGCCCCGAGCCGCATGGTCCCGCCCAGATCGCCCTCGGCGGCCCGCCGCTCGATCTCATTGCCGCGCGCCCATTCGGTCAACAGGCCGACCACCGGGGTCTCGCAGGGACCGAACTCGGTCGATGACGCGAGCTTCAGATCGGCAAGGTTCCGGGCGGCCTCGATCACCGCCATCTGCATGCCGAAACAGATGCCGAGAAACGGCACCAGCCGTTCGCGGGCAAAGCGCACCGCCTCGATCTTGCCCTCGGTACCGCGCTCGCCAAACCCGCCCGGCACCAGAATCCCATGCACCCCATCGAGCCGCGAAACCGCACCGGGACGCTCGAAAATCTCGGAATCGACCCAGTCCAGCCTGACCTTGACCCGGTTGGCGATCCCGCCATGCGCCAAAGCCTCCGCGAGCGATTTATAACTGTCGAGCAGGTTGGTATATTTTCCAACCACGGCGATCGTCACCTCGCCATCCGGCGCATTGACGGTATCGACAATGCGCCGCCAGCGCGAAAGATCGGGCGGAACATCGTGCGGCAGATGGAAATGGCGCAGCACCTCGCGATCCATCCCCGCCTCATGATAGGAAATCGGCACCTCATAGATCGTCGAAACATCGAGCGCCGGCACCACCGCCTCGGGGCGGACATTGCAGAACAGCGCGATCTTGCGGCGCTCGCCATCGGGGATCGGCCGGTCGCAGCGGCAGATCAGCATCTGCGGCTGGATGCCGACATTGAGCAGTTCCTTGACCGAATGCTGGGTCGGCTTGGTCTTCAACTCACCGGCACTCGGAATATAAGGCACCAGCGTCAGATGCACGAACATCGCGCCATCATGCCCAAGCTCGTTGCCGAGCTGGCGGATCGCCTCAAGAAACGGCAGCGACTCGATATCCCCCACGGTGCCGCCGATCTCGACGAGCACGAAATCGAGCCCCTCGGTATCGTTCACCACCACCTGCTTGATCGCATCCGTGATGTGCGGAATCACCTGCACCGTCGCACCGAGATAATCGCCCCGCCGTTCCCGCGCGATCACCTCGGAATAGATCCGCCCGGTGGTCGCATTATCCGATTTGGTGGCGTGAACCCCGGTGAACCGCTCGTAATGGCCGAGATCGAGATCGGTCTCCGCCCCATCATCGGTCACGAACACCTCGCCGTGCTGATACGGGCTCATCGTGCCGGGATCGACGTTCAGATAGGGGTCGAGCTTGCGCAACCGGACCTTGTAACCGCGCGCCTGCAACAGCGCGCCGAGCGAAGCGGAAGCGATACCCTTGCCGAGCGAGGAAACCACGCCGCCGGTGATGAAGACATACCGGGTCATGGACGCTCCCCATAACAGAGCGCAGCGCGGCGCAAAACCCCGCACCGTCGGTATCGCGGGTCAGCCATCAGTTTTTGGCGGGCGCGGAGGTGGCCGGGGTCTTGGTCGGAGTCTTGGTAGGAACCGGCGTCTTGGTCGTTGTGGACGTCGCGGAATCGGGCGCAGGCGTCGTGCCCGCACTGTGTGCCGGCGGGGTCGCCGCCGTGGTCCCGGCGGACTCACCCGGAATCGGCGGCAGCGGGGCCAAGGGCGTCGCCGGGGCCTTGGTGCTGGCCGGGCTGCTCGAAGCGGGGGCGCTGGTGGCGGGAACCGGCCCGTTGAGGATCGACTCGCCGCTGCTGGTGCCGCCATTCTTGTAGAGCAGCGCGAGAATCAAACTCAGCGCCATGAACGCGGTCGCCAGCACCGCCGTGGTGCGGGTCAGAAAGCTCGCCGTGCCGCGCCCGGTCATGAAATTGCCCATGCCCTGGCTTGAGCCAAGCCCCAACCCGCCGCCCTCGCTGCGCTGGATCAGCACAACGCCGATCAGTGCGAGGGTCACGAACGCTTGCAGCACGAGCAGAACCGTAATCATGGGAAAATTCCAGACATGGCGCGCCTTCTAATCCGCCGCAGCGCCGGTGGCAATCTGGCCCCCTGCATCCGGCGCCTCATCCGGCACGCGCCGCTCCGGCGCCTTATTCAACCCGCGCCGCGATCGTCATGCGCGCCGAAGGGCAGGTCGCCGCCAAAGCGCGCATCGCGGCACCCGGCGGCCGCACCGCCCGATCGAGCAGCGGCCCCAGCGCGCGCGCCACCGCGATCGAGTGAAGATATTGGCAGGGCTGCGCGAGGTGATCCTCGCTGTTGTAAAAATCCGCGCGCGGATAGCGGCTGCGATCGGGCAGTTCGACGAAGTGCCCGCCATGCCGGGTAAAAATCCGCCTGATCGCCACGATATCGGCCTCAGGCAGCCGCACCGTATCGAAATCGGTCGGCAGACCGCCGATCACGATCACGCCGCGCGCCGATAAGCGGCGGACGAAGCGGGCGGTTTCGCGCGCCCCATACCCATCGGCAATCGCGCGCGGCCCGGGCTCGATGCGATGCAGCGTCGCCAGAAAGCCAGGATCGGCGGTCGCGAGCGTGGTGCCGATCCGGTCGCCCTCCCGGTCGAACTGCGCCGCGAGCATCGCGCGCCGATGCCCGAGTCCCGCCGCATGCGCCGCCATTTCGGCCAGCGCCTCCAGCCCGTCCGGCATGGTGCTGCCGAACGCCCCGGCCAGCGCCCGCAGCGCCCCCAGATGCCACAGCAGCGCCCGATTGCGATAAAACAGCCACGCCCCGTCCATATCCATGCGGTTCTGCGCGGCGGTGATGTCGTATTGCTGGATCTCGATCGGCAGATACACGCTATCGCCCCGGTGCAGCAGCGGGCTCCAGCGCGCGAACAGATCATCGAGCCCGATCCCCACGGCCACCCCGCCATTTTCGCATGGCAGGCCGAGCATCGCCCCGATCACCCGGCAGGAATGGGAGAACGGCGCGTTCGACCCGGCCAGAACCACCAGCTTGGGCGAAGCGAGCCGCGCGCCGCGCGCCAGTTTCTGGTCCATTTCCATCCGCAACAGCCCCACCGAGAGCGGGCGATGCAGCACGAAGGCGAACGCCGCGAAATAGAGCGCGAGCGAGGCGGCGGCACACAGAACCAGCCGGCGCATCAGAACTGGAAATAAATGAACGGGCGGGCGAAGGGCGCGAAAAACAGCGCCTGCACCGAAAACGCGAACCCGGCGATCAGGGCGGCATTGCGCCCCCGCACCCGCAGACTATGAACGTCCGGTGCCAGCAGAATGATCCCCCAGGCCAGCCCCACCAGCGCCACCCCCTGCACCACGCTCATGGTGCGCGCCGCCCCAAGGTAAGGCAGCACCGCAACCGGCGTCGCAACCAGCCTCAATGCCGGAACCGCCTTGACGATCAGGTCCGGCAGCAGCACCCCCCCCGCGCCGCACAGCCCGCGCAACATGATCCAGCTCGCCCGCAGGCTCTCCGCCCGGAACGGCACCCACGCCACCAGCACCGCCAGCAGCGTGATCCCCTGCGCGAGCCGCGCCCCCATCCGCCCGCCAAACCGCCGCCATTGCTGATGCACGATCAGATAAATCCCGTGCAGCCCGCCCCAGGCCAGAAAACTCCACGCCGCCCCGTGCCAGAACCCGCCGAGCAGCATGGTGATCATCAGATTGGCGTTGCGCCGCGCCTCGCCGTGCCGGTTGCCGCCGAGCGGAATATAAAGGTAATCGCGCAGAAACCCCGACAGGGTGATATTCCAGCGCCGCCAGAAATCGCTGATGTCGCGCGCCTGATAGGGGCTGCGGAAATTCAGCGGAAACCGGATGCCGATCATCCGCGCCAGCCCGATCGCCATGTCGGAATAGCCCGAGAAATCGAAATAGATCTGCGCGCCATAAGCCAGCAGCGCGACCCAGGCCTCGACCAGCGACAGCGGATGCCCGGCGGCGGCGGCGCGAAACCCGGGATCGGCAAAGCGCGCGAGGCTGTCCGCCAGAACCAGCTTCTTCGCGAGCCCGAGCAGAAACATCTCGATCCCCGCGACCAGATCGCCCGACCGCACCCGCCCGTCATGGCGCACGAATTGCGGAATGATCTCGCGTGGCCGCACGATCGGCCCGGCCAGCAGATGAGCGAAAAACCCGACGAAACAGGCATAATCCACAAAGCCGCAGGCCGGGGTTTCATCCCGATAGGAATCGACCAGATACATGATCTGCTGGAACGTGAAAAAACTGATCCCGAGCAGCAGAACAATGCCTAAATCCGGTGCCCGCACCCCGAACAGGCTGGCCCCGGTCGCCGCGAACAACCCGGCATATTTGAACCACCCGAGCAGGCCGAGATTGGCCACCAGCCCCGCGACCAGCAGCGGCTTGCGCCGCATTGCGCGCCGCATCACCCTCACCCATACATAATTCCCCACGATCGAGCCGGCCAGCAGCGGCAGAAACACCGGCTTCCACCAGCCGTAAAACACCAGACTCGCCGCCAGCAGCACCACCAGCGCGGCGCGCGGGCCGAACCGCCACCCCGCCAGCGCGAACAGCCCGAGACACAGCGGCAGGAACGCAACCACAAAGACCGGTGAGTTGAACAGCATGATATAATGCCCGCACAGGTTGTATTCCTGATGCCATACCCGCGCACGCCTGACCAGCCCTTTTCCTCACCCGATTTGCCCCGATTTGCACCCGATTTGCTGTGGCGACCCCCGGTGCTATACGCCCGCTGCATTAGGAAACGCCGCCATGACTGACGATCCGCCGCCCCACCCCGCGCTGCTCCCGGCCGGGTTCACCGATCTGCTGCCGCCGGACGCCGAAGCCGAAGCGCGGCTGACCGAAACCCTCACCGCCAGCTTCACCGCCCATGGCTACCAGCGGGTGAAGCCGCCGCTGGTCGAGTTCGAATCCACCTTGTTCGCCGGATCGGGTGCTGCGGTCGCCGAACAGACCTTCCGCTTCATGGACCCCGAATCCCAGCGCATGATGGGATTGCGCGCCGACACCACCCCCCAGATCGCGCGCATCGCCACCACCCGCCTCGCCCACGCGCCCCGCCCGCTGCGCCTTGCCTATGCCGGGCAATGCCTGCTGGTCCGCGGCTCCCATCTCGCCCCCGAACGGCAGGTCGCCCAGGCCGGCATCGAACTGATCGGCCCCGATCTCCCCGCCGCCGATGCCGAAATCATCACCGCCGCCGCCGCCGCGCTCCACGCCGCCGGGCTGGACAGCATCAGCATCGACCTCACCATGCCGCCGCTGATCCCCGCCCTGCTCGGCGATGCCGCCCCCCACGCCGCCCTCATCCGCGCGCTCGACCGCAAGGACGCCGCCGACATCACCGCCCAGGGTGGCAGCCTCGCCCCGGTCCTGCTCGCCCTGCTCCACGCCGCCGGCCCCGCCGAACCGGGCCTCGCCGCCCTCGCCGCCATCGCCCTGCCGCCCCAGATCCGCCTTTTGGCCGACCGTCTCGCCGCCACGGTCGCCGCCATCCGCGCCGAAGCGCCCGAACTCCGCCTCACGATCGACCCGGTCGAGTTTCGTGGCTATCGCTACCACACCGGCATCGCGGTCACGATCTTCGCCCCGGGCCGTCAGGCCGAACTCGGGCGCGGCGGGCGCTATCTGTGCGACAACGGCGAATCCGCCACCGGCATCACCCTCTATCCGGACACCATCCTCGCCGTCGCCCCGCGCCACGCCCCCCGCCCGCGCATCTTCCTGCCCCACGGCACCGGCCCCGCCATCGCCGCCTCCTGCCGCGCGCAGGATTTCGCCACCATCATCGGGCTGGTCCCGGCCGCCGACGACGCCGCCGAAGCCCGGCGCCTGCACTGCACCCATCTCTGGCGCGCGGATCGCGCCCTGCCCCTGCAAGGATCGTAAAACTCATGGCAAATGTCACCATCATCGGCGCGCAATGGGGCGACGAGGGCAAGGGCAAGGTGGTCGACTGGCTGGCCTCGCGCGCCGACATCGTGGTCCGCTTCCAGGGCGGCCATAATGCCGGGCACACGCTGGTGGTCGGCAATCAGGAATACAAACTCTCGCTGCTGCCGTCCGGGCTGGTGCGCGGCAAGCTCGGCATCATCGGCAACGGCGTCGTGATCGATCCGGTCGCGCTATTGGCCGAAATCGAGCGGGTACGCGCCCAGGGTCTTTCGGTGTCGCCGGAAACCCTGCGCATCGCCGACAACGCCCCCCTGATCCTGCCGGTCCACGCCGCGATCGACGCCGCGCGCGAAACCGCCCGGGGCGAGCGCAAAATCGGCACCACCGGTCGCGGCATCGGCCCCGCCTACGAAGACAAGGTCGCCCGCCGCGCCATCCGCGTCTGCGACCTCGCCGAGCCCGAAACCCTCGACTGGCGGCTCGACGAGCTTCTGCTCCACCACAACACCCTGCTCGCCGGCCTCGGTGCCGCAACCTTCGAAAAGGCCGCCCTGCGCGCGCAGCTCCTCGCCCTCGCGCCCCAGATCCTGCCCTTCGCCGAACCGGTGTGGGAACGCCTCGCCGACGCCCGCAAATCCGGCGCGCGCATCCTGTTCGAAGGCGCGCAGGCGGTCATGCTCGATGTCGATCACGGCACCTACCCCTTCGTCACCTCGTCCAACACCGTCGCCGGTCAGGCCGCCGCCGGTTCGGGCATCGGACCGGACGCGATCGGTCGCGTCCTCGGCATCGCCAAAGCCTATTGCACCCGCGTCGGCTCCGGGCCGTTCCCGACCGAATTGTTCGACGAAACCGGCCGCCGCCTCGGCGAACGCGGCCGCGAATTCGGCACCGTCACCGGCCGCCCCCGCCGCTGCGGCTGGTTCGACGCGGCTCTGGTCCGTCAGGCCGTCAAGGTCGGCGGCATCACCGGCCTCGCCTTGACCAAGCTCGACGTGCTCGACGGCATGGAAACCCTGAACATCGGAACCGGCTACACGATCGACGGTGCCACCTTCAAACACCTGCCCCCCGGTGCCGCCGCGCAGGCCAAGGCCAAGCCGGTCTACGAGACGATCGAGGGCTGGCCCGGCTCGACCCGTGGTGCCCGCTCCTACGCCGAACTCCCGGCCCAGGCGATCAAATACATCCGGCGCATCGAGGAACTGGTGGAATGTCCGGTCACCCTGCTCTCGACCAGCCCGGAACGCGACGATACCATCCTGATGCAGGACCCGTTCGCCAACTGATCACGATGCCGCCATCATGCCGGTTCCGTGATACGAAACAAAAGTCCAGGAATTGCCAGAACGCTCGGATGTGACTATGGTCGAAACCGTTAAAAAACGTCCGCTGCACTAAAATCGCGCCACGACCGGGATAACATCTCAAGGGGGAAACCGATGCCAGTTAAAATCGAGGATCAAAAAATTCAGGAGCAGGCCGCCGAGCGCGCCGCCTCGCATTTGCCGCGCCGCGCCGTGATGAACGGTGTTTCGCTGGCCGGTGCCGCGGCTCTCATCGCCGCCGGCACCCGTACCGCCGCCGCCGCCGATGCCACACCGTTCCCGAGCCACAAGCGGTGGAAATTCGTCTTCGTCAATCACGTCACCACCAACCCGTTCTTCGTGCCGACCCAGTACGGCATCCACGACGCCTGCGCCCTGCTCGGCTGCGACTATCAATGGACCGGCTCGCAAACTTCCAACGTCTCGCACATGGTCAACGCCATGAACGTCGCGATCGCGGGCAAGGCCGATGCCATCGCGGTGCCGATCGTCGATCCCACCGCCTTCAACGCACCCACCGCGAAAGCCATGGAAGCCGGCATCCCGGTCTTCGCCTACAACGCCGATGCTCCGGCCAACTCGAACAACAAGCGCCTCGCCTATATCGGTCAGGATCTGTTCAAATCCGGCTATCAGATGGGCGAAAAAATCGTCAAACTGGTCGGCTCGGGCGAGGTCGCCCTGTTCATCGCCACCCCCGGCCAGCTCAACATCCAGCCCCGGATCGACGGTGCCGCCGCCGCCATCAAAAAACTCGGCAAAGGCATCACCTATCACGAAATCACCACCGGCCCGACCGTCAACGAGGAACTGACCAAAATCAAGGCGTATTACCTCGGCCACCAGAAGGTCAAAGGCATGTTCGCGGTCGATGCCGGGAGCACCCAGGGCGTCGGCGAGGTGATGCGCCAGTTCAACCTCGCCAAAAAAGGCATCCATGCCGGCGGGTTCGACCTCCTGCCCAAAACCCTCGACCTCATCAAGTCGGGCGATCTCGATTTCTCGATCTACCAGCAGCCCTATCTTCAGGGCTTCTACACCGTGATGGAAATGTTCATGTGGAAGGTCTCGGGCGGGCTGGTCGGCCCGGCCGACATCAACACCGGCCTCGAATTCATCACCAAAGCCACGGTCGAGCCCTACATGGTCAGCAAAAACCGCTACGAAGGCAGTTCCTCGAAACCGACGATCGTGCCCCACACCGGCCCGATCGCCACCTGACCACGCCGTCCCCTGAACCTGCCATGGCGGCGCCGGAAGGTGCCGCCATGTCTCGCATGGTCCGCTGCCATCTGGAGATGCCATGAGCGCGTCCGCCCTCACGTTCCGTCAGCGCAGCCGCAAGATCTTCGCCCTGCGCGAGGCCAGTATCGTCGTCGTCGCGATTCTGCTGTTCGTCTATTTCGCGTCGGTCAACGGCAATTTCCTGACCACACCCAATCTCGAAACCCTCTCGCAATTCATCGCCCCGCCGGCGATCATCGCGTGCGGCGAGGTGTTCCTGCTGATCTGCGGCGAAATCGACCTCTCGGTCGGTCAGGTCTTCGCGCTGGCCCCCTTCGTCATGGCCTTCAGCGTCCACGCCGGTCTCGGCATCGGCGTCGGCATCGTGCTCGCCATCGTGGTCTCGGCCCTGGTCGGGCTGATCAACGGTGCCATCACCGTGCTGCTGAAAGTGCCGAGCTTCGTCACCACCCTCGGCACCCTGTTCCTGATCAACGGCTTCACCCTCACCATCTCGCGCGGCTACCCGATCAACACGCCCGGCGGCCAGACCATCGCGAACATCTTCGGCGCCGCCGGCTACAACGAATTCCTCTGGGCGCTCCTGATCGTGGCGATCATGCACATGGTGCTGCGCCACCGCCGCTGGGGGCTACACACCATCGCGGTCGGCGGCAACCTGACCGGCGCCACCGAGGCGGGCATCAACGCCGCCCGCATAAAAATCGGCAATTTCATGCTGACCAGCATGCTCGGCGGCATCACCGGCATCCTCGAAGCCTTCCGGATCGGCTCGACCGACCCGCTCGCCGGCGGCACCAACATCATGTTCCTCGCGGTCGCCTCCGGCGTCATCGGCGGCACCTCGCTCGCCGGCGGCTCCGGCACCATCATCGGCGGCCTGATCGGCGCCACCGTGCTCGGCGTCCTGCAGGACGGCTTCACCCTCCAGGGCATCAACGCCTTCACCTTCGACATGATCATCGGCGGCGCGATCCTGATCGCCATGATCGCCAACATCCATGTCGGCCGCCTCAACCGTGGAGGCCGCTCATGAGCACCGAAGCCCTGCGCGCCACCGACATCACCAAGAATTTCGGCTCGATCTCGGCACTCTCCGGCATTTCCCTGCATGTCAACAAGGGCGAGGTTCTCGGCATCCTCGGCGATAACGGCGCCGGCAAATCCACCCTGATGAAAATCATCACCGGCTATCACAAGCCGAGTTCGGGGCAGATGTTCATCAACGGGGAGGCCGTCAGCCTCAACTCGGTCGACCACGCCCGCAGCCTCGGCATCGAATGCGTCTATCAGGATCTCGCTCTGATCAACACGCTGCCGATTTATCACAACATGTTCCTCAACCGGGAACTGCGCAATTCCTTCGGCATGCTCGACCACAAGGCCATGCGCAAACGCGCCGCCGCCGCCCTCGACGATATCGGCGTCACCGTCCCCTCGGTCGATGACGAGGTCGCCCTGCTCTCCGGCGGCCAGCGCCAGGCCATCGCCATCGCCCGCGCGGTCTATTCCAACGCCAAAATCCTCCTGCTCGACGAACCCCTCGCCGCAATGGGCGCGCGCGAAGCCGGCCTGATCATCGACCTGATCCAGCGCCAGCGCGCACGCGGCGACATCTCGATCATCATGATCATGCACAACTACGCCCAGACCCTCGAAATCGCCGATCGCGTCATGATGATGCAGCGCGGCACCGTCACCTTCGAGGGCGCGGCAAAAGACACTTCCGTGGAGGCGCTGCTCGATATCGTGCGGCGTGAATACCGCGCCATGCGCGCGGCAGCACAGTGAGAGACCATGACTGACATCAAAAAAGCGATCTACCCCAGCCTGCATGGCCGCGCCGCCTTCATCACCGGCGGCGGCGGCGGCATCGGCGCCTCCCTGGTGCGCCATTTCGCCGAACAGCACTGCAAGGTCGTCTTCGTCGATATCGACCCTGCGGGCGGCCAGCGCGTCGTCACCGAATGTCAGGGCGATTTCCCCGCCCCGCACTTCATCGAATGCGACCTGCGCGACATCGCCGCCCTCAAATCCGCCATCGCCAGAGGCCACGATGCGGTCGGCGACTTCACCGTCCTGATCAACAACGCCGCCCACGACGAACGCCACGACACCATGGACGTCACGCCGGACTACTGGGACGAACGCATGGCGGTGAACCTCCGCCACCAGTTCTTCGCCGCGCAGGCGATCATCCCGATGATGCAGCGCGCCGGCGGCGGCGCCATCGTCAATTTCGGCTCGACCAGCTGGCATCTCAGCCAGGGCGGCATGCCCGCCTACGTCACCGCCAAGGCCGGAATCGAAGCCCTCACCCGCAGCCTCGCGCGCGATTACGGCCCGGACCACATCCGCGCCAACTGCATCCTCCCCGGCTGGATCATGACCCAGCGCCAGATCGAGAAATGGCTGACCCCGGAAGGCGAGGCCGACCTGCTCAAGCGGCAATGCCTCAAGGAAAAACTCGACCCCGCCGACTGCGCCCGCATGGCCCTCTGGCTCGCCGCCGACGACAGCCGCCTGATCACCGCCCATAATTTCTACGTCGATGCCGGAGCGGTCTGACCCCCGCCCACATCCCGGCCCGCTTCAATGATCGGCATCGACTGGGGCACCACCTCCCTCCGGGCATGGCGCCTCGAACGCGACGGCGCGATCATCGAAGCCCGAACCTCGCCACGCGGGATCATGACCATCCCCGATGGCGGGTTCGAGCCGGTCCTGCGCGAAACCGTAGGGGACTGGCTGGCAGGTGGCGAAACCCAGATCCTGCTCTGCGGCATGATCGGCAGCCGCCAGGGCTGGGTCGAAGCGCCCTATCTGCCCTGCCCCGCCGGCATCGAAGACATCGCCTCCCACCTGACCCGTGTGGCGTTCCCCGATGCCGACATCATGATCGTCCCCGGCCTCGTCACCAGCGACAGCAACGGCGTGCCGGACATCATGCGCGGCGAGGAAACCCAGATCCTCGGCGTCACCGCCGACGCGGCAGCCCCCATGATGGTCTGCCTGCCCGGCACCCATTCCAAATGGGCCTTCGTCGCCGGGGGCCGGATCGAACAATTCCGCACCTTCATGACCGGCGAGACCTTCGCCGCCCTGTCCACCCACACCATCCTCGCCCGCACCATCCGCCCCGCCGCGATCGACCCAGCCTCCTTCGCCGCCGGCCTCGCCCGCGCCCGCGAACCCGGCGACCTCCTGCACCACGCCTTCGGCGTCCGCACCCGCTCCCTGCGCCTCGGCATCGGCGAAGCCGAGTCCTACGCCTACCTCTCCGGTCTCCTGATCGGGCACGAGCTGAACGCGGCGCTCGACGATCAGTCCGGCACCGTCGCAGTCGTCGGCGCCCCCGCCCTGACCAGCCTCTACGTCACCGCAATCCAGACCCTCGGCGGCACCGCCGTCGCGATCGATGAAACCGCCGGGGCTACCGGCCTCGCCCATCTCGGAGCCCGTGCGCCATGGACCTGAAATCCCGCCTCGCCGCCTCGCCCCTCATCGCCATCCTGCGCGGCGTCCGCCCCGACGAAGTCGAAGCCATCGCCGCCGTCCTCATCGAGTCCGGCATCACCATCATCGAAGTCCCGCTCAACTCGCCCGACCCGTTCGACAGCATCGCCCGCCTCGCCAAAACCTTCGGCACCACCGCCCTGATCGGCGCCGGCACCGTCATGACCGGAACCGATGTCGCACGCGTCGCCGATGCCGGGGGCCGCATCATCATCACCCCCCACGCCGACCCCGCCATCGTCACCGCCGCCAAATCCCACAAACTGCTCGCCGCCCCCGGCTTCTTCACCCCCGCCGAAGCCTTCGCCCTGCTCCGCGCCGGCGCCGACGCCCTGAAACTGTTCCCCGCCGAAGCCGCCAGCCCCGCCATGCTCCGCGCCATCCGCGCCGTGCTCCCGCCGGAAACCCTGATCCTCCCCGTTGGCGGCATCGCCCCGGACACCATCACCCCCTGGCAGAAAGCCGGCGCCGCAGGCTTCGGCATCGGCAGCGCCCTGTACCAGCGCGGCGATACCCCGGCACAGGTGGCGGCGAAGGCGGGGCGGTTTGCTGCGGTGGCTAAGTAAGGAAAGTAGAAGTAAGCGGTTCTTTTTTGTAAAAAAGAACCAAAAAACTTTTATGTACTGGGGCTTGGGCGCTCGAACAGCACGGGCCCAGATCAACAAAGTTTTTTTGCTTCTTTTTGTTCACAAAAAGAAGTCTTTTTCTTCCCCCTCCTTTTACGCCTTCCCCGCCGCCATCAACCCATAATGATGCATCTTCCGATACAACGTATTCCGGCTCATCCCCAGCGCCAGCGCGGTCGCCGCGATGCGCCAGTGATGATCTTCGAGGCTCGCGAGAAGTCTCCCCTTCTCATCCGGCGTGGCGCTCGCGCGGCCCGGCGCGGTGGAAATCACCGGGCGCGCCTGTGCCAGTTGCGGCAGGTCGTTGCGCTCGATGATCCCGGTATCCGCGAAGGCGATAGCGGTACGCAATGTATTGCGTAATTCACGGATATTGCCGGGCCAGTGATGCGCCAGCAGTGCCGCTTTCGCATCGGGCGCAAGGGTGACCGGGCTTGGCGCTTCCTCGCGGCAGATCTGCTCGATCAGCGCGGCGCGGTCGGTGCGGGCGCGCAGTGTCGGCATGGTGAGGGTGATGCCGTTGAGCCGGTAGAACAGGTCCATCCGGAACTGCCCGTCGGCGACGAGGGTTTCAAGATCGCGATGGGTCGCGCTGATCACCCGGATATCCACCGGAATCGGCGTGGAACTGCCGAGCGGCACGATCTCCTTTTCTTCGAGCAGGCGCAGCAGCCGGGCCTGGATCGCGAGCGGCATATCGCCGATCTCATCGAGAAACAGCGTGCCGCCATGCGCCGCGAGCGCCTTGCCGCGCATCCCGCCCGCCCGCGCGCCGGTGAAGGCACCGGGCTCGTAGCCGAACAATTCGCTCTCGATCAGCTGTTCGGGAATCGCGGCACAGCTCATGGCAATGAACGGCCGATCTTGCCGGTCGCTCGCCCGGTGGATCGTACGGGCAAAACTATCCTTGCCGGTCCCGGTCTCGCCGAGCAGCAGGATGTTGATGTCGCGGTTCATCACCCGTTCCGCCCGCCAGGCATTTTCCACCATGACGGGATCGGTCCCGGCGAAGCTCGCGAGCGAGGGTCCGGCGGTCTCGCGGGGTCGGGCGCGCGGTGCCGGCGTCCGTGGCGCGGGCGTAATCGCCCGTGGCCGCGGGCGTGGCCGCGCCTGCTTGGCCGGCCAGATGCTGGCGAACCCGTGCCGGTCCGCGCCATGCGCGATCGGCCAGATCGCAAAAGGCTGGGTCTCGGCATGTTCGAACAGCCGGTCGGCGGTAATGTCGAACAATTCCCCCACGCTGCGCCCGATCATCCCGCTGTGATCCGGCTTGCCGAGCTGCCCCGGCACCGTGCTGTCCACCGCGCGGATATTCCCCTGCTCGTCGATTGCCAGCAGGCTGTCATACGGCAGCCCGACCAGTTCGGGCCGCTCATGAAACCGCAGGATCAGGCAATCGCGATAGAAATGGGTGAAATGCAGCTGCTCGATGATCCGCGCCGACATGCTCACGAGCGCGATCGTGGGCACCTGGGCCGCCCGGCTGTCGTCGCAATCGAGGCACGAGGCATCGAGCACCCCGAGCAACGCCCCGTTCGCGCCCCAGATCGGCGCGGCGGAACAGGTCATCCGCGCATTGCGGGTGAAATAATGATCGTCGCGATGCACCACCCGCGCCCGCCGGTCATGCAGGCAGGTTCCCGGCCCGTTGACCCCGGCATGCCGCTCGCCCCACAGAAATCCCGGCGCCATATTGGCATTGCGCGCGTGATCGGCGTTGGCATTGTCGGTGAACACATCGAGCAGCGCGCCCGACGCATCGGCCAGCATCAGCACGTAGCGCGACCCGGCGGCGGACTGGGTCACCTGATGTTCGATCTGCCCGTGCAGCCGGTGCATCTCGACCCGCCCGACCCGCTCGAACAACCCGCGCTCCTCGCGCAACCGCTTCAGCGCCGCCCCGCCGATATGCTCCCCCGGCGGTGGCCGATCGGGATCGAGCCGATACTCGTCGCGGCACCGCTGCCAGGCCGCCTCGATATAGGCCGCCCGTCCCGCCGCGCCCTCCTGCGACACGCGCCCGCCAGCACCGAACGGTCCCGCCCTCATGGCCTGGGTCATGTCGATTTCCCCCTTTTATTCAATAATCGTGATGTATAGTCACGACTTGTTCAACCGAGCGTAGCAGATTGTCCCACCGATGACACGAATTGTCACTCACAAGTGAGCGATTGTGATCGACCTCGGCGCGCAGATCACAGTCACACCGCCACTCCGCCCGCCCACACCCCTTTGGCACGATCCTTGCTCTGATCGTTCAGCCGGACAAATCCGGTTCGCAATGAACGACTTGCGGCTCACCACCGGGTGACACCGCGCATTTGGAGGGAACACAATGGAAAGACTGAAACGGAAATCGTTAAGTCGTTCACTGAAAGTGACGACGCTCGGCCTCTTCGGCGCATCCGCGCTCATGCTCAGCGCCCACGCCCAATCGAACGCCTCATCCTCGAACGCCCCATCATCCAACGCCTCGCTGGTCTCGATGCAGAAGAACGCAAATGACTGGGTGATGCCGACCGGCACCTACAACAACTGGCGCTACAGCCCGCTCAAGCAGATCAACACCTCGAACGCCAAAAACCTCCAGGTCGCCTGGTCGATGTCCACCGGCACCGATCGCGGCCTCGAAGGCCAGCCGATCGTAATCGGCAACATGATGTATTTCGAAACCTCCTACCCGAACTACGTCTACGCGATCGACCTCAACCACCCCGACCAGATCGCCTGGAAATATTCCCCCCCGCACGATTCCAACGCGCCCCCGGTCGCCTGCTGCGACGTGGTCAATCGCGGCCCCGCCTACGCCGACGGCATGGTCTACGCCAACGCGCTCGACGGCGTCCTCTACGCGCTCGACGCCAAAACCGGCAAAGTCGTCTGGCAGGCCAAAAACGCCCACCCGCAAAAGGGCCAGACCATGACCGGCGCGCCCATGGTGGTGGGTGACAACGTGATCACCGGCGTCGCCGGCGGCGAATACGGCGTGCGCGGCTACCTCACCGCCTACAACGCCAAAACCGGCAAGCAGGTCTGGCGCGCCTACAGCGAAGGTCCGAACAAGGACATGCTGATGAGCGCCACCCACACCATCAACGGCGCCACCGGCAAGCCGATCGGCCCGCATTCCAGCCTCAAGACCTGGCAGGGCAACGAATGGAAAGTCGGCGGCGGCACCACCTGGGGCTGGTTCTCCTACGATCCCAAACTCAACCTGCTCTACTACGGCACCGGCAACCCCGGCACCTGGAACCCGAGCCAGCGCCCCGGCAAAAACCGCTGGTCCATGACCATCATGGCCCGCAACCCGGAAACCGGCGAAGCCAAATGGGTCTATCAGATGACCCCGCACGACGGCTGGGACTATGACGGCGTCAACGAAATGGTGCTGGTCAACGTCGATGACAAAGGCAAGGAAGTCCCCGCTCTGGTCCATTTCGACCGCAACGGCTTCTCCTACGTCATGAACCGCGAAACCGGCGCGCCGATCGCGATCCACAAATACGACCCCTCGGTGAACTGGGCGACCGGGATCAACCCCAAAACCAACGAACCGATCGTCGATCCGGCCAAAATGACCGGCAACAACAAGGACGTGAAGGACATCTGCCCCGCCTCCCAGGGCGACAAGGACGAACAGCCGGTCTCCTACGATCCCCAGACCAAACTGTTCTACGCCCCGCTGAACCACCTGTGCATGAGCTATCAGGCGTTCAACGTGAAATACAAAGCCGGTTTCCCCTTCGTCGGCGCCATCGTGAACATGATCCCCGGCCCCGGCGGCTATCGTGGCCGCTTCATCGCCTACAACCCGATGACCGGCAAAACCGTCTGGCAGCATCACGACATGTTCCAGGATTGGGGCGGTGCCATGACCACGGGCGGCGGCCTCGCCTTCTACGGAACGCTGAAAGGCATGTTCCGCGTCGTCGATGCCAAAACGGGTAAAATGCTCTACCAGTTCAAAACCCCGTCCGGCATCATCGGCAACCCGATCACCTACATGCACGATGGCAAACAGTACGTCGCGATCCTCAGCGGGGTCGGCGGCTGGGCCGCGATCGGCATGGCCGACAACCTGCACAAGGCCAGTGCGGGTCTCGGTGCCGTCGGTCTCAACGCAACGCTGACCGACTACACCAACCTTGGCGGCACGTTGATGGTGTTCGCACTGCCCTCGAAAGTGGCCAGCGCGAACTGACATCGACCGACTGAACTAACCAGCCCGGGTTTTCTCCCCTGCCCGGGCTGGTCCTTCTTTTTCCCGTCCGTCCCCCGCCCGACCGCCCGATCCGCCTTACCGCCCAATGGAGTGAAAACCATGAAACATTCGGCCCTTCGCTGGGCGACCCTGGCCGGCATGACGCTCGCCACCGCCGCCGCCTTCGCCGTCCCCCCCGTCGCCACCGCCGCCAACGCCGCACCCGCCGCGAACGGCAAAGTCCTCCGCGTCTGCGCCGACCCGAATTACCTGCCCTACTCCAACCGCGCCGGGCAGGGCTTCGAAAACAAGGTCGCCGAACTCGTGGCCAAGGCCATGGGCCGCAAGCTCGAATACACCTGGGCGAGCTATCGCGGCCACGGCGGCTATTCGAATTTCCTCGCGCTCAACCTCGACAAACACAAATGCGACGTCGTGATGAACCTCCCCTACGGCGATCACGAGGAAGCCTACACCAAGCCCTATTACCAATCCTCCTACGTGTTCATCACCCGCAAGGACAAACACCTCCACATCCGCTCGATGAACTCGGTCTCGATGCGCAGCATCAAGATCGGCTTCGAGGCCGATACCACGCCCGAAACCGCGATCAAGCTGCTCGACCTCATCAACAACGCGGTCGAATTCAACGTCGCGAGCAACCCGCAATCCTCGCCGAAGGAGCTGCTCCAGGCCGTGCAGGACGGCAAGGTCGGCGTCATGATCACCTGGGAACCCGCGATCGGCGATTTCCTGAAGGACTACCCGGATCTCAAGATCGCCCGCGTCCCCTCCGAGGAATACGGCCCCGGCCTGCCCACGGTCGATTACACCTACGGAATGTCCATGGGCGTGCGCAAGCAGGACACCGCCCTGAAACTGGCGCTCGACAAGGTCATCGCGGCCAACAAGGGCGAAATCGCGGCGACCCTCGCGAAATACGACGTCAAGCTGCTGCCCAATCCCCGCCACGTCAACTTCCCGAACCAGTGATCCGAACCCCTGGATAAGAGAGCCGCACGCATGACGATCCCCAAATTCCGCACCATCATCGCCACCACCGCGATCGGCCTTTCCGCCGCCGCCCTGCTCAGCCTCGCCGCCCACGCCGCCGACCCGTCGGGCACCGCCATGCCCAAAGGCGAAACCCTCGCCAAAGGCAGCGACTGTTTCTCCTGCCACGCGATCGACCAGAAAGTCGTCGGCCCCGCCTTCACCGCGGTCGCCGCCAAATTCGCGGGCAAACCCGGTGCCGAAACCACCCTGAGCGACGCGATCATCAAGGGCCATGTCGGCACCTGGGGCAACGTGCCGATGCCCCCGCATCCCAAAATCACCCAGACGGATGCGAAGGAAATCGTCTCCTGGATTCTCAGCCTGAAAAAACCCGGCACCACCACCGCCTCCGCCGCCAGCGGCCAGAAATTCACCTACACCGTCAAAGGCAAAACCGTCACGACCGATTTCCCGATCCTGCAAAAGGGCACCGACAAGGTCACCCCGATGGTCTTCCGCGGCTACGAGCTGTTCAACTCCTACTGCTTCCGCTGCCACGGCGCCGACGCCGATGGCGGGTCCTACGCCCCCAACCTGCGTGCCTCGCTCAACAACGGCATGAGCGAAAGCAAATTCCTCAGCATCGCCATGACCGGCGTGAAATCCAAAGGCATGCCGAGCTGGGCGGGCTTCTTCACCCCCCACCAGATCAAGGCGATCTACCAGTATACCGCCGCCCGCGCGGTCGACGTCGTCCATCAGGGCACGCCGAAGCACTGACATCCGATCAACCAACGTCCAGGGAGGACACGTCAATGCCTATCGCTCTCCACCCGTCGATCGACAACGGGATCAAACACGGCAACCCCGGTTTCCACGGCGGCACGCTCCACTGCCACTGCGCGAGCCACAAGGTCGAAGTCCGCATCGATGCGCAAACCGCGCACAACCACGCCTGCGGCTGCTCGAAATGCTGGAAGCCGAAAGGGGCCAAATTCTCGGTCGTCGCCGTCGTCCCGCGTGACGCCGTCCATGTCACCGCCAACGGCAACAAACTCCACATCATCGACCATAACGCCACCATCCAGCGCCACGCCTGCCGCGAATGCGGCGTCCACATGTTCGGCCGGATCGAAAACAAATCCCATCCCTTCTACGGGCTCGATTTCGTCCACACCGAACTGTCGGACGAGCAAGGCTGGTCCCAGCCCGAATTCGCCGCCTTCGTCTCCTCGGTCATCGAACAGGGCACCCCGCCCTCCGAAATGGCCGCCATCCGCAGCCGCCTCAAGGAACTCGGCCTCGAACCCTATGATTGCTTGTCGCCACCGCTGATGGACGCTATCGCGACTCATCTCGCGAAAGCATCAGGCGCTCTCGCGGCTTAACCGAAGGGAACCGAAACCAATGGACGTTCGCGCTGCGATTGCGTGGAAAGCCGGCAAAACCCTCGACCTCGGCACAGTGAGGCTCGAAGGGCCGAAAGCGGGCGAGGTGCTGGTCGAAATCAAGGCCACCGGCATCTGCCACACCGATGAATACACGCTGTCCGGCGCGGACCCGGAGGGTCTGTTCCCGGCCATTCTCGGCCATGAAGGGGCCGGCATCGTCGTCGATATCGGGCCGGGCGTGACCACCCTCAAAAAGGGCGATCACGTCATCCCGCTCTACACGCCGGAATGCCGCCAGTGTAAATCCTGCCTCTCGCGCAAGACCAATCTCTGCACCGCCATCCGCGCCACCCAGGGCAAAGGCGTCATGCCGGACGGCACCTCCCGCTTCTCGTGCGAGGGCGAGCCGGTCATGCACTACATGGGCTGCTCCACCTTCGCTAACTTCACCGTCCTGCCCGAAATCGCGCTCGCCAAAGTCCGCGAGGACGCGCCCTTCGACAAAATCTGCTACATCGGCTGCGGCGTCACCACCGGCATCGGCGCGGTCATCAACACCGCCAAGGTCCAGCCCGGCGACAACGTGGTGATCTTCGGCCTCGGCGGCATCGGGCTCAACGTCATCCAGGGTGCCCGCATCGCCGGCGCCGACAAGATCATCGGCGTCGATCTCAACAATGGCCGCAAGGCGATGGCGGAAAAATTCGGCCTCACCCATTTCGTCAATCCGTCCGAAATCGGCGAGGATCTCGTCCCCTACCTCGTCAACCTCACCGATGGCGGGGCCGATTTCAGCTTCGAATGCATCGGCAACGTCAAGGTCATGCGTCAGGCGCTGGAGTGCTGCCATCGCGGCTGGGGCACCTCGATCATCGTCGGCGTCGCCGGCGCCGGGCAGGAAATCTCGACCCGCCCGTTCCAGCTCGTCACCGGCCGCAACTGGCGCGGCACCGCGTTCGGCGGCGCCCGTGGCCGGACCGACGTGCCGAAAATCGTCGACTGGTACATGGACGGCAAAATCAACATCGACGACCTGATCACCCACGTCCTGCCCTTCGAGCAGATCAACGAAGGATTCGAACTGATGCGCAAAGGCGAGAGCATCCGCAGCGTCGTCGTCTACTGATGAAACACCGGCTGGCGGCCAGCGCGTTGTCGTTGTGGGCAAGCACGGCATTGACCGCTGTGGCCATGGCCCAAACCGCCCCGCCAGCCCCCCCGCCAATCACCCCTGTTCCCGGATCGGTCGCGATCCAGCGGATCGTGGTCAGCGCCACCCGCACGCCGGAATCCAGCTTCAACGTCCCCGCCTCGATCTACACCGTCACCGGGCGCGAGGTCAGCGAGGCCAACGAACAGGAAAACCTCACCGAAAGCCTCCGCCGCGTCCCCGGCCTCGACGTCCAGAACCGGCAGGACTACGCCCAGGGCATCCGCATCACCTCGCGCGGCTTCGGCGCGCAAACCGCCTTCGGCACCCGCAACGTCAAAATCCTGATCGACGGCATCCCCGCCACCCAGCCGGACGGCACCGGCGATTCCGAAGTGATCGACCTCGGCGACGTCTCGCGCATCGAGGTTCTCAACGGCCCCTTCTCGGTCCTCTACGGCAACGCCGCCGGCGGCGTCATCCAGGTCTTCAGCAAAAACGGCCCCGCCGAGCCCACGCTCAGCGGCGGCCTCCTCGCCGGCAGCTACGGCTCATGGCGCGCCAGCGCCTCCTACGGCGGCAACGAAAAAATCGGCACCGACGGCTCGTTCAACTACATGATGAACGCCTCGGATTTCTACTCCGGCGGCTACCGCGACCACAGCGCCGCCCGCCGCCAACAGTTCTACGGCAAATACCGCGTCAAGGTCGATGCCGACACCAGCTACACCCTCCTGATCGACGGCCTCAACGAACCCAATTCCCAGGACCCCGGTGCCCTCACCGCCGCCCAGTACCACGCCGACCCCCGGCAGGCCGGCACCGGCGCGGATCGGTTCGACACCCGCAAAACCCTGCGCCACTTCCAGTTCGGCTTCATCCTCCGCCACCGCTTCAACGCCCGCAACAGCATCCGCCTGCTGGTCTACGATGTCGATCACTCGGTCCTGCAATATCTGCCCTTCACCGGCAGCTTCGCCGCATCCGGCGGCGGCGTGGTCGATCTCGAACGCAAATCCGGCGGCGTCGGCGCCCGCTTCACCCACAAGGACGACATCGCCGGCATCCCGATCACCGCCGTCGCCGGCATCGATTTCGGCTACGAAGACCAGCACCGCAAAGGCTACGTCAACAATTACGGCACCATCGGCGCCCTCCGCCGCAACGAACAGGACACCGCCCGCAACATCGCCGAATACGCCCAGCTCAACGCCGACCTCACCCCGAAACTCATCCTCGACGCCGGCATCCGCCACAGCCAGGACCAGTTCACCGTCCAGGATCTCTACGTCACCCCCACCCTCACCAACGACACCGGCAGCGTCACCTACGGCCACACCAGCCTCGTCGCCGGCGTCACCTACCACCTCACCCCCACCACCAACCTCTTCGCCGACTACGGGGAAGGCTTCGAAACCCCCACCCTCGACCAGCTCGCCTACCTCCCCAACGGCGAAGCCGGCTTCAACGCGGCCCTCGTGCCCACCACCAGCGAAAATTACGAGGCCGGCATCAAATCCCTGCTCGGCAGCCGTACCTACCTCACCCTCGCCGGCTTTCACATCCACACCAGCAACCAGATCGTGGTCTCCTCCTCGACCGATGGCCGTACCGCCTACGCCAACGAAGGCCAGACCGACCGCAACGGCGTCGATGCCAGCATCGACAGCTTCCTCCCCCACCATATCGAACTCTACGGCGCCTACAGCCTGCTGAAAGCGGTCTTCACCAACAGCCCGGTCGCCGGAAAATTCCTCCCCGGCGTTCCCGCCCAGCGCATCTACGGCGAATTCGACTGGCACGACCCCGCAAGCGGCTTCTACACCTCGCTCAACGGCCAATGGCAGACCCGCATGTATGTCGACAATGCAAACTCCGCCTACGCCGCCGGCTACTTCACCGCAGGCATCGCCGGCGGCTTCCGCCAAACCCTCGGCAAATTCGCCTTCAACGAATTCGCCCGCGTCAACAACATCCTCAACCGAACCTACGTCGGCGCCGTCGTCATCGCCGCCAGCAACGGCGAATACTACGAACCCTCACCGGGCCGGAACTTCATCATCGGCATGACCGGGAAAGTGAAGTTCTGAAGTGAGACAAGGCAAGCGCTTCTTTTTTGCAAAAAAGAAGCAAAAAACTCTTTGACTCAGGGCCCATGCCTCCGCCACGCCCGTAGCCCGACAAACAAAAGTTTTCTGCACCTTTTTTACAAAAAAGTAGCCCTTTTTCCCTTCAGCCCCGCCGCCGCATAAACCCCCGTCGCCACCGTCTCGACCGTCACCCGCCCCCTGCCGCCGACTAGTGCCGCCGGAATCACCCCCGCGCCATCAGTCCACCGCCCATCCGCCTCCAGATCGTGCCACCCGGCGGTCAGCAGCGGATGATCGAGCGGAATCGCCGTCCCATCGGCCAGCCGGATCGCGCCCACCTTGACCCCGAGCCGCCGCCGATCCCGGGGGTCGGCGGTCAGATACCCGGGGATATCGCACCGCGAGCGAATAACCACGCTGCCATCCCGCCGCCGCCGCACCGTCAATCCCGGATCGTCCGTGGTCGCAATCCCCGCCCGCGCCAGAATCCCCGCGCGCACGCCTTCCACCACCGGCCCCGCCTCCGCGAACGGCGCACAACCGGTCTGCTCCCGTCGCGTCTGCGCGAAATCCGGATGCAGCGTCACGGCGCCACCCCCGTTCTCGAACGCCCCCCGGTTGCCGGTCTCCAGATACGATTCCGCCGGCATCCCCTCGGCATACAGCACCCCATGCGCCGGCAGCTCGACATGATAATACGTCACGCTCCGCCCCTCGACCTGGCGGATCGTCTCGCCGTTGAGCAGCGCCTTCGCCGGAATCAAATACCCCGCCAGCGCCACCGCATGATCGGGCGAGACGTAAACATCGCGCCCCGGCACCCCATCCGCGATCGCCCCCGCCGCGATCAGGATCGGCCGCACCGTCTCCGGCCGCCTGTGCCGCAACAAATCCACCCGCCGCCGCCCGATCCACGTAACCGGCGCACTCCCGCCGCCATGCAGCACGACCCGATCCCCCACCGAAAGCGCCTCGACCGGCACGTACCCCTCCGTGGTCAAAATCCGCGTCCCGGCAGCGAAACACGGCGCGTCACTGGTCAGCGCGATCTCCGTATCGACCCCGAACTGGGTCACGCTGAAATCGCTGGTCGAATAATTCCCCTCGATCGCGAGCGTCACCACCGTCGTGCCGTTGTCCAGCTCCAGCCCGGTCCCGGCAACATAGGTGACGGTCGGAGCTTGATATCCGAAATCACCGATCTGGATATCATCGCCCACCGCGAAGTTGGCGATCGGCCCCGCCACACTCTGCGCCGTCTCGAAAACCACCGTGCCGCCGGAACCGGTGAAGTCGATCACCCCCGGCCCCGTCACCGCAGACGCGAAATCAATGCTCCCCCCGTCGAGCGCAACGCTGCCATCATTGACGAAATCCGCGTTCACGGCGAGTTGGCTTGAGGTCGCAACGCTGACCAGACCAACATTTGTGAACGTCTGGCCCGAAACCTCCAGAAACCCATCAAACCCGCCCGGCGCCGTAGCCGCAATGACCGTGCCGAGATTGGTGATGTCGAGCGCCGTGCCGTAGCCCGGGCTGAAGATCGACCCACTCCCCGACACGACATCCCCCGCCCCGATCGTCGCCCCGATCGTGGCGGTCGTGCCATAGGTGACCCCGGCGGGATCGCCGAAAGCCAGACCCCCTTCATCCAGCGTCACCGCATTGGTCAGAACCGGCGCCAGCGTCTGGTCGAACACCACCGCCCCCAACGACCCGACGCTGACACCCCCCGGCGCCGACCCGGTCCCCGCGGCATAAATCGACGTGCTCCCCGCAATCGTCAGCGAGGCGAACGCCCCGACCGTCAACCCCCCGGTCACATCGACATTATCGAGCACGGGGTCGAACCCGCCATAAGGCGAACTCCCCGAGAACGTCAGGCCCAGCCCGGCCTGATCGAGCACCCCGCCCGCGATCGTGCCCCCGCTCATCACCAGCCCCTGGAACGCCGCACTGCCCGAACCGAGCGTCGCCCCCGCATTGTCGATCGTGCCGCCGACCAGCGCGACGGTCGAGCCGGTATCGGTCAGCGACCCCAGCCCGTTCGTCGCGAAATCCCCATCCAGCACCACCGCCCCGCCGGTATCGCTGATGCTCCCGCTATTGGTGAACGACGTATAACCGGCGGTCCCAAGCGTCGAGAAAAAACTCCCGCCAACCCGCAGGATCGCGCCATTGGCAACGATGGTGCCCTGATTGCTGAAACGCGCCCCCTCAAGGCGGACATCCTCGGCACCCGTCGCCGCAATCGACGCGAGATTGACGCCATCGGTCGCGTCCACCTTCAGCGCCCCGCCGACACCGACATCGATGGCCCCCTGATTGGTGAAGGACGTGCCATAGATCCCGAGATAATAATTCCCGAAACTCGCGGTCGCATCGATGGTGCCGAAATTGGTCAGCGTCTGTCCGGCCGTATAGGTGGTGAACAGCCGCCCATCGCCGGTAACATCCACCCCCGCCGCAATCACCGCCGTCACCGGCGGCGTCACCAAAGCTCCCCCCGGCAGCGGCGCCGACCAGCTGATATTGCCGCCCTCCAGCGTCACGTCGTTGATCAGTGTCGGCGTCGCACTCTCATCGAAATCGACCAGCCCGGTCGACCCGACCGTGATCGCCCCCGGCGCGGTGCTCCCCGCACCGGCATAAACCGCCGTGCTGCCCGCGAGCGTCAGAATAATGGCACTGCCCACCGTCAGCGGCCCAAGCACCGCGACATTGTCGAGCGCCGCATTGTCGCTCACCGCATCGCCCGCCACCGCGAAACGTTCCGCCGCAACATCGATCGCCCCGCCCGCAATCGTCCCGCCCGCAAGAGTAAGCCCGGTCAGGGACGGATCGCTCACCCCGAGCGTCTGCCCGGCATTGTCCAGCGTCCCCGCGACGAACGCGATCGAGCCGCCCTGATTGGCGATCGACCCGATATCCACCGCGGTTTCATCCCCGCCGAGCAACAGGCTCGCCCCGCCCGATACACTGACCGTCCCGGCATTGATCCAGCCCGGCGCGCCGGTCGCGGCCTCGCCGAGCAGCGCAATGGTCGCACCCGCCCCGCTGGCGTCGAGCGCGCCGGTCAGCGTGAAAACCCCGCTGATCGAGGCCTCGCCCGCCGTCACATCGATCGGCTGCGCGACCGTGCCGGGCCGCGCGACATCGATCCCGAACGTCGCTCCCGCCCCATCGACCAGCACCGTCGCGAGCGACCCGCCCCCCGGCGCCAGCACCTCCGACCCGTTGATCAGCGTCACCGCCCCGGTCGCCAGCGTCAACCCATCGACGATCGTGGCGTTATCGATCACCGCATCCTGCGCATCGAAGCCGAACCCGTCGAAATCGATCGCCCCGCCGACAAACACCGCCCCGGCCAGCGTCGCCCCGTCCAGCACCGTCGCGGCCCCGGTGGGCGCCAGCGTCTGACTGAAATTCTCGATATGCCCGTCGAGCACCAGGGTCGAACCGGTGAGCGACAGGCTGCCGATCGCCGCAAGCGCGACATCGCCGCCCAGCGTCACCACCGCCCCATCGGCGGCGATCGTGCCGGTATTGCTCCACGATTGCAGCACGTTCGAGCCCGGTGCCCCCGGCGTCCCGCCCGAGCCGCCCAGCACCAGACTCCCGCCGCTCACCGTGATCAGACCCGCATTGTCGAACCCCTGCGCCAGAGTCACGCCGGTCGTGCTGCCCGCGATGGTGCCCTGGTTGAACAGGGCCGAATCGATCGCAAGCCCCGCCCCGGTCACGCTGATCAAGCCGGTATTGATCAGCGAATCCACGGCGATCGCTGCCGGACCAAACGCCAGACTCCCGGCATCCGCGAACAACCCGCCCTCATTGGTCATCGTCACCGGATGGGCAATGGTCGCGCCGAACCCGTTCCCAACGGGATAGCTGGCGATCCCGGTCAGATCGCTGATCACGCCGCCAAGGGTGTAATTCGTCCCGGCGGCGTTATCGAGCATCAGCCCGGTGCCGGAGGTGTCGGCCACCATCAGCGTCCCACCGGCAAGGTCGAACCCGGCAAGGGCAAGGGAACTGCCCGCGACCAGATCGATCAGGCTCGCCCCACCGCCCACCGTGACCGCTTCCGGCGCGGTCCCCGCCGCATCCAGCACGGCACTGCCATCGGTCAGCGCCAGCGTGCCGGTCGTGACATCCAGCCCGCCCAGCACCGTGACGCCATCGAGCACATCGATGCCGCCAAGCGCGCTGGTCGAGAAGACCTCGAAATCACTGCCATTGACCAGGCTGAACCCGGCACTCTGCGCAATGGTCCCCCCGACGATGGTGCCGCCATTCGCAAGCGTCAACGCCGCAAGCCCGGTGCTGGCCCGATCGAGCGTCAGGCCGGTATTGACCAGCGTGCCATCGAACGAAACGAAGCCGCCCTGGGCGACGATATCGCCGAAATCCGCGCTGCTGACCGAGCCGCCAAGCGTGAGCTGCGCGCCATTCTCGACGGTTAGGGTCGATGCATTGGTCCAGGATTCGGCCAGCGTCGTGAAACCACTGTCAATCGTGCCACCCGCCAGCGAACCGTCCAGCACGATCGGCGCGGTGAGCGTGACGTTCCCATTGATATCGAGACTACCGGCAGTCACCACGAATGGCTGACCGACCCCGCCGGTCCCCTCCACGGTCACGTCCGATGCCTGCACACCGAGGCTCACGGTCGCAATCACGCCCGGTGCCTGATCGACCACCGCGCCATTGGCCAGGGTGAGTTCGGTGAACGGACCGGTCAGACCGTCGGGTGCCGTGGCGATCGTCAATCCGCCCAGAATCGTCGCCCCATCGATCACGCCGCCACTCAGCGTGATGCCGTCGGACAGGACGTCTCCGCCGATGATGGTGCCGCCCTGCAACGTCGCGCCCGTGAGTTCGCTGCCCGCCATCCCCAGCGTCTGCCCGGCATTCGCGATCGTGCCGGACAGCAGGATAATCCCGCCCTGATCAACGATCGCGCCGAGATCGGCAGCGGTCTCGTTACCGTGCAACGCCAGCGTGCCCCCGGCCCCAACCGTCACGGTGCTCTGGTTGGTCCAGATGCCACCACCACCGCCCAGTGCCAGATAAGCCCCCGCCCCGACCGAGACCGGCGTGCTCAGGGTGAAACTGCCGTGGATCGCCTCGACGCCCCGGATCAGATCGACCCCCTGGGTAATATCCGCCCCCGCCAGCGGCTCGATCGTCAGCGTCCCGCCATCGACCGTCACACCGCCGAGCCCGGTGCCATTGCTGAGCGTCGCATTGCCGCTGTTCAGGGTCAGGCCGCCGCTCAGCGTCACCCCGGCGAAATCCGCATTGACCAGATCGAGCCCCGCCGCCGCAACATCGACCGTGCCGCCCGCAATGGTGCCGGTCGGATAACTGCTGCCGATCGTGGCACCCTGCAGAATCCCGGCCCCCGCGCCGATCGAATTGCCGTTATTCTCGATGGTGCCGATCACCACGAGGCTCGAACGGGTCAGGGTAATCCCCGCCAGATCCGCCACGGTCGGGTCGCCCCCGAGTTCCACAACCGCATTGGTCGCCGCGATCGTCCCGGTATTGGTGAAGGTCGAGCCCGCATAGCCCCCCGTCAGTTCCAGCGTGCCGCCGTTCACGGTGATCAGCCCGGCATTGTCGAAGCTTGCGAGCAGGCTGATATCGGACCCGTACCCCGCAATCGTGGCACCGGCCGCGTTGCTCACCCCAAAGTCGTTGATAAACAGGGAACTGTTGCTTGCGGTGATGAGCCCGGTATTGTCGAACACCCCCGTTTCCAGAGACAGCCCTACAAGGCCCTCCCCCAACACCGATCCAAGCCCGACCGCGATGGTCCCGGCGTTTTCCACCGTCAGATTGCTGACCGAGGTGAGGTTGCCTTGAACTCCCGTCGTATAGATCGGCACGATCGTACCGGACGCCGTGATATCCGAGCCGACGGCATTGGTCAGGACCACGCCCGGCGAACTCGTATCGCCGATTTCAAGCCGCCCGCCATCCAGTGTCAAAGCCCCGGTCAAACTCACCAACGCCTGCCCGGACTCGATCAGCGTGCCGCCGAACTGAACACTGACCGGGCCGTCGAGCACGCCGTTATTGATCAGCGTCCCCCCGGCAATCGTGATGCCCCCATAGCTGCCGAGCGTTCCGTCATTGACCACCGCGGCATAATCATCATCGAGCAGCAGCGTGACCGGCGACTCCGTGATGCCCGCCGGCAGCGTCACCGTAAAGCCGGACGCGAAGGGATCGACCACGCCGATCGTGCCGTTCAACGCGGTGGACGCAACCCCGTTCGACCAATAGGTCCCGTTCGACCAGGTGCCGGTGCCGCCCTGCCAGTAAGTCCGGTGTGACGTCTCGCCCATGGTGTTTGCCCCGGTTATGATGGCCGATCCGACCGTCACGTTGAAAAAATAATAACGCTCCGTATCAAGATCGACCCAGATTAAACAGTGATTAAACAGTGATTAAACAAGCGTCACACAAAGTTGATGAAAACGCCTCGCTGGCGCCGAACCGGCAGCCCGGACCGCTCGCCCCACCCCGCCCGTCACCAAAACTAACCCTTTCCCACCCCCCACCGCTCATGCTCTAACGTGAGCATGAACGCGGCATCACCCCTCTTCACCCGTTTCGCGGGCTTCATAGATCGCCTGAAGCAGACCATCGCCGCCGCCAGCGTGAAGGTGCAGGGCCGTCCCGCGCGTCTGCCCACCCCGATCGGCCTGCTGCTCTACGGTCGCCTCTCCCGCCTCACCACCCGCCTGCGCGACCTCCTCGCCCGCATCGAAATCGAACGCACCAAGCCCCGCCGCATCGCCACCCCACGCGCCCCGCGCAAATCCGCCCCCAAACCAACCCCTGTTCTACCCCGCCGCTTCGGCTGGATCGCCCAACCTCTCCCCGAAGCCAACGCCCACGCCCAAACCCTCCGCCAGTTCCTCTGCGAGCCCGAAACCGAATCCCTCATCGCGAGCGATCCCCGCGTCGGACGCATCCTCCGCCCCCTCTGCCACCTCCTCGGCATCGACCTCACCCTCATCTACCGGATGATCCCCCCACCCCATCCGCACGACCCCACCCAAACCAAACCCCACCCCCTCCTGCGCACCCCATCCACCAAACCCCGCCCCCAAAACCAACGCCCACGACTCCCCAAA
>Ga0315298_1000691_pt1:5000-65301 | contig 65301 bp, 63 predicted proteins | sample WHS_1_MG_FD_203077 | JGI IMG/M metagenome (GOLD analysis project Ga0315298, IMG submission 203077) | Extremophilic microbial mat communities from Washburn Hot Springs, YNP, Wyoming, USA - WHS_1_MG | ecosystem: Environmental > Aquatic > Thermal springs > Hot (42-90C) | place: USA...
AGGCTTTTCCGTTAAAAAAATTTGGTCTAAATTTTGATGGGTAACTTGAAAAATTAAGTTTCTTGAATTAAGTTCAGCAACAATTCCACTCATTTTTTATATTAATTTTTAATTAAATGGTTAATCCGGGAAATTGCTATTGCATTTCCGATATTATCATCAATTTCAATAATCACTCCCTGTAAACTAAGTTCTTTTTTTGCCGGTTCAAAACGGAAAGGGGTTTGGGTCAAAAATCTCTGAATGACAATTTCTTTTTTAATACCAATAACTGAATCCAAAGCACCTGACATCCCAACATCAGTAATAAAAGCTGTGCCCTGCGGTAAAACTCGCTCATCCGCAGTTTGGACATGGGTATGGGTACCAACTACTGCACTAACTTTACCATCTAAAAACCAGCCTAATGCTCCTTTCTCCGAAGTGGCTTCAGCGTGAAAATCAACGATGATTATCGGAGTCAATTTTTTTATTTTCTCAATTACCTGAAGAGCAACACGAAACGGACACTCCAATGGTCCCATAAAAGTTCTCCCCGCAAGATTAATCACCCCTACTGCTAATCCCGTTTTAGTGTTAAAAATCCCACTTCCCTTACCCGGAACCCCCTCCGGGTAATTTTCAGGCCGTAAAAGAAACTCCGCTTTATCTAAAAAATCAATAATTTCTTTGCGATCCCAAATATGATTACCTGAAGTAATTACATCAATCCCCTCTTTTCTTAATTCTTGTGCCACCTGAGGAGTGATTCCAAAACCACCGGCCGCATTTTCTCCATTAGCAAGGATTAAATCAAATTTCTCCTTTGCCAAAAATTCCGGCAATATTGCCTTTATTGCTTTTCTACCTGATTTCCCAACGATATCCCCGATAAATAATACTTTCAATTTTACCCTTTTTATTATTTCGCTAAATGAACTGCCCGGGTCTCACGAATCACTGTCACTTTGATCTGTCCTGGGTAAGTCAAAGTGGATTCTATTTTTTTAGCAATATCGCGGGAGAGCATAACTGCTTCTTCATCCGAAACTTCTTTACTATCAATAATTACCCGAATCTCCCGACCAGCTTGAACTGCATAAGATTTGTTTACCCCTTTAAAAGAATTAGCAATATCCTCCAACTCTTTCAAGTGCTTTATATAAGTTTCCAACATTTCGCGACGCGCTCCAGGACGAGCAGCCGAAATAGCATCCGCTGCCTGAACCAGAACCGCCAGAACAGTTTGGGGTTTTTCATCATCATGATGGGCAGCAATAGCATGGACAACTTCCGGACTTTCATTATATTTCCTTGCTAACTCCGCGCCGATAAGCGCATGAGTGCCTTCAACTTCATAATCCACTGCCTTGCCAATATCATGCAAAAATCCGGCCCGTTTTGCCTGCTTGACATCGAGCTTTAATTCTGCGGCTAATGCCCCACAAAAAAATGCTACTTCAATTGAATGCTGCAACACATTTTGGTCATAGCTCGTCCGATATTTCAATTTTCCTATGTGCTTTATTAGTTCCGGATGGAGGCGATGAACCCCAACATCAAAAGCAGCTCGTTCTCCTGCTTCCCGAATAGTGTTTTCCATTTCTTCCTGAACTTTCTCTACTACCTCTTCAATTCGAGTAGGATGAATTCTTCCATCAGTTATTAATCGCTCAAGCGAAATTCGCGCCACTTCCCTTCGAATCGGATCAAATCCAGAAAGAATCACTGCTTCCGGAGTATCATCAATAATCACATCGATCCCAGTTGCTGCCTCAATCGCCCGGATGTTGCGACCTTCCCGCCCAATAATTCTACCTTTCATTTCTTCATTTGGTAAATTTACCACTGAAACGGTTTTTTCTGCCACATATTCCGCCGAATATCTTTGAATTGCCAAGGAAATAATATCCTTAGCAATTTTATCTGCCTTTTCCCGAGTTTCTTCATCAATTTTTTTTATCAACTTAGCCGCTTCATGCTTGGCCTCACTTTCCATCGTTTCTATTAAAAGCTTTTTTGCTTCCGCCGCCGTCATACCAGAAAGTTCTTCGAGTTTCTTTTGGGTTTTTTCTAATAACTCGTTATATTTTCTCTCCTTTTCGGCTACGATATTTTCCTGCACCACCAACGCCTTCTCTCTTTTAGAAAGGTTTACTTCTTTCTGGTCCAAAAGATTCACTTTTTTTTCCAGATTTTCTTCTTTTTGAACTAATCGCTTTTCCAGGTTTTGAAGCTCAGCCCGCCTTTCTCGAACTTCTCGTTCAAATTCATTCCGCTCTTGATATAGTTTTTCCTTCGCCTGTAATATCGCTTCCTTTTTGATTGTTTCCGCTTGCTTTTTTGCATCTTCAATTAGCTTTAAGGCTTTATTACTGGCAGTTTCAATTTTTGATTCAACGAATTTTTTCCGAAATAAACTACCTATTACTACTCCTATACCTAAAAAAACAGCTAATAGGAGATAAATTATCCATGATAAGTTCAAAATAAATCACCTCCTCTTAAAATTTAATCAATAATTTTTGGGGAAAAAGGATAGATTAAAGGAAAGATTTATTTGGTTAGAAAATGAGAAATGGCATTGGATTAGTTAATTTTTATATTTCCGTAATTTTTTACTAACCCTTAAGGGAATAAAAAAACAATTTTTCCCGTCTCCAATTAAAAAAATAACTTTTCCAATTTTAACCATTTTTGGTAAAAACTACCCCTCGGTAGTATTTCCTCCAAAAAGCCATATCTCATTTATAACAAATACTTATCTAACAAAATCTTTTCTTAAATCCAAAATCTCTATCCTTTTTCTCCGCTTAAAATCCAAACACCTTCTTCTTTGAAGGTGGGAAAATTTAGGGGCGAGAATCTATGAATCTACTATTTCCGAAAGATAAATAGAAAGCTTTTCAACTTTTTCCATCAATGATTCTCGCTCTCGGCATAATTGTAAATAATCATCAGCTATATTTAGGGCAGTAAGGATTACCGTAGGGATTAAATCCAAAGATTGAGCTTTTTGGACCGTCTCAATCTTATGTTTTACATAATCCACCACTTCATTTATATATTCTTCTCCGCTCTCACTTTTTAACGAGAGCTCTCGCCCTAAAATATTTACTTTAATTGCCTTCACCCTTATTTTTTAATTTTACAAGTTTCCAGCCATAGATTCAAGGTAAGAAATAATTTTATCTAACCTGGCCTTGATCAGCTCTTTTTCTTCTTCTAAAGAACTGATTTTTTCTTGCAACATTGAAATTTCTTTTTCTTTTTTCTGAAGGTTAGTTAGAAAATTATCTTTTTCCAACTTAATTTGGTTGTATTTTTCCGCTAATTGATTTACTTTTTCTTCTAAGATATCAAATTTTTCTAATGTCATAGTTCCATCTCTTTCTTTTTAAGAAAATCAAAACTATCTAATTACTGAATAAAATATGGTAAACTACTTTTAAAAAAAGTCAAGCTAAATTAAACTAACTCTATTTGGGATTATTATAAATCAGTCTCGCAAGATAATAGCGAGTTTTATTATGTTTAATATCGGACCACTTGAACTTTTAGTTATTTTTTTAATTGCGCTCATCTTTATTGGCCCCAAAAAACTTCCGGAGCTGGCCCAAACCATTGGAAAAGCGGTGGGAGAATTTAAAAAAGCCAGCGAAGATTTAAAAGATAGCCTCAAACGGGATATTAATTCCAAGTTGGCGGAAAAAGCCGATTTAACAAATTCATCTCCACCCTTACTTGGCGGGACAAAAGAAATTCACCCAAATTCGGACGAAAAAATAAATGAAAGAGAAACAAATAAATAATGAAAAGTTATCATTTCTCGAACACTTGGAGGAGCTCCGTTTCCGACTCATCCGTTGTTTAGTAGCTATTTTGATCAGTTTTTCCCTTTGCTCTATTTTTGCTAAAAATATTTTTGCTTTTTTAGCCAAACCAATTAAAGCTGTCCTTCCTCCTAATAGTTCCTTGATATTTACTAGCCCTACTGAGGCTCTGGTGATTTATTTAAAATCAGCTCTTATTGCTAGTCTTTTCGTAGCGTCTCCATTTGTGCTTTACCAACTCTGGAAATTTATTTCTCCCGGACTTTACGATTCAGAAAAAAAATATGTTATTCCCTTTGTAGTTACTTCTTCAATTTTATTTATCGGGGGGGCGCTATTTGGATATTTTTTTGTTTTTCCACCAGCTTTTAAGTTTTTGTTAACTAATTTTGCTTCCGACTTAATTCGGCCTCTACCTTCAATGAAGGAATATTTCAGCCTCGCTACTAAGTTGTTATTAGCTTTTGGATTGATTTTTGAAACCCCAGTCTTTTTCTTTTTTCTATCCAAAATCGGGCTGGTTAATTACCGAATGCTTTTAAAATTTCAAAAATACGCCATTGTCTTAGCCTTTTTTTTAGGAGCAATTCTCACTCCTGGTCCCGATGTGTTTAGCCAATTCCTGATGGCTATTCCACTTTTGATTTTATATGAGGCAAGTATATTTATAACCTGGCTTTTTGGTAAAAAAGAGAATTAAGTAAAAAGGTATTTATTAACTATCAATTTTTTAAATCTCGGGGTGGCTTGGCAACACTTACTCGGGCTGGTCTTAAAAGGCGCTCGTGGATCATATATCCCTTTTGAAATTCTTTTATTATCGTATCTTCAGGATGCTCAGAAGTTTCAACCCGAGCAGTGGCTTCATGTTTATTGGGGTCAAATTTCTCTCCTACTTTGGCAGAAATAGCTCGAAGACCAAACTTTTCTAATTTTTGCAAAAATTCCTTTCTTACCAGATCAATTCCCTGAGTAATCGCCTCGATATTATTGGCATTTCGAGCATGTTCGAGAGAGAGCTCTAAGTTATCAATTACGGATAGTAGTTCTCGCATCAGGGACTCATTCCCGAATTTTAAAATTTCAGCCTTTTCACGCGCCATTCGCTTTTTATAATTTTCTAATTCTGCCACTGACCTTAACCAGCGATCATGCTCTTTTTGGAGTTCTTCCTCCTTGGTTTTCAAAACTTTGGTCAATTCTTCAACTTTTTGTAAAAGAGAAATTTCTTCTCCGGGTAAAGAATCTTGAATAATCTCTGGGCCTTCCTTTTTTTCTGGCTCTTGTTTCTTCAGAGTGTTTTGAATTTCTTCTTCTTTTTCCGCGATTAATTCTTTTTTTTCTTCAGTTTTACAATCTTTCATCTCATCCTTTTCTTCCATAATCGACACCCTTATATCTCTTCTAAATGGTCACTTAAAAGTTTCGCAATATAATCAACTACAGGAATAATCATAAAATAGTTCATCCGGGTTGGACCAACTACCCCTAACGAACCTAATATGTTCTGATCACGCGAATAAGAAGAAAGGATAAAGCTTAATCCTTCTATTTCTTGAAGTTCATCATCTGAGCCAATAAACACCTGCAATCCGGGATTTTCCATAGCGCGATCTAAAATTTTCAGTAAAATTGATTTTTCCTCAAATGCATTTAAAAGCGCCCGAATTTTTTCTTGACTTCGAGCAATTTCCGGATAATCAAGCAAGTTGCTTTGTCCTTCTACATAAACTTCTACTTCCTCACTTTCAATAAAAGTTGACTGTCCTAATTTTAGGGCATTAATTAACAGCCGGTCATACTTATTTCTATCTTTTTGCATTTCATCAAAAATCTTCTGACGAACTTCTCGTAAAGTCAAGCCATTTAAAATTTCATTTAAATAACGGCTGTATTTATCTAAATCATCCTGAGATATATTTTCCTCGTCAATTTCGATAACCTTATTCTGGACCGATCCGGACTGAGATACGAAAATCACCAAAATTTTTCTTTGATTAAGAAGCACAAAATCGATCCTCCGGAAAACAGTATCAATAAATTTAGGAGCTAAAACCACACCCGTGCCATGGGAAAATTCCGAGAGAATTTTTGAAGTTTCTTTCATCAGAGTAGAAATTTCCCGGCAAATATTTTGATATTTCTCCCGAATCGCTTCTTTTTTTTGCGGTGAGAGTTTTTTATTTTCTAAAAAAAAATTAACAAAAAGTCTTAGTCCGGTATTGGTTGGAATCCTTCCCGCTGAAGTATGAGGTTGATAAAGGTAACCTTTTACCTCTAAATCCGCCATAACATTCCTGACTGTTGCCGGACTCAAATTTAGGCGGTATTTTTTTGCAATTTTCTGGGAGCTAACCGGCTCCCCCGAATTTATGTATTCCCGCACTATGGACTGGAAAATTTTTTGTTCCCGCGGAGTTAATATCACATTATCAACTACCATCGAATTGCCTCGTTATGATTCCATTATAAGAATTAATTTATTATCAGTTTGTCATTTGTCAAGCTCCCCAAAGCTTAATAAGTACAAAACGGGTCCTCTCCCAAATAATTTCCGGTTGAATAGTAAGCGCGAGCGCGACAGCCACCGCAAACTTTTATAAATTTACAGACCTGACATTTTCCTTCATATTCTTTAAAACTTCTCAGTCTTCTAAAAACCGGAGAATAATACCAGATCTCCTTAAGTGATTCCTTTCTTACATCTCCACTTTCAAGTTCTAAATATCCGCAGGGATATACCTTTCCCACATGGGAGATAAAGCAAAATCCCACCCCTCCTAAACATCCCCTCGTCTTGGTATCTAAAAAAGAATTACTCTGATTATGGGAAAAAATTCTTAATTCCTTCCTTATCCGGTAATACTGGGGGGCACAAGTGGCTTTAAGTTGAAGTGAGGTATTACCTTCTTGCTCACAAAACCAGTGTAAAATATCATTATATTCTTTAGGAGAAACCCATTGGTCCTTACTGAGCTCTTTACCCCTCCCGGTAGGAACAAGCACAAATATATGATGCGCTTTCGCTCCCAATTTTTTAGCCAAGTTATGAATTTCAACAATTTCTTTAAGATTAGCTTTAGTAATAGTGGTATTAATCTGAAAATCCATCCCCCCTGATTTTGCGAACCTAATTCCCCTTAAAGCTCCGGCAAAAGCTCCGGCAACTTGCCGAAAAGCATCATGAGTTTGAGCAGTAGCGCCATCAATACTAATACTGATTCTTTGAATCCCGGCAGTTTTCATCTTTTCAATATGTTGCGGTGTTACAAGAGTACCATTTACTGCCATTACCATCCGCAATCCCCGTATAGTTCCATAAGTAGCAATTTCAAAAATATCTTCCCGCAAAAGAGGCTCTCCCCCCGTTAAAATTACTACTGGTTTGCTAAAATAAACAATTTCATCAATCAAACTCAAACATTCCTGATAGGAAAATTCACCCGAGTATGGCAATACCCCAGCTGACGCTCGACAATGAACACATTTTAAATTACAATTGCGAGTTATCTCCCAAGCAATCATCCGTAAAGGAGGGACAGAATATCCTTCTTTCTTATCTTTATCTTCCATTATCCTTCCTTTAAGCTTCGGGCTACTTCCTTAGCAAAATAAGTAATAATAAAATCAGCACCCGCTCGTCTAATAGAAATAAGAATTTCCATCATTGCCTGTTTTTCATCAATCCATCCCATTTGGGCAGCTGCTTTAACCATCGCAAATTCACCACTCACATTATAGGCAGCAACTGGAAGATTACATTTTTCCCTAACCTGATTGATAATGTCTAAATAAGCCAGGGCAGGCTTAACCATAACAATATCTGCCCCTTCTTCAATGTCCAAATAAATTTCTCTAATTGCTTCCCGAGAATTAGCCGGATCCATTTGATACGATTTTCGGTCTCCAAACTGGGGAGCAGATTCCGCCGCCTCCCGAAAAGGGCCATAAAAACTGGAAGCATATTTAGCTGCATAGGACATAATCGGGATATGGGTAAAACCATGCTCATCCAACACCTTCCGGATCGCTCCCACTCTACCATCCATCATATCCGAAGGAGCAACCATATCTGCTCCTGCCTCTACATGTGATAAAGCCATTCGCGCCAAGACTTCAAGAGTAGCATCATTATCTACTTCTTTTCCTTTTATTAAACCACAATGTCCATGATTAGTATACTCACAAAGGCAAACATCGGTAATAACAATCAGCTCTGGGACTTCACTTTTAATACCACGAATTGCCTTTTGGACAATTCCTTCCTGGTCATAAGCCTCTGAAGCCATTTCATCTTTCTGATGAGGAATACCAAAAAGAAGTACTGCTGGTATTCTTAAATCATAAACTGTTTTTGCCTCTTTAATTAATCTATCGATTGAAAATTGATATTGTCCCGGCATAGAAGGAATGGGTTTTTGCAGATTTTTCCCCGGTCGAACAAACAAAGGATAAATTAAATTATCCACCTGCAAAACCGTCTCCCTTACTAAACGACGCAAAGCTTCATTTCTTCTTAGTCTCCGGCCGCGATAAACTGGAAATTTCATTATCTTCCTTAGACCTCTTTAATCTCAGGGTTAAAATATTTAATAATTGCTTTTACCAGACCTACTATAGTATATTCTTCAGCGATAATATTACTTTTAATACCTAACTTAAACGCAGTCTGGGCAGTTATTGGCCCAATACTCGCTATTACTACTTGGGAAACAATGTGGGCAATCTCCATTTCAGAAAAAAAGGCAACAAAATTTTTCACCGTAGAAGAACTAGTAAAAGTGATAACATCGATTAAGTTTTGCCTAAATAATTCCTTGACCTTTTGCGCATCAGCTTCTGGTTTTACCGTCCGATAAACTGGAACTACCTCAATATAACCTCCAAGTTTTTTAATCCCTTCCGGCAAAATTTCCCGCGCCTCTTCGGCGCGAGGAAGTAAAAAATGTTTTCCCTTAATTCCGCTTTTAGCTAAAGCTTCCAAAATCGATTCGGCTTGATATTGGGAAGGGATTAAATCTACCTGAAGACCTACTCTCCTTAATTCCCGGGCAGTCTGTGGACCGATAGCGCAAATCTTCAGCTTTCCAAGCAAAACTTTATCTTTTCCTTTTTCTTTAAGACGGTGAAAGAAATTTTTTACTCCATTGACACTGGTGAAAATAATTACTTCGTAGGCAGATAAATTTTCTATCGCGTGGTCCACCCTTTGCCAATCCGTGGGAGGAGCAATCTGAATGGTGGGGAAAGATATTGGTATTGCTCCGTGAGTCTTAAGCAATTTAAACAAACCCTTGGCTTGCTCTTTCGCGCGAGTTATCAGGATTCTTTTTTTAAATAAAAGTTTATTTTGGCTTAATGTTAATAAATTTACCAATTGAGGTTAAATCCTCCAATTTTTTTGGTATAATATAATAGCTACCTTAAGCTTCAATGTCAATTGCAAACACCTTTTGACCAAATGGTAATTTTAGTTTAATTATAAAAATTGACTTACCATCCGGGAGAGTAAGTATGCCTATTTATGAATTTTTCTGTTCTGACTGTAATACTATTTTTAACTTTTATTCACCGCGGGTAAACACTGAAAAAATTCCTTCCTGTCCTAAATGCCAAAAAAAAGAATTAAAAAGATTATTATCTAAATTTGCTACCTTCTCTTCAAAAAACGAAAAGACGGATGAAGAATTTCCAGGGAAACAAGAAAAGTTCTTGGAAGCAATTCATCAGATTGAAAATGAAATAAAAAGTGGGGAAGAGGGAAACCCGGCTGCTTTATCCGCTATCTTACGAAAATTAAACAAAAATTTAGGATTAAAAATGAACGAAAAATTAGAAGAAGCCTTAGCAAAAATGGAAGCAGGAGAAAATCCTGAAAAAATTATCTCGGAGATAGAGGATTACCTCACTCCCGAAATGCTTTTTGAAGCAAAAAAAACCCTCTCCTCCTCACCTTGGAAGAAAATAAAATACGATGACACTCTTTATGAACTTTAAATGATTATTGAGTTCTCGCTATATTTAATATATTTAAGGTTATTTAAGGGTCATAGTCAAAATGATGTCGAACTCTTTTTAAAGAGTAAAGGGGGGAAGTTTTTGATAAGACTTAACCTGCCTCCTGTTCTGAGGTTAGGAGGTTCTTTGTTTGGAAATGTCAATGAGGAGTTGGATTACCGTATCAATCCGTTGGTTTAGTTGGGCTATTTCCTGCCTTACCTGGCCAATCTGAGAGTCGATCTTCTGGTTTAGTTGGGCTATTTCCTGCCTTACCTGACCAATCTGAGAGTCGATCTTCTGGTTTAGTTGGGCTATTTCCTGCCTTACCTGACCAATCTGCGAGTCTATCTTCTGGTTTAAAAAGCGAAAATCCTCCTCTTGCTTCCTCTTGACTTCTTCAATCGCTTCCCTTATCTCCTTAGTCCGCTCCTCCACTACCTCATAAATTAACTCCAATGTCACCTTCTTAACTGCACTGGCTAACCATTCCCTTACCATTATATTCTCTCACTTAAATATCAGGTAAAATTACCTAACTTATTAACTCTTTTAATCTTTTTAACCGAAAACCACCTTTGGTTATAAAATAATATGGCAATGGAAAAATGTCAAGAAATTGCTTTGAGGTTGGGGAAAAGTGGGCAAAATAAGAAAAGAGGTTAGGCTGATTATGGTCTAATTGTTATGCTGAACTCCGGGCTGAACTTGTTTCGGTCTGGTTTCCGCATCCCCTGAGACCCTGAAACAAGTTCAGGGTGACAGTAAAAAAGTGAGCCCGCAATGGCAGATAACTTTCCTGGTGCCAAAAACCAAAGGTTTGGAAATTAGTCTTTTGCACCAGGTTATCCGCTGGTTGGGTCAATTCAATTTAAATTAAATATCACCAAAATAAAATTCATCCTCATAAGTAGTTACACCCTTATTTATTAGGTTCTTAGAACTGGATATACTTATATAAACCCTTTTTGCTAAAGGCGTCCAGACATCTTCACTTCCCGGCACCCACCAATGTTTTGGCTTGATACCAGAGATACCTATCATAGGGAAATAACCATCTTCTGTAATAATTTTAAAAACTATACCGTCATCAACCCTCACCGACATTCTAATGGATGCATCTGCAAGATCAATATTAGGTATAGCCTCGCTTTCAGCATCTAAAGTGATTGAAGCACCTGATTTCCCGGAAATAATAATTGTAGTCGAATCAGCTTGAACTAGTCGAGTTACAATAACCCTCTTTTCAGACCATTTCCCTTGTTTAAACATGGATAAAATGGTCTCCCCTAGTTTGGCAAGGTTTTCAATTGAATGATTTTTTATTCCGGCAGCATTAAAAAATACCGACTCTTCGCTAGCAAAGTCAATTTTCATAGAGGCTTTAATACGAGGCATGCCTGGTTGTATATAGGAACCTTTTGGGAAAAATTCAACTTTAACTGAATCAGTAGATTTAAAGTAATAATGATCTTGAGTGGTATCAATACGAGATTGGAACTGGATATCATAATCATCAATTATATTACCCTCCCGAATAAATATTCTTCCATTCATAATTCCATAATCGCCTAATTTTATCGGTTCACCTATTGGCCAATTTGCATAAAATACCTTAAAATGATCTCGTATCGCTTCTGTGTATATATCATAAGCTTTTTTCATGCTCACCTTCCTTTAAAATTTTATTAATCAAACCAAATGAGCAGATAAAGTTCGCAATTGACGAAATCGACTGGAACTTTCCTTTAAAAATCCTAATATAAAGCCTGCCGATTTTCCAAATGGTCTCAACGCCAATCTGGCTTTATACCATCGTTTTGCTTGGTGATTCAATATTATTTAATTTATTCTCTGGTTACCTTAAATGCCAAATTGTTTTGTGTCAACCCACTCCATTCTTAGAAGGGACCAAAAATCCAGTGCCAGTTTGTTAAGGACATATTCGTACGGTAACCATCCGTATCCATTATCACCCCAGCTTGTTCCCCAAGAATTACGTATTAACAGGGCCCCAGTGGTCTCCTTGTTACACTTAAGGTTCTTGATCTTCATATTATCGTCGTAACCTACTGCGACGATGGCATGCCCCCACTGGGCTTGTTCACCTGGACAGGGGTAAGGAATTCCGCCTTTGACGTTCGACTGACTGAATGAGGGAAATCCAAAAAACCCAAACATTGATGGGATACCAGCAGCAAGATAGCGCTTCACTCTGGTAAGCACTATTCCAGGAGGTATGTTAATACCTAAAGGATCGTGGCAGAAGTACCTAAGGGCCTCGTAGTTATCAGCTACAGCATAGACAAAAGCCGGAGGTTCCTTATCAAAGTCCGCTATAACATAGGGCCAATACTTCTCCGGAGGGATACCGCAGAGAACTAAAGCACCCATAACATTCCGTAGCCATGCACCAGTGTCACCAGTAACACCCATTAAATTACGAGTGGTCTTATATAGAAAGAGCCGGGAACCATCAATATGTCTACCAAATGCTCGTCTCTCAAAGTATTCAACTATCCCCATACCAGCATGTGCACTACACGAGCCTAAATTACCCTGATTTTCAATTGGGGAACACCATTGCCTTAAATCAACTTTAGGTGGAAGTGCTTTTGGTGTTTCTGTTGGAGGAATACCCAATTTCTTTGCCATCTCCGCAATTTCAGGGTGTTCCTCAGTATAGTCACGTAAATCTGGTAGTGGCGGTAACCACCCTGTGCCAACTATTTCTCCTGTTTCCGGAATCTCTACTTTCTTATACATAGTGTACATTTTACTTTTCCTCCTTGTTTGTTTTTAATGGTTATCTTGGGAATCCTCTAAGTTTATCTGGGGAAGTGAAAGTTTTATTCTTTATTCCATATTCGAAAATTGGATTTTGGTTTATAAAAATGTGAAGTTTTAGAGGCGGCCATTAGCTTTTCTCCCCTTTCTCCCATTTAAACTCCCCAATAGGGGCCTATCCCCATTTCCCCTCTTTCCCGGTTATTCCTTTCCTTACTTAAACCGATTTTTCCCATCTAAGTTCTTCAAAAGAGAATTGACTCCCAAGAATGATTTTTTCGCTATAGGCCCCTATAAGTTTTCTTATCTTTAACCAATGAAAAAAATTAAGCTTTTTCTCAGAAATTCATTTTATTTTTTTATCAAAGTTTAAAACCGCTTGTCTATAGAGGAATCAACTCATTTTGATAGGTAAAACTCCCAAAAATAGGATTTTATCCTAAATCTAATGGTTCCTAATCCTTCCAGAGGTCGAGATTAATCAGCCCTAATTTAGCAGCATACTTTACAAGTTCGAGGGAGTTATGGAGGGAAAGTTTTTTCATAATACTGCTGCGATGATTCTCTACAGTTTTTACACTAATAAAAAGCATCTTAGCAATTTCTTTTTTAGACATCCCTTCCGCCAGTAAACGCATAACTTCTTGTTCTCGCGGAGTAAGGGTGTTATAACCCATATCCGTAACTTTGGTTTCCTTAGTTGATTGACCCATTAATTTTTTTATTACTTGAGGAGAAATTGAGCTATCTAAAAAAAGTCCACCTTGCGAGATAATATTTAAACCCTCCAAAATTCTTTCGGCAGCTGATTCCTTTACTATGTAACCCGAAGCTCCGGATTGAAATGCTTCGGCAATATATTGAATTTTGGAATGCATACTTATAACTAAAATTTTACTCTCCGGTAAAATTTTATGAATTTCACTCGCAAGGCGAGTTCCACTTTTATCGGGTAAAGAAAGGTCGATGATCACTATTTCTGGTTTCAGTTTTTTCACCAACCGGAGCCCCTCCGTCCCATTTCCTGCCTCGCCTACAACCTCAAACTGAGGACTATAGGAAATAATTGATTTTATCCCTTCTCGGAAAAGGGGATGATCATCAACAATTATAATCCGCTTTTTTTCTGCCATGAGGTTAATCCAATTTACCTCAAAACTTGAGTTATCCTTTTTTCCCTTTTTATTACTTATCGCTTAATGGTATTATTGGTGTAAGGAACCTCGATAAAAATTTTTGTCCCCTGATGTAATTGGGATTGAATCCTAATCTTTCCCCGAAGAAGAGCAACCCTTTCTTCCATGCTCCGGAGCCCCATCTTTTTTTCCAATCCCGCCCGCTGCAAACACTTTTCCACATCAAAACCCTTACCATTATCTTCAATAATAAGGATAATATTCGGAAAGGAAGCAGTTAGTCTTACTTTTACTAGAGTAGCTTGGGCATGTTTCTTAATGTTGTTAAAAGCTTCCTGGAGAAGGCGATATAGATTTATTTCAATATCGGGATTAAGTTTTAATTTTTCTATTCCCGCCGAATAAAACTCAATGTTTATACTTGTTTTTTCTTCAAATTCCTCACAATAACCCTTAAAAGTCTGGACTATTCCTAAGTAACCTAAACTCGGAGGCCGAAGGTCATAAGCCAGGTCTCTTACGGTCATAATAGCCCCCTTTAACATGCGCGATAATTCGGAAATCCTTTTTTTAATCTCATTATACACTCCCGAATCCCGAAACTCGCTAAAGAGGTTATCCAAGCCTAATTTTAAAGTAGAAAGATCCTGGGCAAGACGATCATGTAATTCGCACGACAACTTTTGCCGCTCCACCTCCTGGGCTTTAATAAGTTGCTGACTGAGAACTCGGATATGCTGTTCAGCCTGGATCCGTTCCGATATATCCCGGATAAATTTTAAAACCGCGGGCCGGTCTTCCCATACTGTATTTACTTCATTTACCTCAGCTAAAAAATCTCCTCCGCCCTTTTTTCTCATCCGGAAAGAATAAGTCGAAGAAGATTTATACGAAACTAAATTATGATCTTCAGGCACAACTAATTCAATAAACGGAAGCCCCAAAATCTCATTTTCGGAATATCCGGTAATCTCCCGGGTTTTCCGATTAGCATAGGTTACTTTCCCATCTTGAACAATCAAAATTATATCATTAGAGCTTTCAATAATTTCTTTATATTTTATTTGGGATTCTCTTAATTTTCGGGTTCTTTCTATGAAATTTTTTTCTAATTGAACAATTTCATCTTCGGTCCCTTTCAAATCCCTTTTCCGGGAAAATATTTCCCTCCTAAGTAGAGCACTTTTGAGAATAGGAATAATATCCTCGCCTTTAAAAGGTTTCAGAAGATAGTCGAAGGCCCCATACTCATCCATAGTTTGTCTTAAGGTTTCCAGGTCAGCAAATCCGGTAATAATAATTACTTCGATATCAGGATTAATTGCTTTAATCTTTTTGAGAACTTCCACTCCACCCAGCTGGGGCATCTTTATATCCAGGATGGCTACATCTACCGAATTACTTTGAACAATTTTTAAAGCTTCTTTCCCGTTAAAAGCAGTAAAAACTCGATGGCCTTCTTTTTCTATAGTGATTTTAAGCAGCTCACAGATTGGCGGTTCGTCATCAGAAACGAGGATATTTTTTGGAACCATAATTTCCCCATTCCCAAAAAATTAACCTTGGTTGTTTTTTTATCTTTTATTTTTTTCCAAAGGTGCTATTGTTTCGGTCGCAAAATTATATTTTTATGGCTCCTTGTTGTTTAAGCGAAAATATATTATCATGTTATTTTTTGCGAGTCAAAAAATACCTTAAAATCGCAAAATATTCAGAAAGCGAGGAACAAATCAGCCCGATGAGTAAACCTAAGAAAGCCAGTATATTGGATATTAGAAGTAATCGAAAAAAGGTAGAATTACCCGAAAATAAAAAACGAGAATTCGATGAGGATACTATTCTTATTTTTACCGATGGAGCCTGCGAAGGGAATCCTGGTCCGGCAGGAATAGGGGTTTTTTTTCAATACCGAAACTATAAAAAAGAAATCTCTCGTTTTATTGGCTATGGAACCAATAACATTGCCGAACTGACCGCAATAAAAATTGCTCTCCAGGAGATAAAAAATCCCCATTTACCGGTAGCCCTTTTTACCGATAGCTCTTACTGCTATGGTGTTTTAACCGGGAGACTAAAAGCAAAAAAAAATCACACCCTCATCGAAGAAATAAAAAAAGAAATGGCTCGCTTCCCTCGATTAAAGTTTTTCAAAGTTGAAGGCCATGCCGGCATTGAAGGGAATGAAAAGGCTAATCAATTAGCCCAACAGTCCCTTTTAAAATTAAAAGATAAAAAAACTTAAACTTACGATAGGGTAAACCCTACTCAAATTTAGTTTCCACTTTAGTTTCAGTCCATTCCCGGCCACAATCTTTACATTGATAAGTAATCTCGTAAGTGGTCTTGGTTAATACCCCACAATAAGCACCCGGTTCATCTTCCCGGCTAATGAGTTTCTTCTGTAATTGTTTCTTTTCCTTACATTCACAATTAGCCACAGTAGTTACCTCCTTTAATCATAAATAACTTTATCGGTTTTCCAAAGTTATGGTTATACTAAAACCAAGGTGACTTCACCCTGGGCATGCTCTTTACCCGCCACATTTACCGAACAAGCTACTACTCGGCTCCTTCCTCCAATTTTAATAAGCCGAGCTTTGAGCTCAATCTCAGCCTCCACCGGAATTGGCCGCAAATACCTCACTGTCATTGATCCAGTTACCATTTTTATTGGCTCTCCTTTACCAAAAGGAATTCCCTGGTCCTGATACATTGCTGCTAATCCAGTCCAAAAACTATGGCAATCAATTAAGGTAGCAATAATACCTCCATTAAGGATCCCTTGAATCCCATTATGATAAGGTTTTGCCTGCCAACGGCAAACCCCCTCTTTCCCATTCCAAAAACTTCTAATTTTAAGTCCATAGATATTTTCCGGGCCACACCCAAAACAACTACAATAATCCTTTCCTTCCCATATTTCCTGGAGGGATTTTTCTGCCATCTTTTTTCTTTTAGACATTTAAAAGGGGGTAAAGCTTATCTCTTTCACCCCCTTTTATCCCTATAATTCTAATTAATCTTCGGGATGATACTTGAAAGAAATATTAAGCCGCACTCGAAAAAGAGCAACTTTTCCGTCTTCTACCGTAGTGTCCAATCTCACTACTTCTGCAATCCTTAAGTCCTTAAGCGTCCGACTGGCAGTTTCAATTGCATTACGCGTTGCATCCTCCCACGAGGTTTTGCTTGTTCCTACAATTTCAATAACTTTATAAGTGCTTTCCATATATTACCCTCCTTTAATTAATCGGGTTAATCAAACTGCAAAATTTCGTTGTTATTCTCACCCCCTTTTTTAACTAATTTTTTTCAATTATAGCAAAAAATTATTACTAAAGCACTCAAAAATTTTTAATCTTCTTATTTTTTCTTTGATCGAGAAATAATCGTAGCCAACCCTTTTGCCACCAAAACTCCCATAGCAGTTTTAACTTCGATCTCACCTAAAGAAATCAGTTTTCCATTATGAATAATCCGGCACTCGGCAAAAATATCTTCCTTTTTTATTGAAACTAAAAAATTAATTTTTAACTCCACGGTAAATAAAATTTCGTTTTCTTTAATAAGGGTCAGAAACGCTATTCCCGCGGCTGTATCTCCCGCCATCGCAATAATCCCTCCTTGAACCACACCAAAACTTTGCAAAAAATCAGAACGGAAGGGAATCCGAATCCGAGCGAAACCCGGAGAAATTGACTCAATCTCAACTGCTAAAAATTTCAATATCGAGCTTTTTTCAAGAGTTTTTTTTATGAAAAGAAGTCTTTCTCTCGGAAAATCTTGATGGGATTTGATCTTCATTTTCCTAAAAACTTAGGAAGAACTAAGAAGAGAAATAACCTTGGAAATTTCCCAATTAAGAAGGGCACCTGCAATTATGACCTCAGGCGATTCAGTGAATTTTACATAAACACTAGTACCAACTGGATTAGTATTGCCTACCTGAAGTTGGTAGGTTTTATCAGTAATATCAGTGAGGGTTATCTGATAAGACGGGTTTTCCAAACCATAATTTTTCAATTGCGAATTTTCTACTTTAAATCTATCAATTTCAACTAACATCAATAAGCCTACAATAAAATCTTTTATCTTTGACTCCCATTGCTCTACCTGATTTCCCTTAACTAAAACCCATCGTCGGCCTTCCCGCTTCGCAATAAATTCCTGACCGTTTGAATTTTTAATTTCTACCTTATTTACCTCTGCCGGGATAAGAGCAAAAAGAGGGGGCCCTGGTCTTTTTTCCTGCTGCTTCGAAGAACTCCCATATTCAAACAAGGAATAATAACTAATTAATAATAGAAGAATTATCGCAACAATTAAAATATGTTTCTCTTTCAACCCCGCTGTCTCCTTCGCCAGGCAACCATCATTCCAATAGTAAGAATTATAACTGGCTGAATAATCACGATCCCAATAAAAACCATCCGAGCTTGAAGCTGAGAAAGGAAAACTGGGCTTTCGCTCCCCACTGAAGGTTTTTTCTTTCGGACCGTAATAAGCGATTCCTCTTCAGTAAGCCAATGGATAGTGTTTAAAAAGAGGTCCTTATTTCCGAGGAGTTCAAAGTAACGGTTAGTTAAGAAATCAGAATCCCCAAAAACCACGATTTTGCCCTTCTTAGAGTCCTTCATTTTTTCTTCATCTTTTTTATTTTCCGAGTCAGAGGATGACAGTGCCCCTACTATTGCCACCGGTATCGGACCTTTTTGGTCTAATTTAGGATCGTAATCATATTTCCCTTCTAACGCTTCACTAATATTACTTTTTGCCCAACTATGCTCGCCACTGCGCGCCAGAATCGCTAAATCAACTCCTTTTATATCAGCATGGGTTTTACTAACCGAACGGACTAAAGGAAAAATCGTAGAGGTAGTAAATTTTTCGGTAATCGGATGAGGAAAATAAAAGGGAATAATTGGGACTAACGGGTTTTTTTCAGTTAGGTAATCTTCGGTATCGATTACAATATCATCCCCTAAAACTATTCCATAGCTTTTAAGGTAATCTTTTATCTCCGGCCCTTCCCCCGGATCAATAGCAAAGATGATTCTTCCTCCTCTTTTCCAGTATTCATCAATCTGTTTAAGTTCAGCCAAGGAAAATTTAGCAGTGGGTCCAGCGATAATCACTACACTGGCATCTTCAGGAATCGGTCTTTCTCCTACAAATAAAAGTGACTTTACCTGATAGTTCTCGGTTTCCAGCGACTGTTTCAGAATACCATAACTGACTGCCTCTGCCTCCATCTTATTTAAATCCGGCTCGCCATGCCCAGAAAGAAAATATATCGATTTAGGATTAGGGTTACTTAAGTTCAAAATTGCATTAATAATTTTTTCTTCCGTAGGATAGGTGACAATTTTTTGTTTTCCATTAACTTCAACTACCGCACTTCCGTAAGAACTAACCCCATATTTTTTGGCTAATCCCGGATTGCGATCCAAATTAAAAAGTTCGTATTTGAACTTATTGCTGGCCAGAGCATACAATTCAAGCAAGTTTTTTAATTCATCCCTTTCATCTTCACGATAAAACCCCCTAACCCTTACCGGAAAAGGGACTTCTAATAAAAGTTTTTTAGTTAAGGGGGCTAAAGTAAGTTCTTTTCCTGGGGTTAAATCCAGGCGATGGTTATGGTTATTAGCAATCATCTGGACAACAATGAAAACTCCTAATAAGAAGACAATAAAAATGATAGTATTAGCCCATTGCCGGGTAGAATATTCAACCGAAAATCGTTTTACTTCTGCATAGTTAATCACTACATAAAGAAGGATGCCAAGGATTCCCCCAATAATCCCAGCCAGGGACCAACCAGCAAAATCTGCCCCTAAAAACGACAGAATAACCCCCACTACTAATAAAATAATTCCAATCCCTAAAAGTACTGGAGAAAATCGTCCAATTTTCATTTAATCCCCCGCCATTTCCGTGCAGTAAGTGACACCATAGTTAAAAAGATAAAGAACCCATGGAAGTTTAAAAAGAAAATCAAATCTTTTAAGTCGATAGCACCCTTAGTAAAAGTAGAAAGTCGATCAAAAAGCGAAAAATTAAGCAGGAAGTTCATCAACTTTTCATTAGCTGCGGCCTCATTCCAGGTAAGAAACCAAAACATTACCAAAAGCCCAAAGGTACCAATAGCAGCTACAATTTGATTTTCCGTCAAAGAAGAAATAAAAATCCCACAGACAATAAAAGCCGAACCGAGTAAAAAAAGGCCCAAATAGCCAGAAAAAAGAGAAGGGAGATAGATATCATAAAGTAAATCAGTGATTCCCAAATAGACTAAGGTAAGGACTAACATTAAAAATAAAAAAAATAACGCAGCTAAATATTTACCGGCAAAGATTTCCCAGTCGCGTAAAGGGTAAGTCCAAAGCAATTCAATCGTGCCTAGTTTTTTTTCTTCGGCAAAAAGACGCATAGTCAAAGGTGGGATAGCAATCATAAGAACATAACGAAGGTCATTAAAATAGTACTCCCACATCTTATTAAATTCAACCTTCTGAAAACTCCACAGCACATACATCACCAGGTCAGTATAAAAGAAATATCCTGCCAGAATCAAAAATACAGCAATAAGAACATAAGCAACAAAAGATTGGAAATATGAGCGAAGCTCCCGTTGAAAAATATAATAGACTCCCATTACCCTAAAATTCCTCCTCAGTTACTAATTCTAAAAAAACCTCTTCCAGGGTCATGCTAATCTTTTTCATTTCCAAAATTGGACCACCATGCTGAGTAATAAAAGTGGAGATATTCCTTAAAGTATTTTCATTTTTTTCTGACTGAATCACCAGCGCCTGGGCACCAGAAAAAGTTGGTTCTTTTTTACTTACATTGACCACTCCGGGTAGCGCCTTAAGCTTGTCTATCATTTGGCCATTTTCTCCGTAGTATTGGAATAAGGTTTGAGTATATTTTTGAATCTTTTCCTGGAGATTTTCTGGAGTATCCAAAGCCACCAATTTCCCTTTATGAATAATAATTACCCGATCACAGGTCTCGCTAACCTCAGGAAGAATATGGGTGCAAAGAATAACCGTCCGTTCCTGAGCACAACTCTTAATGAGTTTACGCACCTCTACTACTTGAACGGGATCTAACCCAATAGTAGGTTCATCAAGAATAAGAATCTCAGGATCGTTTAACAATGCCTGGGCAAGGCAAACCCGCTGCCGGAATCCTTTCGAAAGTTTTCCGATTAGACGATCAGCAATTTCCCCTATTCCACAAATAGTCATAGCTTTATCTATCTGGTCTTTTCTTTTTCTCGCTGGAACTCCTTTTACCCGGGCAACAAAATTTAAATATTCAGTAACTGCCATATCCGGATAAAGCGGAGCTTTTTCAGGGAAATAACCGGTATGGCGCTGGACCTCGAGTGGCTTTTTGGTTACATCGTATCCGTTTACCAAGGCTCTTCCCCGAGTAGGGGGAAAAAACCCGGTTAAGATGCGCATCGTAGTGGTTTTACCTGAACCATTTGGCCCTAATAGGCCTACCACTTCCCCTTTATTGATAGTGAAGGTTATATCTTCAATGCCGCGAATTGGCCCGTAATATTTAGTAAGATTTTCTACCTGAATCATTTTAACTTTATTCCAATGTAGTAGGTTTTTTAGTATAATAGTAGACCAATAATAAACAAATAGATTCTAAAGTCAAATAATAATTTTTTGGTTTAAAAATAAAACTTGAAAATAAAAATATTTCAATATAAAACAATTCCCCAATCAATAAGTTAAAGAAGCATTCTTACGAGAGTATTGAACTTAACTTAGTGTGCCCGGGGCTAAAAATTAATATTCTGGTCAGGCGGACCGGCTTCGGGAAAGGGAGCAGAGGTTAAACTTTATTAAAAAAACCTTATCTTTGCCTTTTTATGACAAACTGGATTAGAAACTTAGGAGCTTTTAGTCTTAACCAGATAATGAATTTAGGGGCGGCAGGATTATTTTTATTTAAAGGCTTTCTCTGGGCTTTTATTCCTCCTTTCAAATTCCAACGCTTTCTTAACCAAATAAAATTTATTGGAGTAAATTCTTTAGTTATTATCGTTCTTACTGGCATATTTACCGGAATGGTTTTAGGGATTCAGGGCTATTACTCCTTAAATAAATTCGGAGCAGAGGCTTTGTTAGGACCAGCAGTAGCTCTTTCTTTAATCCGAGAACTAGGGCCAGTAATTTCTGCCCTTATGGTAACTGGAAGGGCAGGATCAGCCCTCACTGCAGAAATTGGGATTATGAGAATTTCAGAACAAATTGACGCCTTAGAAGTAATGGCACTCAACCCTTTCCGTTACTTAGTAGTTCCTAATTTTTTAGCGGGCATCATTTCCTTTCCCCTTCTTGCTGCAATTTTTGATGTAGTGGGAATTTACGGCGGATATCTGGTAGGAGTAAAATTATTAGGGGTAAGTGAAGGTGGATATTTTGGGGAAATGCGAACTTATGTAGATTTTCAGGATATTCTCGATGGATTCTATAAATCATTAAGTTTTGGAATTATTATGACCTGGATCTGTTGTTATAAGGGTTATAATGCTGGCTATGGTGCCGAAGGGGTAAGCAAAGCTACTACTCAGGCGGTTGTCACCTCCTCAGTATTAATTTTGGTTTGGGACTATTTTTTAACTTCAGTAATGTTTTAAAAAATGATTGAAGTTGTCAACCTCCATAAATCTTTTAACGGTTTTCCTGTCCTGAAAGGAGTTTCCTTCCGGGTGGAAAAAGGTGAAATTTTAGCCTTAATCGGGAAAAGTGGGTATGGGAAAAGTGTTCTTTTGAAGCATATAGTCGGATTATTAAAAGGAGACCAAGGAAAAGTGATTATTGACGGACAAGACATTACCCAAAGTAAAGGGTCAGCTCAAGAACGATTAAGAAGAAAATTTGGTTTTCTTTTTCAAGGAGGAGCCTTGTTTGATTCCTTAACTGTGTTTGATAATGTTGCTTTCCCCTTACGGGAAAAAACCAAAATGAAAGAGAAAGAAATCCGGGAAAAGGTTTTTTTTCAACTGGAACAAGTAGGGCTAAAGGGCTCAGAAAGTAAATACCCGGCGGAACTTAGTGGAGGGATGAAAAAAAGGGTTGCTTTTGCTCGTTCGCTTATTTTGGACCCGGAGATTATGCTTTTTGACGAACCTACTACCGGGCTTGACCCGATTATTGCTAATACTATTCATAAGCTTATAAAAGATATCCATGAACGGCTTAAATTTACGGGAATAATTGTTACGCATGAAGTCCCCAAAATTTTTTCTATCGTCCAAAAAGTGGCAATGTTAGATGAAGGGGTGATTATTGCCCAGGGAACTCCGGAGGAATTTAAATCTTCCTCCCATCCCCTGGTGCAACAATTTATTTCTGGAGGCATAGAAACCATTCCGGAAAGTTAAGCGGAGGAAATTAAGATGAAAAAGGTTGACACTGAGCTTTTGGTTGGGTTATTTATGATAATCGGTATTGCTTGTCTTGCCTACCTTTCCATTAAGTTGGGAAGGATGGAGGTTATCGGAGATAAAGGTTACAAATTGTATGCCGAATTTTCGGAAATTGGGGGACTTAAAAAAGGAGCAGCAGTGGAGATTGCAGGAGTGGAAGTGGGAAGAATAAAGGATATTTCGCTATCCAATTACCAGGCTAAAGTTGAAATTCAAATTTATTCGGGAATAAAACTTCCGGAAGATTCGATCGCAGCAATTAAAACCAAAGGGTTACTGGGGGAAAAATATCTCCAGATTTCTCCCGGAGGATCGGAAGAAATAATCCCGCCGGGAGGAAAAATTAGAGAAACCCAGCCTCCCCTTGACCTCGAAAAAGCAATTGGGAATTTTATTTTTGGAAAAATTTAAACTTTAATTTTAAAAGGAGGGATTATGAAACGGACTTTTGTAATTTTGATAGTAGTAGCAGTAATATTAGGGTTAAGCCAAAAATCTTATGCCTCAGACCCCGCTCAGGGGACATCAATCAAATCAGAAAAAACTGAGCCAGGAGAAGAAGGAGGTGTTCCCCCAATTTCTGACCCCTTGCAAAAATATAACCGGGCTTTTTTTAAATTTAATGATAAACTTTACTTCTGGGCACTTAAACCAGTAGCTCGGGGTTATGGAAAAGTAGTGCCGCTAAGAGCACGCCTTTCGGTGCAGAATTTTTTTGAAAATGTGTATGCTCCGGTCCGCATAGCAAATTGCAGTTTCCAATGTGAATTTAAAGAAGCCTCGATCGAATTATCCCGGTTTGGGGTAAATACCACCCTGGGAATAGCAGGTTTTTTTGATCCAGCGAAAAACTGGCTCCATCTCAACCCTCCGGATAAAGAAGACTTTGGACAAACCTTAGGGTTTTATTCTCAAGGATCAGGTTTTTATCTTAATCTACCCTTTGCTGGTTCTACCAGCCTGAGGGATGGGATCGGAAGTTTGGTCGATATGTGTATTGTGCCTTCGATTTATGTTCTGATTCATTATTCTTCTTATTACATCACTGCGGCCAAAGTTTTAGAAGCAGTAAACCGGACTTCGTTACACTTAGGAGAATATGAGGAGCTTAAGCGGGCAGCCCTTGATCCTTATCTTTCGGTGCGGGATGCGTATAATCAACACCGCGAACATCTGATAAAAAAATAATGATATTGGAGAAGGAGGTAAAAACTGCCAATGCGCTCTTCGTTGTTTATAAAGGTTTTAGTTCTGGCCCCAGTTTTGCTTTTGATTATTTTTGCCTACTCATCTTTCAGTGCTGACTCTTCCAGCTCACCTATTGACAAGGTAAAAAAAGCGACAGAAGAGATTACCAAACTCCTTGATGAATATATAAAGGACCCGCAGAGCCGAAAGGCGGAGACCTTAAATAAACTGATGGTAATTGCTGATCAAAATTTTGATTGGGAGGAGATGGCTAAACGGGCTTTAAGCCGTTTCTGGAAAGAAAGAACTTCCGAAGAACAAAAAGAATTTGTAATTCTTTTTCGCGATCTCATTAAAAATGCTTACATCGGTAAGATCGACAGTTATTCTGGAGAAAAAGTAATTTTTGAAGGAGAAACAATTGAAGATAATTACGCGGTAGTAAAAACCAAAATTATCACGCCGGCAAAAGGCACCGAAGTTCCGGTGATTTATCGACTTAAAAACAAAGAAGATTCTACCTGGATGATCTATGATGTGGTTATTGAAGGAGTAAGTTTGGTTAATAATTATCGGGATCAATTTACCAGTATCCTCCAGGGTTCTTCTTATTCAGAATTAATAAAAAGGATTAAAGATAAATTAGCTCAGGATAGTAAAAAATAAGCACGGCAAGAATTTCGAAAGATATATATAGAAATTTAAGGTTAAAAGAAATCGCCCAAAAAAAGCTCCATCACGGGAAGAATATTTTTATCAATCCCTTTACCCCCTATCCTGTTCCCAATTTCTTTTTATTTCTCCGCTGGAAGTTTTTTCATAAAAATAAATTTGCCTCCCTTTATTCTAATGAAAAGATAAACCCTGTCACAATAAACTGGAAGACCATTTTTAAAATTCCCGGACTTTCTATTACTTATCTTAAGCACGCCTCCATCTTAATAAAAGACCAGGATAAATATTTTTTAGTTGACCCGATATTTTTTAACTTATGGTTTTTTAAAGATTTTACTCCGTTAAATTTTCCCATAGATGAAATCCCGAAACCTCACTATATTTTGATTACTCATGGCCATTATGACCATCTTGATCTCCGAACTGCCCGTCGGTTTAAAAATTACTCCCATTTTATTACCCCCCTTGGATACCAAGACCTTTTAGTCGGATTTAAACAGATTTCCCTCGATTGGTTTGAAACTTATTCCGAAAACAAATACCGGGAAATTATTCTCCTACCCAGCAATCATTGGACTATGCGCAAGTTTTTCTTTGATTATAACACCTCGCTTTGGGGTTCATTTCTTATTAAAACCCGAAGCGGTCCTACTATCTTTATTTCTGGTGATTGTGCCTATTTTGACCAAATACAAGAAATCGGAAGGGAATTTTCTATTGATTTAGCAATAATCAACTTAGGGGCTTACGAACCACGCTGGCTTATGGCTAAAGTGCATATGAACCCGCCGGAGGTGGTAAAAGCTTTTAAAAAACTTAATGCCCATCATCTTATGGTGGTCCACTGGGGAACTTTTCGGCTGGGTGATGAACCAGTGTACTTTCCTCCCCGGGAAATCAAAAAAGAAATGGAAAATGCGGGAATGCTTAACCGCCTGATTCTGATTCGCCATGGGGAGACCATAAAATATTCAAACGGTCACGCACAAAAAATAAATAGTTAAAATAAAGTTATAGGAAGCAAAAGGAAATAATTAAATTAATACTTGTATTTTATTAAAATAATTATATATTATTCAAAATGATTTTTATGTTCTCCTGGTTATAAATTTCCCCCTTTATTATTTCTAAAAAATCGCCACGGAGTAAAAACGGATGGAAAAAAACCGAGCAAAAAAAATCGGCGATCGACTAATTGAAAAAGGGCTAATTACTCCCGAGCAACTAAAAATTGCTCTGGAAATTCAAAAAGCCACCTCCCGACTTTTAGGTGAGATTTTGGTAGACTTGGGGTTTGTCAATGAAAATGAACTGGCCTCGATTCTGTCCCGGGATATGGAAGCCACCCATATTCCTTCCCTCGAAGGCTACCCCATTGATCAAGAAGCATTGCAACTGGTTCCCCAAAAACTCGCCCAGGAGCTTAAAGTAATTCCCCTGGCTCTTTCCGACAATGAACTTACCGTAGCAGTAACCAATCCTTTTGATATCATAACCGTAGATGAATTAAGAAAAGTAACCCGGAAAAACATCCGGACAGTAGTATCTTCTGAAACTGAAATTCTTAAAGCAATAGATTTCTGGTATGCCGAAAGAGAAGATGTTTTAAAAGAGCTTATCGGAAGTGCCTTAGCTGCCGTGGAGATAGGAGGAGTAGGAACAGCAGTGGAGGAACCTCCTTTAATCAAATTAGTTAACCATATCCTCCTTACTGGAATGAAAGACGGAGCTACTGATATTCATATCGAACCGGAAAAAAATGCAGTTTTAGTCAGATACCGGATAGATGGAATTCTGCGGATATGGAATGTACTGCCTAAACGTTTAGAGCGAAGTATTATTTCTCGTTTCAAAGTTATGGCAAATCTTGATATTTCAGAAAGCCGTCTTCCCCAGGATGGAAGGGCTGATTTTCGCTTTGCGGGCCGACTGTTAGACCTCAGGGTATCTATTTTCCCTACTTCCCAGGGGGAAAATGTGGTGGTTCGGATTCTTGATCGCAGCCGACTGGCTACCCGAATTGATGAATTAGGGTTTGCTGATGATACCCGAGTAATTCTACGGCGACTTATTAATCGACATTTAGGAATCCTATTAGTAACTGGGCCTACTGGCTCAGGTAAAACAACCACCCTTTATGCCTCACTTTTAGAAATTAGTTCCCCAAAAATTAACATTATGACCATCGAAGACCCAATAGAATATGAACTCCCTTTTATCCGCCAATCCCAAATTAATCCCCGAGCTGGGTTTACTTTTGCCACCGGACTACGCTCGATTCTCCGCCAGGACCCCGATGTGATTCTGGTGGGAGAAATTCGCGACAGTGAAACCTTAGAAGTAGCGATGCATGCGGCGCTAACCGGCCACCTGGTGTTATCAACTATTCATACTAATTCTGCAGTTGGAGTCATTCCCCGGATGATTCATCTCGGCGCACCCCCCAGCATTTTGGCTTCTTCTTTAATTGGAGCAATCTCTCAGCGGTTAGTAAGGAAAATCTGTCCTGAATGTGTCGAGCCTTATCAACCTAATGCTCAAGAAAAAGAGTTAATCCAGAGCTACTTAGAAAAACTTTCTTTCCCACCGCAAAAACTCACTCTGCGGAAGGGGAAAGGTTGTGAACGGTGTAAGGGGGAGGGATACTTGGGACGTCTGGCAATCGCGGAAGTTTTTGAAGTTGATCACGACTTATTTATGTTGATTCTCAACCACGCTTCTGAAGATGATATTTTTACTCATTTACGTTCCCGGGGTTATCGGACTATTTATGAAGATGGGTTATTAAAGGTTTTTCAGGGAATAACCACTTTGGAAGAATTAGCGCGCGTCGTTTAATATGGCTCTCTACCGTTATATTGCCTTAAACAAATCTGGGTCGCGGGTAAAAGGGGTATTAGAAGCCGAAACCGAGCATCGCCTTTATACCAATTTAAAAGAACGAGGTCTGTTACTACAAAAGGCAACTGTGGAAAAGAAGCCTTTATGGAAAAAACAAAAAGTTTCTCCCCAAGATTTAATTGAGTTTTCCCATCAGATGACCTATATTATTGAGTCTGGGCTCCCCCTTATTCAGGGAATCAATGATATCCAACGATCTTTGAAGTCTTCCACCTTTAAATCCACCTTAGAAGGAGTAATCCATGACCTTACTGCGGGTGATTCCCTCTCTCAATCATTAGCTCATTATCCGGAAATATTCTCTCCCGCTTATGTAGCAGTAATCCATGCGGGAGAATCTTCCGGTAATTTAGGAGAGGCGTTTCGGGATATCGCCCACTACTTAGAATGGGTACTTAACCTAAAAAAACAAGTTAAACAGGCAGTGATTTATCCGATTATAGTTACGGTAGTAGTTACCATTGCTATGGTAATTTTTATCACCTATGTAATCCCCAAGTTGGTAAAATTCATCCAGGAGTTAAACCGCCCTATTCCTTTGCCCACCAAGATTCTTATTTATTTCAATCAATTTTTTCAGCAATGGTGGCCCTTTTTTATCAGCTTTTTTATTTTTTTAATTATCGGGGTTATAATTGCCTTCCGATTTGAAAGAACCCGCTTTTTATGGGATAAATATAAACTTAAAATTCCCCAAATGGGGAGAATACTTCGCGACCTGGCATTAGTTCGGTTGGTAAACTATCTCCGAATTCTTTATCGTGCTGGCATTCAAATCCATCAATCCTTTGCTATTGTAATGGAAGTGGTAGATAATCGCTTTTACCGGGAAAAGTTAGAGCAAATAAGAAAATTAATCATCGAAGGAGAATCATTGGCTGATGCCATGGAAAAATCCGGTGGGTTCCCGCCGTTGCTGGAAAGAAGCTTTCGGGTAGGAGAGAAAACCGGTGCCTTAGAAAGCACCCTATCCCAATTAGGTGCTTTTATTGATCGCCAAATAAACGACCAGGTTAAAAAGCTTACTTCTCTTTTAGAGCCGGTACTGATAATGGCAATTGGAGTAGTTCTCATTTTCATTATTCTTTCGGTTATCTGGCCTATTTATGGAATCTTAGGAGAAATCAGTTGATTGGAAGAAGAAAGAAAAAACTATTTCTTTATCTCCAGGAACAAAGTTTGGTCGGAGTGAAATGGGAGATGGGTAAAGTTAAAAAAGTCATTGATACCCAGATGGATCAAATTTACCCTGATACCCAAATTTTCCGAGGAGAAGAAGCAGTACTAATCTTAGATAAGCAAAAAGAAATCCAGCACCAAATCTTATCTTTCCCCACGCCCGGAAAAATCAATTTAAAAAAGTTAATTGAGTATGAAGTTCAATCCCTTATGGATGCGCCTTCTTCTGAACTGGTTTATGACTACCGCTTTATTGGAAGTTCCCAAGAAGAAGGGACTTCAATGAACTTTTATCTTATCGGAGCTTACCGGCGAAAAGAAATCCTCCCTTGGTTAGAAAAGCTCGCCTGGTTGGGTTTAAATATTACTAAGATAACCACTCCGCTCGATATTTTAATTGAAAAGGGGAGAAAACTTAACCCGAAAGGGGGAAGTGGGTTGATGGTATTTGAAGATTTAATGGTGCATTTCCTTTTTTTCCGGAATGGGGTTTATGGATTTCAAAGAACCTTTGAGTTGCAGGAAGAGGGATTTCAGAAAGATTTAATCCTTGAACTCCAGCGTTCTTTTTTTTATGCCAAACAAAAATTTAAGCTCCCGATTGAGAAAGTGAGTATTCTCTTAGCTCCGGAATGGATAGTAAAAGAGGGAAAAATTGAGTTAGAAGAGGCACTCGGTGTTCCAATTGAAATTATTCCTCCCGTTTATCTTGAGCTTTGGCTTCCAGAGATAAAGCTTCTTAATACTTTGATAAATGATGTTGCGCTCTTACCTCCCCTGCTTAATTTGCTACCGGCTGAAATTATTCGGGAACGAGGAGTACAAAAATTTTCCTGGGCATTAAGTTTTACTGAATTAGTAATTTTGGGTTTGATGCTCATCTGGACTTACATTAACCAAGAGGCCCTAAAGCGAGATCTTGCCCTCTTGCAGATTCAAAATAGACAATTACAATCGCTCCAAGTTAACCTCCAAAACCAGCAAGAAAAGTTAAATTTTATAAGAAAATTAATCGAAGAAAGCAAAATCGTAAAAACGCATATAAAAGAAAAAAGAAATATTTATCTGGTGTTCGAGGCCCTACCCTTTCTTATCCCAGAAAATGTCTACCTCGAATCAATTACCTGGGGAAGTTTATCTTCGGAACAACCCACGCCCCACCCTCCTCCTAATTTAGGAGAATCCGCCAGTAATCTAATGGTGCTCCAGGGGAAAGTAGATTCATCCGCTCCCGAAGAAAAGTACTCGCTCTTCTTCCAGTTTCTTAAAGCTATGGAGTCTTCTCCATTTATCGAGCGGGTAAATTTTCAAACGGAAGAGTTATTATCCCAGGGAAAATTTCAAATCAATGCTTATTTAAAACGGATCGAGTCTAACCATGAATTTAACCAGTAAAGAAAAAAAGGCTTTTATCTTACCCAGTATTCTTGCCCTTATTTTGTTAGGACTATTGATTTATAACCATCACACTTTATCCCTGAATCAGAAAATTCAGCTGGAGTTAAATCAGATTCAGTCCAATATTTTTTCTGGCCAACAGACTCTTAGTTCTATTCAGAAAATAGCCGGGAAGGAAAAATTATATGCTCAATACCAGCTCGACCAATGGATTCCGCTTTTTCACAACCTCCTCGAAGTTAAACTTTTTATCGGACAAAAAGTAACCTCAGGATTGGCAAAGGTAAAAGGGAAAGAAAAAAATCTACTCTGGATTACTAACGAAACTCCCAAACCGCACTCTTTCCTGATTGGACAATTTTCTTTAGAAGCAATTTTCCCTTCTTATCTTGCATGTCAAAATTTTTTAAAAGAGATGGAAAGTAGCCAACCATTTTTGATTCCCCAAAAAGTGGAGATAAAAAAAGAAGGACTTAAGCTGGAAAGTTTATTTACTTTTTCTTTCGCCTTTCGGATGAAAGATGAGAAGGTTTGATCCTGAACAAATCAAGTGGCTTTGGGGGGGAGTGATTATCTTAATTATTTTAGGGGGGCTCTATTTGGTATTATCTTTTCCCTCCTCAGTGGTGAAATGCCCAAAAAAAACCATCCCGGATCAGAATTTAGTTCCTTACGAAACCACTGAGTCTTCTGCTGGCCTTGGTCATGATTCTATTGCTACTAAAGAAATAGAAGAGTTTATTGTTGGTTTAAAAAGCTCCTCAACTTACCATGATCCTTTTTTAACCCCGGGAGAAGAAGAATGGAAGGCTTTTTTAGTCAATCGAAAAAATCAACCCCCTCAGTTAGAAGGTATAATTGAGATAGAAAACCAACATATTGCTTTGATTAAATCTTCCCGTTTTCGGGAGGGGGAAGAAGTAAATGGATTTTTGATTGTAAAAATTAACGATAATAATGTAATTTTGAGTAAAGAGGGGAAAACTTATATTTTAACTCCGAATAAATAGAGGAGAAAGTAGCTATGAAAAATATTTTTCGAGGTTTAAATATAGTTTATTTTCTGCTTATAATTTGGGGGTGTTCTTCAGTAACCCCAAAAGAAACTCCTCCATCTTTATCTTCTACCCCTAACTTTCAAAGTCCGGGAGAAAACCCTTCGATTTCTGAACCTCAACCCCAACCATTATCTCCTCCCCCTCCTTTACTCCCACTTAAACAACCACAAAAGGCAGTAGATCTGGATGTATTAGTATCTTTAAATGTAACTGAAGGGAGTCTAAAAGAGGTTCTTCAAGCCTTAGCTGAACAAGCCCAGCTTAATCTCGTTATTGACCGGGATGTAGCCGACGAAAATGTAACCGTAAATATTCGGGAGTTACCTCTCAGTCAAGCTTTACAGGCTCTTTTAACTGCTCACAACCTTTATTATTCTACTCAGCCCGGTTATATTCGGATTTCCCGAATGATGACTCGAGTTTTTCATCTTGACTATATTCGAAGTATTCGAGGTGGAACAAGCAATACGCAAATTTCCCTTTCCTCCGCTACTGGGGGAGAAACAACCGGAATAACCACTAACACCACCAGCGGAGGAGGAACTGCTACTTTAGGAAGCTTAGGGGGAGGTTCCTCTTCGGGTGATATAACTATCCAAAGTTATGAATTAATCGATTTCTGGGTTGATTTTGAAAAAAATCTTCGGGCGATTATGCGAGATCCCTTATATGAAATTATTCGCACTGAATATGATCAACGTAACCTAAAACGGGATTTAGCCATGCTTCCTTATGAAGAAGAATACGAACGAGAAGTTTTAAAGCATCAAGTGGAAACTTTCCGGCTCCAACGCGAGTTACTCCAAAAACGAATTGAAACTGGGGTTTCGGAAGCTGAAGCCGCACCCGCTATTCCCGAAACTGCGATTTCCCCCGCCACCTCCATTAGCCGGGAAGAAAGAAGGAAAGAAGAACGCCGAACTTCCCAGGACGAAGAAAAAAACTTAGTAGGCACCTATAGCCTTGATCGCCAAACCGGGACCTTAGTAGTAACCACTACCCCGGAAGTTATGGCTCGGATTGAAGGTTATATTTCCCAAACCAAAACCCATTTGACCCGTCAGGTAAATATTGATTGTCATATCTTAGAAGTATCCCTTTCTCGCGATAAAAAATTAGGGATAAACTGGAGTAATTTCCCCGGGATAATTCAATATTATCGGATGCCTCATCTCCGGGAGGTCATTGGAAGCCAAATCCAGGATCAGGCTGAGGGTGGAGGAGGGGGAGGAACCAGCACTACCGGTCAAGGAGTTACTTCTCCTTTAACCACCTCCCCTTTCCCTACTACTGCAGAGGGCAGCTGGCAGGTAGGGGTGCTCTCTACTATTGGCTCCAGCCAGGCTTTCCAATATTCCTTTAACAACATTATTTCCTTTTTAAAAGAATATGGAGAGGTAAATGCAGTCTCCCGGCCCCAGATTACCACCCTCAATAATCAACCCGCAGTAGTATCAGTGGGAGTAAATGACTTTTATGTTACTTTTGAACAACAGACCACCGCTGCCCAAGCTGGCCTTGCCACTTCCCAGGTAACTAGCCGGCTTAACCCGTTGTTTATTGGCGTTACCCTCCAAATTACTCCCCAGATCAGTCCCGATGACCAAATCCTTTTGAAAATAGTTCCCGCAGTTAATAAAAAAGTAGGAGAAAAAACCGTTCCTACCGGAATAGCTTCTGCTCCCACTCAAAAAATACCTTTATTAGAAACAAGACAGACCAGCACAATTGTCAAAGCTAAAAGTGGAGATACGATTGTCATTTCCGGTCTCATCCAGGAAACCGAAGAAAAAGGAAGCACCAGTGTTCCTTATCTGGAAAGCATCCCGGTAGCGGGAAGACTGTTTCGTCATACTACTACTCAAAAAGGCCGCTCCGAGCTGGTGGTGCTTTTAACTCCACGGATTGCGGATTTACCATTAAAAGTGCAAGAATTAGGTTATCAAAGGGTAGGCGAAAAGTAAATGTATCGCGAATTTTATCAACTTAAAGAACATCCGTTCCGGCTTTCTCCGGATAATCGTTATTTTATCTTCTCTCCCCAGGCGCGGGGAGTATATGACCAGCTTCTTTATGGATTAGAACAAGGGGTGGGGATTATGATGTTAACCGGCGAAGTAGGAGTAGGTAAGACTTCTTTAGTGCGTTATCTTATGCAGAATTTAGACTCTAATTTTGAAACCTCTTTTATCTTTAACCCCAGCTTAAGGAGTGACGAAGAGCTTTTAAAGTTTATTTTAACTGAACTATTAAATAAAGAAAATCCCAAAAATCCCTTTACCTTTTCTCCCCTTATTCGAAAAGCAGAGCTACTTGATAATCTCCATCGTTTTTTACTTATCCGTTACCAAAAAGGAGTAAAGGTCCTTCTTATTATCGATGAATCTCAATGCCTCTCCGATGCCTTATTAGAAGAAATAAGGCTTCTTTCTAATTTTGAAGTCAATGGCGCTAAACTTATTCAGCTTCTTTTAGTTGGGCAACCTGAGTTTAAAAAAAGAATCGCTACTTCTACCTGGCGAGCCCTTAGACAGCGAATTGCGATAAAAGCAGAGTTACAACCCTTGCAAAAAGAGGAGGTTAACTTTTATATCCGCTATCGCTTAACCGTTGCCGGAGCTAACCAGGAAATTTTTAATGCATCCGCAATAAAAAAAATCTATCAAGCAAGTAAAGGGATTCCGCGCCTCATCAATCTGATTGCAGAACGGAGCTTAATCGCTGGATATATTAGCTCTAAAATGCAAATCAGTAAAAAAGAAGTTAATTTAGCTCTAAAGGATCTCGATTTATATTAAAGGAGAAGGGGGAAAGGGATGAGTCTGATTGAAAAAGCACTGCGAAAATACCAGAAAGAAAAAAATGGGGCTTCAGAAAAGTTAGTTTCTTCTTTTAGCCCGCATAATCTTTTAAATTTTCCTTCCCGGAAAAAAATTATCGGCTATTGGGTGGGGATATTAGCGGTGTTAATTATAGTCATTTTAGGGGGAGCTTATCTCTTTTCCCTGAAAGCAAAAGGTTTACCCTCCTCTGCTCCCCAAGTTATTGCAGTAAATAAAAAAAGAGCTCTGTCCCCTTCCTTAACCGTTCCCAAAACAGAAAACTTAGCTGCCGAAATTAATCGTTCGGTCCCCGACAAAATAGCTCCTTCTACCCCTTATTCTGCTCCCACCCGGACCTTACCAGTTGCACCGGAAGAGACCAATAATAAGTCAGCTTCTTCCTTACCCTCTCCTTCCTTAAACGAAAAAAAGGCACCACCTCTAACTAAGGTTCAAGTAAAACCAGTTAATAAGTCGCACCCCCTTACTCCAGCTTCAGAAAAGGTTATTAACTTTGATTCGCTTTTGAAAAAAGCGCTTATTTATGACCAGGCAAAAAATTTCCTCGCCGCGCTGGAATGTTATAACCAGATTCTTGCGGCTAATCCTTATTTTTTTGATGCTCTAATTAACCGAGGAATTATTCTTCAAAAAATGGGGAATAGCGAAGGAGCAAAACAAGACTTACTTAGAGCCTATGAACTTAACCCTTATGACCCGGTTCTACTTAATGCCTTAGGAGTTTTATATTTAAAAACCGGGGAAGAAACTAAAGCCGAAGAACTTCTTTTAAGGGCGGACACTACCCCATCCCTGATTAACCTCGCTCTCTATTACTGGCAAAAAGGGAAAGATAAGGAAAAAGTGGTTTCTCTCCTTAAGCAGGCAGAAAAACAAGACTCCAATGATCCCTATCCCGTCTATTATTTAGGTTTGTTTTACCGGCAAATCGGAGAAAATACCTTGTCCCGGGAGAAGTTAAACCAGGCCCTTTCTTTGGCCCAAAAAAGGGGACTTTTTGACTTAGTCCAGGATATTGATTCAGTTATGCCCGGAAGCTGAAATTAAAAAAACCTAATTTTCCTGGTATGACAATGATCCCGTTTTTAATCAAGGCCATAATAATTTTGAATATTCCCCTAATTCCGTTAATCTTAGCCCGAGGAATCCGCTGGGATCGAATCTGGTTTTCCTTCTACCTATTAGCCTTTTTGATCGCCGCTTACCTTATCGGTTCTAATTTTCTTTCTCCTTATTCCCATTTAGCTTTTTTTTTCCTCTTCCTTAGCTTTCTGGGGAAAAATCTTTCCTTTTCTTCTCCGGTAAATTTAGTTAAGCAGGACAATTGGAGTTTAACGAAAATATTTTTAGCTCTCCTTTACTTGTCTCCTTTCTTATTACCACTAATTTTCGGGATTGATTACACCTTTATAGTAGAAACCGGTAGCTTTTATTTCGTAAAACCCTGGTCTCCTTCAGTTACTCTGATCTTCCTGGTCATTGCTCTTTTAAACCTAACCTTAAGCTGGGAAAGATGGAAACGGATTTCAGAAGAATCAAAACCTGAATCTTTTTTTCGATTGGGATTACTGATCTGGTGGATAGCTTTTCTTTTTTTTATTGCTCAGCTAATTTACACCGGAGACAAAGCTTCTCTCTGGTTATTTCAGTTTTTTGTTTTTCTTCACCTCCTTATGATTTCTTTAGTCTATTTCCTCATTTTCAAAAAAAGCTTCCTCGCGGTAAAAATTCATCCCTCCGCCCAGTTTATTGTCTCTGCCACCCGGTCAATCTTAGTATTGATTGTGCTTACTTTTTTCTTCTGGATAGAAGCGCTAAGCAGAAGCAAAGGCTGGAGTCTCCCTAATTATTCCCTAAGTGTAATTTCTGTAATCCTTTTGGCTTCGATAATTCTCTTTCCCGCGCTTCCTTTTGGCCCTTTTAAAACTCTTCAGCGAATTTTTTATCACCACCTCTATCTTCCCGAACAGGATTTTGCTCTCGAAGTATCTCATTACCTTAAAGTGATGCGAGGGGAAGAGACCTTAGAACGGATTGGAGAACACCTCCGGGAAAGGCTCCCGGTAGACGCGGTGCTTATTTATCGCTTAACTGAGAAAAAAGCCAGTTATTACCTCTGGGTATCTTGTCCGGTTACTGCTCCCTTTCCTCCGTCCTTACCCCAGCTACCTCAAGAAGGTTCGGTCTTTAACAATTTAACCCTCCTCAAATCTATCCCATTAAAAACCAGGTCCGAGATTCTCGGATACCTTCTTTTGTTAGGTAAACCGAAAAAAATCACCTTTGAAGAAGAAAGCTTAATCCGCTTTTGGTCGGAAACTTTGGGGTTGCTCTTACACGAACTGGAATTAAAAGAAAAACAAGCTGAGCAGGAAAAGCTCGCTCACTTTGCCCAGGCTTCTTCCTTTTTACTCCATGATGCCAAAAACCTAACTCAGCTTTTGGATCTCATTTTGAAAAATTGTCAGACTCTCCCGCGGGAAGATTTATTTTCTTTTTTTCAGGATTCACATCCCGCCCTAAAACAAGCACGCGAACGGGCAAAAAAAATCCTTGAAAAGCTCGAAACCTTTCAACCTCCGTCCTCACCCGTGCTAAAATTTGCTGATATTAAAAAAATACTGGAGGAATTAATTAAAACTCTAACTAATTCGCTAAAAAACCCAAACCTCGCTTTTCGCTTTACCGGAGAAAATTTCTCCTGGAAGGGAGATGCTGACTATTTAAGACGGACAATAGAAAACCTTATTTTTAATAGTCTCCAAGAAGAAACTCCTAAGGTTGAAGTCATCCTCCAAGAAGAAACCGGTGGGTATCATATTCAGGTGAAGGATTGGGGAAAAGGGGTCGCAGAAGAAAACCAGTCGAAACTTTTTAAGCCGTTTTTTACTACCAAACGGGGAGGAAGTGGACTGGGGCTTTATCAGGCAAAAGTATTAGTCGAAAGCTTAGGAGGAAAGATCTGGTATGAACCTAACCTACCGCACGGGAGCATATTCCATGTCTGGCTTACCCAAAATCCTGATCGTTGAGGATGATATTTCCTTAGCTAATCAGCTTAAGTGGCGGCTGAAAAACGAATATCAAGTAAATCTGGCTACTACTTCCGAAGAAGCCCGAAATAGGTTAGAAAAAGAAGATTACTCCATTGTGCTTCTTGACTTGGGGCTTCCTCCCTATCCCGAAAATCCTATTGAAGGTTTAAAACTTTTACCGGAAATAATAAAACAGTACCCCACCCTACAGGTAATTGTCTTAACCGCTCACAGCGACCGCGAGATTGCTTGGGAAGCTCTTTCCCGGGGAGCCTACGATTTTCTCAATAAGCCAGTGGAAGAACATTTACTCCATTTACTTATTAAGCGGGCACTGGTAAAGAAGAAATTGGAAGCAGAATTCTGGGAAGAGAAAAAGCATGACCTTCCCATTCCTATGGTAGTTGCTTCCGAGAAAACCAAAATCATCATCCGCACTGCCCAAGAAATTGCTTCCTTACCCGTAAGTTGCCTCATTTTTGGAGAGACGGGAACAGGGAAAGAATTAATTGCCCAGATTATCCATTATTCCAGCCCCCGAAAAAATAAGCCATTAGTGGTGGTAGAGTGTTCTTCCATACCAATTACCTTAGGAGAAGCAGAACTATTCGGCGCGCAAAAAGGCGCATATACCGGCGCAAGCGAACGGCGAGAAGGAAGAATCAGGCAAGCTGAGGAGGGCACTCTCTTTCTCGATGAAATCGGGGAACTTACTTGGGAAATGCAGGCTAAGCTGTTAAGATTTCTTGAAACCCATGAATATACTCCGATCGGAGGAAAAACCACCCGGGCTGATGTCCGGGTGATTGCTGCCACTAATCGTAATTTGCCGGAAGAAGTAAAACGAGGTAAGTTCCGGCTGGACCTTTATCATCGGCTCTGCCAGGTAGAAATAAGCATCCCACCTTTGCGAGAAAGAAAAGAAGAGGTTATTCCCCTTTCCCACTATTTTTTAGGTAAACTTAGCCGGGAATTCCGGCTCCCTTTACCTCAACTTACTTCGGAAGCAGAAAATGCTTTGTTAAATTATTCCTTCCCGGGAAACATCCGCGAGCTAAAAAATATGCTCTCCCGGGCTTTGATTATTTCTAAAGGAGCACCCATTACTCCGCAAGAACTTGGGCTGGGGGAAGGGAATAAAGACCACCACGAAATTACTCCCGGGATAAAGCCGGGTTTTAATCTTATCCGCGCAAAAAATTACCTGGAAAAATATTGGATCGAAGAAGCGTTAAAAAGAAACGAGGGGAAAATCACTGCTGCTGCTTCTGACCTCGGTATCCCCCGGCCTACCCTTTATGACCTGATGAAAAAACACGGGATCAAAATTGAGGAGTGAGGAAGAGAAAATTAAACCGATGAGAAAAATGACCTTTGTCGGTTTATCGACAAAATAGAACCGCAATGTCGGATTTCCGACAAAGATATTTTCTTGGGGAAATATCTCCCTGGTTCAGAGTAACTCCACCTATTCTTTTTCTCTTTTATTTTCGCTTAATTAAGCTTCTCCTTCCCTTTTCTTTTATCACCGGCATAAAACTTGCTTTAAAGCAGAAACAGAAAACCGTTTAGCAAATTTGAACTGGAGGAGGTGATAAAATGTAGTAAAGTGAAAATATAAATCAGGGGATAAAAGGCAAATAAGATAAGGAAAAAATAATTAATTTATTGCAGGAGGTAAAAATGAAAAATCAAAAAGGATTTACTTTAGTAGAAATAGCCATTGTATTAGTAATTATCGGTCTGCTTATCGGAGCTCTCCTTAAGGGTCAGGAAATGATTAAGTCCGCCAAAATTAAACGAGTAGTAAAACAAGCAGATGAATTGCGGGCAGCAGCATTAACCTATCAGGATTTATACCGCTACTTACCCGGTGATGATCCTAACGGCACGCCCGCGGGAAATGGTAATGGTCAAATCGCTGGCCCCGAAATTCCGGCTTTTTTTGACCATCTCCAGGCAAAAAATTTGATTGGCGGCGATTACACCTCACCTAACGATTACCCCATTCACGCCTTCGGAGGAACAGTCCAGGTTGCTTGGGCTACGGTTCAGGGCAAAACCACCCATTGGGTCCAGTATGCTAATATGCCGGGTGAAGTCGCCCAGATTATTGATACCCAATATGACGATGGAAATTATCAAACAGGAAGTATTCGAGGGAGTGCTGCTTATACTACTGCCGCAATAACGCTTTCCATTGAATTCTAATTGGATAATATCTGGAGTAAAGGGAGGTGGTCCTCCCTTTACTCCAATTTTTTACCTTTAGGTCGCGAGGAAGAAATAATGCGATCGATTAAAAACCCGGGGTTTACCCTGATTGAGCTGGCAATTGTTTTAGTAATTATTGGATTGATTTTAGGTTTGGTCCTCAATGGTCAAAACCTGATTACCAGTGCCAAGAAAAAGAGGCTTATCTCCCATTTTCGGGAATTAGAAGCTGGCTTTTATGCTTTTTACGATAAATACGGACAGTTTCCCGGGGATGAAAACGATGTTAAAGGGATTTCCGTCCCTCCCGGAGATACGGAAAATGGGAATGGTAATGGCTTTATTGATGGGGCAGAAAATAATGACTTTGGCCGTTATGTCTGGAATGACCTGGCAAAAGCAGGCATTCTTTACGAAAAGGCAAACCCTTTTGGTGGCCGGTACGGTTGGACCGCAATTAATTTCCATCCCAGCCGAAGTCCCGGGATAAATCAGTTTCGTAATGCCGTATATGCCACCACTATCCCGGCGGAAATTGCCCAGGAATTAGACCTCGACTATGACGATGGATTCTGGAATAGCGGGGACCTTATGGCCGATCGAAATTATCTTAATAACACCTTAGTCACCCTTTACTGGGGGCTCTAAGGGGGAAATGATTATGAATTATCAAATCAAAAAACTTATCCGGGCTTTGTCCAAAAGAAAATTCTTAAACCAGCAAGGTTTTACTTTGATTGAAATCGCAATTGTAATGGTGATTATCGGAATTCTTTTAGGCGCAATGCTGCAAGGCCAGGAGATGATTAAAAACGCCAAAGAGAAAAACTTCCAGCAGAAGCTCCGGTTTATGGCTACCGCCCAGTTCACTTACCTCGATCGGATAGGTAGGTATGCCGGCGACACTACTTCCCCACCGGACGGGATAATTGATAATAATAGCACTGCCTTTACCGAGCTTAAGGCCCAGCAAATTCTTAAAGACAATGACCAGAATCATGTCTTTAACGGCACTTTTTCTTATGGGGGTGGAGTTGCTCCTTACCCCAACAATAATTATATTCTGGCTACCCGGGTGCCTCTCTGGGTAGCCCAATCCCTGGATAAGAAGATCGATGACGGCACCGGAAACACCGGAAACATTCGCTGGAGCACTATAACTGGAGTTGCTTATCCCGCAGTTCCGCCGGCTGATCCTAATGATGTAGATAATCTCTACTGGTGGTTTGACCGATGAGGATTAAAAATGCGGGTTTTAGTCTGGTTGAATTAGCAATCGTGCTGGTAGTAATTGGTCTGCTTTTAGGCGGAATCATCCAGGGACAAAAAATCTGGTATAATGCCCGCATCAGTCGAATCACTTCTGACCTCCAGGATTATACGCGAGTCTTTCTTCTCTATTACGACCGTTACGGAATGTATCCCGGAGATGAGGATGACCCCAACTTCCCGCCGGGTGATTCATTTAATGGAAACCACAATAGCCTTATTGACTCCAATGAAGCTGTCAATGTATGGGAAGACCTTTATAATAGCTTAGGGATAGTAAGAAAATCCTCTCCGGTGCGTGGGGGGAGTTACGAATTTGGTTATCGAAACTTTAATGGAGTTAATCGGAATTATATCGCGGTAACTAATATTCCCAATAATCAAGCCCAGGCAATCGACCGCCGGTATGATGACGGAGCAGCAAATACTGGTAATATTCAAGCGAGTGCGGATTATGATGGCAGTGAAACTCTGATCACCTTATACTGGAGGATTTAAAAAATGAGGCGGGTGAGAAATAAAAAGCCGGGGTTCACTCTCATCGAAATAGCCATTATTCTTGTAATCCTCGGGCTTTTGGCCGGGATGACCATTCCTCTTCTTTCCGAACTTACCAAACACCAGCATTATAAATCAACTCAAAAAGATTTAGATGAGATAAAAACCGCATTAGCTGGTTTTGCTGGAATGTACTGGAGATTACCCTATGCCGACAGTGATAATGATGGATTAGAAAATACCGGCCAGGTTTCCGGTTATCTTCCCTATATCACTTTAGGGTTAGGCGCCGTGGATTCCTGGCGTAATCGTTATTATTATGATGTAAATAGCCGCCTGGTTACCACCACTAACCAATCTACCTTTTGCACTGCTTTACAGAATATCGGAGCAAATGAAAAACCCCGCCTTGCTTTCTCTGCCGGCGGGACGCCTGCTCCTCAGGCGTTGGTAGTAATTTCCCGGGGAGAAAATTCAACTTTAGATGGAGGCAACACCCCTTTTCCCGGAGATCGGGATTATGAATCTCATCCTCCTTCGGATACCTTTGACGATTTAGTAGTGGCTTTTAGCCCCAGCGCTTTTTCCGGTCGGCTCAACTGTAGTGGTGCCGGAGGAGGGGTTACCTGTAACTTCTATACTATATTCAATCGCCGGAATAATGCTATTTCCATTCAGGGAGGAAATTATATTCTTTGTACTACTATTGCCAGTGGAGCATCTTTTACTATCAGTACTGGCGAAACAATTACGATTTATAATAATGCCAACTGTGCCGGTAATGGAGAGACAGTTAATTTCAACAACTGTGCTGCTACCGATAGCGATGGAGACTGTTTAGTAAAGTGGACTACCACCGGACTGGCGGATGAATAATTAAACCAACCGTCTCACTCGTACTGATAGGCAGTCATTTTTTCCGCCCCTGCAATCACCTCTTTGAGCTTTTTTTTGATTTCTTTTCGGTAAGAACTGTTTAACCATTTTTTCCAGTCTTCAATACTTTTCCAGGTACTGATTACCAGGTGGACTGAGGGGTCTTCAATCGAGCGCAAAGTTTCGCCAGAGATAAAGCCTTCGGCATACATTGCTTTCCAGCGCAACTCCCGTACAATCTGGTTAAGTTCCTCTTCTTTTCCCTTGCGCGCTTTTCTCTGGATAAGCACTTTTATTGCCATAATACTCCCTCCTTTCCTAATTTGGTTATTTGGTCAAGTTTTTATTTTTAAAACTTTTTATAATTTTAACACCCTTTTCCTATTCTGGTCAACGAAAACTTTAGCAGAATTGAGTAAATTCTTTTCTTTTAATTTCGATTTTTTTCCGTTAAAATAATAAAATTTGGAATTAATAAATCGTCGGTCCTAACTTATGGCTCATTTTTTCATCTCACTTTTAACTGATTTCGGTTATCGCGACCACTATGTAGGAGTGATGAAGGGGGTGATTTTTCGAATCAATCCGCAGGTAAAAATTGTTGATATTTCTCATCAAGTTACACCTCACAATATAACTGAGGGAGCATTTCTCCTTTACAATGTGTACTCCTATTTTCCTCCCGGCACGATTTTCGTTGCGGTTGTCGACCCCGGGGTAGGAAGCAAAAGAAAACCAATCTTAGTAAAAACCGAAAACTTTTATTTTGTTGGGCCGGACAATGGGATATTTGGCCTGATTTATGAAGAAATAAAAAACTTCGAGGTGCTTGAACTTAATAATCCTCGTTTCTTCCTTTCCCCGGTTAGCGCTACCTTCCAGGGTCGCGACATTTTTGCGCCAGTGGCAGCCTATCTTTCTTCCGGGGTTTCACCGTTAGAAATGGGGAAAGCAATAAAAAACTTTGTCCGTTTACCCTTTACCCAACCCACTTTTAAGAAAAAAGAAATTCAGGGGAAGGTGATCTATATTGATGGATTTGGCAATCTGGTCACTAATATTAAAGCACCTGATTTTATCCCATACGATAAAAAACAATTAAAAATAAAAATTGGCAATAAGATTATTTCCGGCTTAGCAAAAAATTATCAAGAAGTAGAAAAAGGGAGTCTGCTGGCATTGATTGGGAGTTCCAACTTCTTAGAAATTGCGGTAAGTGAAGGAAGTGCACAAAAAAAGTTAAAGGGCAAAGTAGGTGACCCAGTGCAAGTCTTTCTCTCTTAAAATATAAAAAGTATGGAGAAATTTAATTATGTCCGCTGACCAAACCCCTCCATCCCCTCCGGAAGATCGTATTAGTAATTTAAGAAGGCTAAAAACGGAAAAATTTAGCCGGTATTTTTTATTAAGCTTGCTGCTCGGAAGCGGGATTGTGTTTTTTATTATGGTTAAAATTTTTATAATACCAATAATACTGGCCGCGGTCTTCGTCACCCTTTTTTATCCTCTTTATGAATGGCTCCTTAAGATTCTTCGCAATCGGAAGTCTTTAAGTTCTCTTTTATGCTGCCTTATCCTTCTTTCCAGCCTCCTTATCCCTTTATCCATCTTAGCCAATTTAGTGGCTAACGAAGCCATTACCTTCTACCAGACCGCCGAGCACAAAGTGGAGGAAATCCTCTTAAAAGGTGAAGGTGATTTTTTTAAAAAGTTTAAAGAACATCCCTGGATCAAAAAACTTCCCCTCAATAAAATTGATTGGCAATCTTCTCTCCGTGAGACCGCTCAAACTTCGGCTAAACTTTTAGCTAAATTGATCAATAAGGCCTCTAAAAGTACCTTTCAGGTCCTGGTTAATTTGTTTCTTACTTTTTTTGCTATGTATTACTTTTTCCGAGACGGAGATAAGCTTATTCAGCGGTTAAGCTATTTAAGTCCTTTAGCCGAAAAATATAAAGAGGCACTGTTTCTCCGGTTTGTCTCCATCTCCCGCGCCACTATAAAAGGGACTTTGCTGGTAGGCCTGATAAAAGGATTCCTCGGTGGACTTACCTTCTATATTTTTGGAATCAGCTCTCCTATTCTGTGGGGGGTAGTAATGGCAGTTCTTTCAATAATCCCTTTGCTGGGAGCGTGGCTGGTAATGTATCCGGCTGCCTTTATTATGATTATAACGGGTCAGGTTGGCGGAGGGATTGCCTTGTTTCTAATTTGCACCGTAATTATAAGCAGTATTGACAATATTCTCCAACCTCGCCTGGTAGCTCGCGGTTCGGGGCTCCATGATCTGATTATTTTTTTTTCTACCCTCGGCGGAATCAGTATGTTTGGGGTGATGGGATTTATTGTTGGCCCAATTATTGCTGCCTTTTTCTTTTCCATCCTTGAGGTATATAGCATTGAATTTAAATCCCAGTTAGAACAAGTCGGGGGTAAATAAAAATGACCCCTTCACCGCTAAAGGCCTGGAAAAGATTTAAAGACCTCCTTTGGGCGCTTTACCGGCGCCATACCTGGAACTATTTAGTAATCCATCGGCATAAACTCACCCGCAACCATCCCTCGTTAGTAATACCACTCCTTTGCGGTCCAGCCAAAAAGAAATTGACCTGCCCGCCGGAGCTTAACATAGTACTGGTCAATAACTATCAACATCTCTCTCTTATGGAATTAAGCTTACGTTATGTTGGAATCGAAAATTACACGGTTTTGAAAGTTAATGGTCCCTGGCGCCAATCCTACAAGCTAAAGGCTATATTTGATTATTTAGCCAATAATTCAAAGAAAACTGAATATCTTTTGTATTGTGATAGTAATGATGCGGTGCTTCGGGACAACCCCCAAAAGGCAATCCAGTACCTAAACGAAGAAAATTGTGATTTACTCTTTTCCCGCACCAAATTTAAAGGGGGGTATGAATGTCTCCCCCAGATCAAAGCCTGGGCGGATCAAATCGCCCGGGGAAAAGGGTCTCCCGGCTGGTATCTCAATTCTGGGGTATATATCGGCCGAACCAATTTTTTAAGGCAAATATTAGAAATTGCTTTAAATTATATAACCGAGCAGGATCTTTCGCGGGAAGAATATCGCCAACTCCGGCTAAGTGGCAAATTATGTGAACGATTACCCGAATTTCCCCGTGGTTGTGGAAGTGACCAGGCAATTTTTCGGTTTCTTCATCCCCAATTTTATCCCCGGATTAAGGTAGATTACTCTGGTCGCCTTGCTCTCCGATAAATTCTGAGTTTCGGGAAATCAGATGAGGTTCCATCCAGGGAAATATGACTTATTAGAGGGAGGAGTTAATCGGGCAAAATGGGATTGGGGACAGAGTCAGGTTGAGCTAATTTTCTAAATGATTCAAGTTGTTCGGAATTACCCATTACTCCCACTAAATCACCCTGCCGGAAACGGTAGTTGATGTCGGGGTTGGCTAAAACTTTTTCCTGGTGGATTACTCCGACTACCGAAGCTCCGGTTCGGGTGCGAATTTTTAATTCCTGGATAGTATGCCCGATAAGTGGACTCTTTTCCGGAAGTTGAAACCAGTTTAGCTCTAACAAGTGAGTAGCTCTTTGCAATTGAGCGATAGTATTATATTCATCTTTCGCCTGGTAGAGGGGGGCATATAAGTTTTGTCGAACTTTATCGGTAAATTGAAAAATCTCAGTTGCGGGAATTTGTAAATAAAGTAACGCTTGCCGGGTAATTTCTAATCCCGCTTCAAATTCGGGCTGGACTACCTCACTTACTCCTAAAGCATGTAATGTTTTCATCTGCTCAACCCCCGCCGCTCGGGCAACAATATGAAGGTTAGGATTGAGCTGGTGGGCATTTTTAACAATGGTTTGCGCCACAATAGTTGCCGGAACAGTGATGAGCAACAACCGGGCATGTTGAATGTGAGCTGCTTTTAAAACAATCAGCTGGCTCGCGTCTCCGTAAATCAGAGGAAAACCAGCGGCCTTAGCCTGATTAACCCGCTGATAATCCAGCTCAATAACTACGAAATTAACCTTCAGAGATTGGAGAATATGGGCAACATAATACCCTACCCTTCCCCCTCCGGCAATGATCACATGATTATGTAATCCGGTTCGGGGAAGATTAATAGTTTGCAAGGTTTCATGTTTAAACCACCGCTTGCGGAGGGTATAAAGGGGGGCAGCTAAAGCAGAAATAAATGGGGTAAGGAGCATAGTGGCAATAGTAGTAGAAAGCATAAGAGAATAAATTTCGGGAGCAAGCGCATTGGTTTTAAGGCCAACCCGGGCTAAGACAAAAGAGAATTCTCCAATCTGGAAAAGCCCCAACCCTACCGCAAGGGGAATGATATTTCGATAACCGAATAAACGCACCAAAATTCCAAAGATCAGGGCTTTTCCAGTAGTAATTAGTAATATCAAAACCAGGATTAATTTTGCCTGCGCAAATAAAAAAGCAGGATCTAATAACATCCCTACCGAGACAAAAAAAAGTAAACTGAAAAGATCACGTAAGGGAATAATATCACTTAGAGCTTGATGGCTATATTCGGATTCGCTTAAAACTAAGCCGGCAACAAAAGCTCCAAAAGCAAAGGAAAGGCCAAATAAATAGGTAGCATAACCCACTCCCAGACCAATAGCAGTTACCGCTAACAAAAAAAGTTCGCGGGAGTTCCATTTAGTAATGTAAGCCATTACCCAAGGAATAATTCGCGTCCCAAATAAAATCATAACCATAAGAAAACCGGCGGATTTAAGAGCAGCTAAACTTAAAAAGGTTAAGCCAGTTTTTGGAGCCTGAAGCTGGGGTAAGATTATCATCAGAGGAACAACCGCTAAATCCTGCACAATTAACATCCCAATCATTACCCGGCTAGAAAGGGTCCCTACTAATCCTCGACTCATCAGGGTTTTTAATATCACCATAGTGCTGGAAAGCGAGATTAATGCTCCCACCCAAATCGAAGGAATTCTCTCCCAACCAAGTAGCTGGCCAATAAGAAAACCATAACCCATAGTCAGAAAGATCTGAATCGGAGTCCCAATCAGCGCCACCTTTTTTACCGGATTTAGTTCCTTGAGGGAAAACTCCAGACCCAGACCAAACAGAAGTAGGGCAACCCCAATTTCCGCCAGGCGTTCAATTTCCTGAATCTCGGTGACAATAACTAATCCGGTATGGGGGCCGATTAAAACCCCGGCTAAAATATAACCCAGGATTAACGGTTGCTTAAATTGTTGAGCAATTGCCCCCCCAATAAGGGCGGCAACTACAATGATGGCAATGTCTGATGCTATTCCCATAGTTAATTATTTTCTCGGCAGTTGGTATTTTTTAAGTATTGCTTTTTTTTCTATATCTTGCAAGCCTTTTCATTTTGAAAAATAAGACTTTAATTTCGGGATAAATACCTTTTTAAAAACCGGCCAGTATAAGAGCGGGAGGATTGTTTTAAAATTTCCTGCGGAGAACCACAAGCAACGACACAACCACCTTTGTCACCTCCTTCTGGCCCCAAATCAATAATATAATCTGACTCTTTAATAATCTCGAGGTTATGTTCAATTACTACCACGGTATTGCCTTTCTCCACTAAGCCTCTAAGGACATTTAAGAGTTTTTGGATATCGGCCAGGTGAAGTCCAGTAGTTGGTTCATCTAAGATATAGAAAGCTCTTCCTTGCGAACTTCGGCAAAATTCATAAGCTAACTTAATCCGCTGAGCTTCTCCTCCGGAAAGGGTTGGGCTGGGCTGCCCTAAGGTAAGGTAGTCAAGCCCTAAGTCCGATATAATTTTTAATGGCTGAAAAATAGCAGGAACTGATGAGAAAAATTCTGCTGCTTCTTTTATCGTCAGGTTAAGGACTTCAGAGATATTCTTCCCTTTATAGGTAATCCGGAGAGTTTCCTCATTAAACCTGGTTCCACCACACACTTCACAATCTACATATACATCCGGAAGAAAACTCATTGCCACCTTTACTTTACCCTGACCCACACAAGCTTCACATCGCCCCCCTTTTACATTAAAGGAAAACCTTCCGGGAGTATAACCGCGCAGCCGGGCTTCCGGAAGAAGAGAAAAAAGTTTTCTTATCTCATCATAGAATCCTACATAAGTGGCAGGAGTGGAACGGGGAGTTCGGCCAATCGGGGAATGGTCTACTTCTACTAAACGATTGATATTCTCTGCCCCTAATAAAGTAGAGAAAAACGAGTCATTATTTTTTATTCCCGCGAGCTGATTTTTAAGCGCAGGGAAAATGACTCCTTTTAGCAGAGTAGATTTTCCTGCTCCTGAAACTCCCGTAATACAGGTCAAAGTTCCCAGGGGGATAGCAACATCAATATTTTTGAGATTATTTTTTTTTGCCCCTTTTACTATAAGCCATTTATCAAATGAGGGTTTGGAAAAGGAAGTTAATTTACGATTATGGTTTTTCAAGAATTGACCGGTAATTGAGCACGGATTTTTTAGAATAGCCGGCAACGACCCAGCAGCAATTATTTCTCCCCCCTGACTTCCACCACCGGGACCTAAATCAATAATAAAATCTCCCTGGTGAATCATCTCTTCATCATGCTCAACTACAATCAGAGTGTTTCCTGAGTCTTTTAACTTTTTCAAAGTACCAATCAACCTTTGAGTATCCCGGGGATGAAGACCAATAGTTGGCTCATCTAAGATATAAACTACTCCCCGCAAATTAGAACCGAGCTGGGCAGCTAACCGAATCCGCTGAGATTCTCCTCCGGAGAGAGTATCTCCTCTCCGGTTAAGGGTAAGATAGTCGAGGCCAACTTTTTTCAAGAAAGAAATTCGGGTCTTGATTTCCTGGATAACCGGTGTGCTTATCCTTTGTTCTGGGGGAGAAAAAGAGAATTTGGACAAAAGCTTATCTGCCTCGGATACGGAAAGGGACACTACCTCCCAAATTCCCCAGCCGTTTATTTTTACTGCCAGAGCATTTTCTTTAAGCCTTTTCCCTTTACACTGAGGACATTCTATTTCCTCGACGCCGGAACTAATATCAATCTTTTCAAAATAATTCCCTAAGATCGATTCCTGCTTGTAATGGTGATTATTGGTAACAAACCCCATACCCGCACACCGCGGACAAGCTCCTTGTTTGGTATTAAAAGAAAAAAGTCGGGGATCAAGTGGTTCGAAGCTCTTCTGACATCGGGGACAAAATTGAGTAGTGCTATACCGTTTTTCCTTTCCACTTTCCGTAACCACAAAAAAACTACCATTTCCTTGATCGATACTTTCTTTAATGATTCCTTTTAACGTACTTTGACTCTTAGGAGAAATTTCAGTTTGGGTAATAAGAAGATCAATGTCATGTTCCTGATAACGACTTAATGCCGGCAGCGAATCAAGCGGGATAATTTTTTTATCCACCCGGGCAGTGGTGTAACCTCTTTTTCGGGCAGCTATCAGGAGCTCCTTGTGAAAGCCCTTTCTCCCACTGACCTTAGGAGCAAAAAAATAGACCCGTTCTCCGGAAAAAGCGGTTTGAATATCCTGAATAATTTCTTCTATTCTTTGGCTGGTTATAGGTTGATTGCAGGAGGGACAGTACTGGGTTCCCAATTTGCTATAAAGAAGCCGAAGGAAATGGTAAATTTCAGTTAAGGTGGCCACAATTGACCTTTTCCCTTCCTGATACATCCGTTGTTCAATCGCCACGGTGGGAGGGATTCCGGTGATTAAGTCCACATTCGGCTTATCGCGGAGTTTAAGGTATTGCCGGATATAAGGAGTAAGAGTTTCAAGATAACGGCGCTGGCCTTCCGCAAATAAGATATCAAAAGCTAAAGTAGATTTTCCCGAGCCACTTACTCCGGTAATTACCACCAGCTGTTGGTGAGGGATGGCGAGATTAATATTTTTCAGATTATGTTCTCGTGCTCCAATAATTTCTATCTTTGGCGGAGAAACTTTTGGTTGATTTTCATAATCTGGTTTTTCTTTTTGCCCGGTTGATAGATTTTTATTGAGAAGGGGCTGGAGAAATTTTCCCGTCCAGGAGTGAGGGCAAGCAGCAATCTCTTCCGGCGTCCCAGTAGCTACAATATAACCCCCTTTATCACCTCCTTCTGGGCCCAAATCAATGATATAATCAGCGCATTTTATTACCTCTAAGTTGTGTTCTACGATAATCAGGGAATGGCCTTTTTCCACTAATTGCTGAAAAATAGTAATGAGTTTAGCAAGGTCATCGTAATGGAGCCCGATGGTAGGCTCGTCAAAGATAAAGAGGACATTAGCGGCAGGAGGAAAAATTAAATTTCGGGCCAACTTAAGGCGCTGGGCTTCCCCCGCAGAAAGGGTACTCAGCGGCTGACCCAGCCTAAGGTAATTTAAGCCAATTTCCGCGATAAGCTTTAAGGGCTCAGTTAGCGCGGGGAACTCGGAAAAATAATTTTGGGCTTCTTCCACCGTAAGTTCAAGGACTTCAGCAATGTTTTTCTCCTTATAAGTTATCTCCAGTATCTCGGGTTTAAATCTTTTACCCTGGCATTCGGAACAAGTAATATAAATATCGGCTAAAAATTGCATTTCAGTTTTTTGAACCCCTTCTCCTTTACAGGTGGCACATCTTCCTCCTTCGACATTAAAAGAAAAATAGGAGGGAGAATATCCCCGCTTCTGCGCAAGAGAAGTGCGGGCAAAAATTTCTCGAATGGGATCAAATAGTTTTAGAAAAGTAAGAAGATTGGAACGGGAGGAACCACTGATGGGTTTTTGATCAACTAAGACTACCTCTCCAATCAACTCTTCTCCGGAGATATCATCGAGTCTTCCCCAATATTCTTCCTTTTCTGCTTTTTTCCCTTTTAACCCCCGATAAATTATATCCTCAACCAGGGTGCTTTTTCCGGCTCCCGAAACTCCGGTTATACAAACAAACAATTTCAAAGGAATCTCCAAATTGAGATTTTTAAGGTTATTTTCCCTTGCCCCGGTGATCTTAATCGATTGAAATTTTTCGGGAGTTCGCCTTTTCTCCGGAAGAGGAATTTTAAGTTCTCCGGAAAGATATTTACCGGTAAGGGAATTTTTCGCTTTTACAATACCTTCGGTTTTTCCCGCATAAACTACCCTGCCTCCATTTTTTCCCGCTCCGGGGCCCAGATCAACGATGTAGTCGCTTTTTTTAATGATCTCGGGGTCGTGCTCAACTACTAAGACGGTATTTTTATTTTTTTTAATCTGATGGAGAATATTCATCAGCTGGGAGTTGTCGCGCGGGTGAAGCCCAACACTGGGCTCATCAAGGATATAAAGAGTATGGGCGAGCGATGAACCTAAGATGGTGGTAAGGTTGACTCGCTCTACTTCACCGCCGGAAAGGGTACGGGATTGGCGGTTCAAAGTTAGGTAGCCGAGTCCCACTTCAACGAGATAACGAAGCCGGTTTCTAATCTCTTGCAGAATGGTTTTTACCACCGGCTCATCCTTTACTTTAAGCTGGTCAAAAAACTCCTGGGCGCTAATTACATTCATCTGGTAGATTTCCGCGATGTTTTTGCCCCCTACTTTCCAATTCAGGACTTCTTTTTGGAAGCGGGTTCCCTGGCATTGGGGGCACTCCTGATAACGCCGGTAACGGGAAAGAAAAACCCGGACATGCATTTTGTATTTTTTGCTCTCCAACCACTCGAAAAAACCCCGGATTCCGTAATATTCATCCGTGCCATTAATAATATCTTCTTTATCTTTCTCTTTTAGCTCGGCAAACGGAATGTTAGTGGGAATCCCCCGGGAATGACAAAAGTTCATCAAGTCATCAAACTCTATCCTTCCGGGTTCAGGTTTCCAGATTTTGATCGCACCCTCGCGAAGGGATTTTCTTTTGTCGGGGATGACCAGGTCCAAGTCAAGATCAATAATCTTTCCAAAACCATGACAAATTTCACAAGCACCGAGGGGATTATTAAAGGAAAAAAAATTAGGACGCGGGTTCTGGTAATAAAGATCGCAGTAAGGGCAGTGCAAATCCGCACTAAACTTTAAGACTGTTTTTTCTTCCGGAAAGATCACACTAACTTTTCCGTTACCGAACCGGAAAGCCCCTTCCAGTGAATCAATTATTCGCTTTTTGTTTTCTGGTCTTAGCGGTAACCGGTCCATTATTACCAAAATCTCCTTTTGTTCCGGGGGAAGCCCCTGGTTGATGGGAAGAATGGTATGGTTATAGTAAATCCGGGAAAAACCCATACCAACAAGATAAGCTTCTACTTCTTCCCGATTAAATCCGGCGAATTTTACCGGGAAAGCAATAATAAGGGGAAGCTCCTGGCCATAATAATGCGGGATGATTGACTCCCAGATAGTAAAGGGAGTATCCTTGGTTACTTTTTTCCCACACTGATAGCAATAAAGCTCAGCAATTTTGGCGAAAAGGAGTTTGCAAAAGTCAGTAATTTCCGTCATTGTTCCCACGGTAGACCGGGAGGTTTTAACCAAATTTTTATTATTGATGGCAATAGCCGGAGGAATTCCCTCGATTTTATCCACCTGGGGTTTATCCATCCGTTCCATAAATTGGCGAGCGTAAGGGGAAAAAGTTTCTATATACCGTCTTTGACCCTCCGCATAAAGAGTATCAAAAGTTAGAGAGGATTTACCCGACCCGCTTACTCCAGTGATGGTGATGATTTGATAAAGAGGAAGCTTAAGATTAATATTTTTTAGATTATTTTGCTTTGCCCGAATGATACGGATGAAATCATTTTCCCTCATTTCTTTACCAATTTCTTTCTTGACAACTTTTCGGTATCTTGGTAATACCTTTTCCTTCAGGAGGAAGATTTTTGCTCACCAACTTAGTAAATACCTTGCAAAATTTCAAAAGCTTTTTATTTTTAGAATTTGAACATTTTAAACATTTCAAATTAAAATATACTCAAACACCTACTCCAGAGCAAGGAAAGGGTTAATTTTTAATAAAAATGAAATTAGACAATAAAATTGATGAATTGTATGAAGAATTTGGTTCTTCCCTTTCTGCAAATGTGATTATCCAGGGTCCTCGGGAAGTTATTGACCTAAGGGGACAACTTTTGCAGGGTTGTGTTCAATGTGGCAAAAGGATAAGTGAATTTATGCTTCCTCAGGATATTGCCTGTGCCCTTACTGCCGGACAGTATGAGATAAAACCGGAAGGAGCTAAGTTACTTAAAAAAATTTGGAATAATGCAGTTTCGCTGGCTAAAGCTTCCAAAAATATTGATGGTCTGGTTCGAGCAGGTGGAGATGCAGCCGTGGTTTTGAAGAATTTAAAGGAAGTTGATCCCAAGAAATTTTTAGAGGTTTTGTGTATTCTCTGGAAATATGAAAAGGAAAGAAAAAGTGACCGACTTAATACCCTATAAGCAGGCTAAAACCCAAACGATTAGGCTGCTTAAAGAAAGGAACATAAGGGAGGCAGAAAATGTTTTAGCCCGGTGTTCGGATGAAACCCGCCTCCGGATTTATAATGAAATGTCACCGCAAGAATTAGGCTTATTGGCTTCCCGGGGTGATTTAAGCTGGGTAATATGCGAGCTACCGCGGGAAATATTGATTAAAGCCTTAGCTCATGACCCGGAGTTAATGGATGAAAAGGGTCAATTATACCCGGTGCAAGCCGTAGCGGTTGCTTTTTCTTTAGCGGATCGGGATGACGCCCCTAAACTTTATGAAGAAGAGGAACTTATTCGGAATATTGTGAGTCTCGCCTTTTTAGTAGAAGTACCCGAAGAATTTGTGTCTGATGAAGGAGGAGAGATCGAAAACTGGCTTTCTAGTCATTGGCTAAGCCGTTTTGAACCAGACATTGAAGACCTGTTGCGTTATAATGAAGAAACATTAAGTGCTATTACTGCGGAGATTCGTGAAAAAGCTAAGGAAGAAGTCCGGATGATTCAAAAAGCGATAAAGGCAAGAGCAGAAAAAGTTGAACGAGAAATGTTTGATATTTAGATTTAGAAAGGCAATCTCAGAAAAACTCTTTCCTTTATCTCACCTCTTAACCCATCACCTGGGTTGGTTTTATGACTTTTCTGATTAAGTGGCAACCTCCTCATAAAGAATGGGATTTTGATCCTGAAAAACCATTTTTAGTTCAGGTTATTAAAAAAGCAATTTTTAGCCAGCTCGTGGATCGCGATTTTTTATTTTATTTTAAAAATTCGCTGGCAGTAATGTGTGAGATCTGGCTTCGGCGGGCAGGGATCGATCCCTTAATAAATGCCCACAAAAACTTTCATATTTTGCAGGATGAATTTTTTAAAGTTCTTGCTCACATTAACCGGGGATTTGAACTGGAAGTAAAGGGGGACTGGAAATGTGGAGTGGGAAGATTGATTGAATTGTGGAAGGAAATTGAGCGGGAAGGTGAACCTAAATGGAAAGACCACCGGGAGGAACGGCGCAAGGGTGACCCGGCGAGCCGTTTTGAGCTTAAAGAAGAACCGAAACAGGAAATAGCAGATGCTTTTTGGGTAAGTATGTTTCGAAAAGGTCGAAAATGGGCGAAAGAGATACTTAATCTTGCCGAAACAATTGATGCCCAGCAAGCTCGGTTTTTTATTTCTTCTTTTGATCTGGAAGAAAACAAAACTTTTACCGCAACTAAAATTACCATTTTGAGAAATACCCAGGAACGATGGCTGCTTAATACCCTTTCCTCCAAACTTGGTTTTAAACCCGGCTATACTTTCTGGCGGGAAACTTTTGCTTCTAGTTTTAATAAAATCAGAGAGGCACAGGAGATCATTCAGGAAAGCAATGCTAAGCTCTGGTTGATTAAAAACTTTTTTCAGCTACAAAGAAGACAGTGGTTCCCTTTGCTAAGAATATTAACCAGTGGTCATGCCTCATTGGAACGACTATTTGGAAATGTTATCGCTACTTTTTTACTTCAACATGACCGAAGCTCTTTTGAGCTTAAAGAAGAAGAGGCGGGGGAACTTTTTCGAATTTTCTGGACTCATGGTTTGAAACTACCTTGGTCCCAGGCAGAACATGTTATTCGCCTTCTCCATGAAGCCATTATCAATACTAAAGAATATCGAGTCTATTTAACTGCTTTAATGCTTTTATCCGCTCTGCAAACTTCAGAAAAAAATAGAAGATACAAAGCCTTTTCTGAAGCACGTCGAATATTAAGTGCTTTCGAAAAGGAGATAAGAGATCTCGTAGAATTCCCGATCCATAATATCTCTGAAGATAACTTTAGCGCCCTCCAGTTTCCCATTGACACGGAAAAAAAATATCAGCTACTGATTTCCAAGCTTAAGCTGTTTTTAAAATTACAGTTTGACATTCATCGAGTGGTAGAAAGTATTTTTTGGAAATTTACTGAGACTTTTTCTGATTTAGTTCGAGCCTATAAAATTCAGAAGAAAAAAAACCTCTCGGAAAAAGAAAAGGAAGATTTAAACTCAATTATTCAAAAGTATCATCTTCGGCCCGACGAAAATAATTTTCTTTCTTATGCCGCAGATCGCTGTTATGTAGGTAAAGAACCAGGCTATTTTAAGGCAGAAGAAGGCCAGGAAACTGAAGGGGAGCTTTTTTTTGAAAAGAAGACTCAAAAGGTAAAAAAGGATTTCTTGATTCCTCCCATCCATATTCGTCGGGAATTATCCTTACTTTGTGGTCGTTATGGGAAATTGATTGCCGATATAACCGAGAAAAAAACAAGAACAACCTTTTTCAATGTTAAGCTTACCTTGACTGCATTCAAAATTCAGATTACCGATGCTCGTTACCGGTCTAAAATCAAACCCAAAACCCTTTACGCGATAAAAATAAAACAAGCTCTCCCCCGCCATCCCCGGGAAAAATGGGAATAGTTTTCTCACCTTGTTTTTCGGCAAATCATTGACAAAGTCAGGGGGGATGTTATTTTTAGAAAAAAGTCTTTTTTTGAAATTACAGAAAAATTGGGGGAAGACAAATTGTCATGCTAAACCCTAGGCCGAACTTGTTTCGGTCTGGTTTCAGTATCTATGAGATCCCGAAACAAGTTCGGGATGAGAGGAAAGATGAGATCTTGAAACATTTAATTTTGCTTTTACTTACCTTCGGCTATTTTCTTATTAAGACCACAACCGTGGCTTTCCCTGAACCCATTGATTTTACTTCTCTCCGGGTGAAAATGGTCAATGATCAGATTATTGCCCGGGGAATAAAGGATAGGCGAGTGATAGCAGCAATGAAAAAAGTTCCACGCCATCTTTTTATCTCGGAAAGCCTCTGGCATTATGCCTATGATGATTGTCCACTACCGATTGGAGAAGGGCAAACCATCTCCCAACCCTATATTGTTGGTTTTATGACTGAGGCATTAGAACTGAAACCAGAAGATAAAGTCTTGGAGATTGGTACTGGCTCGGGATACCAGGCAGCTATTTTAGCTGAAATAGCAAAAGAGGTCTATAGTATCGAGCTTATCGAAACACTGGGGAAAAGAGCCCAGCGGACATTAGCTCAATTAGGGTATCGAAATGTTCAGGTGAAAATTGGAGATGGTTATCAAGGTTGGCCCGAAAAAGCTCCGTTTGATGCGGTGGTGGTAACTTGCGCTCCAGAAAGAATTCCTCCCGCTTTGATTCAGCAATTAAAAGAAAATGGAAGGTTGGTGATTCCAGTAGGTCCGGAGGGAGGAGTACAAAAGCTAATAAAAGCAATTAAGAAAAATGGGCAGTTAGAAATATCCGAAGAAATGAAGGTCCGCTTCGTCCCTATGATCAAGCATCTTCCCTAAATAAGTTTTCTTGCTTAATGACTTTGCCTTGCGGGCTGATGATAATTTTTATCATCGGGATCTTTTTACCCGCCAACTTTAGACCATTTTCCACAATAAGGGGGAGACCCTGACAGCAGGGAACTTCCATTACTATGACCGTTACTGTTTTTATCTCTGCAGTTTCAAAAATTTCAGCGAATTTCTGAATATAGGCTTTATCCTCATCAAATTTGGGGCAGCCAAGCAATACTACTTTTCCCCGGAGAAAATCAGCATGAAAATTAGGGTAAGCAACGGGTGTGCAATCAGCGGCAATTAAAAGGTCGGCTCCTTTAAGAAAAGGAGCATTGGGAGGAACTAAACGAATTTGGACTGGCCAATTGGTAAGGAAAGAGACTGCAGTAGAAGTAACTGATTTTTCTTTAGGAGAGACAAAGCTCTGGATCTGAGTGGAAGGGCATCCACAGGCCAGATTTTCCCTAGTAGTTTCTTTCGTTTTTAAATACTCTTCTACTGCCTTTTCATCGAACTCTTCCACCTCTTGCTCGGTGATCCTCAGTGCATCATTAGGACAGCTACCGAGGCAAGCTCCCAGTCCGTCACAATATTTCTCGGAGATTAGCCTGGCTTTACCGTCAATAATTTGAATCGCTCCTTCGGCGCAGGAGGGCACACATTGTCCGCAACCGTCACATTTCTCTTCATCAATGGTAATTATTTTTCTTTTTGTTTTCATATCTCCCTTTCTTGAGTTAGATTGTTTCCTGGTCTAAAATGGTTTTTTTTGCTAATTTTTTTCCGGTTTCAGTTAAAAAAGTTTGGTTTATTTGTTCTCTCAATCCATCGCGGGCAAGCAAATTATTTGCTAACTTTTCTTCGAAGTTTACCAGTTGATCCGCATCAAAAACAATTTTAAAGTTGGGTGTTTCTTCCGACCGAGGATGGTGGTGATGGATGATAATATCACATACCTCATCAATCAAATCCGAATCGGCTCCTAAGTTAGTCAAAATATCTCGTGCAATAAGGGCACCTTCTTTTTCGTGGTAGTAATCAGTATTGTTTTCCGATTTTCCTGCGGTTTCTTTAATCCCAATGTCATGGAGGTAAGCAGCACATAATACTATCGCCAGATCTCCTTTTTCCTCTTTGACTATTTTTTCTGCATAACGCGCTACTTTGGTAGCATGTCCAATTTGTTTAAAGTCTTTTTGGAAATAGTTCTTCATTTCCAGTGCCACCCGATCCTTAAGCAACTCTTTTCTTTGAGCAACTAATTCTGGGGGTAAATCTCCTAAGCATTCCCGGGCGTATTTGCAATAGGCAGCACAACCAAAGTCCATATGGGGGTTAACCAGCTTCTCTCCGCAATTTTTACACCTTCGGGTGGGCTCATCTTTAAAAAATTCTTCCCTCGCCCCACATTTCGGACATTTGACTTCAAAAACTGCATCTGCCGTCCAGTAGCGACTATCTTGTCCCGGACATCTCATTGGCTAATCTCCTAAATTAAGGGACAGGATAAATCCTGTCCCAATCGTTAAATTCTTACCCTAAGATCGCCTTCAGGTCTTCTTCGGGAGTACTGATTGGCTTTATATTAAAATTTTTTACTAATACTTCGAGCACATTTGGAGTAATGAAAGCAGGTAAACTTGGCCCTAAACGGATATTTTTTATTCCTAAGTGCAGCAGAGTTAATAGTATTGCCACTGCTTTCTGTTCATACCACGATAGAATCAGGGAAAGGGGGAGGTCATTAACCCCGATATTGAAGGCTTTAGATAGAGCCAGGGCAATTTGGATTGCCGAGTAAGCATCATTACATTGTCCAATATCTAAAAGTCGCGGAATCCCGTCAATGTTTCCCAACTCTTGATCGAAAAAGCGGAATTTTCCGCAAGCCAGGGTAAGCACCACACAGTCAGACGGAACCTGGGTTACAAATTCTTTATAGTAGCTCCGTCCGGGTTTAGCTCCATCACACCCTCCTACGAGGAAAAAATGACGGATCTTTTTATTTTTTACTGCCTCAATTACTTTATCGGCAATACTTAGGACCGCATTATGACCAAAACCACACATTACATAACTGCCGTTGCTATCTTCTAAAAATCCCGGCAGTTCCAGCGCCCGATTGATTAAAGGAGTGAAATCTTTATTACCGACGTGTATTACTCCCGGAAATCCTACTAGGCCAGTAGTGAATATATTGCTCTGGTAGGATTCTTTCGGTTTTTGGATACAGTTAGTGGTCATCAAAATTGCTCCCGGAAAATCAGCAAATTCTCGGGTCTGATTTTGCCAAGCAGTTCCGTAATGGCCATAAAAGTGAGAATATTTTTTTAATCCCGGATAGCCGTGGGCGGGGAGCATTTCGCCATGGGAGTAAACATAAATCCCTTTTCCCTGGGATTGTTTGAGTACTTCTTCGAGGTCTTTGAGGTCATGTCCGGAAACTAAAATTGCTTTCCCCTTTTTTGCACCCAGCGGAACCTTAGTGGGTATCGGATGACCATAGGCTTCAGTATTTGCGGCATCAAGAAGTTCCATAGTTTTTAGGTTAATTTCACCACATTTGAGCACCAATTTTACCCAGTCATCAAGATTTAGATCTTTATTTAAGGTTGCGGCTAACCCTTCGTGGATAAAGCTATATACGCTATCGTCTTCTTTTCCTAAAATTGCCGCATGGTCAGCATAAGCAGCTATCCCTTTGATTCCAAACAAAAGGGTGTGCTGGAGAGCTAAGACATCCTGATCAATATTAGGATCCGATTTTAGCCCTACTCCTTCCCCTTGTTTTATTAATCCCTCTAAACTGGCTTCGGGGGTAAAGGTGGCTGGGCCATCGGGAAAAGAAGTAAAACCTAACTTTTGTCTAAGTTTCTCCCGCAGAGTTACTGCCTGAGTGATAAGAGAAGGGAACCGTTGCGGGTCAAAGTTTACATTGGTCAAGGTAGAAAATAATGCCTTTATGGTAAAAGTATTTACCTCCTGATCAATAATTCCTTTCTTTCTTGCTTCCTGGGCAACCACAGCTAAGCCTTTAAGGCTATAAATCAAGAGATCCTGGAGACTGGCCACTTCCGGGGACTTGCCGCACACACCAAATTTAGTGCAACCTTCGCCTTTGGCGGTTTGCTCACATTGATAACAAAACATAAGACACCTCCTTTTAAAAATGGTTCAAGGTTTAAAAATGGTTTAAGGTTGTTTAGCTGGATAAAATTTTATTAC
>Ga0315298_1000692_pt1 | contig 65228 bp, 61 predicted proteins | sample WHS_1_MG_FD_203077 | JGI IMG/M metagenome (GOLD analysis project Ga0315298, IMG submission 203077) | Extremophilic microbial mat communities from Washburn Hot Springs, YNP, Wyoming, USA - WHS_1_MG | ecosystem: Environmental > Aquatic > Thermal springs > Hot (42-90C) | place: USA: Wyoming...
TGGTCAAACAGGGAGAACCAATTACTCCGATTGATTGAGGGCCAAAGGCATTCAAAAGGTTAGAAATTATTTCAGCAACTTTATTTAGAGCCTCTGTCCAGCTAACTTCTTTTACTTGATTACCATCATGCAAACGAGGACGGAGAATTCGATTGAGGCTCCGGAGATTTTGAAAGCGGTTCCATCCTCGGTGACAAAGCCGGCCTTCACTTACAGGGTGATTAATAATCGGGATAACCCCCAGAGGTTCTTTCCCCTTGGTGCGAACAAACATCCCACAACCATTACTGCAAAAGCTACAAATTGTTGGAATATTTTTTATCACTTTAGTTTCAGCGGTTAAGTTAATACCCAAATAGCTTTATTTCTTTTTAACCGTTAAACCGATCTAATTTCGCCGAGAAGATAATTTCTGACCACTGTCTAATTGTTGATTCAGCAAAAATTATGCCGCTAACCGTAAAGAATTAAGTTCGGTTCGGGATTGGGGAAAATTGGTTAAATTTATCTTAGGTTATCCGGGATAAAAAATCAAACATTTTCTCTCGGAAAAAATGTTTTGGTATTTTTTTTCTTTCTATCAGTTCTTATCGAATTGACAGGTTGTAAAAAAAACTGGCATTTTAAAAGGCTGAGGGCAGTTTTTCCTTTAGCAAATCCGGGGTAATAGCTCTCCCGCAAGCAGGTTGATAATCCGGGATGAACCGAAGGTGGTCTCCATTATCACTTTTCCCGGGTAATCAGCAACCACTTCCCCAATAACCGCAGCTTGCCTCCCGTGGTTATTTCCCCTCATTTTCGCCAAAACTTTTTCGGTATCTTCTGGCGCGACTATTGCAATTAGCTTTCCTTCGTTAGCAATATAAAGAGGGTCAAACCCTAACAATTCACAAACTGCCCTTACTTCATCCCGAATCGGTATCTTGCCCTCTTCAATTTTTATTTCTACCCTGGACTGCTGGGCAATTTCATTTAAAGTGGTAGCAATCCCCCCCCGAGTGGGATCTCTCAGGACATGGATTTTAGAAGAAGCTTCTAAAATCTCCGCTACTAATTTATTCAAAGGAGCACAGTCACTTTCCAGAGAAGTATGAAACTTAATTCCCTCCCTCTGGCAAAGAATCGCGATTCCGTGGTCACCAATTGGTCCACTTAGAATTACTTTATCCCCCACTTGAGCATTTGAACCTGAGATGTTTATTCCTTCCGGAACTATTCCGATCCCCGCAGTATTGATAAACAGTCCATCGGCTGATCCCCGGTTAACTACTTTAGTATCGCCAGTAACTATTTCTACCTCTGCTTCCTCAGCAGTATTTTTAATTGACCGAATTATTTTTTTTAAATCCGATGTCGGAAAACCTTCTTCAATAATCAGGGAAAGGCTTATATATTTGGGAGTCGCTCCCACCATTGCTAAGTCGTTTACCGTTCCACAAACCGCCAGTTTCCCAATATCCCCACCCGGGAAAAAAATGGGATTCACCACATAGCTATCAGTGGTAAAAGCAATCCGGCCGGACATAAAAAAAGTAGCAGCATCATCCAGGCGATTGAGATAAGGATTGCCTATCTCTTTTAGCAATAAATTGGTAATAAGTTCCTGAGTTAATCTTCCTCCACTACCATGAGCAAGTAGAATCTTATCTTCCATCGTCTTGTCCCAAATAAAAATAGTAAGCCGCACAAGCTCCTTCCGAAGACACCATACAGGGACCAATTGGATGCTCGGGATTGCAAACCTGATTAAACAGTTTACAATCCAGTGGAGTTTTAATCCCTCGGAGTATTTCTCCACAAACACAATCTTTTGGTTCGGCCGAAGGAAGAATATCAATCGGAAAGATTGCTTCGGCGTCAAAATTTTTAAACTCGGTTTTTAACTTTAACCCACTTTCCCTTACCCTCCCTATCCCCCGCCAGCAGGCATCAGCTTTCTCAAATACTTGCCCCAGTAATTCTTGAGCTTTCCTATTTCCTTCTGCTTTCACTCCGCGGTTATAGCCAATTTCAATTCGGGGTTTTTCTTCCTCAATCTGAGTAATAAGCATTTCTACTGCTAATAAAATATCCAGCGGCTCAAAACCGGCAATTACTCCTCCAATCCCATATTCCTGGGGAATAAATTGGTAAGGCTGGGAACCAATAATTACACTTACATGTCCGGGTAAAATAATCCCCTGAATCTTGGTTTCCCCGGAGTCGAGCAGGGCTTTAATAACTGGAGGACAAAGCTTATGCAAGGAATAAACATAATAGTTATTAATTCCCTGACTTTTTGCTTCCAAAATTGAAGCAGCAATAGTTGGAGCAGTAGTCTCAAATCCTACCCCTAAAAAAATCACTGGCCGGTGAGGGTTATTCCGAGCAATAGTCAATGCATCCTGAGCCGAATAAACTATTCGCACATCGCCACCTTCTGCCCTTACCTTTTGCAAGCTGGAATAGCTCCCCGGTACTTTAAGCATATCCCCAAAAGTAGTGATAATCACTTCTGGGATACTGGCTAAGGCAATTGCTTTATCCAGGTCCGCAATTGAAGTAACACAAACCGGACAACCTGGCCCAGAAAGTAGCTCTACTTGTGGCAAAAGAAGCGAGCGAAGTCCGAACTTCATAATCGCCACCGTATGGCTACCACAAAATTCCATTAGCCTTACCCCACGAAGGGAATGGTCCTGAATCTTTTCTATCATGGCTTTAAACAGTTTTGGACTACGATATTCATCCAGAAACTTTAACATCACATCATTCCTAATTCGTTGAATAGTTTTATGGTGGCTTCTGCTTCATCCTCATTTACGATCCCGATCGAGTAGCCAGTATGCACTAAAATATAATCTCCAACCTTTGCTTCCGGAGTAAGCACAATGCTTACTTGTCGAGAAACTCCTCCAATTTCTACTTCCGCATACTGACCATCAATTGATTTTATCTGAGAAGGAACTGCCAGGCACATATTCTATTTCTCCTTTTTATCTCTCCGAGATAAAACTTTCCTTTCCTTAAGAAATATCATCAAAATTCTCTTTTTGCCAGTTATCTACTTGAAAATTAGCAATTACTGCCTGCCCTAAAGAAACTCCTCCGTCATTGGTAGGAACTTCCCGATGAGTAATCACCTGGAATCCAGCTTTCTCTAACCCGCGAGCCGATAGTCGTAAAAGCAACCGATTCTGAAAAACACCACCGCTCAAAGCAACTTTCTTTATCCCGGTCTCACCCGAAAGGATTTGCACCATTTCGGTAATCACCTCTGCTACCGTATAATGAAACCGAAAAGCAATTTCTTCTTTGCTTCTTCCTTGAGTTAGATCATCCAAGATACCCGCAAAAATTCCTTCCAGGCTTACCACTTTTATACCATCTTTTCTCCTTATCTCAAAGGGATAAGGTTGTATTTCTTCACTTTCTTTAGCCACCATTTCCAATTCAATCGCCGCCTGGCCTTCATAGTCTACTTCCAGACAAATACTTAATAAGGCAGATACCGCATCGAATAGCCGTCCCCCGCTTGAGGTTAAAGGAGAATTTATCCCTTTAATTATTTGGTTTTTTATTACTTCTAACTCTACCGGCTTGATCTTAGGTAAAAAGGGGAGCTGATAATTTAAACTTCTTTCTCCGAAAAATTTCATCAGATAACTTAATGTCATTCGGTAAGGATGCTTAATCGCCTTTTCTCCACCCGGCATAGGAACATATTCTAAGTGCCCTTTTCGCTGATAATTATCATACTCAACTAAAAGAAATTCTCCTCCCCAGATTTTACCATCTTCTCCATAACCAGTCCCATCAAAAGCTACCCCTAATACCGGCGGACTCACTTTGTTTTCAATAAGGCAGCTTATAATATGGGCATGATGGTGTTGAATTGGGACTAATATCAAACCGTCATCTTTTGCTTTAAGTTCTCGGGCATACAGAGTAGAAATATAATCCGGGTGCTTATCATGAGCAATAATCTGAGGTTCTAATCGAAAAAGCTGTTTATAGTGTTTTAAAACTTTTTCAAAATGGGCCAAAGTTTCAAGGTTATCCAGGTCACCAATATGCTGACTAATAAAAGCGTAATAATCTTTGGTAAAACAAAAGGTGTTTTTAAGTTCCGCCCCACAGGCTAAAACCGATCTGGCTTTAAAAGAAAGTTGAATCGGGTCAGGAGCATAGCTCCGGGCTCGCCTTAAAACCTGAATTTCATTTCGCTCTACCATTGCTACGCTGTCATCAAACTGGATATGAATATCGCGGTTATGCCAGAGAAAATAATCAGCAATATTTGCTAACCTTTTCAGTGCTTCTTCGTTATCTTTAGCAATTGGCTCCTCACTTATATTTCCGCTGGTCATTACCAACGGAAATGACACTTCCCGTAAAAGCAAATGGTGCAAAGGAGTATAGGGAAGCATCACCCCAAAATAGTTAAGGTTCGGAGCAACCTCAGGGGAAATAAGGTTTTTGTCTTTTAGTTTTAACAAAACAATGGGAGCCCGAGTGGAAACAAGCAGTTCTTCTTCCAAAGAAGAAATAAAGCAGTATTTTTTGATTTCATCTAAATCCCGCATCATCACTGCAAAAGGTTTAAACAACCTTCGTTTGCGGCGCCGAAGAAGTTTTACTACCTCATCCTGCGTGGCATCACAAGCAAGTAAAAACCCACCAAGTCCTTTAATGGCAATAATTTTGCCCCTCTTAAGTAAATTAGCCGCCGCAAAAATAGGATCATAAGTGGTGATTTGTCTTCCTTGATTATCTACTAACTCTAACTGGGGACCACAAACCGGACAACAGTTAGGCTGAGCATGGAAGCGGCGATTATTAGGATCATTATACTCCTTCTCACATTTCGGGCACATTTTAAATTTTTTCATCGTGGTAGTCAGCCGATCATAAGGAATATCCTCGATAATGGTAAATCGGGGACCACAATTGGTGCAATTGGTAAATGGATAGCGATAACGACGATCCTGCGGATTAAATATTTCCTGCCGGCAGCGAAAACAAGTAGCGATGTCCGGCGAAATCCGTTGATACTTACCTTTTTCTGTCTTACTTTCGCGGATCGTAAAGTTAGAATAACCGACCGGTGGTAAAAGTAGATAATTTATTTCTTCAATTAAAGCCAGGGGAGGAGCTTCAGTTTTAAGTTTTTCCAAAAATATCTGAATATTAGTAAAAGGGCCCTCCACTTCAATCTTTACTTCACCCGAAGTATTAGTTACCCATCCTTTTAATCCCTGCTGGCTCGCCAATTGAAAAACAAAAGGCCGGAACCCTACTCCCTGCACAATTCCCCGAACGCTGATTTCCGCTCGCTTTATTGTTTCTGTCACCACCTTAGTATTTTCTATATCAATCTGCGCCACTCGATTAAAGTTTAGCTTTTTGGTGTTTAATTACCTTTCCCTCTACCATAAAAATAACATCTTCCCCAATATTAGTACATAAATCCGCAATCCTTTCTAAGTTTCGGGCAATCCGTAAAATATCAAGTCCTGCTTCCATCAAAGCGCACTCAGCGCACATATAACCAATTACCTCTCTTCGGTTAGCTCTTCTTAAATTGTCCACTAAGTCATCCCTTTTACAAACATCCTCAGCTAAGGTTGAATTTTCCTGAACAAATGAATCAATGCTATCTTTTAACATCCCCCGAGTAATTTCCGCCATTTTCAAAACCTCCTGGAGAAAGTTAGCCAGCGATGGGACTTCGATTAAGCTTAAAGCAGTTTCCGCAATATTTACCGCATGGTCTGCCATTCTTTCTAAATCATTATTTATTTTATAAGACATAAGGACGGTACGTAATCCCTTCCCTTTCGGTTGGTACTGGGCGATTAATGCGGTACAGATCTCATCAATTTTAATTTCTAATTCATTGGCCCGAGGTTCATCTTGCTCAATTACTTCTGTAAAAAGAGCTTTGTTTTTGTTATAAAATCCTTTAATGCACTTATCAATCATCCCCTCCACCAAATTAGCATAATTGATAAGTTCGTGTTTGAGGCTGACAATTTTTTCTTCTTCTAACATGTCTTTTTTCTCCTTCTATCCAAATCTTCCGGTTAAATATTCTTCCGTCATTTTTTCTTTCGGGACAGTAAAAATTTTTTCGGTAGAACCAAATTCAATTAATTCTCCCAGATAAAGAAAAGCAGTAAAGTCTGAAATCCGGGCCGCTTGTTGCATATTATGGGTAACAATTACAATAGTATAATATTTTTTAAGCTCCAAAACCAGCTCCTCAATGCTCCGGGTAGAAATCGGGTCTAAACTGGCACAGGGTTCGTCAAATAAAATCACCTGAGGTTCAACTGCAATACAACGAGCAATACAAAGCCGTTGCTGCTGACCTCCCGATAGGGTTAAAGCACTATCGTGAAGACGGTCTTTTACCTCATTCCATAACGCTGCTTTCTTCAAAGCATCTATAACCATTTCTTCAATTCGCTTTTTATCCTTTACCCTATTTATTTCCAGTCCGTAGCTTACATTTTCAAAAATTGTTTTCGGAAAAGGGTTGGGTTTTTGAAAAACCATCCCAATCTTTCTTCGAAGATGCACTACATCGATATTATCTCCCAAAATGTTCTGGCCTTCAAAATAAATCTTTCCCTCTGCCCGGGTATGGGGGATAAGGTCATTCATCCGATTTAGCAATCGGATAAAAGTAGATTTTCCGCATCCCGAAGGTCCGATAAGAGCAGTAATCTGATTTTGATAAATTTCTAAGCTAATATTTTTTAAAGCTTGCTTTTTTCCGTAATAAAAGTTAACCTCTTCTGCCTTTATCTTTACCTCATGCTTCATATCCACTCCGCTGCCTTTGACGAATAATAATTGCAATTGAAGAAACCAATAACACCAAAAACAAAAGAATAAGTGAGCAGCCATAAGCAATTGCCGTCTGTTTCTCCGGGTGAGTCCCTTCGGTCATAAGCGCATAAATATGATAAGGCAAAGTCATAACCTCAGAAAAGATAGAGTCCGGATACCCTCGAGTATAAAAAGTAGCTGCCGTAAAAAGAATCGGCGCGGTTTCCCCCGCTACTCGCCCCACACTTAAAATAACTCCAGTCAAAATTCCGGGTAAAGCAGAAGGTAAAACAATTCGCTTAATAGTCTGCCAGTGAGTCGCACCTAAAGCCAGCGAAGCCTCCCGATAAGACTGAGGTACAGCTAAAAGAGCCTCCTGAGAAGCCGCAATAATTTGAGGAAGCACCATTATTCCGAGGGTAAGGCTGCCAGAAAGGATTGAAACTCCAAAGCTGAAAAATTTTACAAAAACCGCCAGACCAAAAAGTCCAAATACTACTGAAGGCACTCCCGCCAAGTTATTGACACTCATTCGAATGATATTTACTATATAGCTTTTGGGGCTGTATTCACAAAGATAAATGCCACAGGCTAAACCGAGCGGAAGAGAAAATAAAATGGATCCTAAGGTAAGATAAAAAGTGCCGATAATTGCCGGCGCAACTCCCCCCTGAGTCATCCCTCGCCGCGGCACCTGAGTCAAAAACTCCCAGGAAATTACTTTAAAACCGTTGATAGTGATAAAATAAATAATTGCCCCTAAAAAGAAAAGAGTGATAGCAGTAGAAATCACTAAAAGGGCAAAACCAGCAATTTGAATAAGCTTATTTTTCATCTCCCCAATCCTAACTTGATCCTATATTTACGGCTTATTATTTCCGCAATAATATTAAAGAAAAATGTGACCAGAAACAAAGTAAGGCCAATAGCAAACAAAGCATGGTAATGGAAACTTCCCATTGCGGCTTCCCCCATTTCCGCCGCAATAGTTGCAGTCATAGGACGGACCGGTTCAAAAAATGACCTAGGAATTACCGCTGCTCCACCCGCCACCATAAGCACGGTCATCGTCTCCCCTACTGCTCGGCTCATTCCTAAAATGATAGCCGTAGAAATTCCTGAACCAGCTGCCGGGATTACCACTTTTACTAAAGTCTGCCACCGATTTGCCCCCAGGGCTAAAGATGCTTCCCGGAAGCTTGAAGGAACAAAACTTAAGGCATCCTCAGCCAGACTGCAAATAATCGGAGCGCTCATAATCCCTAAAATCAAACTGGCAGTAAAAGCACAAAGACCAGTAGGGAGGTTGAAAAGATTTTGCAAAAAAGGAGCAATGATCACCATACCAAAAAACCCATATACAATTGAGGGGATAGCAGCCAGAATTTCGATTAAGGGTTTTAAAATTGACCGGATTTTTGGCCCTGCCAATTCGCTGAGAAAAAGCGCACTCCCCACCCCCAGAGGCACCCCCACCATTAATGCCCCTAAGGTTACCCAAAAAGAGGCAGCTATTAATGGCAGGATACCGAATTCGGGAGGATGATAAGTAGGATACCAGTGCTTTCCCAAAATAAACTTCATAATTCCGATCTCGGAAAAAATAGGTAATCCTTCGGTAAAAAGTATGATGGTAATCCCCACTAAAAACATCAGGGAGGAAAAAGCTAAAACCGCAAAAACCAGCTTATAAAGCTTTTCTTTTGGCATAATTTTTTTATACCATTTTTTTTAGGGTAATAAAAGAAAAACCCGCGACTAAGATTAGCCGCGGGTAGCCAAAAATAAACGGTACTTATTTAACTGGAACGAATCCCACCTCTTCGACCAATTTTTGTCCCTCAACACTTAAAACAAAATCAATAAATTCTTTTATTATTCCTTTCGGCTCACCATTAGTATACATAAACAAAGGGCGGGCTAATTTATATTTATTATTAAGAACAGTTTCCCGGGAGGGCATAACCCCGTCAAACGTTAGTGCCTTTACCTGGGAAGAAAGATATCCTAATCCCACATACCCAATGGCGCCGGGAGTTTTCGACACCGTAGAGGCAACCGCCTGATTCGATGCCTGCATCAATGCATCTGCCCTAACCTTTTCTTTATCCAAAGCCATTTCTCCAAACGATTCAAAGGTGCCGCTGGAAGAATCCCGGGAGACAACCACAATTTTTTGTTTTTCACCTCCTAACTCTGACCAGTCCGAAATTTTGCCGGTATAAATATCTTTGAGTTGTGCTTTGGTAATCTTCGAAATTTTATTCGACGGATGAACAATTACCGCAAGACCATCCATAGCTACTAAATTGGCTTTAGGATTAACCCCCTTAGCAACTGCATCACTTACTTCATCTTCTTTCATCGCCCGCGAGGAATCCGCGATATCACAGGTCCCATCAATAAGGGCAGCAATCCCCACCCCAGAACCACCACCCTGGACCGAAATCTTTACCTCCGGATGCCGCTCCATAAACACTTCCGCAGCAATCTGGGCTATAGGCAAAACTGTTGTAGACCCTTTAATGGTTATAGTTCTATCCCCAGCAAAAATATTTGTGGTTATACTGAAAATAATTCCTAAGGTAGTTATTAGTGATACAATTTTCCCATAAAACCAATTATTACTTTTCATTGTTCACCTCCTAATATTTAATTTGTAAAACGGTTTGGAGAAAATGCTCATTGGGTCGGTTCTTAGGTAGGTCTAAATGTTCATAATCGAGGATGAGCATAACCCCTTTATAAAGATCAAAGCTTACTCCCCCGAGGTAACGCTTTTCCTTATCATCACTTTCATCAGTATCTGGATCCCAATAATCGTACCGTCCGAAAAGACGCAAACGTTTATCCCAGGGAGATCTTACATAACCAAACAAGGAAAAACCTTCCTTATCCCGCTCATCAACTATTTCCTTTGCCTCCAGAGTATACTTACCCTTTTGCGCCCCTTTACCCCAAAAATATTGGCCAGTAAGAGCCCCCCAGGGGTTCTCATAACTTAGAAATAAATTGTGAACCCGCCAATCAGGGGGGTTGGTAAGAGTCTTTTTAATTCCAGCTAAAGCATCATTTGGAGTTAAATAATATTTTTCACCCTCCTTTAAATTACCTTTTCCGGTAATATTAAAATAAGAAATCTGCAATCCCGGTAAAAAATCGGGCAAGGGCCGCAAACTAATTCTTCCTTCAAATGCTTTGTTTTCATTATTTTCCTTGGCGTGATAGCCTCCGCCGTTATATACCCCAAAGGCGTAGCTTCCATACCGCCCCGCAAAATGGTCGTTAACCTTTTTTTTATACTCTTCCGGCATTTCGCCCCCAAAATAGCCAAACACTCCGATTCCTAAGTCAGCAGAATTAAACATACTATTTCTTTCTAAGAACATGGTTCCCTGACATCGGTAAGGGTTAATCTCTTCTTCAAAGTCTAACCAGGGCATATGAATCATACCAACTTCAATATAGTTTTTGGTTAAAACTCTTTTAAGGTCCGGAAGAATAATATTTCCATAGAGATATTTGAGCCTCAACTTATAATCACCGGTCTCGTCCTGAGTTATATCCGGAGTTATTCGACCAGAAAGCCACGGGGTCAACTGTTTTCTTAGGTCAATGTAGCCGCGGGTAAGATTAAACTCATTAAAAGTATTATCTGATTTTTCTCCCGCGCGATAGTCAATATACCATGTCCCTTTGAGCTGTACCCCCTTTAAACCTTCCGGCAGTTCTACCAGTTTTGCTTGTTGCTCCTTTTCCTTCCGCGCCTTTTCTTTTAACTCCTGATGCCGGGCTTCAGTAATGATTTTTTGTTCCTTCAACAAATCCAGAATCTCTTCCTCAACATTTTTACTTCCGGCCGCAAGTTTCTGGGACAATTCCTGATACTTTTCTGGAGTAATAATCTGTTTCTCTTTTAATATTTCTAATATCTCTTTCTCTAAGCTTCCTGAATCAGCCTTGGTTATGCCTATCGGTAAAATAATCAAAATACTCACAATTAAAAAAATAACCAATTTGTTCACACACATCTCCTTTCTTATAATTTAACTGTTAATATTTCTATCCTAACCTTATTTCTTTATTTTACTTTTCCTGCTTTTCCATTCTTCTGCTCATCTTCTCATCACCTCCTTTCTTAGTTTTCTTTGTTAGGGAACTAACAGTGCTTTTTAAATTTGAAATAAAAGTTCGGTTAATTTTTGGTTAATTTTTTTCTGTTGCCAGAGTTCTCTAATGCGCAGTAGTTTAATTTCGGCAAAATTCAAAATCTCAATAAATGGATGGTCAAAAATAGATTGGTCTAAGACATCCGCCATTTTTAGCAACTCCTCTTGTATCCTTCTTTTGATTCTTTCGATTGCCCAATAAATAGGTCGCATAATTATTGGTCTCCCTTATGGTTAAGGCGTAATTCTAAGTGAGTAATTAAAACTTACCTAATTCTTTTGCCTGAGTAACTCTAAGGGAATAATTTAGAGGTAATTTATGAAGGGAGAAAAAAGAAAAAATGAATTTTTGGTAAATAAATCAGGCCGGATTTATTGGCAAGGTAACGGTAAATTTTGTTCCTCTTCCCAGCGCACTTTCTACTGATATATTCCCTTGGTGGGAATGGACAATATGTTTAACAATGGAAAGGCCCAGGCCAGTCCCCCCCAGTTTCTTTGATCGGGACTTATCTACTACATAAAACCGTTCAAAGATTCGCGAAATATGTTCCTTGGGGATACCAATACCGGTATCTTCAACTATAATTTCTACCATTTGTTCTTTTGATTTTAAGGTGAGAGTAACTTTACCCCTTTCCGTATACTTAACTGCATTATCAATAAGGTTAATCAACATTTGCTCTAATTTAAAATAATCCCCTTTAATCACTTTAATTCCTTCATCTAACCGCAACTCAAAATCGAGTCCCTTTCTCATTAACTGCGCTTTAAACAGCCGGACAACATCTTCAATTAGTTGATTTAAATTAACCTCCTCGATTTCTCCCTTACTACCTTTTGCTTCCAGTTCCGCAAGAAGGAGCAAATCTTTAACGGTACTTATCAGCCGATCAGTATTTTTCTTTATTACCTCCACATAATTCTTATTACCTCCGCTTACCTCTTCCTCTAAAGTTTCGATAAATCCTTTTATAGCGGTAAGCGGAGTGCGGAGTTCATGGGAGACATTAATCACAAAATCTCTTTTGATCTTTTCAAGATTTTTTATCTCAGTAATATCGGATAGCACTACCACCATCTGTTCCCGCGGCACTAAAAATGTAGCACTAATTAAATAGTATTTACCTTCAACTTCAATTTCTTCGCTTCGACTTTTTTTATCTTCCTGGACCAGCTTAATTAACTCACTAAATTTAACCTCCCGGATTACTTCCCAGTAAAATTTTCCTTCTACTAACTTAGCGGAGAGAAGTTTTTTAAAACTCTCATTACTTAAAATAATCCTTCCTTTCTCATCCAGTACTGCTAATCCCTCCTTAAGGGAAGCAAAAATGATATTTAAGTTTTCCTTTTCCAATAGTAATTCATTAAAAAGAGCTTCTATCTTTTCGGTCATCAAATTAAAGTTATCGGCTAATTGTTTTAATTCATCGTTTCTTTTAAAAAAAACCTTAGTTTTAAAATCACCAGTTGCCACCTGGTGAAAAGCAGTAGCCAGTTTTTTTATTGTTCGGGTCAAACTCCGGGTAAAAACAAAGGCACTTACCAAACAAAATAAGATAAAGACTAAACTCGTTTTTAAAATTTCTTTTCTAAGGCTAAGCAACAGATTGTTTAAGTCGCGGAGGAATACACTCAAACGCAAAACCGCGATGACTTCCCCTTTTTCCCTAACCGGTAAGGCAACATAGAGCAAATCTTCTTTAATAGTTGTGCTATACCGGGAAAACGAACCCACTCCATTTTTAAAAGCTTGGATTACTTCCGGTCGATCTCCATGATTTTCCATCGTTCGGGGGTCTCTCAAAGAATCAGCTAAGACCACACCCTGACGATCAATAACCGTAATCCGCAGTTTTATTTTTCCTCCTAACTCCTTGGCCCACTTATCTAATGACTCTGTTTCCTTCTTTTTTAGATAAGGAAGTATTTCAAATTCTAAGGCCTGCCCCAGAACCTTCATTTTCTCAGTAGCTGAGTTAATATAAAATTCTTTGAATATCCGAAAAGAAACAACAGGTAGGAAAATGGAAAGCAATAAACCAATAAATAGGTAGCCAGAAAAAATTTTAAAAAAAAGCGAGGATCTCATTCTTCTATTTTATATCCAATTCCCCGGACATTTTTAATTAAATCCTTAGCTTTACATAATTTTGCCCGCAAATTTTTAACATGTACATCAACTGTGCGGTCTAATACTAACTTCTCATCCCCCCAAAGATAATCCAGTATCTTATCCCGGGTGAAGACCCACCCCGGCTTAGAAGCAAGAAGCTCTAAGATCTTAAATTCAGTAGAAGTTAGTTCAACTTTCTCCCCCTCTACCTTAACCTCAAATTTAGCCGGATTGATGGAAAGAATTTGACCTATCTCAATCACCTGAGAGTATTCCCCTTTCGTTTTTCTCCTCAGCACTGCCTTTACCCGCGCTAACAGCTCCCTAGGTGAAAAAGGTTTGGTGACATAATCATCTGCCCCTAATTCTAAACCCAGGATTTTATCTATTTCCTCACCGCGGGCAGTAACCATAATAATGGGAATATCGGCAATCTCCTCTTTTTTTTTAAGAAACTTGCAAACTTCCATACCATCAGTATCCGGGAGCATTAAATCAAGAATAATTAAGTCAGGTAATTTTTGGGACAGAAATTTTAAAAATTGATCTCCCCGCTCAAAACTTTCCACCCGAAATCCTGCTTTCTTAAAATGAAGGCAGAGTAATTCCCGAATATCAGTCTCATCCTCAACAATGGCAATTAACTCATTCAACTTTAAACTTTACCCCTGCGTTGTAAATAAACTTTTACCTTAATTCATTTTATCTATTAAACCGTAATTTTTCAAAGAAAAACTATCTTCTCCCGAACTGCTTTTTTAGGTCTTCATTAGTGAGACGAATACAGGTAGGCCGCCCATGCGGACAAGTATAAGGCTGCTGACTCTGGAAAAGAGTTTTTACCAGATAAGCGGCTCTTTCAGGGTGAAGGAGAGAAGACCCTTTTATGGTTTTGCTCTTACAAGCCAGTCCCGCTGCCAGCACTTTTATCTTATCTTCCCAAGTCCTGGCGGGAAATTGTTTTTCCATAGTGTTATGAATAAAATCTAAAATAAGCTGCTTAGGGTCAACCTCAGCTAAAAAGGAAGGTACCGCATCTAAACTGAAGGTGTTTCGTCCTAAGTCATTAATGCCAAAACCTAATTTATCTAATAAAGGAAGGTATTCTTCCAGTACCTCTTTTTCCCGATAATCAAGTAAAAGTGTGGTCGGGATAAGCTGAAGCTGAGGAGGAGTGCGAGCACTCTGGATATTTTGTAAAATTAATTCATACATAATCCGTTCGTGAGCTGCATGCTGGTCAATAATTAATAATTCTTCTTCCCATTCCACAATAATATAAGTTCCCTGAAATTGTCCTAATATACGGGGTTCCTTCTTCTCTAAACCAAATTTAGGTGGTTCGGTTTGATTATAATCTAATCTTTCTCGCACCTGGTTAAACGGCAAAGTAGGTAAGTATTCTTCCCTTTTCGGGGAAAAGGAAGATTCAGTTAGCTGCATCTTAGGAAATTTATTTTTTGTGCGAAGCGCCTGACGGACACTTTCTACCAGGAGCATAAGTACTTCCCGTTCATTTTCTATCCGCACCTCTTTTTTATTGGGATGGACATTTACATCCACCCGGGACAAATCCAGATTAAAAAAAAGGAAAGCCAGGGGATAGCGTCCGGAAGGGAGCATTTCTTCGTAACCCTGAAGTAAAGCAAAGCTTAAGGATAAATTTTTTATCGGCCGGCTATTAATAAAAAAGTATTGACCGGTGCGATTAACTCGGCTTATTTCTGGTCCAGTAATAAATCCAGAAATCTTGATCTCCGGAGTATTAATCTGAAGAGGGATTAAAGCCTCTGCAACTTCTGGCCCATGAACCTGAATAATTCTTTCCCGCAGGCTTATCCCCGCCGGAAAATCTGCCACCAATTTATTATCTTTATAAAGTCGGAAATTAATCGCCGGGTTTCCCAGGGCAAAAACCGTAAAGGTATCTAAAATCGCCATGAACTCGGAATGTTCGGAACGGAGAAATTTTTTTCTTGCCGGGATATTAAAAAATAGGTCCATTACCTCTACCGTAGTACCCGGGGATAACCCGGTCTCCCGTACGGACTCAATCACCCCTCCCGTTGCCTTAACCTCAGTGCCGTATTCTGACTCCGGAGTGCGGGTTAAAAGGGTAAGCCGGGAAACCGCGGCAATGCTGGGCAAGGCTTCTCCCCGGAAACCAAAACTTCTGATCCGGAAAATATCTTCTAAGGTCTGAATCTTACTGGTAGCATAACGCTGAAGAGAATTAACGGCATCCTCTCTTTCCATTCCCTCCCCATCATCAGTTACCCGGATTGATTGCTTACCTCCATGTTTTACTGCTACCGTAATATTTTTCCCGTTGGCATCTAAGCTATTTTCCATCAGCTCTTTTACCACTGAAGCTGGCCTCTCGATAACCTCACCAGCTGCAATTTTTTTTACCAGTTCTTCCGGAAGTAATTTTATTTTTCCCATAACTGCTTGGGTGAAAAAGGTATAGGCTGATTCTGGGAAGACGAGGTCTTGGTTTTTTCTTTAAATTGATTTAGCCAGTTGAGCGCTTCTAAGGGGGTGAGGTTTTGAATATCAAGTTCCCGGATTTCTTGGAGCAAAGAAGACTCATTGCGGGAGAAATTGAAAAGTGGTAGGTCAATCAATCCTTTCTCTTTTTGGGGATTTTTCCCTTTTCCTTTTTCTCGGCCTCGATTAGCAACTACGGAAAATTTTACTTTCCTTGGTTTTAGCGGCAAATCTTTTTCTCCCTTTCCATTTTCCAGATCAGCAAGGACTTTTTGGGCAGAAAAAATTACTTCCTCTGGAAGTCCGGCTAATTTCGCCACTTGAATTCCGTAACTTCGGTCTGAGCCACCGGGAGTAATTTTGCGAATAAAAATAATCTCGTCCTGATCTTCTTTCACCATAACATTATAATTTTTAACTCCGGGGATTACTCCCTCGAGGGCAGTAAGCTCGTGGTAATGGGTAGCAAAAAGGGTTTTAGGTCGGGGGCCATTAATCTTAGTCAGATATTCTACCACTGCCCAAGCAATACTAACTCCGTCATAAGTAGAAGTTCCTCTTCCAATTTCATCCAGGATAACCAGACTCCGTTCGGAAACATTGTTAAGAATATAGGCTGTTTCTATCATCTCCACCATAAAAGTACTTTCCCCCCGCGCTAAATTATCTGAGGCTCCGATGCGGGTAAAAATTTTATCCACCACCCCTAAGCGGGCAAAATCAGCGGGAACAAAACTACCAATTTGCGCCATAAGCACGATAAGAGCTACCTGACGCAAATAAGTAGACTTTCCCGCCATATTTGGTCCGGTAAGAACGATAAGCTGATGGTCATCACGATTGAGATAAGTATCATTCTCTACAAACTCCCCTGCTTCCAGCACCCGCTCTACTACTGGATGTCGCCCATTTCTGATAGTTATCTCAGCACTATTATCAATTATCGGGCGAACATAACGGTATTGTCCGGCAAGAATAGCAAAAGTCGAAAGCACATCCAAAGTAGCTACTGCCTCTGCCACTGTTTGAATCTGCTCAGTATTATTCAAAACCTGGTTCCTAATTTCCTCAAATATTTCTAACTCCAGCTGAAAAGCCCGCTCTTCCGCATTAAGAATCTTTTCCTCGTATTCTTTTAATTCGGGGATAATAAATCGTTCGGCATTGGCTAAAGTTTGCCGTCGAATATAATAATCCGGAACCTGGTTAAGATTTGCTTTGGTAATTTCAATATAATAACCAAAAACTTTATTATAACGCACCTTTAACGATTTGATCCCGGTTCGATTGATTTCCCGTTGTTGAAGTTCTCCTAAAAAATCCTTACCGTGCCGGGAAATCTGATAAAGTTCATCTAATTCTGAAGAATATCCGGGCCGAATCATACCCCCTTCTCTAACGCTTAACGGAGGACAATCCACAATCGCCCGGTTAATCAAATTAGCCAGAAAGTCTAAGTCCAAAAGTTTGCTTTGCTGCTCTTTTATTAAAGAAGAATTAAAATGAGACAAAATTCTTTTTATTTCCGGAAGTTTTTCCAGTGATTGTTTCAATGCAACCAAATCCCGGGCAGAACCCAAACCACAACTTAACCGACCCAAAATTCGCTCCAGGTCTCTAATATCTCTCATTGTACCCCGCAGCTGCAAAAGCTTGTCGTGATTAGCACTCATCTCTTCAACGCCTTCCAACCGCTCATTTATCCGGTAAGAATCAACCAAAGGTTTACTTATCCACTGTCTCAACAACCGACTTCCCAAAGGAGTAACCGTTTTATTCAAAATCTTAAAAAGAGTTACTCCGCTTTTATCTCCCGAAATTGACTCTAAAATTTCGAGATTTCTTTGCGTCTTAGAATCTAAGAGCATAAATTCACTGGAAGAATATGGCCGCGGTCGTTTAAGATGCGGTAGTGAACTATGGAGATTATCATTAAGAAAATAAATTATTGCTCCCGCCGCAGAAATACCCGCCTCATACCCATCCAAACCTAAGCCTTCTAAGGAAGCTAATTTAAACTGCTCCTTAATAATTCGGCCCGCATACTCAAATTCAAAGACCCAGGTTTCATAATGGTTAAGGGTTAATCGGGAATCCTTTTTCAAAAAAGAAAATAATGCGGGGGAAACTTTTTCTAAATTTTCGGGGATGATACACTCAGTCGGTTTTATCCGGGTAAACTCGCCAATGAAATCTTCCAGTTTCCTTAGTTCAGTAATCTGAAAATAACCTGTCCCTAAATTCAGATAAGCAAAACCAATTGAACCGGCTTGGAAATAAACCGCCGCAATAAAATTCTCTCCCGAAATTGCTTCTTCATCGATATTGGTGCCGGGGGTAATCACCCGAATCACCTCTCGCTTTACAATGTCCTTACAAAGTTTGGGATCCTCCACCTGCTCACAAATCGCTACTTTCAATCCTTCCCGAGTAAGTCGGTTAATATACCCCTGAGCAGCATGGAAAGGTATTCCACACATCGGGATCCGGTTGCCTTTTCCACTTTCCCGGGAAGTAAGAGTAATATCTAAAATCTGGGAAGCTTTTTTCGCATCTTCGAAAAACATTTCGTAAAAATCACCCAGACGAAAAAAAAGGATTGCTTCGGGATATTGTTTTTTTATTTCTAAATATTGTTTAAGCATGGGAGTCATCCGATCACCCCCTTTATCTTTATTACAAATGCTCTTTATATAGTGCCTATTATTTTTTATACCACAATATGTAGTATGTCAAGCATAAATTTTTATTATTTACAATTTATTAAAATTTTAATAATTTTTGACAACTTTGGGAAATTTAAGTAAATTAAGACAAGAACTTAACCGAAATAAAATTTTTCTTTATTGGAGTGGTCTGAATTGATTATCTGTAAGTCACCGAAAGAAATTGAGATTTTAAAAAAGACCAACCGGATTGTTGCCCTTATTTTAAAGGAACTTAAAAAATACTGTGTCCCCGGAACCACTACTTACGAATTAGATCAAATCGCTGAAAGTTGGGTGAAAAAATATAATTGTATTCCCGCCTTTAAAGGGTATCGCAATTACCCCGCCACTCTTTGTATCTCGATAAATGAAGAAATTGTCCATGGGATTCCGGGAGAGAAAAAACTTAAAGAAGGAGATATTGTAAGCCTTGATCTCGGAGTTAAACTTGATGGGTTTTATGGCGACGCAGCTATAACCGTACCAGTAGGTGAAATTGACGCTGAATCGCAAAAATTATTACAGATAACTGAAGAGGCGCTTTATAAGGGGATAGAAAAGGCTTATGTCGGAAATCGCCTTTCCGACATTTCGCATGCCATCCAAACCTGGGTAGAAAAACATGGTTTTTCGGTAGTACGGGACTTTGTGGGCCACGGGATTGGTAAAGAGCTCCATGAGGAACCTCAGGTGCCAAATTTTGGAAAACCAGGGTTTGGACCCAGGCTAAAAGAGGGGATGGTATTAGCCTTAGAGCCAATGGTAAATATGGGAACTCATGAAGTGAAAATTTTATCCGACGGCTGGACTGCAGTAACTGCTGATGGCAGTCGTTCCGCCCATTTTGAACATTCCATTGCTATAACCAGTAATGGGCCAATCATCCTCAGTGTAGGTTAAAGGCGAATTATGAGTTTACCGATCAGAACTTATCCGGATAGTGTTCTTAGAAAAAAAGCTAAAGAAGTAACCAACATAACTGGTGAATTGATTAAACTTGCGAATGAAATGGCAGAAACTATGTATCTTTCCCGGGGGATAGGCCTGGCTGCACCTCAGGTGGGAGAACTTTGCTCCCTTACGGTAATCGATATCGGAGAAGGACTTATTGAACTTTTTAACCCCAAGATTATCTCCTCGGAAGGATTAGAGGCTTTTAAAGAAGGATGTTTGAGTTTACCGGAAATAACCCTCGAAATTAAACGGCCCGAAAAGGTGGTGGTGGCAGGAATAAATCGGGAGGGAAAAGAAGTAATTATTGAAGCAAAAAATCTAATGGCGCGGGTGCTCCAGCATGAAATTGATCATTTAAATGGGACTCTGATTATTGATCACATCTCCAAAGTCCATCGCCAGCTGATAAAGGGGAAGTTAAGGAAACTCACGCAGGAAAAGTAATCATAAGTCCCGAATCCCGACTATGCCTGAATATCAAACCCCAGCCTTAATCCTTACTGTTAAAGATTATGGAGAAATTGACCGAATTGTAACTTTTTATACCCGCGACTTCGGAAAAATTTCCGGGATTGCCAAAGGAGCAAAAAAAAGCCAAAAGCGCTTTGGTGGCACTTTAGAACTTTTTTCCCAGGTTCAACTTTCTTTTTTTGCCAAAGAACCTTTTTCTCTGGTACGAATAAACCACTGTTTCCTAACCCAGGCTTTTCCCTTTATTCACCAGGATCTTATCCGCCTGGCATACGGAAGTTATTTGGCAGAGCTAATAAATGAACTGATACCGGAAAGGGTTTCCCACCGAGAACTATTTTTGATGTTACTCAAATTCTTTTCCTTAATCGACTCATCCCCGCTTAAAGAAGACTACCTTAGAATCTTTGAAATGCGCTTCTTAGTAGCTTCCGGTTATCGACCTGCTCTCACCCATTGTTTGGAATGTAACCGAAAATTAACCTCAGGAGAAGAAAATTTGTGGTTTAATATCCGCCGGGGGGGAGTAGTTTGTTCTTTCTGCGCCCAAAATAAAAATAATTTGCATTCGATATCCCGGGGAACACTAAAACTCTTAGAACAAGCCGGGAATTTAAAAATAGATAAACTGGAACGACTTATTTTTTCTCCCCAAGCCCTGGAAGAAAGTCGAGAATTAATCCCCCAATTTCTCCAGTACCATTTAGGAAAAGAACTTAGGAGCTTAAAGTTTCTGGAAAAAATAAAAAAACAAGAAAGAACTTCGACCTAAGATTTACCTTTATCTGGGACTTGTTTCCCTTTTGGGGAATTAAATAAGCAGCACGGGTATAAAGTTATTTGTATCTTCTCTGTTCCCCAAAATAAAAGAAATCATACCCGCTCTTGGACTCAGGCAACCAGAAATTAACGCTTAAACCGCTTATTTTTTCTCGGCCTCTTTATAGAAGTTGAATAAGATTTCCGCATCACCGGGAGAAAGATCAAAACGGAGGATAGCCTCATTAATAAGCTTTTTTAACGATTGTCCCGAATCTTCCTTAAGGTTTTCGGAAATCCACTTAACTGCTTTTCTTACTTTTTCTCCTCGGGGCAAAATTTCCGTCATTAAATTACCTCACTTTCCGTCTTTCGACTCAGGTTATACACTTATTTCCTAAGTCAATACAAATGACACGCCACCCAATGCTCTGAACCATCAGATTTCCAGGGCGGATAGACTTCCCGACATATGGGTATTACCTCCGGACAACGAGGATGGAAATAACATCCTGCCGGAGGATGAGCTGGATCCGGAACATCTCCGGAAACCACCAGACGAACCTTTTTAGTTTCAGGATCAGGGATGGGGATTGCCGCTAAAAGCGCGCGGGTATAAGGATGAATAGGATGGTGATAAATAGTTTCACTTTCCCCGAGTTCCACAATGCGTCCTAAATACATCACTGCTATCCGGTCGCTTAAATGGTAGACCAGATGGAGATCATGAGAAACAAAAAGATAACTCAGGTGAAATCTTTCTTTAAGCTCCATAAGGAGATTAATTACCTGAGCCTGAACAGAAACATCCAGCGCTGAGACTGGTTCATCCGCGACAATAAATTTGGGGTTAAGGCATAAAGCTCGGGCTATTCCGATTCGCTGACGCTGACCCCCACTGAACTCATGCGGATACCTTTCGGCATCCTGGGGCCGAAGACCTACCATTTCTAATAGTTCTAATACCTTTTGCTTTCGAGCCTTTTTATCCATTTGGGTATGAATCTTTAGTGGCTCTTCGATAATGGTACCAGCATTCATCCGGGGGTTGAGCGAGCTATAAGGGTCTTGGAAAATTATTTGCATATCTTTACGAATCGCCCGAAGTTCATTTCGTTTTAAGGCAAGAAGATTTTTACCTTCAAAAATAATTTCTCCCTCAGTCGGTTCTACTAAACGGAGGATTAACCTGCCTAAGGTCGTTTTCCCACATCCGCTTTCTCCCACCAACCCCAGAATCTCATTGTATCCGAGAGTAAAGCTCACTCCATCAACTGCTCGAATAGAACTTTTCCCCCGAGTAAAAATCCCCCCAGAAAAAGGGAAATATTTTTTTAACCTTATTACTTCAAGAAGATTATTCATACTTTTGCGCAAAAGTCTTCACTCCGATGACATTTTGACCAATGTTCCCGACCAACTTCCTTAAACTCTGGCTCAATCTGCCGGCATATATCAATTGCCAGCTCACACCGGGGATGGAACCTACATCCCGAAGGTAAATTTAGCGGGTCCGGGACTTGTCCGGGAATAATTTTAAATCGAGATTTCCGTTTTTGATAATAAGGAAGGGCAAGTAATAGCCCCTGAGTATAGGGATTACAAGAATGCCGGAAAATTTCACGGGCCGAACCATATTCCATCACCACTCCGCCATACATAACCGCAATCCGATCGGCAATCTCAGCAATTACTCCTAAGTTATGGGTAATAAACAGTAAAGTCATATTCAATCTTTCCTTTAATTCTCCTAACAAAGCTAAAATCTGAGCCTGAATAGTAACATCCAGGGCAGTAGTAGGTTCATCGGCAATCAGCAACTTCGGGTTACAGGAAATAGCCATCGCAATCATCACCCGCTGCCGCATTCCTCCACTCATCTGGTGGGGATAGTTTTTAATCCGCTTCTCAGCGCCTGGAATCCCTACTAACCGAAGAACTTCAATCGCCTTTTGATAAGCTTCTTTCCGTTTTAGTCCTTGATGAAGGGTTATTACTTCGGCAATTTGATCCCCAATGGTAAAAACAGGGTTCAGCGAAGTCATGGGCTCCTGAAAAACCATTGCTATTTCCGCTCCCCGCACCTTTCGGATTTCTTTCGTTGACAAAGTAAGTAAATTTCTTCCCTGAAAGATAATCTCTCCTTCAACAATTTTTCCGGGCGGAGAAGGAATCAGTCGAAGAATAGAAAGACCGAGCACACTTTTACCCGAACCAGACTCACCTACAATCCCTAAGGTTTCTCCTCTCTTAACCTTAAGGTCAATACCATCTAAGGCTTTAACCGTCCCATAGTCAGTGTAAAAATAAGTTTTTAATTTTCTAATCCTGAGAATCAAATTATCATCCATACTTTTATCTATCTACCTTAACCGAGGATCAATAGCATCTCTAATCCCCTCACCTAAAAGATTATATCCCATAACGGTAATAAAAATTGCAAAACCCGGAAAAAAGGAAAGCCACCAGGCAATTTCGATATTATCTTTGCCTGCAGTAAGCATATTGCCCCAGCTGGGCTGAGGGGGCTGAATACCAATCCCTAAAAAACTAAGGGCAGATTCAGTCAAAATTGCTCCTGCAATACCCAAAGTCATATTAACTAAGACTGGCGCCAGGCTATTAGGTAAAATATGGCGAAAGATAATTGTAAAATCCCTCCCCCCCACCACCCGCGCTGCCTGAACAAACTCCCGGTATTTCAGGGATAAAAATTCCGCTCGAACCAAACGGGCAACACCCATCCAGCTGGTAATCCCAATTACCAGCATAATCTTCCAAATACTCGGTTCCCAGAATGCAATTACTGCCAGAATTAAAAAAAAAGTGGGGAAACAAAGCATTACATCTACCAACCGCATAATCAAGCTATCTATCCTACCTCCGTAATATCCCGCTATTGCACCGAGGATTACCCCGATTGTAGTAGCAATCCCTACCGCAACAAAACCAACCAACAATGAAACTCGCGATCCCCAAATAATCCGGCTAAACACATCGCGACCAAGCTCATCCGTCCCCATAATATGCTGCGGAGATGGGGGATTAAGAATCTCTTTCGTATTAATCTCATTAGGATCATAGGGGGCAATAAAAGAAGCAAAAGCTGAGATCACGAAAAGCAACAAAATAATTATCGTCCCGCTTAATGCCAATTTATTTTTTTTAAACCTTTTCCAGAAAAGTTGTCGGGGTGATTCCATCATTTTTAACTTACTTATCTAATCCGGATCCGGGGATCAACCAGGGCATAGGCAATATCTGCCAGGAGATTACCTAACATCGTAAGTATTGCTCCAATCACCAATTCACCCATAATCACCGGATAATCACGCATCATAACTGCACCATAAAACAACTGTCCCATACCGGGAATCGCAAAAATGGTTTCAAAAATAACACTTCCACCAATTAATCCAGGAACGGACAGACCTAAAATAGTTACTACCGGCAAAAGGGCATTCCGGAGAGCATGCTTATAAATCACTTTTGATTCTGGCAGTCCTTTAGCCCGAGCAGTGATAATATAGTCCTGACGAATAACTTCCAGCATGTTCGATCGACAGTAACGGGAAAACCCAGCTAATCCTCCAAAAGCCGAAACTAAAACCGGCATAACCAAATGTACCATCCGGTCTTTTATCTGTTCCAGTAAGGGAAGAGAGTAATACTCAATCGACTTAAGTCCGGAAATTGGGAGCCATCCTAAATGAATTCCGAACAAAATCATAAGTAATAATGCCAGCCAGAAAGTCGGAAGTGCAAACCCAATAAATACAAATACGGTAGTGAAACGGTCAAAAAATGAGTTCTGGTAAACTGCTGAAACTACTCCTAAAGGAAGCGCTACCAAAATAATAAGGAGTAAGGAGAGCAGATTAATAAAAATAGTAATTGGAAGCCGTTCTTTAATCTTATCAATTACCAGTCGGTTGTCGGAAGAAAAAGAACGCCCCAGGTCTAAGGTAACTAAATGTTTTACCCAGTGGTAATATTGAATATGAAGCGGTTTATCTAAGCCATAAAATTTCCGCAAACGCTCGCGTGCTTCTGCAGTCATCTTGGGGTTAAGATCTGCTTGAACAGAAACCGGCGATCCCGGAGCAAGATGAATAACCAAAAAAGAAATAATAGTAATACCAAAAAAAAGAGGAATCATCGTTAAAAATCGTTTTAAGATATACTTTCCCATTGTCGTATTTTTCTAAAATCCCATCCTGGTTAAGGTTGGATTGTATACTTCTGTTCTAACCTCGGAACATACCATTTGATAAAGTTATAACTGATTCCTGCTGGTGCTGGTTCAATCCCGCGAAATCTTTTGTGGATAATTGGTAGAGCATAAGGAACATAAAGAAATACACAGGGCTGCTCTTCTGCTAAAATTTCCTGGATACGGAAATAAGCTCTTTTCCGTTTTTCCTGATCAAAAGTGTAGCGACCTTCCATAATCAGGCGGTCTACTTCCGGATTTTTATAGGAAATAAAATTTAATTCTTTAAAATTGGTTTTACTCGAATGCCAGATATCAAACAGGTCTGGATCCTGTCCAATAGTCCAGCCCAAAATGGTAGCTTCAAAATTTTTCTTGTCAATATATTCATTGATAAGCGTAGCCCACTCTAAGATTCTAATATTCATTTTAATCCCTACTTCTGCCAATCGACGCTGAATTATCTCCGCTACCTTTTTTCTCTCCGTATTTCCCTGATTAGTAATAACAGTAAATTCAAAAGGGGCACCATTTTTTTCAATAATTTTATCACCATTGCGATCCATCCATCCTGCCTCTTTAAGCAGTTCTTTCGCCTTCTCCGGATTGTAAGGATAGGGTTTTATTGATGGATTAAATGGCCAAGTTCCAGGTTTATAAGGACCAGTAGCAATCTCACCCAATCCCAAAAGGACTCCTTCCAGAATCTCCTGTTTATCAATTGCGTAAGCAATTGCCTGACGGACTCTTTTGTCCTGAAAAATAGGGTTTAAAAGGTTAAACCCTAAGTAAGTATAGGCAAAAGCCAGATATTTATATTTCCGGAAATTATTTTGAAAATAAGAAGTATTAGTCTGGCGAAGGTATTGAAAGGGATTAAGTCCCATAAAATCTATATTTCCCGCCTTAAGCTCCAAAAATAAGGTCGCCAGGTCCGGGATTATTTTATAGATTAATCCGTCTAAATAAGGACGGCCTTCAAAATAATTGGGATTATAAATCAATTCAATTTTTTCTCCGGTTTTCCATTCCTTAAGCTGGTAAGGACCGGTACCTAATGGTTTTCTCACCAGCGGAGACTTGGTAATATCCTTACCCTCCAGAATATGTTTTGGTAAAACTACCACATAACTCCAGGAGGCAAGGCCTGGGGCGAATGGTCGTTTGTATTTTACCCGAAAGGTATATTTATCCAGCACTTCGGCCTTTTCCACTTCTTGAAAGTCTCCAGCATAAGGAGTAGGGGTATTAGGATTCGTAATTGTCTGAAAACCAAATAAGACATCTTCCGCCGTAAATTCTAACCCATCCTGCCATTTTACCCCTTTCCGGAGATGAAAAGTTATGGTTAAATTATCTTCTGAAATATCCCAGGATTCTGCCAGATCCCCGATCAAATTGAGGTCCTTATCATATTTAACCAGACCATTGTAACAAAGGGAGGCTATCTCATGCGAAGAGCTATCATTGGCTAACATAGGGATTAAATTACTGGCATCACCAATTGATCCTTCAATAATAATGTCGCCGTAAGCCGGAACATCTGGGGTTATCCCCTGGGCTTTCCCTTTGGCTGGGGTTGATTTTTCCGAATTTTCCTTACAACCGAGACTAAGACCTAAAAAAAATAGAATAACCGCAAAAACCCAATGGATTAATCTCATTATATTCCCCCTGATAATTCTTTTAAGATATCCTAACATAAAAATAGTCTTCCGAAAACTATTAATCTAATTTTTCGGTCGCTTAGGATGAAATTTAAATTTTGTTTACTTTTCTCCCAAACTGTGATAAAATAAAAAAGCTATGATAGATACCTTATCTATTTTTGAAGAACTAAAAGAAAATTTTGAGCCTTCAGCGGCTAAAAAGCTCGCTGAACTTTTAGGAAAACTTTACACTGAAATAACTAACACCGTAACCAAGGCAGAATTTAAAGAGCTTAGAGACATAGTTGCCAATTTAGCTCAGTCCCAAAATGAGCTTGCCGAAGCCCAGAAATCTTCCGAAAAAAGATTAACTCGACTGGAAGAAGTGGTCGAAGAGCTTGCCCAAGCCCAGAAAAGAACTGAACAACGAGTCGAAGAACTTGCCCAAGCCCAGAAAAGAACTGAACAAGAACTTCAGAAACTGGCCATTGGATTAAAAGATACCCAAAAACAAGTAGGAGGACTTTCTGATACTATCGGCTATACCCTGGAAAACCAAGCCTATAAATACCTCCCTTCGCTTTTGCAAAGAGACTATGGAGTCACTATCACTACCCGACTCAAAAGAGGTTATCTTGAAGACGCCAGGGGCCACCCAATCGAAATTAATATCCTCGGAGAAGCAACTAAGGACGGTAAGAGCTTGCTCATAATCGGAGAATGTAAAAGCCGTCTCTCCAAAAAAAATATCAAGGAATTTGTAGAAAAAAGGATGAAAATGTTCCCCTCCCGCTACGGCGAAATCTTCCCGGTAATTGTAACTCATATGATAAGTGAGCCGGATGCAGAAGATTATGCGAAAGAAAAGGGAGTGGCTCTTTACTATTCCTATGATTTTGAATAAGGAATCATTCTTCCAGCTGGGCGCGTTTTAGATTTTCGTAAGCTTGGCTATAAAATGAGGGTCTAAGCTCAATTGCTTTTTTAAAGGCAGTGATTGCTTCTTCCCTTTTCCCTTCCTCTAAATAAAGGCATCCTAAATTGTTGTAAGCCTGGGCTTCATCGCCTGCTTCGATAAAAACTTTCAGTGCCTCAGAATATCGGCCTACATAATATAACGCCAGACCTAAATTATTGTAAACCACTTTTTCTCGGAATTTCAGTTTCAAAGCTTGGTGAAAAGAATCTATTGCCTTTTCAAAATCTCCCATCATCAAATAGGAAGTCCCTAAGTTATTATATAGCCGTCCACACTCTGGCTTAATAGCAATTGCAGCGGTGAATTCCTTAATAGCCATTTCATGTTGCTTATTTAAGTCATAGATGATGCCAAGAAAATCATGAGCTTTCCACAAGTCTGGACTTATCCGGATGGCCTCCTGGAAATGTTTCTCTGCTTCTAAATAGTTACCCTTACGAAAATAAACTTGCCCCATCCCTTCCTGAGCTAAGGCATGTTCGGGCTCTTTTTTCAGGATAGCTTGAAATTCATTTAGAGCGTTATCATACAAGCCACTTTTTAAAAAAAGAATACCTTTTTTATAAATTACCTCGGTGTTACCGGGATCAAGCTGAAGAGATTTTTCATAGTGAACACAAGCGAGAGGAAAATTTTCCTGAATAAAGTAATTATCTCCTAACCTTTCATGCTCGGTCGCAGTCATTTCTGGAAGTTGCTTTAGGGTTTCGGCATCTGGCGGAGGATAATTAAAATTTTTTTTGTTGGAAACACCGATTGGCGGTGACTGAAAAAACTTTCTAAATTCATCATCTGACTTTAAGTTTTGTCCGGTTGTTTTACAGCCCACGAGGATGATTAATCCCCCCACCCAAAATAACCACCTAAGTTTTCGAACCGAAAAATCTTTAACTTCCATAAATTCTCTTGCTAAAATAGATTACTGGTGAACAAAAGCCCGATATAAGCTGATCGCTGCTGGTCCTACCAGCACCACAAACATTGCCGGTAATATAAACAAAATCAAAGGGAAGATCAGCTTTACCGGAAGCTTAGTAGCAACTTCTTCTGCCTTTTGGAATCTTTTTGTCCGGAAAGAATCAGAATAAACTCTTAACGCCGGCCCAATGCTGATACCAAACTTTTCCGCCTGAAGAAGCAATGTTACTAAACTTTGCACCTCTTCCAGACCGGTTCGCGTGGCAAAACTCCTCAGTGCCTCTCTTCTTGATTTTCCTGCTTTTATCTCAAGCACATACATTCGGAGTTCATCGGCAATAGCCCTATTACTTAATTTTATCTCTTCTGCCACCCGGAAGATAGCAGCATCTAAACCCATCCCTGCCTCCACACAAACCACCAGAAGATCCAGAACATCCGGAAGTCCCTCAAAAATCTTGTTTTTTCGCTGAGAAATTTTCATCCGGAGCCAAAAATAAGGGAGATACAACCCTACTGCTGCCAGAATAATACCGATCGAAATTGCCCGAGACGGATCAAAAACTTTAAATATAGTAATCCGAAAAAAGAAAAACCCTAAAGGCAAAGCCAGAGTTAAAAAAGCTCGTGTTCCCCAGTAAATAATAAAAGCATTGGGAGAATAAATTCCTGCCCGCAAAAACTCCATCCGTGCCTGCTGGGTTTCCTCCGGTTGTTTCGGAGACACCCATTTGCCTAACTTATCCAAAAAACTAAAAAATTTATTTTTGCCAAAAACTTCCCTCTCATCCCGCAAAACCCCACCTTCAGCCATAATAGTTATTCTTTTTTTCAAGCTTTGTCTTTCCTGGTAAACTCGTACCAACTGATATATCCCGATAATTAAAAAAAATAAAGATAGGGCAATGGTTAGAGATATTAAAAAAATAAACATTATTAAATTCCTGACTAAAATTAAACCTTAACTTTTACCATCCGATAGATAACTAAAATTCCGGTTAACACCATAACCATAGCAATAGTAATAATTTTCTTCCCGGTCGGATCAGAAAAAAGAATCTTCAAGTAATCTGGATTAATTACCGAGAGAATCCCCATAACCACAAAAGGAAGAACAGAAAGAATAAAGGCAGAAACTCGGGCTTCCGCGGTAAGGATTTTAACTTTACCTTCTAACTTAGCCCGTTCCCGAATAATCCGGGAGATATTTTCAATAATTTCAGCTAAGTTCCCTCCTGCTTCGCTCTGAATATTAGTGGCTACGACAAAAAATTTCAAATCCGGGCAGTCTACCCGCTTGACCAGATTCCGTAAGGCATCCGAAATCCTTACCCCAAAGTTAATTTCATTAATAGTTTCACGAAACTCCGCTCCTAAGGGACCACCCAGCTCATCTGCCGCCAGCTTCATCCCCGTAGTAAAAGCATTCCCTGCCCGCATCGCCCGGGCGATAAAGTCAAGACCATCGGCCAGCTGAGATTCAAACTTTTGCTGCCACCTTTTCCTTTTTAAGGAAAGATATAGGTAGGGCAATATTCCCAAAATTATTCCGATAAACAGGGATAAACCAACTACTCCAGTAAGATTTATTACCACCAAAAAACCTCCCAAAATCAGGAGTAAAGTTAACAACAGATAAAACCCCAGAGGCAATCGAGTGTCGGCCTGATTTAAAAACAATCTTAACTTTTCAATTATCCTGGAAGGTAATTGCTGAAGAAGGGTATTAAGAATAGGGACTCCGCTCAATGGTGGTTTTTTCCTCTGTAAATCAGTAATCATCCCCTCTTCTTCCTCTTCTTCCTCTTCTTCGCCATAAGCAAAAAGTCTTTCCCGGATTTGTTTTCGGAACGGATAACGGAACTTCCGATAAGCATAGAGGCCAGCTTCAATGATTAACAGCACAAAAATAAAAAAAATAACGGCGAGAAGAAAGATAATATTCATTTTTATATAGCTACTGCCTCAAATAAATTAGGAGAGACCTTTATTCCCGCTGGACCAAACTTTTCGATAAACCGTGGCCGAACTCCATGAAAAATAAACCTCCCCCGAACTTTTCCCTGCTCGTCGATCCTTTCCTGGCGGAAAGAAAAAATCTCTTGCAAGGTGATAATACTCCCCTCCATTCCGGTAATTTCCTGAATGCTAATTATCTTTCGGCTTCCATCCACCAGCCGAGCCATGTGGATGACCACATTTATCGCCGAGGCAATAAACCTTCTTATAAATTCACTCGGGATGTCCATACCCGCCATTGCTACCATAGTTTCCAGCCGCATAAGTGCATCCCGGGGAGAATTGGCATGGATGGTAGATAATGACCCCTCATGGCCAGTATTCATAGCCTGGAGCATATCAAAAGCCTCCTGTCCCCGCACTTCACCCAAAATAATCCGATCCGGCCGCATTCGGAGACTATTGCGGACCAAGTCCCTCTGAGTAATTTCACCTTTTCCTTCAATATTAGGCGGCCGGGTTTCCAGTCGGACCACATGCTCCTGCTTAAGCTGTAACTCCGCGGAATCTTCAATGGTAATAATCCGCTCTTCTTCGGGAATAAACCGGGAAAGGACATTAAGTAAGGTAGTCTTTCCACTGCCCGTGCCTCCAGAAATAAGGACATTTAATCTTGCCCGGACTATCCCCCGCAATATTTCCCCAATTTCCGGGGTCAAAGTTTTAAAGGAGATAAGATCTTCTAACTCCAGAGGATCCAGGGGAAAACGGCGAATCGACAATATCGGACCATCAATTGCTAAGGGGGGGATAATGACATTTACCCGCGAACCATCGCGGAGCCGGGCATCAACCATCGGAGAAAACTCATCTACCCGCCGGCCTACCGAAGACACAATCCGGTCGATTATTTTCCTTAAGTGATTATCATCTTTAAACCGAGCGTTGGTTAATTCTAACTTACCAAATCGCTCGACATAAATTTGACGATAGGTATTGACTAAGATATCAGAAACCGTAGGATCCTGAAGAAATGGTTCCAGGGGACCCAATCCCATTACTTCATGTTGAATTTCAATTATCAACTGCTCCCGTTCCGCTAAATTAAGGGGAATGCCATAATTTTCTTCTTTTAAAATTCTTTCCACCAGTGTTTTTATCTGGGAAGCAACTATATCTCGTTCTACCGTTTCGAGAAGGGAAATATCCAGAAGGTCTAACAGCCGGTCGTGGATTCTGGTCTTTAAATCAAAATACTCCTCCGGCATCTGACTCCCCCGGAGCTTTCTCTTTCTTTCCTGTTCTATTCGCAACAAACTTTCCATCTTTACCTCATTTTTTCACTATTAAAGTATTATCAGGATTAATCAGGAAAAGAATCGCGTAAAAAAAGAAGATTTTTGTCTTACTGATTTTTGCTCTTTACCTGCCAGCATGACCGCTAATTTTCGAAAACTTTCGGTTAGTTGAGCTTTGGGAGCAAGAGTAATCAAAGGTTCACCTTTATTAATGGCAGCAAGAGAATTAGGATAATCATTAGGGATGGTCCAGAATACTTTATGATTAAGGCTCTCTTCTAAATCGGATAACGGAATTTGCGAATTTTTCAAGTAACGATTAACCACGAGATAAATTTTTTCTCGGGGAGGATACCCCCAGTATTCAAACATCTCAAAAATTTTTTTGGCATTAGTAGCACAGGGCAGGGTTAGGTTAATTACCAATAAAATTATATCGGAAAGCTGAAGAATCCTTCGGTAAGTGGATTCCATCACTCCGCCGCTATCAATCACGATAAAGTTAAACATCCGGCGAAGAATATTAATCACCCGCTCCACCACTTCCGGAGATACAGTTTCCTGGTCGGAAAAGCGAGAAGAAGAAAAAGAATAAACCCCGGAGCTATGTTTATTAAGGACACTCATCATAAAAGTAGGATCCAGCCGGGTAATATTCTGGGCAATCTTCCCCCAGTGATAACCCGGCTTAAGATTAAGAAAAAGCGGAGTTTCGGGCGTGGCTAAATTCATATCCACCAGAACCACTGAATCCGGTCCAGTAATTTCCACCAGGCTGGTAGCTAAATTGACCGCCACCGTGGTTGTCCCCACTCCTCCTTTACTACCCACCACATTTATTACCCGGCTCAACTTTATCCGCTTAATGAGACTCCCCTCCTGCCGTAATCTTCTTAATGCCTCTTTTACCTCCTCGTCTTTTATCGGCTGAGCAAAAAACTCCCGGGCTCCTACCCGCATTGCCTTGATTAATAAATCAGGATTTGATTTTTCGGCGGTCAAAAAAACCTCTTCCGCTGCCCGGGATTGAAGCATTGATTGGACTATCTCAAAGTCATAATCGGGATCACTCCCTAACTCAAAAATTAAAAGGTCGGCTGCTTGCTCCTCCCCTTCGGGTTGAACTTCAAACCCTTCGACTGAATTTATTATTGCCTCAAACTTTTTCTTCAGAATCTGGTTCTTGGTAATTATTTTGATCCGTTTTTTTTCATCCACCATCTCTATTACCTGTCTATTTTAAAACGCTTTATTTGCCTCATCTATTCTACCAATCCGGGAATACTCCCTTTGGTCCCAAAATATTCCCCTCCGCCCCGACTATTGGGAGTAACAAAATTACATTTTATTGAAGCCAAAATTTGTTTCTGCGGAGCAGTAAGAACACCAGTGATAGTCACCTCACTAAATCCCACAATTTTTATCCCACCATTGGGATTAGAACAATCATTTAAATCATAAACCGCCACCGTAGTAGTCCAGGTGTTGGGGTCGTTATCATGGTCTAATACTCCATCATTCTTTACCTTCATCGCATCAAAAAGTGCCTTCATATCATCAAACGCAGATGCCACCGTGCCACCGGTAAAATAAAAGGCAGTCTCACCTACTTTGACCGGAGGACTCTGGAAGGTTCCCGCTTTAAGCTTTTTTAAGATATTCCTAAGCTTATTGGCGTTTGCCGGTGAATCAGTATAAGTGTGCCAGCCGGCACAGCTGGAACCAGTAGGATAAAATGTTATTGGCCCGTTACAAAATTCCGATTGAAAACGAGAACTTGAAATCGCCGCGGGAATAGGTAAATCTCCCTCGCCCGCAGTACTCTGTCCGGTCAAAGCTGCGGTGGCTTTAGCCGATACTCCGATAGTATCTTTTCCCATAATCCGGGCAAAAAAAGTAGTTACCGGACCATTAGCTACATCATCCCGCCGGGCGATAACCCTCACTGCATCCGGCTGATTGGTAGTAGGAGTAAATGTCCGAGTTTTTCCATTCCATTGTCCGATAATTATATCATTATCATTAAGAGTGATAGGTTTTTTCCCTCCGGCTTGATTTTTCGCCGCTACCTCTTTTGCCGCCTGTTTAATAGTAGCCTCATCACTGGTGCAATCATAATTTTGCTGTTCTTCATAAGAGAGCCCTTCATAGATATGCCCCAGCTCTCTTGTGGCCGCCAGCGCACTCGCGTCAGCTATGTTTTGAAGTTCATTGCGCACTACATAAAGGTATCCTACATCTATCCCTAACGATACAAACCCCAAAAGTAAAAGAACTAAAACAGTTACTAAAAGTGCACTTACCCCCCGGTCATTATTGAATTTTAAAAATCCTAAATTCATAAAACACCTCCTCTCCCCTTATTCCATTCTCATCACCGTAACCGCCCGGATATTAATCACATTATCGAGGTTAAACCAGCCCAAGTTTTTAAAATTGGGAAGGACTAAAAATTTATACTGATAGTTTACCCTAACGGTCAAATCATCGCCAAAATTATATCCTTCCCGTTCTATTTCAATATTACCAGCGGAAAGGGGATTATTGCCAAAGTTAATAAGACGGTTCTGGGCGTAATTCAGAACCACCTGTTTAATCTCATCGTCGCTCATCCGGGGTGAGCGAGCAACGATTCCCGCCCTTGCTCCTTCCCGGCAGGCATTAGTAATAACTGCTTTATCATAAAAAAGACAGCCGAACTCGATCAGCCCAAAAAGCAATACAAAAAGGAACGGAGCGATAAGAGTAAACTCCAGCGCCGAGACCCCATTTTGCTTTTTTAATCCGATAATTTTCATAAACCCCTATTCTACTGCTTTGCCGGACCAACTCCCGCCACACTTCCTAAATTAATGGTATAGGATTGAGCTTCCTTGGGAGCAGAAAAAGAATCGAGATAACCCCCCATAACCCTTTCCCCGGCCTGACCATTAAAACCTTCCACTGGTTCTAAATTTTTGCTTGCTTCGGGATTGAGAACCTGATTCGACTTTGCCCGGGCAAAGGATTTCCCCCAGTTCTGGGTGAGGCTGCTTTTTTGACCCAGACCGGTGCAACCAGAAAAAACAATAGTAATTAACATTAGCAAGCCTAAAATTGCCCTAACCTTTTTTAACATAACTTTCTCCTCTCTTACCATTTATTGTAAGGGAATAGCATGACCAAAATCTCCTTCTAATTCACCCGGGCTAAGGGAGGACCTCGGGCTACCTTTCCCTTCCATTAATCCCAATCCGTAAAACTCCCAGGCATTGGGCTCCACATAATAATCAGTCGGCAGAGACTGCTTTTCCTGATCGAGGGGTTTTACCAGATGGGGGGTAACCACAATGATAAGTTCAGTTTCGTTTTTCTGATAGCCCCGACTGCGAAACAAAGCTCCTAAAACCGGCACCTCCCCTAAGAGCGGGTACTTAGACAAACTATCCCGGTTAGTCTCTTTTAGTAGACCAGCAATGGCAAAGCTCTGACCATCGCCTAATTCTACCGTAGTAGAAGCCCGGCGGGTAGTAAGCCCCGGAACTACATAGCCCCCAAAAGTTATCGCCGTGCTAAAGTCAAGCTCGGAGACCTCGGGAGTAACTTTGATATTAATCTTTTTATCTTCAAGAACAATTGGAGTAAAGCTAAGATTAACCCCAAAAGGTTTAAATTCAATCGCTGCTGTCCCCAATCCCTGAGGAACCGGAACCGGAAATTCGCCTCCCGCTAAAAAGTTAGCGTTCTGCCCGCTTAAAGCAATCAGAGTTGGTTCAGCCAGCACCCGGACCAGACCATCTTCTTTTAAAGCGTCAATAAAGTTAGTCCAGCTTGAACTTCCCCGGTGAAAGCGAAACAATGCGTTTACTGAGGGTGATACCAGAAGGTCTAAAGGTCCGACGGTAAGGTTTTCATCCCGCGAGGTAAGCTGAGCTAACTGCCCCAGCTGAGTAAGAGCGAAGTCTCCGCCGTTTAAATAAGCAAAATTAAACCCCAGTCTTTTCATCAGGCTCTTGGACATTTCCGCTACCCGCACCTCTAACATCACTTGCTGAACCCCCGCTACCTCCAGCAAGTTATTTATCCCTTCTTTCGGAGCAAAACCCTGGGCAATCGCCAGCACCTGGGAAAGTTTGGCAGTGCTGGAGACCCTTCCAGAGAGGGTAATAGTTTTTTCGGTTGCCACTACCTGGATCCCTTCTTCTCCCGGAAGCATCTCCCGGAGTTTCTGTTTTAATCCGGCGACATCATAGGCAACATTCAGGTCATAGACAAAAGCTCCGCCGCTGGTCGGGGAGATAGTAAGCCGGGTCCGTCCCGGAGCTTTAGCGGTAACATATAATTCATAGGGAGAAAGGGAAACCGCTTCCGCAATCATCGGATCAGCCACGGTGGTATATTTTAGCGGAGAAGCACTCTTAAATATTGCCGACTTTCCTACCGTAAGCTCAACTTCCTTGGTCTTTTGCTCGCCTAATACGATAATGGTCTGGGAAAACGATTTGCTGGAAAAAGTAACAACTATTGCGAAAATAACCAGCGCCAGCCCATATGCTTTATTGACGGCGGGAGTAATAATTATTTTCATCCTTCTCCTCCATTCTTTTAAAAACTTATAGGGGATGTTTAACCACATTAACTTTAGTCCCATTTACTACCATAACTTCCGGCTGCTGGTAGGTTAAGGCTGGTCCTCTTGGGGGTGGTTCAGGGGTTTTCCCCGTAGAAGCATACCCCAACCCCAGGGTATCAGGGATAGTGGCACCCCGGGTAGAGACCATCTCCTTATCCAGCGGGTTCCGCAAAGCAAACTGGAGCCTTCCTTGATTGGCAGCTAATGCCAGGCGCTCCCCCTCTTCGGGAGTAACCTCGAGGGTATAAACATCAACTGGTGCTGCTTCTCCCTTCGCGTCTTTTTCCATTTTAGTATTAGTAGCCAGGACCGGAACATCCTGAAGGACAATCTTGGTAATGTCAGTGTTAGTTGCTGGGTCATTTATACTTACCAGCACATCCACTCTATTGCCCGGCTGAATCAATCCGGATAAACCAATAACCCGATCCCCCTTTACTGCTATCGCCCGTTTACCCTCGGGGATAATCGCGGAAATCCCGCCAGTATTAACATCTACCGGTGCAAGCCTTGATTCCAATACCGGTTCGTTCTTTTTAAGTGAACTTAAAACTACCCGACCATTAAGGGATTCGATTTTGGTAAAATATCCGGTGGGAAGAGTTTTTTTAAAAAATCGGGCTAAAGTTAACATTTCCGGAGTCAGCCGGGTGCCTAAAGGTAAATCAGCTGCCGCCACTACAATTTCTAAAGTTTCCCCCGCAGGTGAAGTTACTTTTACCCGGGCCTGCTTTTTTAGCCAGTTATTGACCATAACCGCAGCCAGCACCGCAATAACCACTGCTATTATAACCGGTAAAAACGCCCTCCATCGCCCCATATCTATCCCTCCTTTTAATCAAATTAAAGACCAGTTTAAAACCGGCAAAAACCATTGAGAAAAAACTGTCCCGGCAACAATTGCCACTCCGTAACGGACCTGAGGCTTCTGCCTACCTTGATATAAAGGTAAAAATACCCATTGACCGGTAAAAAGGAAAGTCTTAAGCCCGGAAAAAACTGAGTAAAAAAAACTCTTCATCAAGCCCGGGTTAAAAATAATAAGGACTAAAGCGTAAATTCCCCCGGCTAAAGCAGTAAAAACAATTGCGGAAATCACCCGGGGAAATCCTACCAAAGCCCCCACCGCCGCCATAAGCTTTATATCTCCTGCCCCCATCCCTTTAAGCAAATAAAAAGGAAGAAAAGCTCCTCCTCCCACCAAAAGCCCGAGGGCACTGGTTCCCATCCCCTTTAGCCCGCCGGTTAAGGTATGGGCTAAAATACCGATTGCCATTCCGGGAAAAGTGATTAAATTAGGTATCTTTGCTCGCTTAAGGTCAAAAACCAGAGCAAAGAAAAGCACCCCGATTAAAAGCCCGGAGAGAAAAAAACCCTCAGCCAACTTAATTCTCCTGAATATACCTTTTCTGCCTGAACCGCCCTAAAACCCCACACAAACAAAAATTCTCCCCCTCTTTATTACCCCATTCCGAAAGGAGATAAACTAAACCTCCCTCCGGGATTGGGTAATGAATTTTTTTAAATTGATAAGGTTAGCTGCTTCATTATCAACCACCCCCACCACCCCCACCTGCGGTGGTCAAGGCGTCACTAATAGCAGTCCATATATTAGTCACTGCAGTCCTTATAGGAGTAAAAAATGTTATTATTACCACAATAATCAACGCGGCCAGCACGGTATATTCGAGGGCAGTTACTCCCTCTTCCTCTTTTAAGAATTTTTTTATCCTTTCCATATATTACCTCCGGTTAAAGAAATTAAGTGATATTGATTACTAACCCAATTAATTGCCTTTATTTAACCAAACTTTGTTTTGCTCACCTCCTTTTCTCGGTTTTGGGATAATAATCAAAGCCAAATTCAGCCGTATCTACTTATTTCCTATCGATTATTATCACCCAAATTTTGTCCTTAATTTATCCTAATTTTTCCAATAAAGCTATCTTCCTAATAACAGTTACTATTATTGCTGGTTAAAATTACCCTTGTCAAGTAAATTCTTAGCACTCCATTAAAAAAATTTTGCCGGGGCAAAATATCTCTCCTCATCACCGCAAAAAACTTACCTCTTTATCCTCAGTTGTTCAGGAAAGAGGCGAAGCTGATAGTGAGAAAAAAGAAATAATTTTCACTATCTTAACTAAAATTAAGCAATCATCCGCACGGCTAAAAATAGAAAACTCCCCCTAACTTAAAAGTAAAAGTTAGAGGGAGTTAAAAGGAAATACCCGGGAGCTAAATTTCTGGCCTTTATCCCTGCTGTCCGGCAGTTTCTTTGGGGATAATTTCTAACTCCACCCGGCGATTCTGCTGTCTTCCGGCTTCGGTATCATTACTGGCAACCGGGAATTGCTCCCCAAAGCCAATCGCGGTTATTCGATTAGCATCTACCCCTTTACTAATTAAAAAGTTCCTTACTGAATTAGCGCGTCTTTCGGAAAGTTGTTGATTATATGTTTCGCTTCCGGTGCTGTCAGTATAGCCCTTTACAATTATCGTGGTTTCGGGATAATTGTTTAATACTCCCGCTACCTGAGTTAAGCCATCAATACCCGCAGGTTTTATGCTGGCAGAATCAATATCAAAAAGCAGGGAGTTAGGCATAGTAGCGATAAGACGGTCTCGCTCCTGTTTTACCTCTTGAACCGCCTGAATCCTTTTCAATTCCGCTGCCTGTCGATCTAAATAATATCCAATTCCGCCGCCGATTAAGGCGCCAGTAGCCGCACCAATAGCTGCTCCTGCCGCGGTATGCCCACTCTGATGGCCAATTACCGCACCAACACCCGCTCCCGCAACTGCTCCTACTCCCGCTCCGATTGCGGTTTTTTTCTTTTCCGTAGCACAAGAAGTTAATAAAACAATTAAACTTATAAACACTATTATTCCCGATAATTGTTTGATTCTTATCATAAAGCTTCTCCTTTCCTTATAACCTTTTTCTTTTTTTAATTGAGTTATTTTATTAGACCATCCTAAAAGGTAAAAGGTTTACTTCTTCCCTTAAATTTTTTCTACTTCACCGCGTAACGCCCTAAACACGGGAAAACCAGAAATCGGGTCACGAATATCAGCATCAGTAAGGAAATTCACATTACTTTCCCTCCATCCCTCTGGTTGGATTGGAGAACCACCCCCTTCATTAACTTCTATTACCCCAGGCAAAATGTCATTGGTTACTCGGGCAATAAATCTAACCTCCCCTTTAGGGGTCTTTACTTTTACTTTGTCTCCGGTCGAAATATTTCTAACTCGGGCATCATCCGGATGAATAAGAACCTCTGCTTCTGGCTGATATTTCAACAACCCCGGGATATTGAGATGCTGACTCCTAAAAGCAGAATTAATTCGAGCTCCGGTAATAAGAGTTAAAGGATAATATTTTTTTAGAGCCTTATCTTGCAAATCTTCCGTTAGTTCCAAATAAGCAGGAAAAGGAAAAGGGTTGTGGCCATAGTTCTTAAGGATAGAAGAACTAATTTCCCATTTTCCCGAAGGAGTTGGAAATCCTGGCTTTCCATCCCGGCGGAGTCCACCGGAAATCCATTTTTTCTCCCTTCCAGGTTCTGGAGCTACTTCGCTAAGTAATATGGGCCCCTCCTGGGAGCGATTTTTAAACTCTTCCAAAGTAAAGGGCATCTCAGCAATTACATATTTTACCATTTCCTCTTCGGTTTGAGGATAAAGATGACCATAACCCAATCGCTCCGCCAATCGAGCGTAGATTAAATAATCGTTCATAGCCTCTCCAACTGGTTCAATAATCTTCTTGCGAAATTGAATGGCAGCCGGGAATGGAGTCTCATTCGGGTAACCACATAATGAGGTGATTTCAAAATAGGTAGTTGCGGGTAATACCATATCCGCATAAAGAGCATCAGCGGTAAGAAAACGGTCCACTGAAACTACATAATCAAGTGCCTTGATTGCCCGCGTAAATAAAGCAGTATCCGGAAAATTGGTTAATATTGAGGCACCTCCAATCAAAAGAAACCGAATTTTATAAGGGTCATTAGCCAGAACCGAGCGGGGAAATTCCATAAAATGACCATTTTTGGTCAATTGGCAAAAAAGGGGATATTTATCCATCCCTATCGGAGGAACTTCGGTGGGAAACTTAACCTTTGGTTTTTGAAATTGAGAATGGACAGGAAATTGAAAGCGTTGACCACCTTCTACATCTAAGTGCCCGGTTAAAGCCCACAAAGTAAGCAAAGCGCGAAGAGTTTGGACCCCGAACTTAGAATATTCTAACCCACTATAGGTAAAAAAGGTAATTTTTTTGTTGGAACCAAATATTTCCGAAAGTTCGAATAGATTATTTTCCGTAACCCGGGTAATATTTTTAACATATTCGGGATGAAAAAGATTTATATATTCTTCTAATTCAAAAAAACCCTCACAAAATTTTTCTCCAAATTCCCGATCAATCCTTCCTTTCTTAAAACATTGGTACAAAATGCCATAAATAAGTGCTCCATCAGTTCCGGGTTTAATTGGCACCCAGAGATCCGCTATTTTAGCCGTTGCAGTTTTTCGCGGATCAATCACAACAATCTTTGCTCCCCTTCTTTTAGCTTTTTGGATTGGTATAATTTCGTTTAAAGAAGAACTTACTGCCGGATTAGTCCCCCAAAAAAAAATTATCTCCGTCCTCTCTAAGTCAGGCTGAAGGATACCAAGAGGTGCTCCATAAGTAGTAACAGGAGCAATTGCTCCATGAGCAATATAACAAAGGCTTCCTACCGAAAAGGCATTAGGAGAGCCAAGAGGCATAAAAATCGAGTTACCAACTAAAAAGCCATCTTCGTCCGGAGTAAACATCCTCCAGAGCGATTGTTCAAAATTTCCCCGGCCAAAAAAAGAAGCAATACATTGAGGGCCATACTCGCTTTTTAATTTAAGAATTACCGTAGCAATTTCATCCAGAGCTTGTTCCCAAGAAACCTCTTTGAATTCCAGAGTCCCTTTTGGCCCTTTTCGTTTTAAAGGTTTTTTAAGCCGGTCAGAAGAATATATAATTTCCGGAGCATGCTGACCACGAATACAAGGAATTCCCTTTGGGTGTTCTTTCCAGGGGTGAATCTCCCCAATTCGATCATTGTCCAGGACTATTTCTACCCCGCAGCTTTCCGGACAGATTCCACAAATTCCTTTTTCTATTCTTTTCATCTTATCTAACCTCCTCAATAAACAATATTTAGTTTCTCTTTGTACCTAATTGCCTCAATTAGCCCCACTGCGCCTGCCATCATTGTGTCTCCCCAGGGAGCACCTTCCCAGTATTTTAATTTCACGCCTTCCATTATCTCTTTTCGTCTTGGTCCGGTAACTACAATTTTTTCAATTTTATCCCATCCCGGACAAAATCGGATATAGGCTCCATGCCCTCCTTCAGCAATTATTTTATGATGTTCAAGGTTACCATTAGCTAATCCGATAAAGAGTTTTTCAATTTTTCCCGGAGTCAAATTGTCAGTATGATATTCGAAAAAACCACCTACTAAACCATCACTAATACAAGCACCAAGGGTATGCGAATTACCAATATCAGCTACTAAAAAATTAGAACATCCCTTAAGGTTATCGTCCTGGCAAACGCCCACCACCGCTGCCATTCCTGTGTCCATCATAAAAACTTTATGTTGCGGAATCTGGGAAAGGAGCTTTCCCGTAGATTTCATCCGGGTAAGATAGGAAGGAATTTCTTTTAAGGAAAAAAGGAATGATTCTGGTTTAGGGTTTTTTTCAATAATTTCTTTCATAAATTGATGACGGAAATCGATGCTGGTTGTTTCCTTTGGCGGAACGCCATGGTCCTGCACTGCTCCCCCAATGTAACTGAAATTTCTTTCTATCCCCATTTTTTTCAAAAGAACTCGAAGGTCAGACAAACAAACATCGCCAAAAATTAAATGGGTAAGATTTTCTTTCCTCAGTCGTGCCTTTTCTTTATCAGAAATTATTATGATACCCTTCTTAGCTACTTTTTTTAAATCATCATGGATAGTTTTTGCTGCTCCCGGGGTCATAAATACCTTATACTTTTGGGCATGTTGAACCACTGCAGCCGAGACTGCTCCTCCTCCCATAATCGTTCCGGAAATTAACAGATCAGTTTTTAATTCTTTAATAAAATTAGCAAATTTTCTAATCGGAGAAGGCAGAACCGCCTTATAATGCTGTTTCGTATCCGGATAAAAAACCAGAATATCGGTTGTGCCCGCCCCAATATCAATGCTAAGAATTGGCTCCATATATTCTTAACCCAAATCATCCTGATTGATTTTATTATTTAACATTATCTTTTTAACTTCTCAATGTCAATTACAATTCGAGAGAATTCTTCTTTTTATTGACATTGAGTTAATTATTTTTTAGGATAATTTTTTCTTTTAAAATTTATTTTCAGGAGGAATTAGATAATGAACGGGTATGATACTAAGGATATTCGGAATGTAGCTATTATTGCTCATTCAGGCACGGGAAAGACCTCTTTAGGAGAGGCTTTCCTTTTTAATGCGAAAGCCACTGATCGATTAGGTCGAGTTGATGATGGAAACTCGGTTCTGGACTATGAACCAGAGGAAATCAAAAGGAAAACCACGATAACCGCTTCCTTCCATTATCTAAAATGGAAAAAGAAAATTATCAATATTATCGACACCCCGGGTGATACCAATTTTATTACGGAAACTTTTACTTCATTAAACATTGCGGATAGTGCGGTGCTTTTAATTGATGCGGTCTCGGGAGTTGAAATCCAGACTAACAAACTCTGGCAATTTACTCAAGAACACCACATCCCTACTTTAATTTTTATTAATAAAATGGACCGGGAACGGGCTGACTTTTTCAACGCTTTAAAGAGCATAGAAGAAAATCTGGGAGGGAAATTTATTGCTCTGCAAATCCCAATCGGCAAGGAAAATAATTTTAAAGGAGTAATAGACCTTATCACCCAAAAAGCTCTTTTATTTTCTTCGGATGGAAGCGGAGAAATTATTCGGGCGGAAATACCTGAAGAATTAAAGGACCAAGTCATGGAATACCGGGAAAAGTTAATAGAAATGGTTGCCGAATCAGACGACCTCCTTTTAGAAAAATACCTTGATTCGGGAACAATCTCCGATGATGAAATAACTACGGGCTTACGAACCGGAATTTTAAAAAACTTATTTTCTCCGGTTCTATGTGGAGCAGCTCTCCTTAATATGGGAGTTCAGCCAGTATTAGACCTGATCGCGGACAATTTCCCTTCTCCTCAGGACCGGCCTCCCCGGAAAGTAAAAAATTTAAAAACTGGAAGTGAAGATTTCTTAGAAATGAAGCCAGAGGGGCCATTTTATGGGTTTGTGTTTAAAACTATTTCCGACCCCTACACTGGTAAGTTAACGGTGTTAAAGGTTTATTCCGGAACTTTAAACTCAGATTCAACCATTTTTAATGTTACCCGAAATGTTAAAGAAAAAATCGGCCAAATTTTAAAATTAGAAGGTAAAGGACAAAAGCCGATAAATCCAGCAGTCGCGGGAGATATAGTTGCTTTGGCTAAATTAAAAGAAACTACCACTAATGATACGATAACTGACGGCAAAGCCGACTTTATTTTTGAAGGTGTTAAGTACCCGTCGCCAGCAATTTTTTACGCCATTAACCCCAAATCCCGAGGAGATGAAGATAAATTGAGCGGGGCATTAGCTCGGCTCCAAGAAGAAGACCCTACCGTTCAATTTAACCGCGATCCCCAAACTAAAGAATTTCTTATCTCGGGAATGGGTCAGATCCATGTGGAGGTAGTAGTTGAAAAGTTAAAACGAAAATTCGGAGTAGAAGTTGAGCTTAAGACTCCCAAGGTACCCTACAAAGAGACTATCAAAGGTAAAGCCCGGGTTCAAGGGAAATATAAACGGCAATCAGGTGGGCGGGGTCAATACGGGGACACCTGGCTTGAAATTGAACCATTACCTCGAGGTAAAGGATTTGAATTTGTGGATAAGATTGTTGGCGGAGTGATTCCGAAAAATTATATTCCCGCAGTGGAAAAAGGGATAGTAGAGACTATGGCTCAAGGAGTACTGGCTGGTTATCCCGTAGTGGATGTAAAAGTAAGTTTAGTAGATGGCTCCTATCACGAAGTAGATTCCTCCGATATGGCGTTTAAAATTGCTGCTTCCATGGGGTTTAAAAAAGGATTTATGGAAGCAAACCCCATTCTCTTAGAACCGATTATGGAAATGGTCATAACTGTTCCAGAAGAATGTCAGGGAGATATTATTGGAGATCTCAATAGTCGGCGGGGTCGGGTTTTAGGTATGGATCCCCAAAATAAGAATCAGGTAATACGGGCTCATGTGCCGATGGCAGAAATTTTAGATTATGATCATACTTTGAAATCAATCACCCGGGGTCGGGGATCATTCACTATGGTTCTGGATCACTACGAAGAACTTCCTGCTTATTTAAGTGAAAAAATTATTGCCGCAGCTAAAAAAGATAAAGAAAGTGAAAGCTAATTCTTCCACTGCCACCCGCACCAGTAACTACTGAGGTGGTTATGATAAAAGTAGGAATTATCACTATAAGTGACCGGGGAAGTAGGGGAGAACGAGAAGACTTAAGCGGAGAAGAAATAAAAAAATTAATCCAGAGGCTTCCGACCGCAGAATTAGCTGAATATACAATTATTCCGGATGAAGAAGAAATTATTGCTAAAACCCTAATTACTTATACTGACCAGAAAGGTATCGACCTTATTATTACCTCCGGAGGAACCGGGTTAAGTCCTCGAGATGTCACCCCTGAAGCTACCAAAAAGATCATTGAGCGGGAAGTACCGGGAATGGCTGAAGCAATGCGCTGGGAGGCATTAAAGATAAATCCCTTAGGTATGCTTTCGCGAGGGGTGGTAGGAACTCGCCGGCAGTCGCTTATTATTAATCTTCCCGGCAGCCCTAAAGCAGTCCGCGAAAATCTTGCTACTTTATTACCCGTCATTCCTCATGCCCTGGAAAAATTAAAGGGTGACCCCAGCGAATGCGCAAGCTTATGAGTTTTGATTATTTTCCGGGATGGTTAGAGTAAAACCAGCTTTTTGGGACTTCAGTATTTTTAAAATAGTTTCTTCCATATTTTTTTGATGGCTTCCAGGCCAATAAACCTTTTTACATTGGGGACAGCAAAAAAATTCCTGGTGAATACTGAAGATATAGGGTGGAACCCTTTCTTTAACTTCCTCCGGAGTTGTCTCCTTTAGTTCTTGGTTACAGCTAAGACATCGCGTTAACCATTTTTCAGGTTCAATTTCAATATCGAAATATTTAATTACTTCTTCCAACTGCTCAGCAAGTTGATCACTGGTAATGTATAAAAAATTGTAAGAGTTATTTAAGCCGATAATTTTAGTATTCCGGGTAAGGGCAATCCTCTTTTCTTGCCTGGCTTTTTTTAGAAATGAGTTAAAGTCAGCTTTACTAAAGTAAAGAGTATCAAACCCTAACATTCGAAGATATTTTGCCAGCCTTCCCAACATATGGTCAACTAAAAATGCGGGGGAGGGATTATTGGTTTTCGTTGTCATTTAATTTAAATATTTTTTTAAATACTTCGATCGAAGCAACTCCCAGCTCGTCTTTAGCTTTTAAAAAGGTTATCGGATCGTGCAAAAGCTTATTGACAATTGCCCGAGTAAGAACATTAATCCGTTCTTTTTCTTGTTCTTCGATGCCGCCCCAGTGCCGAAAAGTCTTTTCCACCTCCTGAATTCGGATTTTTTCTACTTTCTCTCTTAGTTTGATTATAGTAGGAGTTACCGCTTGTTGTTGTAGCCAGAGATAAAATCGCTTTTGTTCATCGTCGATAATTTTTTCCGCCCGCATCGCCTCCTTTTCCCGCGCCCGACGATTTGCCGCCACTACCCCATCCAGGTCATCAATATCATAAAGATAAACATTAGAAAGATTATTTATCCGGGGGTCAATATTTCGGGGAACCGCAATATCGATTAAAAACATTGGTTTATTTTTCCTTTTTGGCAGGGTATGAACTATTTTCTCATAAGTAATAATAAAGTATTGCGCTCCAGTAGAACTGATAACGATATCCATTAACGCAAGCTCATCAAAAATCCGTTCAAAAGGCAAAACCTTACCCGAAAATTCCTTAGCCAGGGATATCGCATTTTCTAAGGTTCGATTGGTAATAAAAAGTTCTTTTGCCCCATAAGCAAGCAAATGCCGAATAACTAACTCCGCCATCTTCCCTGCCCCAATCAGCAGAATCTTTTTGTCAGCTAAATTATCAAAAATTTTTCGAGCTAATTCTGCCGCCGCAAAACCGACCGAAACCGCTCGATGAGAGACACCAGTTTCAGTTCGCACTCGTTTGGCAACTGAAAATGCTTTATGAAAAAGCCGGTTGAGAATTAGGCCGGTTTTTTTATCATCAGCTGCTATCCGGTAAGCTTCTTTTAATTGCCCCAAGATTTGGGGTTCACCAATGACCATTGAGTCCAAACCAGAAGCAACTCGGAAAATATGGCTGATTGCCTCCTGATTTTTATAAAAATAAAGACAAGGAGCAATTTTTTCCTGGGGTACTCGGTGAAAATCAGCTAAAAATTGCTTAATTTCCTGGGTAACAGTTTCAGTATCATCGCCAGTACAAATGATTTCCACCCGGTTGCAGGTGGAAAGGATAAGGGCTTCATAAATCTTCGGCAACTTTACAAGCTCAGCGAGAGAAGTCTTAAGCTCACCCAGGGGAAAAGAGAGTTTTTCTCTGATTTCAACCGGTGCTGTTTTATGACTTAATCCACCAACAATAATATTCATAAGTAGTAAAGAACCGTAATTCAATGAGCTAAGGAGGAAAAACTCTGGTAACTATGGAGACCCGAAAAAAGAAAATTTACTCCCAAGAAGGTAAACAAAACCATTCCGAAACCAATAAGCGAAAAAAAAGCAGCCCGTCGGCCCCGCCAGCCCATAGTCAATCGGCCATGGAGCAAAGCTGCATATATCAACCAAGTGATTAAAGCCCAGGTTTCTTTTGGATCCCAGTTCCAGTAAGACCCCCACGCATATTCTGCCCATATTGAACCGGTAATAATGCCAGTAGTAAGTAAAAAAAATCCAGCGCGAAGAGAAAAATAATTAAGGTTATCCAATGCTTGAAGGGGGGGTAAGCGGTAAAAAAATTGACCCCAATTTTTCTTTTTTATTTGATTTTCCTGAATAAGATACATAACTCCGGTGCAAAAAGCCACTCCAAAAAAAGCCTCTCCTAAAAAGGATAGAGTAGTATGAATGGGAAGCCAGAGGCTCTGGAGCTTTTGGGGAATGGGTATTGGACCAGGAGTTATTATTGTTGCTGAAGAAATAAGGAAAATTATCGCCACGGGAGTTACAAATGAACCTAAGATGGGAATCTTAAATTTAATATTTAAAAAGATAAAAATTCCCACCAAACACCAGGCAAAGAAAAAAAGAGATTGGTGCAGGTTAGTTACCGGGAAATAAGAATAAATAAAATACCGATGAATAAAAATCAAGGTATGAAGGATAAAGGCAATAATAATTAAAAAAAATCCGGCGTGGGCAAAAAATGTTTTTAGTTTACTAAGATAGAGAAGAAAACTAATCGTGGCAAAAAGATAAATAAAGAAAGTAAAATAAAAACTAACCAAATCAAACTGGAGTAAAGCAGAAAAAGAAGCTATTTGCATGTACTGCAGCTCTTTCCTGAACAAGTAGAACAACCTGAACTTCCCGAAGCAGGGGTAAAACTACTCCCGCTCTTAAAGCTAACTGCGGACATTAGCTTTTTTACCTTAGGGCTCTGACATTTTTTACATAATACTTGAGAGCTATTTCCAAAAACCAGTTCTTCAAATTCTGTTCCGCATTCATCACAAACAAACTCATAAATTGGCATCATCACTCTCCGTTTTTAAATTAATTTTAAAAAAAAATCTATCCGAATCCTGAAAATCAAAGAAAGTTTTAACCTGTTTTTTATTTTAATATAAGTAGATAGTAAAAGAAATGCAATATAATTTTATTTTCAAGGGTTAATCAGTTTGTTAACCAGATTAAAAACTTGCTTAAGCGGAATATTTTTTTCCCGGGCAATTTTTTTACAATCTTCGTATTCTGGATATGCTCCTAAGTTACCATCAATTTCCTCAATTAATTTAATCCGTACTTTCCCCCAGGGAGTCTCTATTACTTTAGTTTGGCGCCCGAGCTGAAAACGTTCCACTGGATTTACCCGCACTCCTAAGGTAGTAGTCTCGCGAAATATCGTTCGGATTAAATCGGATTTATTGCTTTCTTTAGCAATTACTTTAAGGATAACGCCGGGCCTATTTTTTTTCATCTGAACTGGAACCAAAAAAACATCTAATGCGCCTTGAGAAAAAAGTATTTCCAAAACATAATCATAAAATTCGGGATTTAAATCATCAATATTGGTTTCAATAACCACTAAAGATTCTTTATAAAAATTTCTCTCTCGATTCCCCAAAATTATCCGCAGAAGATTTGGGATTTCTTGATCTTCCCTTTCCCCTAAACCATAGCCAATTTTCTCTATCTTTAATAGAGGAATAGAGCCAAAAGATTGAGCCAGAGTAGCAATAATAGCAGCACCCGTAGGCGTAACTGTCTCTGCAATAGTTCCATCCCCATATACGGGTATGCCTTTTAAAATTTCTAAGGTGGCAGGTGCGGGCAAGGGCATAGTTCCATGTTTACAGTGGACAAACCCTCTACCCAGGGGAAGAGGTGACGCAATAATCTTATCTATGTTAAAATAATTAATACCAACTACTGAGCCTACGATATCAATAATCGAATCCACTGCCCCAACTTCATGGAAATGGACTTCTTCAATTGGTGTTCGGTGAACCAAAGCTTCCGCCTGGGCTAACTGATAAAATATGGCAATACTTCTTTCTTTTACCGAAGAAGGAAGGCTACTTTTTTCAATAAGGTCTTTAATTTCAGGAAAATTTTTTTCTTTTTGGTCGGTTTGATTCAGTTTTATCTGGACTCTAATCCCCTTCAAACCTTTTCGTTCTTCCACCCGAGCAGTTATTTGATCCGCAGAGAGGTTAAGAAATTCCAATGAATTGATAAGCTCACCAAGAGGGAATCCCAAATCAATTAAAGCTCCTAATATCATATCGCCGCTTATTCCGGAAAAACAATCAAAATAAGCAATCATAATTTTTTTCTTTTGCCTTATAAACTTACATTTGGTTAAGTCAATAAAATCAGATTTTTTTCCATTAGTTAATGGAAGTTTGACCTAAGCAGTAAGCATCCTTATCTTTGTCAAAAAATACATTTTACCTCCCTCTAAAAATTAGTTACGAAAATTTTTCCCGATAATAGTTAGTTTTTATGATAAGTTTAGTTAATTGATATGGGGTCATATGTCAAGTTTTTTACCGGAGGTTGGGGTAAAATGGGTAAAATAAGAAAAAAGGTTAGGCTGAACCTTCGGCCGAACTTGTCTCGGTCTTTTTTTCCGCATCCTTTTGTCACCCTGAAACAAGTTCAGGGTGACAGTATAAAGGGAAGGGAACCTAAAAACAAGCCTGAGATGAGACAAAATGGACTTTTCCAGCGTTTTTCCCGAAAAAATGTTTGACAAATTGATTGGGTTAAACTAATGTTAATTTTTGTGCTAATATATTATTTTTGACAATCTTTTTGCGGAACCTAAGTTGGGAGGAAAAGGAAATTGAAATGGACCTGCAACAATTTTTAAGTTTTTTTGACCCCAATCTTTTTATTGAAGAACTTAATGCCAATACCAAAAAAGAAGTATTTCGAGAAATTGCAAAGCTATTAGAAGTAAATAAAAAAATTTTTAAAGCGGAAATAATCACCGACCTTCTCGAAAAAAGAGAAAAATTAGGTACAACTGCAATTGGTAAAGGAATCGCGATCCCTCACTGCCGGTCAATGGCAACGGAAAAATTAACTGTAGTTATCGGATTAAAGTCAGCCGGGATTCAATTTGATGCTCCGGACCAGATTCCGGTGAAAATCATTTTTGTCATTATTGCCCCCCCGCAGGATGTCAATTATCTTCCCTTCTTGGGGAAATTAGTTGAACTCATAAGGGATGAAGGAGTAAGGAAAAGGCTTCTTCGAGTAAAAAGCTTTAAAGGATTCAAAAAATTAGTAACGGAATTTATAAAAAATGAATGAGATCTTACAAAATTTAGTAATTTTGCAGGACCTGGATGAGATGATTGTGGAGTTAGAGAACACCGAAGTCCTGAGCCAGCAAGAGGAAATGGGATTTGAAATACGAGGATTAGAAAAATTGATTGAAGCCCGGGAGGAATTAATAAAAAAAATTCCCCCTGATGTTTTTCATCATTACAACCGCGTCCGTGCCCGCTATGGTCGTGCTATTGCGCCGGTCAGAGAAAATATCTGTCTGGGATGTTTTATAAAAATCCCTACCCAGATATCCAGCCGGGAGATGGGTAATCAGGTTTTGCGCAACTGTGAAAATTGCGGACGGTATCTTTACTGGGTTTAATCCCACCTATTTATTTTTTTTATCTCCGGTCAAATCAAAGATTTTCCGACGGATAATCTTACCACGCTGGTTTTTAAAGTCAGCTAATAAATAAACCGTTTTGGGAAAAACTTTATAAACTATCCCTTCTTTTTCCTGATTCGCGAACGAAAACTTTATCTTATCACCTGGTTTCATTTTAGCTCCCTTTTTCTCTAATTAAACCAATTCAATAATCTTTTTTTACTGATATTGCTTCAATGCCAAAATCAATTTTAATTTTTTCCTTCCATTTGTCAATTTCCTCACCACAGCCAAATGGCCCCAGTAACACCCGCCACCAAACTACCCCACCCTGCTCTACCTTCCGAATAAAAGCCTCATATTCCTTCTCTGCCAATTGCCTCCTTAACTCCTGGGCCCGATTCAAATCCCTAAATGAGGCAACCTGAAGCTGACATAAGGCAACATTAGTATTTTCTCCTGGAAATGTCACCCGGGGGATTCGGTTAACCAGATTACGACATAAATCATCAATCACCCGAAGCTCCTGAACCGAACGAATATTCGCCCCGGTTTTTATCAGAGAAAAGACCGCTAAAAATTGATTAAAAGGGATATTACCTTCATGAAAACGAGCATGGTAAGCATCTTCCCAAATAGTTTGACCCAATTGAGCATCAATCATTTTAATTTTTGCCCCCACTCCAATTTGGGAATAAACTCCCGCATAGATTTTGGTATAATCAGTCACTTCTCCGTAAATCAAAATATCTACTCCTAAAAAAGACCCCAGTTCCTGACTAGAAAACTCACCCCACGACTTTTTTTGCTCCTTCTCAATTAAGTTTAAGGTTTCATCAACTTCATCCAGTTCCCGATCATTGAAGGATAAAGGGGAAAAGTGTCCACAAAAGCCCACTCTTACTAGTTCAGGTAGATCGACCTGATTAGTCTGGTTAGTAAATGGTAAAATCGCTACGGTCGGAGAATGGGAAACCGTATTTGCCCAATGAATAAAAACTGCCGGGTCATTTGCCTGCTGATGGAATAAAGAGCAAGCGACCAATCCGGTGAAAAATAAAGTAACTGTAGCTAACTTAATTGATTGCAAAATAAGTTATTTATCACCTAACATGAATTATCTTAAAAATATTTTTATCGCATTATAGGAATAATTGTCAATCATTTTCCCCGGCAATGCTTAACAATTGGTAGGATAAGGCAAAAAGGTTTGGCACGTTCGGAATATTTTGCCAATAAATTAAACAAAGAAGGCAAGAAGAAAATAGCGCTTGAGTTTATCTCTGCAGTTTCTGAAAAAATTTCACCCCCCTCTTTAGTGCTATAAATATAATCCGCATCTCTCGAATAAATCAACTAAAGGACATCAATTATATCATCCTAACAGCCACTTAACCGAATCCAGCGCCCGTTCGAGATAAAATGAGGGAGCAATTCCCATCTGAACAGTTCCGGCTAAAGCAATAATTAGAACCATTGTTATTGGGAAAGTATATTCAAGAGCCACATCTTTTATTGGCTCTTTCATATACATTATTACCGTAACCCGAAAATAGTAAAAAACCGAAATCAGACTATTCATTACCCCAATAATAGTTAGCCAGATATAACCAGACTTAATTGCAGCACTAAAAATATAAAACTTCCCCATAAATCCGGCTAATGGAGGAATGCCGGCTAAAGAGAAAAGAAAGATTGCCATTGCGACTCCCAAAAAAGGGTACTTAAATCCAGCCCCAGAGTAATCAACAATTTCTACATTAGCTTCTCCCTTTTGCCCATAAAAAAGAACCACACCAAAAGCACCAAGATTCATAAACGCATAGGCAACTAAATAATAAAGTACTGCCGACCAGCCCAGAGTGCCACCAGCAATAATTCCCACCAAGATATAGCCAGCATGGGCAATACTGGAATAGGCAAGCATTCGTTTAATATTGGTCTGCGATAAAGCAACCACATTTCCTATAGTCATGGTGATAACCGCAATCACCCAGAGCACATCTTTCCATTGCACCTCAAGGGAAAGAAGTGCATCTCCAAAAACACGCACAAAAGCAGCAAAAGCTGCTGCCTTAACTCCTACTGCCATAAATGCAGTAATAGCCGTCGGTGCTCCTTCGTAGACATCCGGAGTCCAGGAGTGGAAGGGAACTAAGGCCAACTTAAACCCCAGCCCTACTAAAAGCAGACCAATCCCTAAAAGCAAAAGTGGATTGGCAAACAAGCCTTTCGCGGAAATATAAGACGAGATTTTCTCAATCTGGGTATTGCCGGTAGCTCCATATAACAAAGCAATTCCGTAAAGGAAAAAAGCCGAGGCAAAAGCCCCTAAAAGAAAATACTTAAATGCTGCCTCGGAACTTTGTTGCGACCATTTTCGGTAACCGGCTAAAACATAAATAGCAATGGAAAGAGTTTCCAATCCCAAAAAAATTACAATCAAATCAATCCCCTTGACCATAAGAAGCATCCCTACAGTAGAAAAAAGCACCAGAGTATGGTAGCCTCCAATATCCATATCTCCTTCGCGAAGTGCCTGAATCGACATTAGAGTAACGAGAATAGCCACACCCAAAATAAGCACATTTACAAACTGGGTAAAGTTATCAGTAATAATCATCCCGCCAAAAGCTTTACCCTCACCACTACCCCCCCCTAACTCAAAGATAAAAGCCAGGACCATCCCTATTACCGTAAAATAGCCAAGGGAGTCTTTTTGTTCCCGCTTTAGCAAAAGATCAAAGAACATCACCAGCGCGGCAGTAGCGATTAAAATAAGTTCCGGTCCAATAGAATTCCAGTTTATTTCAGGTATGCTCATCTCAGGCTCCTTGTTTCCCCGGAATTTTGATTAAGTTTAAGTCCCTAAAGGATAACTTATTTCCCATCGATTCCGCCAGTTTGACTCTTTCTTCTACTCGCTTTATCATACCATTAACTGTTGCTTCCATAGGTTTGAGGAAGGTTTTTGGATAGACCCCAATCCAGATGATAAAAATTACTACCGGAAGTAAGACTATGATTTCGCGTTTACTTAAATCCGGTAGTTTTTCATTTTTGGGGTTAGTAACTTCCCCAAACATAACCCGTTGAAACATCCAGAGCATATAAACTGCGGCCAGAATTACTCCGGTTGCGGCAAACACCACAAAGATTACACTGGTAACCGAAGAACGAAATGCTCCCAGAAGTATTAAAAACTCGCCAACAAAACCATTAAGCCCGGGAAGCCCAATGGAAGAAAGGGTAACAATCATAAAAAAGGTAGCATAAATCGGCATTACCTTCGATAACCCGCCAAATTCTGCAATCAGTCGGGTATGTCTCCGTTCATAAATCATACCCACAATAAGAAATAGAGCTCCGGTGGAAAGCCCGTGGTTAATCATCTGTAAAATCCCTCCTTGGATTCCCTGAAGGTTTAAAGTAAAAAGTCCCAGCATAACAAACCCCAGATGGCTTACGGAAGAAAAAGCCACCAGCCGTTTAACATCAGCCTGAACCATTGCCACCATTGCACCATAAATAATCCCTATCACTGCCAGTAAAGAAATCACCGGCACAAAATTAAAATAAGCTTCCGGGAAGAGGGGTAAATTAAACCTAAGAAACCCATAGGTACCCATTTTTAGAAGGATTGCGGCTAAAAGCACACTACCTACGGTTGGGGCTTCGGTATGAGCGTCAGGAAGCCAGGTATGAAAAGGGAACATTGGCACTTTAATCGCAAATGCAAGCCCAAACGCAAGAAAAAGCCAAACTTCAACCGAATAAGGGAAAGTAATAGAATACCATTTCAAAAGGTCAAAGGTATACTCACCAGTAATCCGAGCGTAATAAAAGTAAATATAAAGGATAGCAACCAGCATAAGTAAGCTTCCAACCATGGTAAAAAGCACAAACTTTATTGCCGCATAGATACGCCGGGCCGGATTACCCCAAACTCCAATAATAAAATACATAGGAATCAGCATCACTTCCCAGAACACATAAAAAAGGAAAACATCGAGAGCAACAAAAACCCCAACCATCCCGGTTTCCATAAGGAGAATACAGATCAAAAATTCTTTGACATGTTTTTTAATATCCTGCCAGCAGGCAAGCACGGCAATCCAGGAAAGGAAAGTAGTGAGCAAAACCAACCAGAGACTCAAACCATCAAGACCAACCCGATATGCAATTCCCAGGCGAGGTATCCAGGATAAGTACTCGGTAAATTGCATACCACCATTTTCTAACTGAAAATTAAAAAACAAGGGGAGAGAAAAAATAAATTCAATCAAGGTTACCAAAAAAGCAACTAACTTTAATAGCTTTTCCTTTTCCGAGTCAATAAAAAGCAATAAAATAACTCCGATTAAAGGGAAAAAAATCAAAAAACTAAGAATCGGGTATTCCATCGATTCTCCTTAACGGAAAAGATAGTAGACCATAAGCAACACTGTCCCTACTAACATCCAGACCGCATAACTCTGGACATAACCGGTCTGAAGCCGTTTAAGAATGGTGCTTAAACCACTACACCATCGGCCCGCTCCATTTACAATTCCATCAATCACTCCATCGTCAAAAGAATGCCAGAGCCATTCTGACCCTCGACGGATCGGCTGAACAAAAAGGGCGTTATAAATTTCATCAACATAGTATTTATTAAACATCAGTTGATAAATAGCTTTAAACTTGTTGGCAATTACAACTGGGGCCCGGGGGTTCTTAAGATAAAGATAATAAGCTAAAGCAATACCAATAACCGCTATCCCCAGGGATATACCCATGATTATCCATTCCTGAACAAGCTCCCCCTCCCCATGACCCAATCCCAAATCCTCAACCGCATGAGCCAAACCTCCCAACCCCAGGCTCGGGGCAGGATGATGAGCAGAAATAGAGGCTGCTGCCGGAAAAACCGGAGATAAAAATTTCTGGAACCACTCTCCTCCTCCTAATGAATGCGGAATTCCAATCCATCCTCCTCCAATTGATAAAACCGCTAAAATTAGAAGGGGTATTACCATAACCGGTGGAGATTCATGAACATGCCTGGCTATGTGTTCATCAAGTCGAGGATTTCCGTAAAAAGCCATAAAAACTGCCCGAAACATATAAAGTGCAGTAAGAAATGCAGTAACCGCTCCTACTACCCAAAGCCAAATGTTTTTCTGAAATGCTCCCCATAAAATCGCATCTTTACTAAAAAACCCCGCCAAAGGCACAATGCCAGCAATAGCCAGAGTAGCAATAAAAAAGGTCAAATGAGTCCAGGGGAGATATTTTCTTAATCCACCCATTTTCCGTAGATCTAATTCTCCGGCTAATGCATGCATAATACTTCCTGCACCTAAAAAAAGAAGGGCTTTAAAAAAAGCATGAGTCATCAGATGGAAAATTCCGGCAGCAAACACACCCGCACCGCAGGCTAAGAACATATAACCCAACTGACTGATAGTCGAATATGCCAGTACCCGTTTAATATCAAATTGGGTAAGTCCCATAGTTGCAGCGTAAAATGCAGTAATAATCCCTACCCAAGCAACTACCCAAAGCGATAAAGGAGCTAAAACATATAACGCACTACACCGGGCTACCATATAAACCCCAGCCGTGACCATAGTTGCCGCATGGATTAAAGCACTTACCGGAGTGGGACCTTCCATTGCATCCGGTAACCACACATAAAGAGGAATCTGAGCTGATTTTCCACATGCACCAACAAAAAGAAGAAGAGTAATTAAAGTAGCAGCAACCCCTCCATAAGGAAGATGGCTTGCGGCTACGGGAAATATTTTTAAAAAGTCAAGAGTCCCAAAAATTACAAAAATAAGGAGCATTCCCAATAAAAATCCATAGTCACCCACCCGGTTTACAATAAAAGCCTTTTTCCCCGCATCTGCCGGTGCTTGACGGCGATACCAGAACCCAATTAAAAGGTAAGAACAAAGTCCCACTCCCTCCCAGCCAACAAACATAAGAAGAAAACTATTGGCTGAGACCAAAAGAAGCATAAAAAATACAAAAAGGTTCAAATAAACAAAATAACGGCGAAACCCCTCGTCTTCGTGCATATATCCGATAGAATAAACATGGATTAAAAAAGATACCCCACTTACCGTAAGCAACATCACCAGTGAAAGGGGGTCAATAAGAAATCCAAGGTTTACCACCAAATCTCCGCTCCAAATCCAGGGCCACAAGATAATTTCCCTGGTTCGCTCGGCAACTGGAAGTTGAATAAATTCATAAAAAGCAAACCCCGAAACCACAAAGGAACTTAAAACCGTAAGAGAGCCAATTATCCCAATAAGCCATTTAGGAAATCTTATCCCCACCAAACCATTTATAATCACACCGAATAAAGGGAAAAATGGAACTAACCAGATAAGATCGAGCATAATTCCTTACCCTCTTACCATTTAAGCAAGTTTATTTCGTCAACATTTATCGTTCCCCGAGTCCGGAAGATACTTACAATGATTGCCAATCCTACCGCTGCTTCTGCCGCAGCCACCGTCATTACTAAAAGAACAATCACCTGTCCTTCCAGGGAAGATAAACTCCGGGCAATAGCTACAAAGCTTAAGTTTACTGCATTAAGCATCAACTCAATACACATAAAAATTACAATTGCATTCCGCCGAATTATTACTCCAATTACTCCGATCGCGAAAAGAATGATACTCAACCCTAAATAATAAGATAAAGGAATCATTACCATACTCTCCTATTCTTTCCTTTTAGCTAAAATAACCGCCCCCACAATCGCCGCTAAAAGGAGAACTGAGGTTGCCTCAAAAGGGAAAAGATAATCAGTAAACAACTTTTCAGCTAATGCCTGGGTATTTCCCCCAGCTTTTTCACTCAGGAACTCAATGCTTTGTTCGCCGCGGTTACCCGGTAAAAAATCGACCATTACGGTAAAACCAATGCCTATTAATAAAGCGATTCCCAACATTATTCCTACGAGTTTTTGGCCCCGATGCTTAGAAAAAAGTTCTTCCGCTCGGTCCGACCGAATAAGCATAATAACAAAAAGGAAAAGAACCATAATGGCGCCCGCATATACAATCACTTGAATTGCCGCGATAAATTCTGCCTGCAAAAGAATATATAAACCTCCAAAACAGAAAAACACCAGGACTAACCACAATGCACTATGGATCGGATTTCTTCCTAACACTACTCGTAAAGCGGCAATGATGGTAATTAAAGCGATAATATAGAAAATAACCTGTTCCATTTAGCTTATTTTTCTCCTGCAGCGATAAGCCGTTCTTTATTATAAATTAAATCTTCCTTTCGGTAATCAGCCAGTTCATACCTCTGGCTCATAACAATGGCTGCCTTTGGACAGGCTTCAACACAATATCCACAAAAAATGCATCTTCCTAAATCAATTTCAAAAATTAAAGGGTACTTTTCATGTTCATTGCCTTCCGCTGCTTCAATGGTAATTACTTGAGCCGGACATACGGTAGCACAAAGACAACAAGCCACACAGCGCAATTTCCCATTTTCGTCCCGTCGTAAAATATGTGCCCCCCGGTAGCGGAGATAAGGCTGCCGCTTTTCTTCCGGGTATTTCATAGTAACCGGGCGGGTAAAGAAAAACTTAAGGGTTACTCCTAAACCTTTTAAAAGTGCTAAACTCCCTTTGATCGTTACTCCTAACATAACTATACTCTAAATAATCATTACCACCGCAGTTATCGCAATGTTTAAAATACTCAATGGGAAAAGAACCTTCCAACCAAATTTCATCAGTTGGTCATAGCGAAACCGAGGAAAGGTTGCTCGCAGCCAGATAAAAACAAAAACAAAAATAAACACCTTAATCCCGAACCAAATCGGTCCCATCCACGCCGGACTTTTGATAAAACTGGGCCCCAACCAGCCCCCAAAAAACAGAGTTACAATCAAAGCACTCATCAAAATAACACTGGCATATTCAGCCATAAAGAAAAGAGCAAATTTCATACTCGAGTATTCCACATGAAATCCAGCTACTAATTCTCCTTCTGCCTCCGGGAGATCAAAAGGAGTCCGATTACATTCTGCCACTGCACAAATAAAGAAAATCAAAAACCCAATAAACTGAGGCAGAAAAAACCATCCCTGGTTTGCCTGAGCCTCTACAATTTTACTCAAACTTAAACTTTCTGATTGCATCAATACCCCAATAGTAGCTAAACCCAGAGGAAGTTCATAACTTATCATCTGGGCAGCCGAACGCAAACCTCCCATTAATGAATATTTATTATTCGAAGACCAACCTGCTAACACAATCCCATAAACCCCCAGGGAGGATAACGCAAAAATATAAAGGAGCCCAATATTAATGTCGGCAATTCTTAGTGGAATTTCATAACCAAAAAGATTAATTCGGTCTCCAAAGGGAATCACTGCTACCGTTAAAAGCGCAGTAGACAAAATAATAAAAGGAGCTAAATGGTAAACTACTTTATCCGCGGCAGTAACAATCACATCTTCCTTAAAAAATAACTTTAACCCATCAGCAATGGGTTGCAATAATCCATTTATCCCTACTCGATGAGGACCAAGCCGGCTTTGCATATGACCTAACACTTTTCTTTCCAGCCAAGTAAGGTAAGCTACCGACAAAAGTAAAGCGGCAAATACCACTATGATTTTAAGAAGAGTAACAATAAGATAATTCATCTTCTATCCCTTGCTAACCTCCACCCAACAATGATTTTTATTGGCAAAAAACTGATTTATCCTTGCCTCCCGAAAATTATGGGGGATAAATAAAACACCTGGCTGAACCGAAGAACTTAATTTTACTGGAACTTTCAGGGTCTTTTCGCCGAGAGAAAGAATCAGGTTGTCCCCCTGGTTTAATCCTAACTTCTGCGCATCATCAGGGTTAACTTCCACCCAGGGCTTACTGGCAAGAACATTTAATCCCGAGTAAGTAGAAAGAGTCCCCGAATGAAAAAATGCTGTTCCAGTTACCAGAACAAACTTATCTGATTGCTTCTTTTCCATTCTTACCTTATCCAGACTAACCGGGGCAAAAGAAAAAATCTCACCACCAATTGACCACTGTTTTCCATTTCTTCCCAGACTTTCATAATTAATCTCACTGTAATAAGGTACTAAGGAACTAATTTCTTTCATAATTGCATTTGTATCCGGATAATTCATCGGATAGTCCATAAGTTGAGAAAACTTTTGAATAATTTCCCAATCTGGTAAAGTATTTCGGTAAGGTAAGATTCCCGGTTTAAACCTCTGAACGCGGCGTTCACCACTGGTAAAAGTCCCTTCTTTTTCGGCAAAAGAAGCCGCAGGAAAAACATAATCCGCTTTTCGGGCTACTTCAGTATAAAAAATATCCTGCACCGCTAACCACTCAAGTTTATCTAATGCTTCTTCCCACTTATCGGGAGAAGGGAAATCGACTAAGGGATCACAACCCATAATATAAAGAGCTTTTATTTTACCCTGTAAAATATCATTTAACATTTCTGCAGCATTTTTGCCGGCAAATTTTGGAACCGGCTTTCCCCAGCGCTCAGCAAATAAAGCACTATTCTCTAACTTTTGATAGCCGGGAAGAAGATCGGGCATTACTCCCATATCCAGCATACCCTGCAGATTATTTTTCGCAATAAGGGGTATAAGGCTAAAGCTACCGGTCGAACTCTTACCGGCTAAAAGAGATAAATTATTTAAAGCAACTATTACCTCTTTTGCCTGCTGATGAGTAAAGATATCATAACCAAAAACAATGGCACCAGTTTTATTCTCACCTAATTTTTCTGCGATTTGGTAAATTTCCTTGAGTGAAACATTAGCAACTTCCGCCAGCTCCGAAATAGAGTTGCCTGCTAATGATTCTTGAAATTGAGAAAACTGGGAAATTGAAAAAACAAATTCTTGATCCACTAAATTTTTTTCTAATAATGCTTTCATGATCGCTGTAACTAAAAATAACTCGGTTCCCGGGAAATAACGGAGGCGAAAATTGGCAAATTTATCCAGTTTAGTAGCCCGGGGATTAGCTACAATAAGATTTATCCCTTGGAAACGAGCTACTTTCATTATTTTCAAAGCCACCGGAGGACATTCGGCCCGCACATCACCGCCAACTACTAAAATTACCTGAGCTTTTTCAATGTCACTAAAATCACTTAGACTTACCGGCACCTTCCGGCAATAGCTTAGCCCCCTTTCCAGGTTGCGGTAATTAAAATGAGCCGCGCTATCAATATTGTTAGTTCCGATTACTGCCCGAAAAAACTTCTGAAAAAGATAATTATCTTCATTCGAAACCCGGGACGAACCTAATCCCGCAATACTATCTGGGCCCGAAGTGCTAATGATCTTTTTCAATTGCTCCACCGCACTTCCTAAAGCATCCTCCCAACTTACCGGTACATGTTCTTTACGACGCTTAATTAAGGGGGTATGGAGGCGATTGTTATTGTTTATAAAACCAAAACCAAAATTTCCCCGACCACAAAGGTTACCCTGATTATGAGTGGTTTCATAGTCCGAAGTAATTCTCAAAACTTTATTTTTTCGCACATTAAGCTCAATGGCACATCCTCCCCCACAATAAGGGCAAACCGAAGGGATTTTTTCTATTTCCCAGGCTCGAGCTTTATATTTAAATAAGCGGTTCGTTAAGGCGCCTACTGGACAATGAGAAATACACTGGCCACAAAATTCACAGCTAAGGGGATAACCTCCGCGGGGGAGAATCTCGGTAGCATAACCGTGATTTACCCACTCAATCGCCAGTTCTCCTTGAATTTCATTACAAACACTTACACACCGTCCACACCGAACACAGCGATTATTATTCCGCTCAACCAGAGGAGAAAGATAATCAACCGGCAAGGAAACTGGTTCTAATTTATAAGCCTCCTGGTTGACACCCAACTCAAAAGCTAAATCCTGCAACCGGCACTCCCCTCCCTTGTCACAAATCGGACAATCGAGAGGATGATTTATCAACATAAACCGGACTGCTTCCCGGCGTAACTCAGTCAGTCGCTCAGATTGAGTTATCACTTTCATATTATCCACTGCCGGGGTGTTACACGATGTTACTGGTTTTTCATATCCTTCCACTTCTACCAGGCAAAGCCGACAGGAACCAATAGGAAGTAGCTTCGGATGATAGCAAAGGGTGGGTATTTCAATTCCCAAAGCCCGGGCTGCATTTAAAATAGTAGTCTCCGGGGAAACTAAAATTTCTTTTCCGTCAATTATTACCTTTATTTTTTCCGCGTTGTTATGGCTCATTCTATTTTAGTTGCATAAAGAGCTACGCGATAACACCGGAGGCATCGTCCCGCTTCTCGAATCGCTGCCTCCGCCGTAAAACCTAATTCTACTTCATCAAAACTATGAATCCGGGTCTCAGGTGGCAAATGCCTCATCTTTGATTTAGGAACTCCGCCTACCATTCCCAATTTTTCCTCTTTATCGTAAACTCCAATCTCCCGCATTATCTTTTCCTGGCGACGGAATTCAGGAAGGGTTATTTTCTTTCCCTGAAGATACTGATCAATAGCAATTGCAGCATCATAACCCGCCGCCAAAGCATTTACTAACACATCCGGACCGGTAACGCAGTCACCCCCCGAAAAAATTCCCTCCTGGGAGGTTTCCATAGTATCCATATTTACCACAATGGTATTCCATTTAGTCTTTTGTATCCCGCTTTCTTCGGGAAGCAAGGAGAGATCAACATCCTGCCCGATAGCGGGAATTAACACATCAGTCTCAATAATAAACTCCGAACCCTTAACCTCTACTGGTCTTCTCCTTCCGCTTGCATCTGGCTCCCCTAATTCCATTCGAACACACTCCACTGCCTTAACCCGATTATTTTCACTAATAATCCGCTTAGGCAGGGTTAGAAAATGAAATTTTACTCCTTCTTTTTCGGCATCTTCAATCTCAACTGGATCTGCTGGCATCTCTGCCCGCGAACGGCGATAAACTATATTAACATCAGTAAACCCAACCCGAAAAGCAGTTCGAACACAATCAATCGCTACATTACCTCCCCCCACCACTAAAAGCTTTTTTCCCCTATAAATCTCTTTCCCCAGATTTATGTCCCGGAGGAAATCTACTCCCTTTACAAAACCTTCATAACCCGCATCTTCACCTTCCACCCCCATTTTTTTACTTAAATGAGCCCCGATACCAATAAAAATGGCACGGAAACCCTGATTCTTAAGGTCTTGCAAACTAATGTCTTTCCCTACCCGAGTATTATATTGGATTTCTACTCCCGCTTTTTTTATCACCTCAATTTCATACTGGAGGATATGCCGGGGAAGACGATAATCCGGAATTCCTACTGCAGCCATACCTCCTCCCTCCGGGAGGGCTTCAAAAATTTTTACCGGATAACCTTTTAAAGCCAAATAAAAAGCGCAGGCAAGACCAGCTGGCCCTGCTCCTACTACTGCAACTCTATGCTCCTTTTTTTCCTCCCTTTTTAATCGTGGCTCAACCCGATGTTCAATCTCATAATCAGCTACAAACCGCTTTAAACTTTTAATCTGAACGGGGTCATCAAGATTTAACCTTCGACAATTAAATTCACAGGGTCGAATACAAACCCGACCACAAACTCCAGGCAAAGCATTCCGACGACGGATAAGGTCTAAAGAATCTTCAAATCTAAGATTGCGGATTAACTCAACATAAGAAGGAACATCAAGGTGCACGGGACAGGCATCCATACAAGGAGCAGTAACCTGAAAATGATAATTTCCCCGGGGCAAAACCTTTTTACCCGCAATTTGCTTTTCAAAAGCAGTTTTAAAATAAGTAAGGGCGTGAAGAATCGGTACCGGCCCAGATTTTCCAATTTCACATTTTGCACTTAAAATAATTTCCTGACCTAACTTTTCCAAAGTTTCTAAATCTTCTCTTTTACCTTTGCCTTCACAAATCCGATTTAGAGTATCCAGCATCACCCGGGTTCCCACTCGACAGGGGATACAGCGGCCACAGGAAGCATTCTGGATTGCCTCCAGATAAGCCCGCGACATATCCACCACATTTATTCCCTCATCCCTCAATACTAAGCCATTCCACCCCATAAAACCAATAAGTTTTTCATTTTCAAAATAAATTTCTGGCAGTTTATGGGGTTCAGCTTCCTCAAAAGCTTCCAAAGATTTCCCCCGATTATCCACTACCTTATTTGCCCAGCTGCTGAAAAGCACTTTTCCCATAAGTTAACCATTTAAGCTACTTATCAATTTCACCTAATACAATATCAATACTACCGATAATTGCCACAATGTCCGCTAACAAACGCCCCTTAGCTAAAGTCTCCAGTGCCATCAGATTCATAAAAGATGGAGTTTTTATCTTCACTCGATAGGGTTTGGAACTGCCATCACTAACAATATAAAAACCCAGTTCTCCTCTTGGGGTCTCAATTGCTTGATAAACTTCACCCTCTGGCACTTTAAAGCCTTCACTCATAATTTTAAAATGGTGAATGAGAGCGCCAATATCAGTCATCACTTTTTCTTTCGGCGGAGGGATCACCTTTGCCTCATCGGCATAAATTGGTCCGGGCTTAAGCTTTTTCAACCCTTGTTTTACCAATTCCACACTCTGTTTCATTTCCTCAATTCTAACCCGATACCGGTCATAAACATCGCCATTTTCACCTAAGATAATATCAAATTCATAGGTCTCATAACCGCTGTAGGGATTAGTTTTTCGCAAATCCCACTTAACTCCACAAGATCTCAGGGTAGGTCCGGTGGTTCCTAAATTAATCGCCTCTTCCCCGGTAATCTTGCCTACCCCTTTAGTCCGGTTAACCCAGATCGGATTGTTAGTTAATAAATCTTCATATTCTTTAATATGAGCAGGAAAATTTTCTACAAATGTTCCAATTTTATCGACTGCTTCACTGGTAAGATCCCCGTTTACCCCGCCAATTCGAATATAGCTCGGATTCATCCGAGCTCCCGCTACCATCTCAAAAATATCTAAAATTTGTTCCCGCTCCCGGAAACAATACATTATCGGACTCATCGCCCCGATATCCAGCACATGAGTGCCTAACCAAACCAAGTGACTTTGGATACGGGTAAGTTCAGCCATAATGACCCGGATTACCTGAGCTCTTTCCGGAACCTTAAGCCCTAAAAGCCTTTCCACTGCCAAAGCATAACCCAGATTATTAATCATCGGGCTTAAATAATCGAGCCGGTCAGTTAAGGGAATTACTTGATGAAAGGTTTTGTTTTCTGCTAACTTTTCAATACCGCGATGGAGATGACCAATGTAAGGATTTACTTTTACAATTACCTCACCATCAAGCTCCAAATCCACCCTTAACACCCCGTGAGTACTGGGATGTTGAGGCCCCATATGAAGTATCATAGTTTCAGTGCGAAGCTGAGTCTTCAAGAGCGCTTCTGCCACCTTACTCCTCCTTCATAACCAGCTACTATTTCTGCTTTTCCTAATAAAGGATAATCTTTTCGCAGAGGAAAACCATCAAACTCCTCGATGGTAAGGAGCCTAT
>Ga0315298_1000693_pt1 | contig 65221 bp, 75 predicted proteins | sample WHS_1_MG_FD_203077 | JGI IMG/M metagenome (GOLD analysis project Ga0315298, IMG submission 203077) | Extremophilic microbial mat communities from Washburn Hot Springs, YNP, Wyoming, USA - WHS_1_MG | ecosystem: Environmental > Aquatic > Thermal springs > Hot (42-90C) | place: USA: Wyoming...
GCCTCGTCCAGGCGCGCGCGGAGCGTCTGCCAGACCGTCTTGCGGTTGTGCCGCGTGTAGACCCATTGCAGGGCGGCATAGGCATAGACCTCGCAGTCAAGCGCCTCGTTCCGCGCGCCGGGCTTCTTGGTCCATTCCCGGATCGGAAAGCCCCTAGTGTAGCGGGTGACCAGCTTCTCCGATGTCAGCTGCTCGAAATACTCGGCGCTGAGCCCGTCATGGAAATGGTAATAGCCGGGGCCCGGTTCGTTGAACTTCAGCCGGCCATAGATCACGGATTTGATCGTGTCCGTGCCGACCGGATAGACCTCGGCGCCGGCCTTCACGGTCTGGCCCTTCCAGTTCAGGTCGACCTTGGTCGGCTTGCCGATCGCCGGCTTGTTCCGTTGCGACTGGCCCTTGATCGCCAGCACATGCCGCCGCCGGCGCTCGCGGGCGAACTGATAGACCTGGTGGGTGAAGTGACCGCCGCTGTCGATCGCCACCGCGGCGATCGGCATCTGCACGCCCAGCGCGTGCTCGATCGCATCCAGCGCCTTGTCGAGCTCGAGCCAGACCTCGGGTTTCGCCGGATCGCCGTGGATCTCCTGATGCGAAATGCGCCAGGACTCCTCGCCTTCGCCCCAACCGATGATCACGATCGCGATGCGGTTGTCCTGCACGTCCACGCCCGCCGTGATCGCCAGCACCGCGGCGGGCGCGACGCCGGGCTTATATGGCTCCATCCGGCTCATCAGCCCATCGGCATCGACCCTTGCCGCGTATTCCTCCTCCCAGGTCTCGCCGAGGACGGTGTTCACCCAGGTCTTCAGCGATGGCGCATCGCCCTTGGCGGCGAGGAATTCGGCGACGATGTCCGCCCAGGACTTCCAGCCGAGCGGGCTGTAGAGGCTGGAAAGGTGATAGCTGCGGATCCGCCGGTCGGCACACTCGGCCGTTGGGCGCCATTCGCCCGCCGCCAGCATCTGCGGCTTGAACCGCTCCTCGATCAGTACGCCGCAGGCCTCGCAGGCATAGGCGGCGGTTCGTGGCTCGTCGCGGTCCCACTTCATGTTCGCCCAGCGCAGCCATTGCATGTGCTCGCAATGCGGGCAGGGCACGTAGAAGCGCCGCTGGTCGCCGGCGAGGAATTCTCGCTCGATCCTGCTGACATCGCGGATCGTCGGCGTCGAGCATTTGAAGATCTTCCGGCGGGCGAAGGTGGTGGTGCGCTTCTCGGCGAGCTGGATCGGGTCGCCCTCGCCGTCGACATCCATCGGATAGCCGTCGATCTCGTCGCAGAACAGATAGCGCACCGGCATCGAGCGCAGGCCGACCGCCGAGTTCGCGCCGGCGATGATGAGGATACCGCCCGGAAACTCTTTGGACAGCTGGGTATTGCCCGAATCACGGGACCGATTGTCGCGAACAAGCCCGCGCAACGCCGGACTTTCCTCGAGCATCGGCGCCAGGCGCTGCTTGCTCACCCGCTTGGCCGTGTCGACGGTCGGCTGAACCATCATGGCGGGCCCTGGCGCATGATGCATGATGAACCCCAGCCAGTTGTTGCCGGTCTCTGTCTTGCCGACCTGCGCGCCCGCCATGAATGCTACCGACATGACCGGACTGCCCGGGCTCAAATCGTCCATGATCTCGCGCAGGTAGGGTGTGCGTTGCGTGCGCCACCGGCCCGGCTCGGCCGAGGCTTTCTGGCTCAGCATGCGGTGCTCGTCGGCCCATTCCGAGACCGTGAGGTCTGGATCGACCTCGATGCCGCGGAGAAGCCCCTCAGTCAGGCAGCTGGTCGACATCAAGCGCGGCCAGCTCTGCACATGCGTCGCGGATCTCTTTCGTAAGGGCCGCGTGCACGCTGCCCGCGTCGGTCTCCGCTGCCAGAACGGAAGCCACACGATCCGGGATGTTCAGCATGCGGTCGCGGAATGCCCGGGCAATCCTGAATTGCTGGCGCCTGACATCCTCGGCCTCGACCAGCGCGCCGGTGCGGATCTTCAGTTCGACCTCGCCGAGCTTCGCTTCGTTGCGCATGGCGCGCGCCCGCCAGTGCGCGGTGCGCTGGCGAGACAGTCCGATCGGCTCAAGATGGTCATCATCGTCCGGTTCGGGCGGCAGGCCGTCGAGCGCCTCGTCATGGTTCTCGAAGAGCGCATCAGCCACCGCCGGCGCGGCGTGTTTGCCGCCACGGAACGGATCGAGGTTGCGGGCGCGTGCGGCTTTCACCGCGGCCAGGTCGAAGAGCATCTTGCGCCCTTCGCGAACCGATGGGACTTTCCCCTGGTTCGCGAGTTTTTGCAGCGCGCGCGGCGTAATTCCCAGTTCCTTGGCCGCGCTTTTCGAATTGATCAATTTTTGTGCAGTCATTTCGCGAACCAATTTCAAAATTTCTATCGCTAGGCGCGCAACGGGGTCGCGCGTTACCCGCGATAGGCCGACCCGGGGGAAGGACCCGAGAATTTTTCGGCATTGCGGCGGCGAGGACGATCGCTGGAGCGCCTTTCGTTGCTTTCACGGCGCGCGGCGTGCCGTGCAGCGGTGCTGCCATCAGCGGCGCTCTGAGCGGCTGCACGCGCGTTCAGCCTGGCGTCGCGTTGCAGCGATCGGGCAAGCTCTTCGGCTGATGCCAAGGTGATCAGCCGACGCCCGGTAAGCCGGACTTCGTCCAGCCTGCCTTCGTCGACAAGCCTACGCACCTTCACCGCGCCAACGCCGAGCATGGCCGCGACGGTCTTGATCGGCAGCATGATGAGCTGTGTGGGTGGTGCGGCATCGATCGTGAAATCCCCGTTGTCGAACAGATCCCTGAGAGCCCGCTCGCGCGGTGCTCGGCCGTCCGTGTTGATCGTGTTGCGTCGTTCCCAGGCACGCACATTCCGCAGCGAGTAGACCACAGCGCCACCGATCCGTGTGTAGGCTGGTCCAGTCTTTTGCCAGCGCCATCGTTCCAGCGTGCCGACAGAAACGATGTTCTGCCACCGCTGTGACAGCTGATCCGGCGTCAGCCATGTATCGTCATCCGCGATAGCAGACCTCCGTGATCTGGCGCCGCTGTTCTGGTGTCAGCGGTTCAACGACAACAGGCAGCCATCCGCGCCGTTCACAGACTGCGCGGAATTCCGGAAACTGCTGGACGAGTTCCGCCACAGCATCCTTGCCGCTCACGGCATGCAGCACGCTGATTGTTCGCTCGGGATTCGCCGACTGCGGCAGGCTGCGAACGACGCAGGCGAGATGCTCTCGCTGCCGGTCGTTCAGCTTCTGCCCATCGTGCGTGAGCGCCGGCCGGCGTGTCTGGTGATCGCGAAGCCATGACGTAATCGCATTCCGCACCTCGTCGAGCGCCGGAACGGACTGGCGTCGCGGCGCCATCGCCACTGCCTCGAGCGTTTCCGACCGGAAACCTTCGCGCGGCAGGAACGGGATCATGGCTCGCAACGGGCCGACCGCATCGGCCGGGAACGACGGCGAAACCAGATTCGCGAGCGCGAAAACCCACTGCTCAGGCGTCATTGCGGCAAACCGTCTCCCGCAGTGGGCTGGAATGTGAACGGATCGAGTCCAGCCTGGATAGCGGCTTCCTGTTGCCGGGTAAGCTTCGTTTTTCCCCCTCCTCGCTGGCTTCGGGTTTCAACCGCTCGGCTGATCCATGCGACCGGATCGACCGGCCGGGTGTCCGACGCTTCGATGATCAGCTGCCCCAGCTGGCGGCAATCATCGTCCAGATCTCGCAGCCATTTTCCGATCATGCGCCGCGCCTGCGGGTCGGATTTGCCCGTCATGCGTCTCAGCACCGGCAGGCCGATGCGCCACAGCATCGTTCGGATGTCCATCTGCTCGGGCGGAACTGCCTCGAGCATCACCTCGTCCGTCGTTGCATCCGGGCGGCGCGCCGCGCAATCCGAACGGAGTGAGGATTGATTCTTCTCTTCTCCGTTCTGGTCTGGTCTGGTCTGGTCTGGTGGTGAACGTAACGTTGAACGTAACGTTGACGTGTCGTCAGACGTGACGGTTGACGTGTCGTCATCGTCGCGTTCGGGCGCCGGCGGCGTGACATCGACAGGTGCGCGTGCCGAACGGCTTTTCCGCGCCTCGGTAGCGGCGCGCGTGCGCTCCCGCTGGCGCCGCTTCATCTCCCACGCCTCGAGCGCCTTCTCGGCGACCACCGGGTGGTAGATCCGGCCATCCGCGCATCGCACCCAAGAGCGGAGAACGCCGTCCCGCACTTTAGGCCAGAGGTCGCCGGCGCGGGACAGGAATGCCAGCATCCGGTCATCGAACGGAAGGCTGCCCGCCGGCACTTGTCGCCAGGCCTCGCACCAGAGCGTCAGCGCGGCCTTGCACTCCTCGGCCGAGCCGAGGATCCACGTCTCCGATGTGAGCAGCCGATTGATGTCGAGCGGCATCCATTCGTAATCCCGCAGATCGCATTCGGCGGGCGTCAACGGATCGGGCAAATCGGTCATGTCCGGGTCCCATTTCCGTGCTGGGTTAAGCGGGTGAATCGTCGCCATGGGCGTGCCTCCAGAGAATGCGTGATACCGCTGCCCCATCTTTCCCGTTTCGATTTGCCGGACGCTGATCCGGCTTCGGCCGATCGGGTTTGCCCATGCCAGCGCGGAACACCGCCAACCCGGCCGCGCTGGTGAGGGAGACGGGGCTTCGCAACGCCGCGGCTGGCGCTGTTGAAAGGTCGGCCACCGGGAAACTCAGATGGTCCATATCTCGACCTCGGTGCATTGCTCGGCCTGCGAAGTCGCTTGCACATGCTGGGCGACAAGACGCAGCCGATCGATGCTGTCGTCGACAATGAAGCCGAGGCCGTGCGGGTGACGGTCGCTCCTCACCAGCAAGCAGTCGATCAGCGGCTTGCAGCCGCCGACCAGGCCGTCATAGTCCGGCGCCTGGATGGCGTGCCGGCGGATTACCACCCGCGCCTTCTCCAGCGGCGCCGGCGGCGGCGACCGGTACGTTGATCGAAGCTCGATGGCTAGATCCCGCGCATATTGCGTGCGGCGCCAATGGCGCATTCTCAACAGGCGGTTGAGCGTGAGCGTCGGCTTCGCCAGTCGAAATGTGAAGGCGAGGCCGGTCATCACATACCCAGCGCGCGACGATAGACATCGATAAGCATCTCTCGCTCTTCGATCTCCGCTGGCTCGCGTTTTCGGTCGCGGATAAGTTGCCGGAGCGCAGTCAGGTCAAAGCCAGCTAACTTCGCCTCGGAGTAGATATCCTTGATGTCTGAACCGAGCGCTTTTCGTTCCTCTTCGATGCGTTCGATCCGCTCCACAATGCTGCGCAGCCGATCCGCTGCGATATTGCCCTGCGCAGGGTGATCGTCGCCCGAGTTGTGCCCGGGACCTGCCTTCTTGCTCACAGATTGCCTCCTGAATTTGCTGGCGCCCGCTGGTCGAACAGGCTGGGCTGCCAAGGGCCGCGGCAGCTGCGCCACGGCCAATGCTCAGCGCACCAGGCCGCCGCCGGTTCGCCTGCGTCGAGAGTGACCCCGGTTTCCGCGTGCACGGTCGGCGCCGTGCCGGGAGAGCCCGCGAAATAGGGCGCGCCGCACACGTCGCAGGGCCGGAGATCAGTCGGGACGGCGGCCCCGTTATCGGCGACGAAGCTGGTCATGCGGCGATCTCCTGTTGGGCCGCCGCCGCGGCGACGCCGAATTGCGCGCGGATGACCGCCTCCGCCATGTTCGGAGATACCGAATTGCCAATTAGCCTGATCTGATCGGTCTTCTTAAAGCGGCCGCCGTCACTGAGGTCGTAGTCCGCGGTGAACCCCTGCGCGCGGGCGAGTTCATGCGGCGCGAGCATCCGCATGCGGATGTCCGTAATCGGGGTAGGGACGCCGTGTACGGTCACCAGTGCGAAGCGATCCCGCGTGGATATGGTTCCCAACGGAGCGGCAAGCGATCCATGCTGACCGCCAGAACCGTAATAATGGACCAGAAATGCAGCCACGCGTTCCGCGCCGGCGCGATCAGCGTCCGATAGGGTCGCCTCGACAAGCTGTTGCTGACACGCGTGTGTCGTGAGCGTGCTGATCGGTTCGCTCATCGGGCGCCCAATGACGCCACCGTTGTGTTGCGCCATGAACGCGACGACCAACGCCTGCTCGCCGCGGTTGGCGCACGTCAGTGTCGGTAGAGGAGATTTAAGGCTGCTGCCTCGGTTTCGCCCCTGATGGGTAATCGGAATTAGATGTGCGGCTCCGCCGCCCTGCACGATGTATGGCCGCTCCGGCTTCAGCACATATCGCACAACCCCTTCGGCGACCCGGCGCAACGTCGCCTCTTTGAGCGGCCGCGGCCGTTCGAAGATCGAGCGCGCAGGCAGCGACCAGTCGATGCACTCCGCCGCCGTCCGCCATGGATGCTCAAGCAGGGACGGAGCACGCGAATGAGTGGCAGCTGGCCACCGAACTGGCGCGCCGTCTCGCGCGGCCACGATCACAAGCCGAGTGCGAATCGTGGGGGCTCCGAAGTCGGCGGCGCAGAGTTCGCGCCATTCGACCCGGTAGCCCAGCCCACGCAGGCGACCGGCCCACGTCTTGAACGACAGGCCTATACGGCGCGGGCACGGCGTGCCGTCATCGAGGAGAGGTCCCCATCCGAGCATCTCGCGCACGTTCTCGACCACGATGACGCGCGGCCTGACGCGTGTCGCCCAGGTGAGCACAACGCCTGGCAGGCTGCGAACTGATTTCCATTTCGGTCGGCCGCCGGCCGCACGGCTGAAATGGCGACAGTCCGGCGAAGCCCAGAGGAGCCCGACCGATCGCGCGCCACACGCGTCTTCCGGCCGCACTTTCCAAATGCTCTCGCAGTAGTGGAGCGTGTCGGGATGATTGCGCTTGTGCACTGCGACCGCGACCGGATCGTGGTTGATTGCGATGTCCGGATGGCGCCCCGTTGCCTGGTAGATGCCCTGCGAAGCGCCGCCGCCGCCGGCAAACAGGTCGACGATCAGCTCGCCGGGCAGAAGTGGCTGCATCAGCACGCCCTCCGGCGTCGGCGCGTCGGCCTTCCGCGATCCGGATGCAGCTTCTTCGAAAGCTCGGCGGCTTCGGCCAGGTATGCGCGGCGCTCGGCGCCGTTCGCCCGGTCGGCCATTCCGTAAAGCCACTGCAGCTCGGCAAGCGAGCCGCCCCGCGGGCGGTCGGTCAGTGCAAACGCGGGAATGTCGAGCGGATCCGTCATCGCACCATCCCACGGATTTTGTCTCTCGCCCGCGCCAGCGAGTCGCGAAACCGCTCCGCCTCATGCCGATACGCCTCGAGCAGCTGCTCCATCGCGCCGACCTGGTCCTGAAGCCGCCGCCGGTCGGCGATCGCGTCCCCGCGCACTGTGGTGATGGAGAGCACGAACAGGCGACGCGCTCCGGTCGCGGGATCAAATCCCCAGCCACACCAGCCCCAGCGGTGGTGATGGGTCCATCCTGGCGATGGGCTCGCCGGCGCAGCCGCGCTGCTTTCCAGTTCAGTCTGTGGTGGCACGGCAGGCATCCAGAATGTCGTTGATATCGTCGGCGGTCTGCCGGCACTCGCGGATCAGAGCGGCCAGCTCGCGCGCGCGGTCACGGGCGACATCGACCCGGGCGGCGCGCAGGCGATCGGCCTCGTCGGCGGGAACGAGGCGCACCTCGCCGTACCAGTAGGCGCGCGCCCGGCGGAAATTCAGGCCGAGCCGACGCGCGGACCGATTGATCGCCGCCTTGATGCCTTCGCCTGGCTCGTATGGCTGCGCCGCCGCGCGCACGATCTGCTGCATCTCGTCGAGCGTGCACTCAGGCATGCGCGCCTCGATCGACTGGGCCTCGGACGGAAAATCCAAGCCCTTGGACGGATTGTCCAACCTCTTGGAAAACATCTGTGGTGATCTCCGTTTCAGCAACGATACGGAGAGGGCCACAGATGAGATCGAAGAAGCGGAAAGCCAGGACGCCACGACGCGGGAACGAACCGCGCGGCCCACCAGAAAGACCGCCGGGCGCGGAATGAACCGGCCCGGCGGCGAGTTTAAGGAGGAAACGTCCAAGAATGCCGGCCGAACGACCCGGAACCCCGCAGGCCGGCAGATGCGGGAGGGTATTCATCAGGCGGGAGCGCCGGCGCACGAGCCGTTGCCAGCCCGCGCGCCGGTCCCTACCGTTGCGGTCGCGACACCAGCAACGGAGGAAGCGATGGAAAATCTCGCCACGAAGATCGCTGCGCTGCAGATCGTAGTGATGGAGCTCATGAGGATCGAGCGCGATGATTATGGCCTTGACCCGCGCAAGCTCATGAACCGCCTCTCAAGCACGATGGATCGGCAGATGACGAGGTTCCGGATTGATCCGGAGCGTCGCCTCGATCTTGAACGGGAGATCCAGCTATTGTGCCAAGGGCAACTCGAATGAGTAACCGATACCAGGCCAAATCGTTGTCCACGCGCCCAGGGCGCGGCTTCCTTTCCCGAGGCTGCGTGGCAGCGCGCAGCGCGTCCCGGTGATATTGCTCCAGGCGACGACAGAATGGCTGTTTCATGCGGCCTCCGGATGCTGCGCCGCGGGCGTTGGCCGCTCTACCCCTTCCGGCCATATCGCATCTTCAGGCCAATGGTCGGAAAACCATCGAAGAACCCGGTCATAGGTCGCGACGGTGAAGGAGCCGCCGCCGCGGATGCGCGCAATCCGGTGACCGCCGCTCAGCACGATCGTTGAAACCCGCGATTCCGACACGCCCATCGCGGCGCTGTATCGCTCGAACAGACGGAGGAGGTTTTGTCGAAGGTCCATGGGGTGAATAATGCGGAGAATGCTCCGTTTCGTCAAGAGAGAATTGTCCGCATGATTATTTTCCGCAAATGCGGCATAAACTCCGCATGACGACCGGGAGCCTATGGGCAAACATCGAGCTGCGACTCAGCGAGCTGGGTATGTCGGCGCGCGAAGCGTCTCTGAAGGCCGGACTTAAGGCGGATGGTCTCCGAACGATTAAGCGCGGAGAAAATCCAAGCGCGGAAAAGCTTTCGAAGATCGCATCCGCTCTTGAGACAACCCCGAATTGGCTACTCGGCCTGGATGAATATTCGCCGTCCCCGGACCTTCCGCCTGAAGACGCTCCGCCGCCGCGTTTCGTGCCGATCCGCCAGCTGGACGTGAATGCGGGCCTCGGCGCCGGCGGCTTTCCAGACGATCACGCGCCTCCCAAGACGTTCTGGATGTCTGCCGATCTGATCGAGTGGCAGATGGGCGGAAAACCCGACGACTTCGTCGTGATGGAAACGGAAGGTCAGTCTATGGAACCCACGCTCCTGAATGGCGACCTTGTGCTTGTCGACCAGCGCAAGACGAACCCGAGCAACCCGGGTTTGTTCGCTCTCTGGGACGGCTTTGGTGTGGTGATCAAATGGCTTGAGCGTGTCGCGCATTCGTCGCCGCCGATGATCCGGTTGATTTCCGAGAACAAGCGATTTTCGACCTATGAAGTGTTGGCTGAAGAGGCGCGAATTGTCGGAAAAGTTGTGTGGTTCGCAAGAAAATTATAAGTTTTAACAAAAAATGAAGGTATAAACGACAATGGGATTTATAATAATTTTGGCTTTCTTTGGGTTGCTTCCTTTGTTGCCGGCAAAAATTGCACAGTCAAAAGGCAGAGAATTCGGATTATGGTATGTTTATGGATTCTTTCTTTTCTTAATTGCGATAATTCACGCGCTGCTTCTATCGCCGACGCAAGCCGCTCTAGACGATCGAGCGGCAGCAGATGGAATGAGGAAATGCCCGGATTGTGCGGAGATGATACGGGCAGAGGCTAAAAAGTGCCGCTATTGCGGCGCGGCCCTCGACGAGACGCAGAGCTCTGTTTCTGGGATTGGTGGCAAGCCAACTGCGTGGGATCTCCGGCTGGCAGCGAAACAGCCCGGAGTGTCCGGCCACGACGATATGATCGAAGCTTGGCGGGCACGCGAGAAGGGTTGATGTAATTGTTAAATATTGGGCGTCAGCCACGCTGAGGGCACATCGAGGGCTTTTGCTAAAGCCTCGATCGTGTCAGCCGAGCCGGCGCGGCGCCCGCTTTCGAGGTCGGATAGATAGCCTTGCCCTATGCCAGAGCGTTCGGCCAGGTCGATCTGTGACAGCGCGCGCCATTTGCGGATTGCCCGGAGCAGCGTGTCGCCCTTGAGCATGAGCGCGCTCACGGCGGCGGGAAGCGTCGCATCCACGCCCACCGCGAGACCGGCCTTGCGCGCATCGTAAGCCGCGACATCGTCGTCGTCCTCGTCGGCCGCCGCCGCGCGGGCAACGAGATCATCGTATTCCGCGCGGGACAGCACGACGAGCTCCTCGCCGGCGGCGGTGCGGATCACCTGGGGCATGCCTATCGGTTTTTCTCTCTCGCCCTAAGCCACGGCTCGCGCTACCTCGTCGGGGGCAATTGCGATCACCCGGATATAGGCGACGGCAAAGTCTGGCGGGGTCGAGCGCGCCTGCTCCCAGTCCCGCAGCGTGCCGACCGGGACCCGAAAGCGTGCCGCGAACTCTGCCTGGGATAGTCCGAGATGGGTGCGCGTCTTGCGAATCAGCCGGGCTTTTTGGCCGCGGTCCATCCCTTCGACGCTAACCGGAAAATCATCCGGGTCGGCCGGATCAGCCGGCAGAACGATACGCTCTTTCTTCACCTTTGTTGCTCCTTCTCACCGAGATAAAGCGTGGAAGATCGTCGCGCCACACAAAGACGCCGGTGAACAGTTTCTCGCCGACGAGGCCAATCACCTTAAACCGCTCCTCGCCATCGACCTCTCGAATGGACGGTAGGATCAAGTGGCCGCCGTCCTCGAAAATCCGGTCACCGAAAATGAGCGATACGCCGTGCTTGGTCTGGTTTGCTGCGTCTTTCGTGGAATCGAAGCGGCCGTTCACATGCTCTGAATACGGGATACCAGTATCTATAGCAAGAAAAAATTTTGAGTTTTCCGTTGGCTCGGGAAATGACCGTGTGAGCGAGTGCGGACTATAAGCCGAATATGATTGACATGCGTAGCAAACTCCGCATACAGTGAGATCGTCATCAACGACGGAGGCACCGATGCCACTACCTTCAGCGAGAGAAATTCTGAGCCGCGCGATCGGCGCCGCTCCTGCGGCGGGATCGATGGAACAGCACGTCCAGCATTTCCTCGATACATTGCATGATCACGGTGCGCGGATCGCGCTGCGCTGTGAGCCGAACACCGATCACCCGCTCACCCCCCTCGAACTCCGCGACCAGACCAGTGTGCTGGCGGCGGCAATGGCGGATAACAGCCTCGATGACGCCGTCGTGGCGGCCAAAGTGCCGGCTGCATTCGGCGTGCTCGGCAACCTTCAGCGCGCCGGCTACGTCGTCGCCCGCGCACCGATACCGTCGGCGGCGCGGTCATGACCTGGAGCCCGATACAGCCACTAGCCGCCCGGAAAAACAACGGCGTAACAGGCATCACAGTGGCGCGCTCGAAATCGGGCGGACGCTTCAAGCCTCGCGTCACCGTCGCCATCCGCCTCGATAAGGTCGATCTGCCTTGGATCAAACGTGGCGTGGCCGCTTCTGTCGAGATCGGAGCCGGCAAACACGATGGCATGATCAGAATTTCTCCTGGCGGACCGCATCAACTGAAAGCATTTTCAGGCACCGCCTCGCGGGTCGAAGGCCTGCTGCGCCTTTGCTTTCCGCCCCTGCCGGGAATGCCCGACATAGACGCCGAACCCACGGCCTGCATTTTCGAAATCGAAGACGGCGCGCTGGTGGTCGATCTTCCGGCATGGGCGAATCCCCCGAAACCCGCAGAGACGAAACCTGCGACCGCCCTTCCGCCGCCGCCGAAATTGCCCACAGCGCACTGCGCGCCACCAAGCAAGCCCTTTGGCATCAGCGGACCGGATCATGCGCAGGTCATCGTCGAGCGCCAGTCTTCGCTCAGGAGATCCCCATGATTCGTCGCGCCATCAACGCGCCGCGCCCCGAATTCGCGCTACGCCCCCACCTCGATCGCATCCTCGCGGATCCTGTCGAGCGCGAGATCACCCCGCGCGCGGAATTCAGCTGGCCGCATGTCCTCGGATCCTGCCTGGCGGGCGGGATCGTGTGGGCGGTGCTTCTCTACATCTTCGTGTGGTCGACATGACGCGGATCATGACGGCCTCCGGGCTCTATTTCGACTTCGACCGACTGTCTTCGAACATGCTGTCGATCGACACGATCGCCCAGGCGCTCAGCCACATCTGCCGGTTCAGCGGCCATACGAGCCGCTTCTACAGCGTGGCGCAGCACAGTGTGCATGTCGCGAACTGCCGCTGTGTGCCGCGCCAGCACCGGCTGGCTGCCCTGTTGCACGACGCAGCCGAGGCATTCCTGGGCGACGTGTCCACTCCGCTTAAGCGCATGCTGCCGGACTACCAGGATCTCGAGCGGCGCGTCGAGCAGATGATCTTCTTCCGCTTCGGCATCCCGGAGATCCCGGCCGAGGTCTGGAAGGCTGACAAGATCATGCTCGCCACCGAAGGGCGCGACCTGATGCCCCTGACGGCCAAGGAATGGGCGGAGATCGCCGGTGAGCAGCCGCTCCCCACCCCGATCCGCCCATGGTCGCCTGGCTATGCCCGCGATCGCTTCCTCGACCTGTACCACGAGCTGCAGGGCGGGAAGGCGGCATGAGCGCGAATGCAATCCGCTTCAGCCGCCGCCGGGCGAACCGAACGCCGCGGCGCCAGGCGCGCAATCTCCTCCCGATCGAGCCCTGCAAGGCCTGCCAGTCGGCGGCGGCGGTGAAGGGCTCCTCAACCCGCTACGTCGAGTGCTCGAACCGGCACTGCGCCGCCACCGGGCCGCAGGCCGCCGGCGACCAGGAGGCGGTCGGGCTTTGGAACTTCATCATGGCGCCCTGCAGATGCGCGCGCCGCACCGGAGAAACAACCCCATGAAAATCACCGCCCTGCTCAATGCGAAGTACTTCGCTCTCGCCATGCTTTTTCAGGAGAGGAGCGGAACCCGATATTTTCTGAACGGGGTGTTCGTCGAGCCCCACCCGGATGGCGGCGTGACGATGGTCGCGACTGACGGTCACCGCCTCGCTGCGTTCAGGGATCCACCTGCTTCATCGATGAGGCCCGAATCATTCGGATGCCGAAGGCCTTCAGAGCGCCAGCACTTAAGCCAGAACGGGCCCAGCTGGCTCTTTTCGAGAGCTCGACGAATCGCGGCTGCCAAGCCCACGTATTCGACGCGTCCGGGATCAACGACGATGCCGAAGGCCTAGACGAAATGATCGCCGATGTGACCGCTGAGCGCGTGAAGTGGATCGGCGCAGCTACCTATATCAACGGCACGTTTCCGAACTGGCGCGGGGTTGTGCCGAAGATGCCTGACGATCCGGCGCCTCCTCCCGTACTTTGCGTCGACGGCTACCAGGTCGCCGACTTTCAGGAAGTGGCAAACCGCGCGGCATTCTCCGGAGTCTCGATCATACCGAGCACGCGGGGCGGCGCCATGATTGTCCAGTGCGGCAATGACTCCTTCATCGGAATACTGATGCCACGGCGCGATTCGGCGTCCTTCGAACGAGCGATCCATCCTTGGGTGATGAAGCGGCCGGAGGCTGCTCAACCGTCCGATCTGGTCGACAACCAGGAAGCCGCATGACGTTCTGGCTGATCATGGTGCCGGCGCTGGTCGCGGGCCACCCCGGCGCGACGCGGGCTCACTGGCACCGCACGCACGCCGCCTGCCTCGCGGACGAGCGAGCCTTTCACCTGCCGCCCGGTTCATGCCTGAAGACGCAAGGCGCCGAGCTGCCGCCGCCGGGAATCGATCTCGATAGCGACGGAGCGCTTTCTCTGTCGCCGGAAGGAAAATGACAATGCCCGGCTACATCGAAGACGACTATTGGTTCTATCCCGATCTCGGTCCGATTGGTTCCACCCACTCGCTTTCCGAGCGTAACAGCGTGGTTCCGGTGCGCCAAAAGATCGGTTTCGTCGCGCCAAGCCAAAAGCCTCGCTACATCGTGCAGGCGCGGACTTCGCCGATCGTCTCCGCGAAGCACGAGCACGGCTCTGAGCCGCCGGTGATCGGCCTCGAAAGCGACGGAGTACCGCATGACTGAGCGACCATGGCCGTATGCGCTCGGGATCGACGAGGCTGCTGAATTCTGTGGCCTCAGCAGAAGCATGCTGCTGAAGCTGGTGATCGCCGGCAGCGCGCCCAGCCCGATCACCGTGAAGGGCAGCCGGACGAGCCGGGCGCCCGGCCGCAAGCTGTGGTTGCGCAAGGCTCTGGAAGAATGGCTTGACGAACTGGCTGGCCGCGGCGCTTCTGGATCGACAGATGATGGCGGATGGAGCAAGCCGCGCAGTGAAGGTTCACATGCCCTACGTTCATCTGGTTCGCGCGCGCGGTAAGCGGTTCGCCTATTACCGGCGGGCAGGCGCGCGCCTTCGCATTCATGGCGAGATCGGCTCGTACGAATGGCGCTTGGCCTATGACCGGATCCACAAGGAATTTGAAGCTGCAGCCGGCGCGGCGGCGGCGGCGCAGGACCGCCTTGTGATGCCGGGTTCGCTCGAGGCCCTCTGGCTGGCCTATCAAGGCCATAGCGCGTTCACGCGCCTAACCGACCGCACCCGGAAGGAATACATCCGCCTGATGACGCCGGTCATCGGCGAATGGGGACACGGCCAGGTCGACAAGATGAAACCCGACTGGGTGCAGGCGAGACTCGACGAGCTCGACGCCACCCCGCGCACGGCAAATGCCCTTCTGGGGATCCTGCGGCTTCTCCTGAATTGGGGCATGAAGCGCGGATGGCTGGAAAAGAACCCGGCGCTCCTTGTCGACCCGGTCAAGTACACGAAAGCGCCGCACCGCGTGTGGCGCCAAGCCGAGATCGACGCCATGACCGCGCCCGGCTCCCCCGTCGCGCTCGAGGTCCTGATCGCACTCTACACCGGGCAGCGACAGGGGGATGTGCTCACGATGCTCTGGTCCTCGTTCGACCTGGAGCGCCTCGAGATCCGGGTGACGCAGTCGAAAACGGGCGTCCGGCTCGTGATTCCCGTTCCCCCCGTGCTGGCAGCTGCGCTCGAGGCTGCGCCGCGCACAGCGCCGACGATCTGCACTCGGCGCGACGGCGCCAGCTGGAAGCCCCATCATTTCGGGCATGTGTTCGCCGCCACCCGCGATCGCCTCGGGTTGCCGAAGGATCTGCACTTTCACGGGTTGCGACATTCGGCGGCGTCGAGGCTCGCCGAGGCGGGGTGTTCGCATGCGGAGATAGCCGCGATCACCGGTCACAAAACCGTCAGCATGGTGAGCCACTACGCCTCCGGCGCCCGGCAGGAGCATCTCGCGAGGGCGGCGATGGATCGCCTGTCGCCGCCGCCGAAGGGTGGCCGCAGTGTAAAACGCCAATCAGACGAAGTGTAAAACGGTTCTGGGAGGGTGGGCTAAGTCTTTGAAAAGTATGGTGCCGACACCCAGGATTGAACTGGGGACCTACTGATTACGAATCAGTAGAAGGGCCGATTCAGCTTATATCACGAACGTTCGAAAAAACGTTATCCCACAAGCATTTTTTGAGAGAATACAAAGCAAAATCAAAAACATACACGCTATCGCGAAACGCCTTGCGGTCAATTTTATGTTGCAGGACGTGGCAGGACGTAGCAGGATATCGGGGCGTTTCTGAAACCCCAGTGAAACCCCAGCGAAACCCAGGGAGCGCCGAATCAGTTGCCATTGCACCGCAAAATCGAGGCATCTCCGCCCCCTCGAAACAGGGAAAAGTAACCCTCAGAATCAGTTGCTATTCGTCTCCATGGAGCCGTCATGCCCACAACAAGACTGACCGACTCATCGATCCGCAAGGCGATCCAGCATGCCCGTGACACCGGAACCCGGGTTGAATTGACAGACGCGGCGACGCCTGGCTTGCGCATCCGGATCACGCGCGACGGCAAGGCGACATGGTCGGTGATGACGCGCGACATGACCGGACGAAACCGCCGCTTTAATCTCGGCGAATTTCCGGTGATGGGTATCTCGGAAGCCCGCGAGCAAGCGAGCGTGACGCGACACAAGGTCCGCCACGAAGGCGTTGATCCCGTCGCAGAAAAGCGGGCCGCCCGCCAGCAGGCTGAAGCCGAGAAAAATGCGGAGCCGGAAATGACGCTTGGCGACATGCTCCAGCTCTGGGGTGCGCAGACCGGATCGAATCAGAAACGGGCCTGGTATGACAGGGGCAAGCGGATCAACGACGTTTTCAAGTCTGTGCTGGGCGAGCCATGCAGCAACTTGTCCAGCGAGAGACTTCAGATCATCGCCGACGGCTGGTCATCCCCGTCTTCAGCTGCGGCGGCCGTGAGGTATCTCCGGCCCGTCCTGAAATGGGGAGCCAAGCGGAAATACGTGCCGGCCGAAACCGCTCTGATCGAGCCGCCAAGGAAACCGGCAAAACGGACACGCTGGCTATCCCGGGACGAATTGGCGTCCATCGTTCCGTATCTCCGGCAAAATGCGGAGCACTCCAGCCGCGCGGCTGTGATGGTCTTGCTCTTATATACTGCCACCCGTCTCAACGAGGCGGTGCAGGCGGAATGGTCCGAATTCGACCTTGAGGCGGTCCCGCCGCGTTGGGTTATCCCTGGAGGGCGCATAAAAGATACCCGGGGCGATGGTCGACCGGTCGCCGATCATGTCATCCCGCTTTCTCGCCAGGCAGTCGAATTTGTCGATTCGATCCGGAAAGGCAGGACAACAGGATTTGTGTTCGTCGGGGCGAGGGGAGGGTTACCCTCACGATGGGATTGGTACGGCAAGAAAGTCATGTCGGAAACCGGCACGAATGGCTGGACCAGACACGATTTACGGCGAACCGCAGCGACATGGATGGGCGAACTCGGTATCCCACCATACGTCACTGAAGCTGTCCTGAACCATGCGGATATCCATTCACCTCTATCGGGAATCTACAACCGTTCGAAATATATAAAAGAGGTAGGTGAGGCCCTTCAGGTCTGGGCGGACTTTCTGGACACCATTTGATATCAAAACAAAACAGGGACCCTTTTTTAGAGGATCCCTGCCTTGATAGATTTAGTCGTAACGGGTGTGTGCCGCACTCTTAGAAGACCTATTAAGTGCCTCTGACAATCCCGGTCAAGTCAGTTCCGATGCCACAATGTCATTTCGAGTCTGCGTTTATGTGAAGGCGTCCTGGGATAATAACACACGATTATGTGATCGGTCGGTGCAGTGATGTGATTTCGAAACGTAATAGACCCAGTTCGGGGCACATCAATAACGGCACGGCATAAACCTGTTGTGTGCGCTTTGGCGACGAGATCCCCATGTTGGGAGTATCGTAACGTAGCAGACGGTTATCCACAGGGTATATGGCCGCAGACGCACGCCAATGTGGAGCCGTTGTCATTTTTTTTGAGGTAGGAGTTGGCGACGGGGGGCAAGGGAGGTATAGGGGAATCTGATGATCTGCCAGGTGGGTAATTCCGCCGAGGTTTCATCTGTGTGTGTTATAAGTACTCTTAAAAGGAGTTAAGGATGAAAAGTCCTTCGGCTGCCCATCGGCGGCATCGTCTTCGTCAGTTCACCCTGTGCTCGACCGCACTCTCGGTCAGCCTCCTTGCTGGCTCGGTCGCCATGGCGGCTGCTCCGGCTGCTGGATCGCTGCCTGGGGCGTTCTCTACAAACCAGACCGGAACGACATACACCGGCACTGGTTCGACCGCGACAATCGCTATCGGCGGCGCGACTGCTCCGACAGGACCATCCGTTATCCAATTCGGCGGAACGGCGCTTGCTACTCCTGTGTCGCCGAAAGTAGGTACAACCACTACGGCTTTGGCTTCGGCAACCAATGCCGGATTTAGCTCGGGGGCCGGCTCGTCGCTGACACTGACGAATTCGGCGGCCGCCGAACCGACCCTCATTAACGATCAGAGTGGCAGCGCGTCACAGATCTATGGTTCGGTTGATGCCAGTGGCCTGGGTGGTCCGCTATTTATTGCCAACGCAAATGGTGTAGTGGTTGGGGCTGGTGGCTCAATCAGCACTCCGGATGCTGGTGTTGGGCTGATTGGTTTTGCTCAGGACTCTGGCACCTTTGATGGCACCGGTGCTGGGGCGATTAGCGTTTCCAGCTCATCTGTGGCGCCAACACTCGGAACGGGCGCCGTGAGCATCGCTGCTGGCGGTATCACGGGCACGGGTGCAGTGCTTGTTGCTGGGAATGGTGCGATTAACGTTGGTGTAGCACCCGCCGGTGGGCTGGATATCGTTTCTGGCTACGGATTCTCTACCTCCGCGACGTCTGTTGCACCTACCGCAACAACAGCGTTTTCTGGCACATCATCGAGTGTGACTTTGACCGGTGGTTCGTCCGCCGCTCCCACTGAAATTGCTTCTCTGTCCGCAGCTGGAAATGTAACCAACAGCGGTGTTACAGATTTCACTGATGCTGCAGCTGTCCCCGGTCCTGCAGGTACTGGTGCTGGTGCCCCAACGATCAACGGCGCGTTTTCCAACACTGGCGTCGCGTATGTCGGTAATGACTTCCAGGCTGGTTCGATCACAAACGCTGGTCAGCTAAACGACGCTGGTGGGACACTTAACGCGACTGGCCTCACTGGCGCGACTAGTGGCGCGGACATCACCAATACTGGGGTAATCAACGAATCAACGACGTCGCTGACCCTGAGCGCAGGTAAGACTGGCACTGCCGGGGCCGCCACGGGCAACTTCACAAACTCCGGTGTAATTGCCTTTACGCAGGGTGCGGCTTCTGGAATCGATTCGCTTACTGTTGATGCGGCCAATATTGACTTTGCTGGCTCCGTCACTCGGACATTTACTGGCGCGACGGCTCCGACTGCTCTCAGCAGCACCAACGCTCTGTCTGTGCTTACTTTGAATGCTTTCTACGCACCTGCAACTGGGGCAGATGTCCAGGGTGTTGTGGATTACGGCAGCACGATCTACTCGCACTTTAGCGTTACTGGTCAGGCAGTTCGTATTCTCTCCGGTGGTTTGTATGATCCCACCGGCGCCCTTGACACTATCAATGTCGGCACCGGCACCGCGACTGATCCGTTCGCGAAGAACGCGAAGTTGGGGTATAACCTGAGCGTATTCCCCAAGGCGATGATCCAAGCAGGGTCCGTCGTTATTAACGGCTCAGAATCTGGAACTACTTCGTCAGGTTCTAACCTGAACCTAGATGGTGTGGTTAGCACGCAGATGACAGGCGGCGGGGCTATCCAAGTTACCGCGAATAATATTAACGGCAATGCTGGCGGTGGGTTTGCCCTAAATGATGGCCAAGATCTCACTCTGGCCTTCTCCGGCAACATCAACAATCCGAATGGTGCGTCTGCTGCTGGTTCGTCTGACTTCCGCTACAACTATGTTCCGGTTGCTGTTGCTAATGCGTCGGCCGGGGGCGCAGGAACTGTTAATCTTCATCTTTTCGGCCCCACCAACAGCACGACCACGGCTCAGAATGTGAATATTCTGGTCAATGGTAATGTTGCGGTTAATGGCACTGCTGCTACAGCAACGTTGCCGACCGCGACGACTCCGATCACTCCGGCGGCGTCCTACGTGAACAACCACCTGGTTCTTCAGGCGACTGGTAACGTGATGACTACTGGAGCCTTCTACTGGCCGGGCCTGCTCTACCTGAATACCGTGGCGAGCATGTCGAATCCAACCCAGCTGAGCACTTCTGGTTCGATTAGCCTTGGTGGCGCCCTGAGCAATATCCTTCCGGCTTTCTCCACCGGCGGAACGGGTATTTTCCTTGAGACGAACAATCTCAATCTTAATGGCAATACCGTCACGACGAGCAACAACAGCTGGGTGAACTTTGCTAGCGCGAAGATTGCCTCGGCCTTCTCGCTGACCCAGGCGTCCAACTTCTTCTGGGGCTACAAGGATGCGGTTACTCCGACCGTGACCGAACTGGGCGTTCAGCAGCTTCCGGCGGCTGACTTCCAGCCGTAACCTAAGCGACTGACTGGCTTTAGGCGGGTAGCAGAGTTCTCTCTGCTACCCGTTTCTCTTTGTATCTCTTACCAAAATTTAGGTGACCAATCCTGTGTCGACCGGCTCTGGGAGATTGCCAGCAGCTGGCACGGCTGATAGACACGCGTCGTCAAGATTCGCTCTATGGGTCACGCAGATCGTCGATGCAAACCTGCATCCGGAGAATATCATCCTCTGCTGAGCCGGATAATCTCACACAAGCGATGGGTTTGTAATCAGAGTTCATGACGGTCTTCACTCCCCCCGCCAACCCGCCGGCTATCCTAGAAACCGCACCGCCACGTTTCGGCCGAACCCCGGTTCGCGTCGCAAGCCACCATTATGACTACGTCATTACCGGCAATACCCTGCTGCCGCCAAAGCTCATCGAGGCAACCATTCAAAAGGCAGTGGACCCGAATGCCGCGATCCAGGCGCTACTGAAGCAATACCACAAACATGGCTTCATGCTCGTTGCGGTCACGGCGCAGGTCAAAAGCAAGAAGAACGTCGAAATCGCAGTTGTGGAGGGGATGGTCACCGATCAAAAGATCCCCGATCCGCTTCAACCATATTTCCCGAATGCACTGTACCGATCGGATCTCCAGCAGAGTGATCTGATTCGTGACCAGGTCATGGCCAGTACTTTTGCCGCGCGGTCAGGCCATCATGTCACCATCAACTTGTCGCCTGCCCCTAATCCAGGGGGCTCGGTTCTGACTGTCAATCAAACCAGGATCTCCGGTTACAGCCCGGTTTCAGCGATAGTCAATTTCGGAAATTACGGTAGCCGGTATGCCAGCGGTTATATCGCTGGTGGGCAGGTCAACGCCAATCTTGGTCACGGCGTCGCGATCAATGCGAGTTTCACCCAGGGAATTCCTGGTCTGCGCAGGGTCAGCCTTGGCAGCAACTATTATACAAATGGTGTCGGCATATCTGTTGTGAGGCCATACGGGATATACGGGTTCAGTGCGAACTGGACTCATTTCCGGCTCGGCAAATCCACCTATCCGCTAAATCCTGACGGGAATGTCTTCACCTATCAATTTACCGGTTCGCAGCTGCTCTATGCCGGAAAAACGGACAGGATCACCCTAAACGAGGCTTTCAACCACGTACGTTACACCGAGACCGTCTTTAACGGTTTCTACACCCTGCTGAACCAGCATTATGATTATCTGACAGGCGGGATCTCGGCATCGCACGCTATGTCCGTGCTCGGTGAATCTGCCTCGCTACAAGGCAGCTTCAACTTCAATCTTGGTATATCGGCGCCGTATGGCACCCTGTATGACAATATCCGCGGTGCACCAACTCCTCATTTCCGATACACCGTGATGTCGTTGGAATACGACCAGTCGATTCCGCACGGCATGTCCATCGAGTTGAGTGGTAACGCCCAATGGTCGCCCAATACCTTGCCTTCGCAACAGCAGTGGGTGCTGGGGGGCTTCGGCAACCTCTCGGCTTGGGAGCCCGGGACAATCGTTGGCGACAGCGGTTATATCGCCAGGCTGCAACTGAATTTGCCGACGTTCCGCCGCTGGGGCAGCGCTGCAAAGCTTGGTGCGTATATCGAGACAGGCGGCGCGGCTAATGCGAACGCGCCACATGGAACCGCGCCATGGCAAACCCTTTCAGATGTTGGTTTGAGCCTGACTTTGACCTTGCCGCATAAGATCTCCATCAAAGCCATGGCTGCACACCCCATCCACACCAGCGGGTTTACCCAGGCAGGAAAGAACAATCTCAAGCTGAATCGGATCAATGCTTTCTTCGTCATCCAGAAAGGTTTCTAATATGTCCAAAACACTCCTGGTCGGTCTGGGTGTCATGATGTTCACCTTGCCGGCTTATGCCCAAACACTTGCCAAAGTAGGCGGCGTGCCCGTCACACTTCAGCAGGTCATTGCTGCCAATCCGCTGGCGAAAACAAACAAAAAAATCCGGCAGACAACGTTGTTTGGCCTCATAAATCGCCAGGCGGTTATCAACGCAGCAAATAGGGAGCATCTGCAGGACAGCGCGGCCTACAAGGATCAGGTTGCACAGGCGAGGACGCATATCCTCGTCAATCTCGCTGCCCAGAACTACGTGAAGGCTCACCCGGTCAAGCCGGCTCAGGTCAAGCAGGAGTATGACAAGATCTTCGGAAAGCCTATGCCGATGGAGTATCGGCTCCGCGTGATCCAAGTCGCGACATATAAGGATGCGAAAGCCGCTCTGGACCAGATTAAGAAAGGGAATAGCTTCTCCGTTGTTGCAGCCAAGGTCTCGGAGGATAAAGGAAGTGCGCAGGTCGGGGGTGAACTTGGCTGGCAGGTCGCCACACATCTGACCGCACCAGTTCTGAAGACGGTAAAAGCCATGAAGGTCGGTCAAGTGGCTGGGCCGGTTGCGTTGTCCAAAGGATTTAGTCTCATCCAGCTTCTTGGCGAACGGCAGACACCGAAGCCATCATTCGATGATGTCAAGGCCAAGATAACCAACGAGATGGAGCAACGCGAGTGGATCCAGCACATTATCAAGCTACGCTCGGAGCAGAATGCGCACCTGATTATCCCTCTAACTGGGAACTGACCCCATGAAATTGGCCTCGTGGACGCTCGTGACGATACTGGCTTTGGCGGGCTGCGCTGCAAATCCAAACGCTATTCGGGTCAAAAATCTAGGTGCGGCGCACCAATATGCGCCAGCTCCCTTCGTTGAGGTCATGAGTTCTGCACCTCAACAGCCTTACACGAGCATTGCGAGACTGACTTTGAAGGCTGGCCCAGCACTCGATTCCGCTCAGGTTATTGAGGCGCTTAAGCAGCGTGCGGCTTCACTAGGGGCGAACGCTCTGATCGTGCAACGTCGTCTGTCAACTGATGACCAATTGCCCGGCATCGCGATCAACCCTGCTGGCGGCCAGTATGGGCTGAGCAACCGTCCAGGAGAGCAGACCTATATCGGGACGGCGATACATGTTGACGGTCTCGACGACAATAAAGACGGCCTATCCGAATAAACGATAGGGCTTCTCTAGCCAGGCCCTTCTATTATCGCCTGGCTAGAATTTTAATGGCGATGCGCCGGACAATGCGTAGGAGTTGCCCAAGGCCAGGCGTCCTCATGATTCTGAGATAAAGCGCTAGAATTTTCGGTGAACCGGTCAGTCTAATGATGCGCGAGGTATGGATACCTGGTCGAGAGGCTGAAACGAGACCGGTCGCGTAACGCAATATCTGCTGGCGATCCTGCTCTCGCTGCTCAACCAGAGACTGATGGACGCGCTTTAGATCCTTATAGCGGGCCGATAATGCCTCAAGTTCCTGGCAGCGTTCCTGGTGCACCGTGAGAAGGGCGGCATATCGGGCTTCCATGTCCGTATCGGCAATACATTCCAATTCGATAGCCGCGGTATCGACCGATAAGTTTAGCTCCGGTTTAGTCACGGGCATGCTCCGAAAATCTCTTTCACCCTATCCTGGAACAAATTCTGGCTACGCTCTCTCTTTATGAACGCGACACACGCGTCGGACAACCGCTGACATAATTCAGGATCTCCATGAAGCGTGGCGATCCGATCGGAATAGGCGCTCACAAGCTCATCCGGATCCGCCAGGTTCGGGACAAGGCAACCAGTCTCACCGTCCCGCACGACTTCGGGAATCCCGTCAATTGACGGGGCGATTGGAGGGAGCCCGGCGGACATGGCTTCAAGCACTACATTCGGCATCCCGTCATAGAGAGACGTATATAGAAAGGCATCGTAGTCCTCTAGGGGCAACCCATGGAAGTCGGTGAAGCCGCCACGATAATGAACGCCAGGATTACCAGTCAGTTCTTCGATCTCGAAACCGCCGAGAATAGTTGACCCGAAAACATCGATCGTGACGTTGATCCCGCGTTTCATGCACTGTCGCGCAATGGCAGCGATCAGCTCCGGCCGCTTCTGACCGTCCAGCCTTGACGCCCATAACAGCCGCAATGGCCCCTGACGGTCAGATGAAGCAGCTCGGGATCTTTTTGGTGAGACCTCGCAAGGGGCAGGGAGACAGCGCCATTTATCAGGCCACAATCCGAAGCGGCGCTGATCCTCGTCGAGCACTCTTTGATGATCCGAAATCACCGCCGCCAATGCCGCTCCACAGTCAGAGACAAATGCAAGGCCGAACTGTTCGGTAACGATGCGATCCTCAAATATCCTGCGGTCATCGGTAAACCTGTAGAAATACGCTTGATGCCCCTTCAGGATCGAGAGGTTTTTCCGGAAGAACCGGAAGGCGAATTCCGATTGTTTGATGTGAAGTCTCGCTTGTGGAGCCACGGCCTGAAGAAGCTTTACCGCGACACTATCGATGCCTTCATCATCTAGCCCAGGGTCGATATGCGCCAGATCGACGAGATCGGTCCCGTCTGGTAACCGATCTAGCCAAGCTCGCTTCTCTGTGGCCTGGCCACAGATGACCAGAATGCGGCGGCCCAACCCTGTCTCGACGAGCGCTTGCATCACCATGATGAGATATTTTTCAGCGCCGCCACTTACCATGTAAGGCAAAATAAAGACGTCGTCGTATGAGTCGTGATGAACGGCCATGGAGGCTTCATAATAGACCATGCCGGCCCGCAGCGAGCCGTGCATGTTCGACCAGAAACCTGCGGCAACATAACGAATTGGATCAACCCCTGGATCGATCCGGTTTGCGGCTACGAACAGCTCCTGGAAGAACGGCAGATCCATGAGCCGTGCGCCGCTATCATGTTCCAGAATGCCGTTGCGAACCTGATTTCTCTCTTTTTTCCGGGTCAAGATATCATAATCCAGCTGGCAAATCTCACGATATCGCGCCGGCTCAAAGAGGCGGCTCGGGCGGATCCGGCCTGCTGTGTCGCGTTCCGTTTGTAAAAGAAGGCTACCTCTCCGCTTGCGATAAAACAGCACCGTATCAGGGGCTACGACCAAATCGTAACCGGCGGCGATGACTTCGCAGTTGAAGTGCCAATCTTCGTAGGCATATCCGCTGGATGGACTGGCGTCCTCGAAGAGGATCTCATTGAACAGCCATCGCGGTCCAAATGAACGCGAGGTGAATGGGTGATACGGAAGCATTGCCAACGGCGTTACGCTGGACAGTGGATCGTATCGAGCGATCGTATATTGAAAACCAAACTCGGCATAGTAGTTCGGGAACACCAGCCCTGGGTGTTCCATTACCCGAGCCCGCTCCAGGCAGGCGTGCAGAAGATTGAATGATACAAGATCATCGGCGTCGTGAAGGGCAACAAACTCGCCACTGGCTAGGGCAATTCCATCGTTTCGGGATGGGCCGAGTGAGCGGTTACTTACGACTTCGAGATGAACACGGTCATAGGGATGCATGATAGAGTCCCGGCTGACACATGCTTCAGCAAGGCGCTGCGTTTCCGCAGGCGGCGAATCAAGAACCAAAATCAGTTCCAGAGACGCGCCGGACGCACGAGAAAAGCTTGCAGCTTCCGCTAATGATAGCAGTGTTCGCTGCAAATAGACCGTCTCATTGTGGACATTAAGGATGACGGAGATGTCGGGTGGCATTGTGCTAAGTCATCCAATTCCAGGTTAAGCGGGGGCGTGGGAGAGTTCGGCTATTGCGTCACGAATTGCGTCGCAAAACCGATTTGGTGAGCGCCCCTCGATCAATTTCGCCATAGCGTCTTTACGAAATGGAGCACTCTCATATTCCTGAATTATAGCGTTGGCGATCTGTGTGTCGCTACTCTCCCGGGGAACGAGCCGAACTGCGCCCCGGTAATCACGGAATGCCCCTATATCGAACGCAACAACGGGCGTCCGGGCGTACATCAGTTGAGCCATTATCCCCGAGCTTTCGCCCAAATTCCGCCGGCGCAGTTGAACCGCGACGTCACAGGAGGCCATCGTCTCGATCAGAGCGTCGCTATCCTCCGGCTCACTGGCGAATACACCATGTTCCGGTCCAATTCCGCGAGAGCGTAAATAAGTCGGGGCACCATATCCAGCGATGAGGAGTTCCGCGTCCGGGCGCCTTGACCGCAGTTTCGAAAAAGCCGCTAAAACGATCTCGGTGCATTTTTCGGAATCCGGTATGCCAAAGGAGCCGATACGCAATGGACCTGCCTTACGGAAATTCCCGCTAGGGTGTTGGCTCGGTTGCCTGAAAATCGGATGGAAAACTGTGGTGATCGGCGCGCCGGGTAGTTCTCGTAGCACAAGCTCCCGGGCCGCTTCGGAATTGACGATTACCCCATATCGGGCGTGCTGTGCGAGGAGGACCCGGGCTCCAAGAGCCCCGACATCAAGGGCTTCTCCGACGCCGATCACACCAGGAGGAAGGGTAATTTCAGGATAGGTGTCGCGAATTATTCGCTCAACATCGTCTCCCGGTCTATCCGCCATGACAAGATTCCAGAGACAGGGGTCATGTAAATGTATAATCGGCAGCTTTGTAAGCCGTCTCCAGTTTATGAACGCCTGATAGACGGCAAGATTGTGGTCTGAATTGCCAAGGACGAAAATACAAGCGGAATATTTTAATGTAGATAACCCATAGCCCAGTAGTTCAAGCGGCAACACACGGTGGAAGCTACCATTCCGCTCCATTCTGGCAGACAGAGCCAGGTAGTTGGCAAGACCAAGCCGTGGGCAGTAAAAGTCAACGGGGTAGTCGGCGGCGCTGAAAGATTCCAGCGAAAAATTCGCAATCCCGCTTTTCTCTGGCGGTAATATAGACACGACGGCAATGGCATCGGACCGCGTAACCTGCCGGTTGCGTAATGATGCCAGGGCATGTTGCATCACGAATACGGTCGATCCTGCCCCGAGCGTATGCTCACGTTCGTTCAACAAAATCCGTTCAATCCGGTCGAGCCTTAGCGCCAGATCATCAATCTTGTCGCCAATCAGTCGCCCAGAAACCCGCTGGTAGCAGGCACGGAGAAGGCGATGGAGTGCCGGCACACGTCTAGTAAGGCTTTTGATATCCATGGGCTCAATTTTGAGTTTAACAAAAAAAGAGACAATTTCCGACAGAGTCGCGATCGCGAGCCTGCAACGCCATCAGCGGGAGACTTATTTTGTTACGAAAAGAGCTTTCTGACAATCCGCAGAGGGGCAGTAATCTTCCAAGAAGTCGAATTGTATAACTCTCGAATCGTTCTGTCCCGATTTTTGATATCAGCATCCCGATTTCTGATATCAGCATTCGCGTGTTCAATTTCTCGTCTTAATCTTATGATTTCGTAGTTTTTCTTTTCAGAAATCTCTTGGTTAAGAGCATTAAGTCGTTTAATTTCTGAATTTTGACTCTCTATGTTGTCTTTAAACCATTCTATAGTTTTTTCATATTCAAGCTTTAATTTGACATATACACCAGAAAATTCCGAATAATGGACTAAAGTCCTTTCAAAATTAGATATACTCTGATAGGCATCATTTAAAGATTGTGATGTCGTGCTTTCGACGAGATTATTTACATGTTTATATACCGACAAGCACCAGTCAGACAAATTATCGCTGATGCCATAGTCAGCTATTTGTTGGTAGGATTTTTCGTGTCGCAGATCTTTGTCAATAAAGCTATCTATCCTTATCTGTGAGGCTGCCGGTAGTTCGGGTATTTTTAGCTCCAGCGCTCTCGATAATCTCTCCAACTCGGCTCGCCAGTCGTTTATGAGCCTTGGGTAGTATTGGACAACGCGAGGAAATTCCCGGGTTGATCGCTCTGCGTCAAGCGTATAGCGCAGCCAAACCGCCAACGCGTGCGACAGGCCAATTTTGTCGCGCCGATGCAAGGATTGAGCCACTTCGAGCGGATGCCTCAACGCAAGCACAACCAAGGGCGCGATTGTCCGTTTTTTTAGAATTGGCAGCCACAGTGGGAAAAGCCGACTTAGCCGGGGATCCTTCAATCCCCAAATCTGCATTCCGGAAAATTCCCGATCAACAATGTCTTCCAACCGGGCCGACGCCTTATGCGCAGCTTCTGATTCTAGCCATCCCGCGGGGAGGGGCCTGATATCATCCCAGCAACTGCCCAGATCGTTAAACAATGTCTCATGGATTTCCCAAATTTCCTCATGCTCGAAAAAGCCCTTAGGATTATCTGCCCGTCCCGGCAGAAGGCGGTTGCCAAAGTCAATTCCGGCATAGTGGAGAACGCCTGCCGTGGCGGACGTCCCACTCCTATGCATTCCCAGCACGAAGACCGCCTTCCGGCTTCCAGCGCTGTCATTTTCTGTCATGTGCACTCCATGAGACATGCCGAGTCTTGCGACGCGATCCGAAGCCAGAACCGCAGCCTACTTATGCAGGTTCCGGTTGGCATGGCAAAGATCGGTCCAGCCACTCGTGTCTTCGGCTCATCAATCAGACGTATTGTAACCGATATTTGCAGCCGAAATTGGCCTCCTCAGTCGTCAGAAAATCCAGTCGCATCGCCGTAATGGTTCCTTATGCGGAAATTCGGCGAATATCTGATCCCAGCTTTGCAGATGTCCGTCGCCTTGATCATCATACATCGCAAGGCGGCGGAGATAGCGGTTATGCAGGCCCTCAATGTTCCAGTCGGGCTCGGTCTTGCTGCGGTCTTGCAGGACGATGAGCTTAAAATTGATCTGGCCGTGCAAGGTGGCGAGAAGGTCGCGCACGCGAGTCATGCCGGAGCGTACATCGTCATCGGTTTCGGCACGGTAAAAATAAGCAATGCGCTTACCACTTCTTCCATCGCGCTTTAGTTTGTCGATCAGATAACGTGCCTTTTCGCGATGGCGGGCAACATCCGCGGGAAAAGACGGATGCAGACTTGATTTTCTTCCTTCGCCTTGTAGGTGAAAATGAAAGCCGCCATATCTATCATAGACAAGATATTCGTCCGCCTCCAGGTTCTGAAGCTCAAAGATCCCGGAGAAATTCGTCTCCAAAAGCCGGATCAACGTGTCTAGCGGAGTAATATTCCAACTGAAAAAACTAGACGAATCTCTGCCTAGAACACGTCGAAATTGGAACGCAACTTCACAGCGATCACCAAGGGAAACATATTCGTCGAACATATACTTTTTTGTAACTGATGGGAAGCGCACAGGTCAATCATTCCGCTTTCAAGAGTGCCAAGGATTTGGAACTCACGACCAGATTTTGTGCCGAACCGGCCGCGCTCCGCAAGGGTTGTAATTTTGCGGACCCCGCCGCAAAATTCGCATAGGCTTCCATGATTAGTTTTTGCGCCCATGCGCAACTAGCGCAAGTGGAAAAAAGTAGCCGGTCAAGGCTGTCATTCAGTTGGAGGAGAGCAGTTGAAACCCCTTATAAACCGGCTGATCCGGCGCCGGCTCCGCACAGAAATGGATAAGGTTGGAGTTCCCGATAGTACAGAGACGCCGGTATTAGCTCCGGTTGCTCCAGGATTGCCGCCGCGTGTTGAACCATTTTGGCCATTACCCCGTGTTGGTATGTCAGTATCAGACGTTCGTAATCAGTTTGGAAAATTTGCGCTCTGGCATTACGGCTACGAGTTCGAGGGTGGGCCTGCACTTTTGCCTAGCAATTTGAGAAGTGATCACCTAACGGGCAATAGTCGCCGCCCTATTCAGCGCTTTCGGCATTTCATGCCTTATTTGGTTGATGCTCTGGGTGGCAGTCTGCACGGCAAACGCATTCTGGACATAGCGTGTAATTCTGGGTTTTGGTCAATTCAGTGCGCCCTTCTCGGAGCGACGGTGGTCGGATTCGATGCGAGGCCGGAACTTATTGAGCAGGCCGAACTAATCAAGAAAATTGTCGGCGTAGGAAGTGTCGAGTTCCTCACGCTTCCATTTGAGGAAATGACACCTCAAAGGCTAGGCCGGTTTGATGCCGTTCTCAATCTCGGAATTCTCTATCACCTACCTGATCCGCTTGCAGCCCTGTTCGCCACGAAAGCGATGGCGGAGACTGTGATTGTGGTGGACACGAGTCTGTGGGTGAGCGACGAACCAGTCGTTCACTATCATTGGGAAGAGCCCGTCGACATTCGGGACGCAGTTATCGCCGGTATTGTCGGGTATCCCAGCGCATCAGCGTTAGAACTGATGCTAAAGCATATCGGTATTCCAGGTGCTTTTCGTGTGCCGATCGTCACCGACGATATGCCGCAGGACTATCTGACTGGAGCACGGGCGACCTGGGTCGGGCCACTGGCGCGCCACTCTTAAAGTCACAGCTTCTCCACCAGTGCCTTGATCCGGCTCTCCACGTCATAGCCCGTTGTGACGCTCAGGCGGGCATGACTGGGAATGTTGTTCGATTTAATGATGGCGTCGAGCAAGCCGGCCAGCCGCTCGGCTTTATGCACCGGGAGATCCACCGAGACGGTGACCAGCCGCTCTTCTGGATCGGATGCGCTGAAAGCATCAACCAGATCAGCATACTTCTTAGAACTCATCATCCGCGTGTAGCTCGCCGCGAACTCGTCGGACTGGTCGACACGCGTGAGATACGCCGCATCAGTTTCGCCCGGCAGACGAGGCGGCGGCTTCGATTCGCGCTGCACCCGGTCTGCCCGTCGCTTGAGCATCTCCCCTCGAATTTCCGGCGGAGGGAGATCATCATCTTCGCCGCCGTCTTCATCACCGCGAACAAGCGCCTGGAGTTCTTCCGTGGTCAGATTTTCATCCTGCTCACGCAACTCGTCGGCATGCATCTCGCGCCAGTGTGCGTCTTCCCATTGAGCGTTCAGCCGTGCAGCTTCAGCGATAGCCGCGCTGATTTCCGATTTCTCAACTGCTTTTTGCTCTGCTTCCCGGAGCCGCTTGATCATCCTCAGACGCTCGACTTCGGCTTTTTGCCTTGCCTGCTCGGCTTCCCGCCGGGCCTCGCTGGCCTTCCGTTCCTCCGCTTGCAACTTCTCGATCTCGGCCAGCCTTATCGCGTCGTTCTTCGCGCGCTTTCTCGCTTCGTAATACTCGATTTCCTGAAGCAGCATACTCCGCGAAAACGACTCACCGGCTTTAAGCCTGGCGTAGACCGCGTCACAGATCTCCCGTCTATTCTTGTCGCGCGGGTCGTTCTGCTGCGCCAGAAAACGGCGGACATCATACCATGAGCCGGCACCCAGCCTTGCTTTCGTGGTTCTCCCCTCTTCCGTTCCGGCGCATAGGAAATCACGTATCCGCTCCAGCGATACACCGAGCCGGCGAGCAAGCTGCGTCTGAGTCAGAGGCTCACCAGCCTCGGTCCGCATCCGAATCAACGCGCGGCCAATATCTTCATCGGGCATGTCATGCCGCTGGATATTTTCAACAAGCTGCACAGCCAGACGATCCTGGTCACCAGACATCTCGATGATACGAGCAGGAATCGTCTGGTAGTCATAACCTGGCTTCAGCTCACCCTGGTCCACCTTCCCTTCCGCAATCAGATCGCGTGCGGCGCGGGCGGCCCACCATCGACGTTCACCGGCGATGATCTTGTATCTCCCATCACCGATCGGCTCGACCAGAATGGGCTGAAGCACGCCTTGCGCGAGAATCGAGTCCGTCAGCGACTCGACCGGACCTGGTGATCTTTCTGAATCTCTGACATCCTTCTTTTCAGTATCCTTCCTGAACAGCGTATCGACGTTCGGCATCCCGCCAAACAAATCGCCAGTATGAGCCACTCGGCTCCGCGGCTGCTCAAGATCTGGCTCTATTTGATCAAGCCCGATTAACGAAAATGATTCTGATGGACCAGCCATGTGTGCATTCCTAAAACGATGAAGCTTATTTCTTTTTCCTGCGCGTCACTGATTTTTTGGCCGCTACAGATTTTAGTTTTGTTTTTGATGATGATGATCTTGGTTTGGTTTTATTTTCTGGCTTAACTGATTTAGATGATTTTTTTATCGAGGATTTTCTCTCCGGATTTTTTGCTGGTTCCAGATTTAATTCTGGTGGATCTAATTCCACATTCTTCGCCGGAGATATTTTCTTCATCGCAGCTTTTCGGATCAGCGCATTTCTTTTAATTTCGACAAGAGCTTTATTTATTGCCGGTCCAATTTCCGGCGGCTCTGGTATTTTTTCAGGAATTCCTGCCTCGCGCCGGTCTTCCATGACTTTAGCTGGAGGATATAGGAGATTTCCCCACCAGTACGCAGCGGTATACAGAAACGAAGCAACGCTGACGGCGTTCAGATTTGCTTCATAATCGACAGCTTCGGCTTGCCATGGCAAGAGCTTGACATTGACCTGGCGCCATCCGGAGTCGATTTTTTCCCGCCCGATATTCGCCTGCGTTGACTTCGTCATCATGAAGGCAAGACCGTCCCGATGCCACGGCCGGGCTTCAAGAAAGGCCGATACAATCCCAATGTAAAGCGTTTCGAGATTTCCGAATCGGGACGCAGACAGACGCTTCAAGTAGAGCCGGAGGGGTTCGGGCATATACGTCGTCCGTTGGACACGCCCGTCTTTTAAAGTTGGCATTGTATGAAAAATTCCTGTCCCGCAAGCTGTGCTACGGTGACAGTGCTACAAAAATAAGCGTGCTACAAGCGCCGACAGGGAAAATCCCTTTCCGGATTTTTTCCTGGCAAGCCTGGCATTTTCGATTTTCGAGATAATTTCATCATCAACCCGGAACGCGGCACAAATCTGATTTTTCGGAGCGGTATTTTTCGTAAACACCGCCCCTGCTTCTACCAGATCAGACAAATTCGATTCGATGATCATCCGGGAAAATCTGGCTGACCTGGCAGAAATCGGAACGCGAGCTATCTCGACGGGCACCCGGACTGATATGAACCCCCGCATACTCAGCCTTTCGGGGGATAGAGATTAAACGCGGTAGCCGGAGCAATCGCGGATGGAGCTGCCGGTCCTCGGTAAGCCGGTCCAGCAGCGGCGCTGTAGGGACCGGGAAACACGACATCTTTAGTCACCGCGACATTCAGCTGATAGCCAGCTCGTATCGTCAATGTCGGCGCGATGTTCGTGTAGCGCTGCAAGATGTTCGACTCGGCCTGGCCGAATGTCTGCATCAGACTTGCCTCACCTTCCTGCGCCGGACTGACAGCGGTCTGCCCATAGCCGCCGGCGCTGCCGTAGCCGGGCTGGCTGACAGAGATGCCGAGATCGACGATCGACATCAGCAGCGCGTTCTTGAAGATCTCCCATGTGTGATCATTCACCAGGTCGTGCAGGCCATCTTTACCGGACGGTCCAGCACCGGGCATCTTGCCGAGGTTGATATACGCGCCGTTCGGCATCATGATTCTGGTCCAGTCAACACCGACCCTGGTCTGCCCAGCGATCACCTTGTCGCTGTAAAACCCGACGAGCCGAGCACCAGCCGGGATGAGCAGGTAGGCACCGGACTGGCTGTCATAGATGTTGCGGCTGACCTGTGCCGTGATCTGGCCCGGCAAATCAGACTGAATCGATGTTGTTAGCACCGCCGGGATAACTGCCCCCGCCATCAGCTCATAAGGGCTGACCGGTCGATGCTCTATGTGAGTGTCATACACCGCGGCGCCCGTCTCGCCATCGTTCTTCACACCACGACTCGCGCTGTTGCCAGCCCCAGATTTATTCTCGCCATGACTCTGCCAAGCGCCACCGCCGTTCGAGACCAGCATCTGCTGCTGGAACGCGGTCTGCTCAGCTTTATCCTGCACCGAGGTACGGTTCTGCGCGGTTTGTCTCGCCTGTTCAGCATGATGATGAGAAGTAGACGGTTTTTTCTGGGCCGGCTTCGCAGCGGAAGGTGGCTTACTCGTATTGAGCCAGGTTTTCTTTTTTTGCGGAGCCGGTGGAATAGCGACATCAACCGCATGGCCGGGTGTGACATTATCCGCCCCGCCAATTTTTATTTTTTGGTGCTCAAGCATATCCATGCCAGCCCAAGCCCCGGCGGCGACCAGGGCAACCGCGGCGACGCCGATCAGGATCGGCTTCTTGTTCAATGTCGTCACACCTTTACCGCCGTCCGGCCTGGTATTTAAGCCACCCGGAGCGTGCGTATCTTCACCATCAGAAGGGGATGGGTCAGTTTTAGCCGAGAAGCCAAAATGCCGCTTGAGGTTTTCAATTATGCTCATTGGATCAGCCTTTCTCGTGGGTGATCACCACGACCCGGCCAGACGACCCGACACCGGCGATCAGCTTGATCTGCGATGGCACGCCGTCGAGGATGTAGTAGCCGTCCTTCACCCGGTAATTGATCACCGCCGGTTTGCCGGCCGTATTGTCAGCCAGCACCGTTGGCAGGCCGCTGGTGTTCGCCGCGTTGCCGCGCATCTGGATGTACGTGTGAACCCCGTCATCGAAGACCCGCGCCGGCTTGATCGATGAGCAATCGCTGGACGAGAACCAGCCGCCGCCACCGCAGCGGATCTTCCAGCTGAAATCGAGATCCGACGCGTTCAGGCCAGGCAGGGACGCGACCGTCGAATCCGCCGCTTCTGTCTGGCCGGCTGTCCACTGCTGCTCGATCTGGCTGGGGAAATACCAGCCGACACGCGGCACATACTTCGACTTATCAGAGACGAGATTGACGTAGTAGACGCGAGGCTGCCCGGCAGCTGAAGTGGCGGTTATCATGAGATTTGTATGGAGACCAGCAAACCGAGGGGAAACCGCGAGGATCGGCACATTGCCGGCCATGGCTTGCGTGACACGCCATTCGCCAGGCTGCCCGAGAACAACCTGGCCAGGCTTGTCGCCTGGTGCGAGCTGGATAATCGCGACATGGAGCGGGCTTGCTACGACGGTCGGCCAGCTCTGGCCGTACGGATAGAGTATCGAGCCATCACTGCCCGCGATGGGAGGCAGATTGCTAATCGTCCCAGCCTTCTGTGCCGCGACAAGAGCGTCTATTGCGCCACGGCGCGTGCGGAAAGCCTCATGTGCCTGGGGCGGGGCTTTGACGAGCTTCGACCATTCCTGTGCTGATCCCGCAGTGCCAGATGCTATGGCTGGACCGGCATATGAAGCGGCAGCTATCAAAGATATGGCCGCTATGACTTTCGTTCTACTACGCATTATGTGTCTCCGTCTCAGTTTGCTTTGATGCGGCTAGCTAGCCGCTCGATGTGTGCCTTCGCGCCCGCGACCTGGATGACCGCGAACGTCGCCGCCATCACCGCCCCGGTAAGCAATGGCGACTGGTGGAGGTAAAAACAGCGGACGTCCGTTGTAACGAATACTAGCGACAGGCCGGTCACGAGCATCCAGTTTCCAGCGAATATCCGCATCGCCGAGGTTACGAAGACAGCTGCGAGATAGAACGCCATGAAGTCGGATTCGACTTGATAGCGCGTGGCAAGCCACGTAACGCCGAGATATGACAGGATAGATATCGCTAGACTGAGAAGTCGATATCTCTTCGATTTAGCTACCGTCACTGCGATAGTTGAGGCGACGAGGATTGCGTCAAGTGTTGCGAGCATCATCATACTGTCTTGTTCCATGAGAACGACGTGATGTAGATGCCAAACGGATTCCCGACCGCTTGCTTGGCCGTTTTAACCGGCAGATTCGCGTATTGAACGATGCCTTGCCAATCCTGCGTCGAGACGATGCGGCCGTGCAGATTATACTGCTTTTCGGTCCAGTCGATCTGGTAAGAGCCACCTTTCGCCGTCGGCGTGCCGAGCGGAATGGCTGATGTGATTGTCACGGTTCTATTGCCATTATCGCGGCCGGAGAACGGGTTGTGACGCCGATAGTAACGCGATAGTGCGATCTCAGCGTTCTGATCGACGTAAAGATACGTCGAATCGCTGATCGAACGTTGCGCGAGCGGATCGGTCAGACGCTCTCTGACACGCATGACCCAGTTCGCGAGGACATGCCGAACGATAGGCTGATTTAGCGAGCCGGATCGGATAGCTTGTGCCAGCCGGACCGTCTGACCGAGATGATCGACCTCGACGACATATGGAACGATATGCGTCCGGCTACCTTCATACGCTGTGCCAGCCACGCCGATTGCAGCTACAGCGATCGCGCCGAAGCAAGCCATCCGCCAGTTTCTGGCTTGTGCGATGTAGCTACCATAGCGCTCCATCCATTCCGCTTTAGCGGCAATGTAGTCCGGTGCCGCATCGCTCTTTGTTGCATTATCAGTCATGCCGTCTGCCTCGTTTTCATGTCGATTATATAGCATCATTTTCATCCCTCCGCGCGTCACACGTCGTTACCGTGGCCGAAGTTCGCGTGATTTGCGGACACACCGGATGTTGAACCGTGCCCACCAGCGAGCTTTCCGGCAAAACTGCTCACACCTTGAGCAGCGCGGATATTTTTCGCGAAGCGCTCGCTCATCGACATCCGGCTCGGCGCCTGTCCAGGCGCTGATGGAGATGGACCGGCGGCCTGGCCAGAGGAAGACACTGCTGGTTGAGAAGGTGAAGGCATAGGAGCATTCTCGGGAAGTGTCTCAGATCCAGCTGACGTAGACGCACTTCCACTTGCACCAGAAGCAGCTGGAGTCGACGCACTAGATCTAGCTGACGTAGACGCAGCTGAAGGGGATGGCGGAGCGGATGAACTAGAAGCAGCTGATGGAGCAGCCGCTCCAGATGCACCTCCACCGGCACCAGGGCTGGCAGGAACGCCACCTTGAGCAGTCGCACTAGCCGCTCCAGAAGCAGCTGAAGGTGACGCAGGAGCAGCGACGCCGCCTACCCCTGCCGCTCCTGCTGCACTAGAGGCAGTTGATGGAGCAGCTACACCAGCTGCACCAGAGCTGGCAGCGACGCCGCCTGCTCCAGCCGCACCTGTCACACCCGCTGCCCCAGCCGCACCTGCTGCTCCAGAAGCAGCGGCGGTCGTGGTGCCAGCAACGGCGGCAGCACCGCCGGTCGCAACTGCGGCAGCAGCTGTTCCGGCTATCATAGTAGCTCTTGCGACTTCAGATCCAAACAAGCCAGCAGTAAGATTCGCTGAGCCGCCGAGAAGTGCTCCGGCGTGCTCCGGAATTTTCTTCGCAAGAAGAGCAGCCGCCATGGCGGTGACAGCGGTCGTTAAAACTGCACCGATGTTCAAGTGCGTCGAGACATTGTTAAGCTGCGTGTTTATTTCCGGGATGACAGTTGTATAGAGCGCGCCGACGATCAGGTATATGACGAACAGCTTCACGGCGACTGAGATGGCATAGTTGAAATAGCTGTTCACATATCTGGCAGTCCATCTCGACCCACCGAAGCCGAGGAATAGCACGCCGGCGCCGAGGATGAGATACGATTCAATGAGAAGTATCAGCATGTCCAGCGCGATGACGAAGAAAGCGACGAAAATCATCGCAGCGAGTATGACGCGTTCAACAAGCTCGACGAAAAATGCGGCCATCCTGCCGATATCAGAGCCGATGTTTAGAAATGCGAACCAGCCACCGCTATTATGCGCGAGAGTGGCTTGGCCGCCGGTTAGAATGCGCAGCGCGTCAGCTATTCCGTAGCTGACGATCGTCGAAGGAGAGAGAGCACTGATACCGCCGGCTGCAGAACCAGCTTGCTCAAAGCTGTTCATGATATCCGTCGTCCAAGCGCCGGCGTTGATTAGAATCGCATAGAAGAAGCCGATCGTCATCACTTTCTTAACGAAACCAGGGACGATCTCTTCAAAGCCGCGTCCGGCAAGAACTGACGTCAAGGCAAACCAGGCGATCTCAATAACGATGAGGATAGAAAACAGGTCCCGCGCGTCGCCGTAGAGCCGGTTGAACCAGACCGGTTCAAGGCTTCTGAAGTTATTTGTAACGCTATCGAGAATCCCGGCGGCATGCGCGGTGCCGGAAAGCACGAGCATGGCAGGCACGGCAAGTGCGAGATATTTCAGAATCCTACTCTGCATGATGCCGTCCTTTTCAATTCGGTGACCTCGATTACGTCGCGCTGATTATATAGCATGCTATCGTCGTCACGGCGGCGAGAATGCACCGTAAGCCTCGCCAGTTGCTGGCGGCAGTGTATAGCTGTTCCATTCCTGCCATGCCTGTGTGCCGGCCTGCTCTTGCTGGGCTTGCTGTGTCTGCTGCTGCTTGATCCACGCGAGTTGCGCATCACTATTCGCACTTTGCAGCTGCTGAAGCTGCTGGAGCTGTGTAACTTCCATCGCCGCGATCTGGTTGCCGGCTTGCAGAACCTGCATCCGGCCCGTGGCTGACTGGCTGGCCGCCTCAATCTGCTGGAGCGCGGATTGCTGCGTCGCGAACTGATTGGCGTTGAAGCCTTGAGCCTGAAGTGCGCCAGAGATCGAGTTTGAAGTTGTCTGACTCCACTGCTGATAGAGCTGATTGTAATTTTCGCTTGAGTTGTAAGCCGGATATTCGCTCTGGAAAGCCGAGTTTACGTTCTGCATAGCGTAGCTCAAGCCGTTCGCCTGGCTGACGATGTTCGTCAAGCCGGATAAATCCCCGTAAGCCTGGTTCCAGAGATTCTGCGGCAGACTCTTCAGATTCTCGACCTGGTATTGAATCTGCTGAATCTGATTTGCGACTTCCTGTGCCTGCCGAGCGAGCTGGCTGACCGATGTTGACTCCTGGATGATCTGCTCGGGTAGCGTCGCACCGGCAATCCCGCCAAACCCGCCACCTCCGGCACGAGCCGAAATCGGAGAAAGCGCAATTGACGCGATAGCGATGATACTAAAAGCTTTTCTGCTTGTTGTGCTAAACATCTGGTACACCATTTACCTTCAGTGAGAGAAAATCCTAAGCATGGCACTGACCATCCGGACGGCCATCCGAGTCAGGGCGCGGACGATGAAAAAACCGACGAAGGCCAAAATTCCGGCAAGAAACAGAAAAGCGGCGAGGTTGCCGAAAAAATAGTCGACAACAACGAAGCCGGCGACGGTTCCGATGAGACCAAGCCAAACCCTGGAGTCCTCTTTCGACATACGCGAAGCCTCTGGCACATACGCCAGATGCATCTCGCCGCTGATCCATACAGTCCTGTAGCCCACAACACTTACTCCTTTTTTGTCGCGCTAATCGATTTTAGCTGTAACCAGCGCTTCTGCGGAGAGTATATGGTATAACGGCTGCCATAAATTTCAGTTTCACCTTGTCTGTTTATAGTGATCAAGCCGCGGCTCTGCGCGCCAGATCAAACTCGTTCCACACTTCCTCCGCATAAGTGATCCAATCGCTACGATCGCGCGGAAGAGTCCTGCGCAGCCATTCGATCGGCCAGCGATCGCCATGAAGGTCGATCAGCTCGCGAATCCTCGCGATCGATTCTTTATCAGAGACGCCAGTAAAGGCGAGCGCAACCGGGCCGAGAGCGAGGGTGATCCGACGGCGCCCGTCGGGCGTGACTACATAGTAGTCACTCTTCGGAATTGCGGTCTGGAGCAACCGAATCTGCCAATCGTTCAATCCTAGATCGCGGTATAGCGGCGCGATTTGGTCGCCCGCAGCCTCGCGGTTTGGCAGCAAAATCTTGGTCGGGCAGGATTCAAGCAGGACCGGCCGCAGGGGAGAACTGCGGAGATCCGCCAGCGACTGAGTCGCAAATACGACAGCCGCGTTCGCCTTTCGTAGCGTCTTCAGCCATTCCCGGATCTTTGCCGAAAAGATCGGGTGGTCGAGCAATGCCCACGCCTCATCCAGCAGAATCAGCGTCGGGGCACCGGTCAGGCTGCGTTCGATCCGGTGGAAGAGATAGAGCAAGACCGGCACCGCGATCAGCTTTGACGCGTCGCCGGCTTGGAGCAAGTGATCAAGCTCGAATGTGGCAACCCGGCCACCGTCGAGATCGAGACGATCCGTCTGAGCGTCCAAAAGCTCCCCGGCGCGGCCAGTCATTGTGTAGAAGTGCAGGGCTGAACGAATTTCCTCGTCTTGAACGAGATTGACGAAATGCGACACCGACTTGCCGCCGTCGCTGGCGGCCAATGCCCCAATCGCATCGTGTATCCGGCGCCGACGAGCGGCATCAACCGGCACGCTTTGCAAGATACAAAGCTCCTCGATCCATTCTTCTGCCCAGGCACGCTCAGACGCGCTTTCGCCGACACGAGAAAGGGGGGCGAAAGTGAGAGATGATGTATCTGCACCTGGCTCATAATGAGCGCCACCCACCGCGCGGGTCAGAGCATACATCGACATGCCCTTGTCGAAGCTGAAGACGCGGCTTCCAGCGTATCTCAGATGCTGCGTAGCAATCAGCGCTAAGAGGGTCGACTTACCAGCCCCGGTCGGGCCAGCAACCAGGCTGTGACCGACATCGCTGGTATGCAGCGAGAACCGGAACGGTGTATTGCCGCTGGTGGCACCGTAGAGCAGGGGCGGGGCCAGGCGTCCGGTCTCCGGGTCACGCTGAAGCGGGTTCGGATTCCTGCTTGAGCCGGCCCATATACTTGTCGTGGGCATGATGTCCGCCAGATTCAAGCTGTTCATCAGCGGCCGGCGAACATTTTCGAATGTTTGCCCAGGGATCGTACCTAGCCAGGCTTCCAGCGCGTTGACGGTTTCGACCCTGGTCGTGAAGCCTAAATTATCGATGTGCTGCCGGATTTGCCGGACACGATCATCAGCGGCCCGCGCATCTGGCGCAACGATGATGATATTCGCCGTCATCAGGCCGTATCTGACGACACCGCTTGATGCTTCCGCGAGCGCCGCATCGGCATCGGCAGTCATGTTCAGAGCATCCGTGTTGACGAAGCTCGATCCCTCGCCGCCCATAACCTGGCTGATCTGGCTGCCGATGCCGACGCGTTTTTGAAACCAGTTGCGGCGATGAACAGTGAGCATCTTCTGCGCTTCAGACGGATCCAGAAACAGGAACCGCAGGTTGTATCGAAGTGGAAACGGCAGATTGCTTAACGATTCCAGAATCTCAGAGTGTGTTTCATGCGGCCAGCCGGAAAAGCTGACGACGCGAAGTGCCTGGCCATCGATCCTGGGTTCAAAGCCGCCAACAAGATCATGCGCGCCCAGCACGGCATCGAGAAACGCCGGCACTTTCGGGACGCCAAGTCTGTGATAGTCGCTGGTGATGGCGCCGTGAATATGCGTCAGCAAGCCGCTGGCGTTCATCATCGAGACATAACTCATGCCGCGGAAAATCCCGGCAATGCTCTCAATTTCCGTCGCGAAGCGGGTTATGTGCTCTTCAAGTCCGTCTGTGCGCGTGCTTGAATTCGACACGACAGCTTTGAGAATCTTAGACTCAGCATCACTCGGAAGAGTGAAGCCGAAGGTGATCACGTATCGCGAAACGAAGTGAGACCCTTCGCGCTCATGCTGCCTGCGCCGCTCATCGTCGATCAACGCTGAAACCGGATCGCTGAACCACGATTCAGCTTCATCAGGATAATCCGTCGTCGGCTCCCTGATCAGGTCGATCCAGCATGCCCAGCCAGATCCGAGCCGATTAAGGGCGTGATTGACCTGCGCTGATAAGACCTCAAGATCAGCCGGACTGGACGATTCGAGATCGGGGCCAGCGTAACTGAAACCGCCGAGCAGCATGCTCGACTTCGTCAGACCGACCGCCATCGCTTGACCATGCACGGATCGCTCACCGAGCAAAAATGCGATGTTCAGAAGATCAGGTAGAGCCTTTGCTTTCGGCCGGTATTCAGTGAGAGTCAGCATTTCTACTCAGCTCCAGGATTTTTAATGAGAATGATGGTCTTCCTGTTCGGATCGACCCGAACGGTCATATGCTGGCCGACGACGCGTCCGATCAAAAGCATGTCGTCGATAGCGGATTCGCCATCAGGGACGCCGGACATCCAGGCGATCCCGCAATTGCGCGGAAGCACGACATGGCTTCCTAGTGCCTCGTCTATGAAAGTGTAGCCAGTCTGCCGCGCGATCATAGAAAGTGCGGATTTCACCGTGCCCTGGTGGTGAAATGATAGATAGACGGTTTTCTGCAGCTCGAAGGGAACAACCATCTTCTGGGCGGGGGCCACGACTTGAGTCGTCTGAGGGATGTATCTTATCTTCGGAGCCTGCGCTTGTGCAGCCTTGCCTCGACTTACGATAAACCGCTGATGAGGCGCGACAGGCAAGGCTGTCTTATATACAATCTCGGGAACCGTAGACGGTGGAGGGGCTGGCGAGAAAGCAGGTGTAAACCACGACATGTCGAGTCGATCTCCTCAAGCGAGCGGTAGCCGGCGCACTGCGTGTAGCCAGGCGGCTGCTGGATAAAACTTATGATGGTGTATGTGCCGGCGATACGTATCGAACGCCTGCGGATCACGACGTGCCGCCAGTACAAGAAGCCACTGCACGATGAAAAACAGCAGCAGGCCGGCTATGATCGACGGAAAAGTGCCGACACCGAACACTAGCGCTGCAGATGCCGTGGCGTTGATGAGCGTCAACGACCGCTCTCCTCCAGCCAAAAGGTTTGGCCGGAGGAGAGACTGATGAATCGGGATTCGTCTTGTCTGTATCAAGACGATACACCAGTGTCCGCCGCGGTATGCTTACCGCGGCGCATAGTAGTGATAGTGCCAGCTCCTGCGATGAGTAGTGCTGCAAGGACGGATATTGCCGTAATACCTGAGTTTGTCTGTCCAATTGTAGCGCCAGAGCCGATTCCAAGCTCGCTTATCAGTGAAGCTCCGCCGAGCGCCACAGAGCTGCCGAATACGATGCCGGCGACTCTTCTCATCGACTGACCGTGCTCGCCGAAGCTCCACATCAAGCCAGCCGAGATCAACGCTATGATGACAAAAGCGTGGGCTACGGTACCCGTCAAGTCTTGCTCAATAGTCATGAGCGGTCCATCCCAAACCAGTCCACCTCCACCACCGGTGCTGGCCATGGCTGCGCTGGTTGAAAGCAGATACGCAGCTGGAATGGCTGCGATAAGCTTCATTCTCTTCATAAGTCCGCGCATCTGCGCTCCTTTCAGTTTGTGGTCGCTGATGTCTCGCACGCATTATATAGCATTGCTTTCTGCTTTAACGTGCAAAACGTCTGTAACGCGACGACCTGCTGGTGCATCGGGCGCGCGGCTTATCTGAATGACAACGTCTACCGCCTCGCGAATCAGCTCTTTTTGCGATGGAACGCCCGCCTCCTGGCACAGCTGATCGAGACGAAGCAAGGCAGCTGATGGGCTGTTCGCGTGCAGTGTTGCTGCACCACCGGGATGACCAGTGTTCCATGCTTTCAACAGCGCTAGCGCTGCACCATCGCGGACCTCACCGACCACAATACGATCAGGCCGCAAGCGCATCGTTGCTTTCAGAAGCCTCGTCATATCCGCCGCATCGCAAGTCAATAGCCGCTCGACATTGCGCGCGTCACAGCGTAGCTCAGGCGTGTCTTCAATCATGATGATGCGTTGATCCAGCCCGCTGATGTCAGCGATCTCACCGAGAACGGCATTCAAAAGCGTAGTCTTACCGGATCCAGTGCCGCCGGAGACAAGGATGTTCTGGCGCTTCCGAACTGCATCGCGCAGCACAGCTACCTGCTCGGCGGTCATGATCTCCCTCTCAACATAATCATCAAGAGTGTGGACCAGCCTGGCGCGCAACCGGATTGCGAAGCTCGGTTCTGCTACGATCGGCGGGATCAGGCCCTCAAATCTGGCCCGGTCGAATTCCGCCGGCAGAGCACCCTCAACGATCGGGCGATCAGGACTGACCACGGTTTCTAGGCTTGCCGCAACTAGATTCAGGACATTCCTGGCCGCAGCTGGTTGGATCATGCCGATCTCTTCAATGCCGCGACCGTGTCGCTCGACAAGCAGCCGACCGTCAGAATTGGCCATGATTTCAACGACAGAGTGATCGTTGAAAAGCGGCATGATATCTGGCCCGAATGTTCTCTTCAGCTGCTCGACAAGACGAGAATGTTGCGCCTGTTCCGGTGTCATGATTCAAGCCGCCTCATGGCATGCCACATCATACGAATGACGAGAGAAATCATGGCGAATCACCGAAGCCGAAGCCGAGACCGCAGTCGCGTGAAACCTTGGCGGACCTACGCCTCTCTTTCTTGTCTGGAGCAGCAGGCTTCTTTGAATCACTGCCGCCATCACCGCCGCTGATTTCGATTCCGGCTTTGACAATGCCGGCGACCGGTAAAGCGTCAATAGCGACGTGCTTCGCCAGCTCGCCTGCGACCTCTTCTCCGGCGGGCTTGTAGCCAAGGGCGGACGCCAGATTCCTGATGCGGCGCTGTCTTCCCTCAGCCATTTGCCGCTGAGGCGAGCCAGGCTCAAGAGCGGCAGGCTGGGGGAGCCTCTGTTCCACCTCGCACTGCCTGGTGAGTGATTGAAGAACCGCCTTCCTCGCCCGGCGCTCGCCGTCCTGGATGCCGTCGATCTCTTCGCAAGCCCAGCGCTCAATGTCGGCGATATCAAGCTGCATCGAGGTACTCCTTCCCTGTCAGCCGTTCCACGCGGTGGAGCGCGATTTCTGCCCGTCGAGCCATTCCAGGATGCTCCTCCGCCACTTCCTGGCCAGCCAGACATCTCATTGCGCTCAGCAGAGAGCTGGCCGCCTTCATGCTCGACCAGGGCTGTGCGGAAGAAGAGCAATGCGTCTGCGGGCCATTTTTCGGGCGGCGCGCCCAGTCTGTCTCTCGCAGATACAATACGTATCGGTGTGTCTTGCTGCTCAAACCGCATGTCGGCGATAATCCGCTCCGAGCTGAAATCGCGGTTTTCGTGAAGCCCTGGTCTAGAAGATCTTCGATCAACGACACCCATTCTCGCCAAATCACCCGCATCACGCCGGTCGGCATCGAGGATGATGTCGGCCCGCGAGCCGAGGCGTTTCGAGATCGTGATAAGCGAACCGGCGTTCTGATCGGACCGCGCGCGAAGTCTGGTAGAGTCGGTACCTTTTCCATACCTGATAGTATAGCATACTTCTGAGCCGGAGCTGGATAAACGGTGATAAAGAGCCGACCTGCGGACAGCAATTCTCTCTCGCGCGGTCCGTTTTTCCCCAGCCGCCGCAGAGCGCAAGCGAATTGTTGACCGCCTTTTTTTAGCTGCGAATGCTGCCTCAACGCGATCGCGGACATATTTCAACGAAGCGATCGCGTCTTTATCATGTAAGCTCTCGGCTTTCTGAAGAGCCGCGCTTAAGCAGATTCTAATAGTGTCTATATTCGCCCGATCAATTTTAGCGATGTTCTCCGCGATTATCAGTGCAATCGTTGCCGGGTCGCCGGCTATAACCTGCTCTTCCGGATTCAGTGAAGTATCCGCAATCTCAGCGGAGCGCTCCAGATCAAAAACGTCGATATCATCTTTCTCAATACGCGCACCTTTTTTATCTTTTTTATAAGAAGCAACGGTAGCCTTGTATTTCAGCTCATCATAATCCGATACAGCTGCTCTACATGTCTCCGGATTCCGGAAATAACCCGCCGCAAAACTCTGAGCCACGCGCGCCAGGCGAAGAATCGGGGTTTTCCGGAAATCGTGATTTTCCGCAAGTTTTTGAATGACGTAGATCCCTACAGAGATATCGTTGTCCCTGCGTTGATTCGCACTGAGAACGTCATAGGATGATACAATGCGCAGCATTTTCGACTTTGCGATGGTCATTCTACCGACTTGCACATACACGCTTTTTTTGAGTTTGGGCGAAATTGAAATTTCTGATTGAGCGATGTCTGAGCCGCTACCACGCAGTTTCAGTGCCTCACGATAGACTACCTTCGAGAGATTCTCATCTGCCTCTTGATTCGGATTTCCGCGCCCCGTCTCCACTTTTCCAGGCTTCGACTCACCGCACAAATTCGTGGCAAGCGAATTTGTGATGTAAAACATGCTTGGGCGACAGCGAAGAAATCTGGTTTTTGATATGCCTGCAAGAGCTTCTGCTGCCGCATGAACAGGCATCTCAAAAAAGCGATCGAGGGGGACGCAGGAATCGAGGATGGCTTCAAAAAGATCATTATATTCAACCGCGTCAGGGTCGGCCGCCGCTGAATCGATATAAGCCGGTAAGTCGCGGCGGATATGCTCTGCGATGCGCAACCAAAATTTTGTTGCGTTGAGCGGAGTTAACTCTGTCTTCTTAGCCATCTTCATCATCCTTTTGCCGTGGGCGGTCCACTTAAAATTGGTCGGTCAGCACTTAGTAGGGTTATCTTGCACTACAATATATCAAACACGCTACAAAATTTCCAGAGAAAATTTCCTGATCGTCCAAAACTTAATCGATGATGCAGATGTACCTGGCCACCAGATCGGTAGAGCCGTGATGCCGAATCAGCAGAAAACAGAGATTCTAGCGGTTTTTTCCGATTAATGGCTGTGCGCCCAAAAATTCGGGATTAAGAAAATTAAATATCCGTAATTCTGATTTTCAGATGGTGGCCGCCAATGACCCTGGGCGGCCGCAGGGATTGGGATTGTGATCAGTTCGCGTTCGCGAGCGAGGTCGAGACAGTCGTGAAGATATTCGACAGATTTTTGCCGACCTCGGTCACAGCGACGATGATCACGACGGCGATCAAGGCGGCGATCAGGCCATACTCAATGGCGGTGACACCAGATTCATCCGCCGCGAAGGCTTTGATAGTGCTTAGCATTTTAAGTCCTTTTCAATCTTGATTGCAGTTGCAAGCAGCCAGGAGGCTTTCACGTATATAAAAAGATATTACATGAAAGCGAGTACTATTTTAACGATCTGGCCATTTTTTTCCGAGACTCTTTTCATCTGATGAGGGCCACCAGGCGCCGTGGTTTGAACAGCGGAGATATGGCTTTCCAGTTTTTGTCTTGAGTGTGCGCGTCGGCTTCTTGCAATCCGGACATGCTGGCCCGCTGCCTTCCCTGGCGCCACCGGATTCACCTGGCTGACCCAGCCGCGCGCCAGGCTTGCCATCTTTTTCTTTAAAAAACGCGGCTTTGCAGGATTCAGACGAGCATGCGAAAAACTTGAATCCCTTTTTTGTTTTACGCTCGACGAGCTTCGAAGCTTTGCAAGCCGGACAGTCGAATTTGCTTGCAGCCGGCCCCATGCCGGATATCGCCGGCGCATCACGGATCGCGTCGACGAGCTTCTGGACTTGCTTCGTCTGTGCTTCCATGAAGTCTGCCGCGCTGATTTTCCCGGCAGCCACAGCTGAGAGCGCGTCTTCCCAAATAGCGGTCACGCCGGGGTCTGCAGCGGCCGGATAGAGACTCTTGATAGCCGCGATCAAAGCTTTACCGCGATCGGTCGCGCGGATGTCTTTACCGGCTCGCTCGGCATACCCACGCACGAGCAGGTTCTCGATGATCGCTGCTCTAGTCGCCTCGGTTCCGAGACCAGACGTCTCTTTAAGCCGCGCTTTCAGCTTCGGGTCATCAACAAGCGTATGAACGCGCGTCATAGCTGCGATCAAAGTGCCATCCGTGTAACGCCGAGGCGGCTTAGTCTCTTTCGATTCAACCTCACCGGCCTCACAAGTCCTTGTTTCTCCTTGTTTTAAATCTGGCAACGCAGCTGTGGCATGCCGTCTGCTATCTGGATCGCCGTCTTCATCATCGTCCGAGCCGATACCGGTCCAGCCTGGCGAGATGGTCGTCCGCGATTTTGCGATGAACGCGAAACCATCGATATCGAATACCGCTTCGCGTGTCTCGAATTTTTCCGGTTTGTAGAAAAGACGAATAAAAGCCTCACAAATCAGCTGGTAAACCTTCACAGCAGGCGCGTCATCTTCTGAAAACGCCTTGCCAGTCGGCACGATGGCGTGATGAGCTTCGACTTTGCTTGTGCTCCACGCCTCATGCTTCAAAGAAGCATCAGCCGACGCAGCTCCGGTGACTCCAGCTGAAGCCAGCTCGGCCAGCACATTTCCAGCCGCGCCGAGTTGCTCTTCTGGCAGATACTGACAGTCCGTACGCGGATATGTCGCGAAGCCGCATTCATAAAGCGACTGTGCCGCAGCAAGTGTCGCTTTAGCAGACATGCCAAACCGGGCCGAAGCTACTTTTTGAAGCGACGATAAGCAGTGTGGCAGGGGAGCAGCGCGGCTTCCCTGCTTTACTTGCCAGTCCACGACCTTAGCCGGCTTGCCGGTAATGCGGCTAGCTGTCTGATCTGCTACAGCTTTATCAAGCAGCAGGCCATCATCGCTCAGCCCATCGAGGTCTGCTGGCATTTTCCATCTTGCGTCGATCCCGCCCGCAATGTGCGCCAGCACTGTGTAGTGGTGCCGCTTTGAGAATCCGTCGATCTCGTGATCACGGCGGACGATGAGTGCGAGCGTCGGGGTCTGCACCCGTCCGAGTGATAGTGCCTCAGTGCCGCCGGCGGACTGTATTTTACGACTCAGCGCGATCGAACCGTTCATGCCGACAAGCCAATCCGCGAGCGATCGACATTCCGCACTCGCGGAGAGATCAGCCATATCAACGTTGTTTCTTAGTGAATCCAGAGCTTTCCGAATCGATGTCGGATCAACAGCTGAGAGCCAGAGTCGCCTGGTCGAGCCGGTCCATCCGGCGTGCTGCAGTATCTCGTCTACGATGATCTGCCCTTCCCGATCCGGATCGCCCGCATGAATAATTTCGTCTGCCTGCTGAATCAGCTTCGTCACGATGCCAAGCTGCTTCGCCGAGTCCTTATCGCGCGGTGATTTTTTAAAACTCGTCGGCACGAAGGGCAGGTCTTCCATGTCGAGCCGGCCGCCCTTGTAGTCCTCGGGCTTCTCAAGAGAGAGAAGGTGTCCAAAGCCCCAGGTCAAAACAAGATCTGGTGTTTCTATGAAGCCATCACGCGCGTGGGATGCCCCGATCACAGCAGCGATTGACCTGGCGACTGATGGCTTTTCAGCGATGAGAAGACGCATGTGTGAGGCTTTCATGTAGTAATGCACATCATATATAGCACAAGCGCTCCGGATTTTTTCCGAAGCGCTTGTGTGAGACTATGATCAGTCGTCTTCTTCATCCTCCTCTTCTTCGAGATTTTCTATGATAATAGTGAGTGTCGCTTCGACGTTTGCGTAAATATCTTCTTCAGTCTGCAAAATGTCTACGCACCAAGTCGATCCGTCTTGGCGTCCGAATTGCCAGTCGCCGTCGTCGTCGATGCTGAATGTGATAGTCTGGCGGCCCTCAGAGTCTTCATTGACAGGGCTGTCGCTGTAGTCGTCTTCATCGATGCCTGGGATGGCTTCGAGTATTTCTACGGTGATTTTGTCGGCGAGGTCGGAAATTTCTTCATCTGAGAGTGACGAAAGATATGACATGATGATCTCCTGGATCTCTGTGAAGGGAGCCGGGTGGTCCGGCTCCCTTGCAGGCACGCACTTCTGCGGAAGGGTCAGTCGACTGTGGAAAAATCGGCGTCCAGGCGCTTGCCGACGACGACCTCGAAGCGACCCTCGGCGCCGATTGGCTTGTGCTCGCCGGGTTTGTGCTCGATCTCGACGATACCATCGAGCCAGTGCCGACCGGAATATTCGTCGACATATGCGTAGCCGTCGACCCTGGCGCTATGCGACTCGCGGAAAATCTGGTGATACGCCTTGCCATCGATTTTTTTCGCGCTGCGAGGAATCGATCGCACCGGCACAAGTGCGATATCACCCTGGCGGATGATTGTGTCGAGCCTGCTCAGCGGCACACGGAAGATCTTCGATTCAGCCCAGCGCACGACATCTTCCGGCGTAGCTTCATAGACGCCAGGATTCCGGCGGAAGCTCGTGTCGATGATGTGAGAGAAGATCTGGCCCTCATCGAGGCCGACGAGCGCATACCATTTTTTGGCGCGGATATAGTCTGTGTCACGACGCTTCCAGCTATGCCGGAGCTGGATCGCGATGAGGCTGCGCTCCACGTCATAGCCGTACACGTCGCAGTTGAAAGCATCGAAGCCGCCGCGCTTGTTACGCGACACGATGCCGGTCGAAAAATCGATCTCTTTCAAGACGGTCTTCAAGAGATCGGCGATGCTTGACGGAAGACGTGAGATGATCTCGCCGTAGCTGCCACGCTCATAGTCCGCCACCTGCGATGTGAAGGTAGCTTGAATCTGTGTCTCTGAAACCGCGTTCATGTTGATCTCCTGGATCTCTGCTTCATGAGCCGGCCGATCCGGCTCATACACGCTGCACTTCTGCGGAAGACAGGTATGAATAATATAGCATCACCAGTTTCTTGAGATTTTTCATGATGTTGAAGGGGCACGCCCCATCGTCTACAGGCGACTTTCCGCAGATAGTGCATTTCAGATAGCATAAAGGCTGGCTCGGTTGCTATATCTGAAAATGCAAGACGCCCCCGCCGGGGGGACCATCCGGCGAGGGCGCGAGACACACAGAGCGGCTGGGCTGCCGCAAGGAGACTAAAAAGATGACTGAAAAAATTCCGGGGGAGACAGATGACTTAGATGCATCTGCTGAGAAAGATAATACAACAAAATTTGAAAATATCAAGCCTGATGTAGATCATCTCGCCGATTTTTTAGCTGGATCTGGTCTTGAGCCGGGTGACGTTCCTGGCTGGAGATACGTCACAAATGCTGACCTTAATGTGGCACTCGGGCGGTCTGGCCCGGCAAGAGTTTCTGGCGCGGCTATTGAGATTCCGTATTTCGGAATCGACGGTCAGCCGGTGCTTGATCGGAAGCACCCTTTCCGCCGCTTTCGGCTGCTCTCGCCGGTAGCTGGTGGCCCGAAGTATCTGTCGCGTGGTGGTAGCGATGCGCATATCTACGTGCCGGGCAAGCTCAAAGCTATGCTCAAGCCGTCCAGCGAGCTTCCAGAAGACGAAAGCGGCGATCGCGTGCTCGTCATCTGCGAAGGCGAAAAAAAAGCGGAGCGGCTCATAAAGCTCGGGATACCAGCTGCTGCTGTGGCCGGCGTGACGGTCTGGGTAGACAGCGAGGCACGCGGATCAGAGAAAGCAAAATCAGAATCGCGCGGAGAGAAGGCCCCGCGGTTGACGCGCAACTCACCCGTCGCGCGCGATATCGTCGAACTGATTCGTGATCTATCGATCACAAAAATCGTGGTCGTTTTTGATAGCGATGGTCTCCCTATCGATGAAGGGGCGGCCGGAATCTCCAGCAAATTCAAGAAGCTCTTAGATGGTCAGGTATGCTTGAATCCGGATGTTTTCTGGTCTGGCAAGATCTTCGCTGCCGCGCTGATGCGCTCATGTCCTAGTGTAGCAGTCAGTCTCGCCTTCACGCCGCACTCCGTCGCCGACGACGGCACGCTCGGGCGACAAGGAATCGACGACTGGTCACTCGCTGCAGACTCCTCAGAAATTCAAGATTTCGTGAACGACGCGGCGGCTCGGGCACGCAGCATGACGCCTGGTGAGGTGCAAGCCGAGATCGAGCGGATCGAGCAGGAGAGGCGGCGCGAAGAGCTTCGGCGGACGAAAGGATTCGTGCCACTTGGCTACTCATCGAGCGCAGATAGCACGATCTATCACGTCTGGTCTCGGCATCTCGAAGTCGTGAAGTCTTTCACGGACACATCATTAACACGGAAGACCGCGTTCTACGGCGCTTTCGGCGCAGAATATTGCGACGAGATTCTCGGTAAGACAGTTGTCATACAGAAAGCCGATGAGAAAAAAGGGATTCTAGAGGTCGTTAAGAGCATCTTCGATCTCGACATCGGGCAGAGGGCCGTGACACAGTCGTGTCAGGCTGCCGGAAGATGGTCGCCAGGCGCGTCTGTCCGTGGAGCTGGAGTCTGGAGCGACGAGCAAACCGGCGGGCTGATCATAAACTCCGCTGACGGCTTGATTCTTGTCCGCCCTGACGGCGGCACGGAGAGCATCGATCGAGTCCGCGGTCGATGGATATATGAATCGACGGACCGCGGCGGCTGGTCCGATGATGCCGCGACGCCAGATGATATTCGCTCGATTATCAGCGTTGTCGAGGATGGATGGAACTGGTCACGAGAAGCTGATGGTCTTCTACTGGCCGGCTGGATTCTGGCGCAAGCTTATGTCGGCGCGCTGAAGGCGCGACCAAGTGGCATGCTGAACGGGGAAAGCGGGTGCGGCAAGTCATATCTTGAGGAATATCTGAAAAAACTTATTGGCTCATGGGGGCTCCGAATCGAAGAGACGCGTGGCACGTCGCTCGCCGGCATCAGCCAGCTCATTAAACGCGATGCGCTTACAGTCTTTTTCGATGAGATCGAGCCGAAAACAGGATCATCGCCGGATGAAGCAGCGCGGGTTAATCGCACGATCGACGCAATCCGGCAGATGCTTCGCGCGGCATACAGCAGGTCAGACGACGAGGGCAGCTACGGCTCGGTGAAGGGAACGGCTCATCAAGAAGCTGTCGCGCGCGAAGTGCGTGTATGCGGTTTAATGGCGTCGATCGCTGAGCACGATTTGGAGCAGGCTGATCGAAATCGGAATCTCCGGCTCCGGCTTCGTCGTATTGAGGTCGGTGCAGACGGCAAGCCAATCCGCAGGCCGCCTGCCATGCCGGCGCCAGGCACGGGACTCCGCGTATTTCGGCTGATGTGGAGCCGCTGGGCGGCTTTCCAGGCTACGCTTGATCGTATTGAGCAGCTGATTGACCATCGCGAGCCGCGAATGCGACTGACGCTCGCGACACCGCTGGCAGCGATTGCCGTGGCACTCGGACGCTACGAAGACGCCGTCTGGGTGGAGACATTGGTCGCACAGATCAACGCAGAGCACGGTGGCGCTGCGGCTATAGACGAAGCCCCGCGCGACCAAGACAGGGCGCTGCAACGTCTGCTGGCGGCGCTGATCGATGTTGGTGGAGCAAAGAAGTCCGTAGGTGACGCAGTGGCCGCTGCGCTGGCGGCCGGTCTCGGGCAACGGGGGCGTGGGGCAGGCGGACCTGATGGCGACGCGCTGCGACTGAACGGCTTGACAGCGCGCCGCAGCCGCGATGGTGTAGTCTCACTCTTCGTAGCTGCTGGCCATCACGGTGTTGAGGCTATCGGTCGCCAAATTGGTGTCGCAAGCCTGGCAGCCCTCCTCGGTGCCGTAGAAGGAGCTGAAGCGGCGAAGAGGGATGACCGTGTGCGGCTCGGCCCTGGCGGGAAATGGTCTGGCGTGTGGGTGCCGACCGAGATCGCAACAATCGCGGTGGTTGACGACGCTGATGAGCCAGATACGGCGCAGCCGGCGGCAGAAGCTGCACCATACTGATCAACAACAGCTGCGAGCCGGATAAAAGGCTGGGCCAACAGGCTCAGCCTTTTTTTTTAATATCCGACCCATCCTCATGCCAAGGCATATGGCACACGATGCAACCTTGGCGCGAATAAATAGGCCGATAGCGATCAAAATAGAGTCTGGGAAAACGGTCACACTATGGCTGACGTGACCGTTTTGGGACCGTTTTGTGACCGTTTTTGTGACCGTTTTAGTTGTAGGAAATTTCAGGAGATTTCTAAAATTAGCATAAAACGGTCACACTTTCCGGAAAGATAGATACGAAGGATCAGCAGCTGGCCTGCTTCGGTGTGCTCTCACTCATTCCCTCTCTATGTTGTCGGAAAATGTGACCGTTTTCCGTTTTTTGGAAAAGTTGCAGATTATACCTGCAACTAAAACGGTCACAAAAACACCTGTAAAACGGTCACATCGAGTGTGACCGTTTTATTTTGATAGCGCTTTTATGCAATTTTGACATGATACATTAGATCAATAATCCGTTTTCGTCATAAATCATCATAATGAGGCAAACCACGCCTGGAATCACGCTCCGGTTGTGCTGGTTCGACCAGTGATAATCCGCAGAAGCTATCACCTGGGCCGATAACGGCCACCGTCACGCACGGCAGCTATATAAGTGTCAGGCGCGGGTAACCGCTGGCTGGGAATGAGGATTGCGATGGGGCTGCTAGCGAAGATAGACGCGATAGCGATTGGACAAGCCGGTGAGGCGGTGGCGACATGGCGCTCGGCTGATGTGTCTGCTCCACCACCGCCGATCTCGGCGCCTGCGGCACCAGAAGAGCAGCCTGTAGCCGCTTGTAGCGCCGGCCACTTCTCCGGCCCTGATGATATTGATCGGATATGCTTAGCTCTTGAAGCGGCGACGGAGATCGGCGTTGATCTGGAGACGACTCACTTAACGCCTTGGGCCGCGCCGATTGCTGCTGGTAAGTCTGCAAAAATCGGGACTGGCCAGACGATCAGTCAGTACATCAACGCGAATCCGGGCTGCCAGATCGATGAGCGGCCTCGCGCCCGCATCATGGCCATTGAGACGGACAATAGTCTAGTCGCCGCCGTGGATCTGGATCTGCTCGATGAAGACCAGACGACCCGTCTGATCCGCGCTGCCGCCCGCTCAGATGCGATCTGGGTCGGACACAACTTGGGCTTCGACCTCAACTGGCTGAACCAGATCGTGCCGGGTGCCCGGCCTGGACGAATCATCGACACGATGCTGATGACCACCGCGCTTCGGTCTGATGTCGAGTATGATGTCATACAGAGAGTCGTCGGCGCACCGGGTGAGACCGACGGCATCATCGGTGACATGCGCGTGGCGGTCGGAAAGCGTGTCGGTCGTTCAGCCGGATCCGGTGCCGACGACGCTGGCGCGGTCAGCCTCGATCTATTAGCGCTGCATTTTCTCGATCAGAAGCTCGATAAAGGCTTTCAGAAACCGATCAACTGGATGCCGAGCATCTTGTCAGGTGGACATCTCAAGTATGTCCTCGGCGACATCCACTCACCTCGCCTGATCGCCCGGCGGATGATGGGGCTTCCCGACGCGGCGCCGATTTCCGCTGTCTTGAAAGCGATCGACGCTCATCCAGGTGGGCCGGCTTACAAGATATTCGAGCGTGCGGTGCCGCGGCTTGTACAGATGCAGGCCACCGGCCTCCGGATCGACCCGGAAGCGGCAGCGGAATACCGGATCAAGCTTGTCTCCAAGCTGACCGAAGCGGTTGATAAGCTGATCGGCATGGTTTCCGGCCTGGAGCCGTTCCGCAACGTGTTGCTGGATCCGTCGCAGGGTCTGACCGCCGAGCTGAAGACGGCTGTTGCTTCTGCGTTCGAGACCGCGACGGGTAAGCCATGCCCGACGACAGAAAAGTCTGGCGAGCCTCAGCTCGGCGGCAAAGAGCTGGTCCTTCACTACGGCCAGGCCGAGATCGTCCAGGCTTGGCTGGCAGCTAGGTCACCGGGGAAGACCATCGCTATGCTCGACGAGTATCTCGCCCGGCGCGACGAAAATAATCGGCTGCACCCGTTGACGTCGATCGCAACGCTCACCGGCCGGACATCATCTCAAGAGCCGAATCTGCAAAATATGCCGCGCGACCCCGCGTTCAGAGCGGTGTTCCGCTCTCTCCGTGACGCGATCGCAAAAGCCCTCGGCGTCGAGCCGACAAAAATGATCGCGACGGATTTTAGCGCGGTCGAAATGCGAATTGCGGCGTGCCTGGCCCTCCGGGCGTATTCCGCCATCGTCCGCGCCGATTTCCGGCTGCCAAGATGGGTGATGAAGTCGGCGCCGCCGCAGTTTCACAATGTGATGGCTGCGATCCGATCTGGACGGCCAGCGATGCCGCTGGTGCCGTCATCCTGGCCTCTACCAGAACCGGCGCATGGTGCGGACGCCGTCGGACCTGAGGCGTATGGCGCGTGGTATGCCAGCCGCTTTGCCCTCACTCTAGCCAGGCTCCAGCGGCTGGGCTGCGCGTTGAAGCCAGGGGCCGCGTCACTTCTGGCTGACCGGCACAAGATGGCGCTGGCCGGTGCTTTCCATCGCGGTCTGGATCCACACCTGGTCACCGCGATTCAGACTGAGAGCCGGGCAGGGCGGTTCGACATGGGCGGTGCCGCGAACGCACTTATCTACGTCGAAAGCCTTACGCCGTTCCGGCGGAAGGAGCTGAAATCTGCTTTGAAGAAGCCGAGGACGGCAGCGAAAGCCCTGAATTTTGGTCTACTCTACGGCATGAGCGCAGCCGGCTTGCATGCGAGCGGCATCACGAAATACGACCTCGACTGGACTCTTGATGAAGCCGCACAATCTCGCGCAGCCTGGTTTGAGCTGTATCCCGAGATCGAACTGTGGCAGCTTTACCTCAAGCTTTTCGAAAGCAACGACAAGCGGCCGGTTAGAAAATACGGAAAAATCGTCACAGACGGTGGGGCCAAGCTGTATCGCCACAGCACGCTATCGGGTCGTCCGGTCTGCGGGCCGGAAATGCGCAATGCCGGCAATTACGCCGACCAGGGCACCGGCGCAGAAATTGCACTGACCGCGCTCGCCGATCTACCGGAGTGGCTGGCTGAGCGGCTGGTCAATTTCGTCCATGATGAGCTGCTTTTCGAGGTTGAAGAGAGCCGAGCGGAGGAGGCGAAGGCTGAGATCGAGCGGGTCATGAACGGCGCAGCCGATGCGCTTTTCGGGAAATATGGCGTTCCATCTGAAGTCGAGACTGAGATCGGCGATTCTTGGATACACTGATAATATGAAAAACAGAAGAGAAATCGGATCTTCCGCAGAAGCTCTGGAACCATGCAGCGAGGCCACGCTGCATGGGAAAAGGGGATTAAAAATGGCGATTGCTAGAGAGAGGGCTACGATCGATGAAGCGCTCAAGACGGCGCGCGCCGGCTATATGGCGGCGCTTCATGCGGCTTATGATGATATTCTGACTCGTGATGCCAGCGCAACGAGAATTACGGCCGTCCTCAACCGCGCGAGGATGGAATTCAAGCAGAGATCAGATGACCCGTTCAACTACGACCGGATCGACTTTATGACCGGCGCGACGCAAGCCGTGCGTGACATCCTCGACGAGGTTGTCTGCCCTCCGCTCAGCATTGCGGTCGAAGACGATCTGGAGTTCGCAGCTGACCTCTTTGTGAAAAGCGGAGCCGGTCGCTCGCTTATCGAAGATGTCCGCACGCACGGTGTGTCTGTGATGGCCTTTTAAGCCGGCCGGTCATCAACTATTGCTATATTATCTAGAGAGCTGGGCATACCGGCTCTCTAGAGAGGATCAGGAGATCGATATGCGTGCAAAAGCTTTACCGAAAGACCGCATACGATATGCCCTGCGAGATAGTCGCTACAGAAGTGCGCAGGCGCAGGCCGCAGCTAGGCTCGGCGTCATTATCGACTGGGAGAAGTCGATACACCGAGTCGACACAGTTTACGGCCGAAATCGCTGGTGGGCATGCATGTATCAGACGGCGGACGACCGGACTCTCGTCGTCTCTGCTGATGACAACGGGCTTTCCGCAGCGGTTATCGATCAAGACAGCTTCTACGATTTTTGCATTACGTGTGTAGAGTGCGACGGTGTTCGCACGCTCGAAGAAAGCCACATGCTAGAGCTATGCGAGTTTTTCGGCGTGACCATCTTGCATGAACCATCACCCTCGGTCGCTGATGAGCAAGATGAAGATCGGCCGCCAGTTGCTATCGACGAATTCGATCTAGCAATGACTGCAATGGCGGAAATTGCTTCAAATGTTCACTACACAAAGCTGAGTGGGCGATACAGAGACGCAGCGTCACAAGCCGCAAAAAAGCTAGGAGCCATTATCGACTGGGAAAGATCGGTATGGAAAGCTGGCGCGTTGTATGGACGAAGCCACTGGTCCGCGCTGCCATATCTCACGATGGACGGCAAAATCCTCGTCGTCTCTGCTGATGATGAAGGGCTTTCTGCAGCTGTTATTGAAGAAGAATTTGCATGGATATCGCACTGCGATGATGCAGGGGCTGCCTGGCTTGAGGATGATGATATGCGTGACTTGTGCTACAGAGCCGGTCTACTTAATGGCGCTGGGCTGCGCTTAGAGAGACACCTGCGCCAGGTCATGCACGATTACTAGCCTTTCCGCAGAAGCGCTGTGCTCATAAGAGCCGGTAGTCCCGGCTTAGACTGGAGGACCACACAGATGCTGACCGCTTTTGAGAAATTCGCCGACGACCCGATTTCCTTCATGGACCATGTCATCGTCGCGCTACTCCTGCTGGACCTTTTTTTAGCTGCTTTCGCGGTAATGTGAGATCGTTGTCATGTCGAAAAAACCGATTCTAAGTGCTACCGAGCTTGAAATCAGAGCAGGCGTCATGCTGATGCACGCCGAGGCAAGGCGACGTGTCGAAGAGAAGCTTGCTAGAAAAGAGGTGCCGCCAGCTGTATCACGAGACCCCATCTCGGAATGCCAGAAGCTGGCCGAGCGTGATGCACGATATGCGCGGATTCTAGCCCGCCAGGCAGCCCGCGCAGCGACAGAAGCAGACCGCCGTGCAAGGCTTGCAGCCAGGCTGCAAAAGGAAGCACAGCAGAACGCGGGCCGCACCAAGCCGGATTGGCGTGGTAGCTACACGCCGGCGCAGTTCGAAAAAATGTTCGGCTATGACAAGTGATCCGTGGCCTGATCCATCCGGTCCAGTCATCATAGCCGCTGGACCGCATAGATCATATCTCGATGGTCCGACACTAGCGCTGATAACGCCGAAGCCGATCCTTTTTGCCGTGACCCCTGATTTCGCGCTACACCCGATATGGCGGCCGATCTTGCTCGGCATCGGCATGATCAGTGGCTGTGCGATGGTCCCCGCTCGTCCTGGCTCCATCCAGGGTGTCCGCACCCTTCTCCGGCATCTTAAAGACGGTGGGTGGGTGTGCGTTTTCCCGCAAGGCGGACTGAATCGAGATGGCGAGCATGCCGGCGCTACGTGGCTTTCAGAGAAATCAGGCGTCCCGATCAAGCGGCTCCATCTGAAGCATGGCCCCGGTCTGAAATGCGTCCGGCCGGTCATCGGGGTGCGGAGCGACGCTACTACCTAATCCGCACGAAAAAGGAGATAGACGATGAAATACACATTATATATCGGTCATATACCGATGGGCACAGACTACAGCACACGCGCTGAAGCAGAAGCGGCCATCCCAGCCGCGATCGCAGAGCTGAAAGACATGGATCACACGACTGACACTGACTATGACGCATGTCTCACTTCGATCCAGGCAACCCGCGATGAAGCCTGGAGTGGCTTGGAAGAAAAGATCATAAGCGCGCTCTATGACACTCTCAGCGAAGACACCGAAGGTCTCTGCGTGTCGCGCGAGGTATCATCGCCTTCTGGTGAGCATATCGGCTGGCGTGTGCGCTTTGGTGGCGCAACTGAAGATGTTGCTCGGCTAGACATGGCATACAGGCTGCGTCCGTTGAAACTGGGTGAATCGATCTATGACCGCGCCCACGAAGTCGCGGAGCATATCTATGAGCGCTACGACGCTGAATACGATGTCGTAGTGGATTGATAGGTAAGAGCACCTTCTTCAGAAGGGCGAAGAAGGTGCTCGTTTGAGCTATATTATCTCTCACACATTAAAATAGGAGTACCTGGTAATGAGCAGTGATAAACACGTTTTTGTGGCGGCGCCGCACGGATGGAATAAAGAGCATGTCGGGTGGTCCGACTCTGTGGGACACGCGCTGCTACTCACTAAGTCGCTCGGGTATCGCATCGAGAGGAAAACCTCGCCGCTGTTTCACGAGAATGCCGGCGAGATAACGATCTTCGCAAGAAAACTGCCTGCCTCAGTCATGCCTCAAAAAAAGTAGAGGCGCACATCCGCAGAAGTGCGTTGCATATCTTAAACATCTGAAAAGGCGCTACTATGAAAAGCACTTCGCGACAGGATATCACGGCTGAGCTGAGAAAAGCCGGCTGCACCACGATAATCGAATCCGATCAGAAGTCGTTTTCGCTGGAGATGCATACTCATCATCTCATGGGAGTCCCGGCGGGCCGACTCGGGAATGCCGCACCGGTCGAGATCCTTTTTGGCTACATGCACGACCGATATTCCTATGAGCTGGCAAAGAAATTTTACGATCATCTCAGGATGAACATCGACACAGCTATCGTCAATAGAATCAGCGATGGCAGCGGAAAATTCGTCGGCGTGAAATTCGGTGACCTCGATCGCGTCGAGATTTACGTCTACGGCGAGCCTGCCGACGCAATGAAGGCTGCCGAGAGTCTCATAGAAGACCAGAAAATTTTTGAGATACTCCTTGAGTCGGCAGCCAGCGGAAAATGATCATCCCCATGCCGAGCTTGGTAAAATCCCAAGCTCGGCTACCACATCAGCCCGCCGGATACCTCATCTCTGGGGCTGGCCACCTCTTCCGGCTTCACCGAATCCACGACGGGATCTACCGGATCAGCAGGCTTCGCATGGCGCTGACGGTTGTCCCGGTTCTCACCGGCGACCGGTATGCCTGGCGACGCCACAACAGCTGGCTTCGGTTTCCGAATCTTGGTGGGTGATCCTCCTGTCTTCAGGCCGCCCTCTATTCGTGCCAGGCCCTCCGCGAAGATGGCCCGTAGCAAACCGGCGCGCACCCGCGGTGGCAGGCTTTCCTGAAGCCGTCTATAAGCCGCAAGTGTCGCTGCGTCGCTTGGATCAGCCTCGTCCAGCCACAGCCAGATTCGGCGGGCCGTCGGGGAACGGCCCTCCCTTTTTGACATGTTCAGCTCCGTGAGTTGGCATACTTCAACAGGCCGCGTGCGTTGGCAAACTCGGGGTCATGCGGGATGGCCACACCCCGCCAGTGCTTGACAACATGTGCGAAGAGACCTGCGCCACCACCGACGAAGACGACACCATCCATCGTTGCCGCGTTGCCGATTTTCCGTTCGACGTCTCTCATGATCTGACCGCCGACATCATCGACGGCGGCTTTGAGGATCTTCGAGACATCATGTTCTTCCCGGAAGAGCGAGACCTTTCCAGTCCTGATCGCCCGATTCATAGCTGTCTGCGAGAGCCTCGGTGTGAAACCGAAGCTCTTTGTCAGACCGGCTACGAAAGCTGCATGCACATCGAGGACGCCTCTCCGCAGTGCTCCAGACGATCCCTGATCGATGGACTTGCCGCGCAAAACGACCGCGACGTCTGTCGTGGAGCCGCCTATATCGACGACTGCGATGGCATCAGGCGTATTGCCTGGTCTAACTTTCCCTTCATCATCAAACATAATGTCGAAAAAAGCCGCGATCGCCTGGCAGCCAACCTTGACGTCGATGATACGTGCCATTTCTCGGCTACCTTCCGGAATGGCACGCACAGACTTCAGCAGGTTTTCAGTCTTCTGACGGATCCGGTCGCGATTGATCTGTCCGGCCACAAAATATTCGTCAACCGGCATCGCTGTGAGAAGCTCGATTCGGTCGACACCGGTATACCCGGCTTCAAGCAGAGTATGTCCAATCAGCACGCGGTCGATCTGCGAGACATGAAAGTCTGGATGGCGGGTTTCTTCGCTCGGAAGCTCGTCTGAGCAGACGAACCGCTGCCCCTCCTCGGTCTCATACATGCCGATGATCTCACCGGAGAGATCGATAATCCCGCCTGCGCTGGCCGCCCGAATCGATGTCGGGATTTTAAGAGTCTTGATCGGCCCGCCAGCAGTTTCGCCGACAAGCTTCATCTGGGCCAGGCCATCATCGATGGCCACCCGTAGCACCCGGTCAGCCGGCATTGCGGGGATGTCGAGATCGGTATCGCTCATAGTGCCTCCTCTAGGCAAAAAAGATAATACAAAGAGTATAGCATATTATATGCCGGTCAAGCCGATTTTGTGATCGCATGATCACAAAATGTGTGCTGCGAATGTGATCTTGTGATCACAAAAACTGTGGCACTACCGTGATCTATTGGTCACAAAAAATAATCGATAAGAGCCTGATTTCGTTGGCTATTCGGCTATTTTTCGGCCTGCCAACTCATTCCGGCAAGCCATGACAACTCATTGTTTTCATTATATTTTATAGCTAATTAAGATTAGTGCAAGATAACCCTACTAAGTGCTGACCGACCGATCCGAAAATTGGTCAGCCGGATCAAAGCTCGTGCGACCAGAAAAAATTATGCCGCCCGGATCATGCAATTTAAACCCGAAAAAAATTGGCATGCCACATCATAGAAGGTCTCCGCAGAAGGCTCCTGGTGTGCAAACATGCACGGACATTTGGAGGCTTAAAATGGTAGCATACCCAGCAGAAGACTTTCCAATCGACCATGCCGATCTGACCGCCACGGCGCGCCTCGTCATCGAAGCTTACAACAAGCTCGATCCAGACAGCCAGGCTCGGCTTTGCAGCGAAGCACAAGCTGTGCTCGACATGGATGACTGCTTTGCCGTTTCGATAACTGATAAAAAAATTCAGCTCGGTTTCCACGCGGATTGTATCTTCGCGGGTCTTGATCCGCGCGATATCGTTGCATCCGCGCGGACGATTTCAGAGTCGATCGAGCTTTACCGTGCAGATGCATCTGGGGCGGGTGAGCCATGAGGCCGATGATCACCATTGCTGCTCTAGCCGCGATCGTAATGACCATGGCGACACAGTCCGCGATGGCGAGCCGGGCCAGTTCGAGGTTCTCCGTAAGCGTCACTGTTGTCAGTCCGCCGCATGACGGAAGACGCTATATTAAAGGGGATACACAGAGAATGGAGACACGACTATGCTCACAATGCCGACAGAAGCACCAATCGCCGCACTGATAAAGCAGTCCGCTCCTCTTCATGGCGCGGGCCTGCCAAATATCGGGATATCGATCAAAGCAGCTATTGCCACGCAGATCCCTCAGCTGCCCACGGTTCACCAGATCATTGCTGATCTGGCGAGTAATTGGGTCGGCCTGGCCGGCTTCGTCTTTTCTGTGATCGCGATGCTGATCTGCCGAGCGATGTTACTGAATGCGATGTTTGGAAGCTGAGCGATGGCCGATTCGACGGAGCGCAGTAGAAAGCGTGTAAGCCGGGCGCTTGGCCGAGCACCGAGCGCGGCACGCGTTCTGGGCAGGATACACCGCGTCAAGCAGGAGAGCGGCACGAAAGGCGATCTCTCTAAAATCGCATGGGCGATGGCCAGACATCCCGCCGCGCCACGACCACGCACCGCGCCTGTGAAGCAGTATTCTCGCCGGGCATTTGTTCGCGTGCGATACGCGACTGCAAAAAAGGCCGGCCAGTGGCGAGCGCATGGACTCTATCTTGAGCGCGAAGGCGCTCAACAGGAAGGATGGAAGGGCGTTGGATTCAGTGCGACAAGCGATGACGTCTCGATCTCAAAAACCGCTGATGAATGGCAAATGGCGGGTGACGAGAAGATGTTTAAAATCGTCCTGTCGCCTGAAGACGGGCCGAGGCTTGATCTTGTTGACTACACGAGAAAAGTCATGGCCCGCATCGAGCGGCAGGTCGGACAGGATCTGGATTGGTGTGCCATCGATCATCACAACACCGAAAATCCGCATGTCCATGTTCTCGTGCGGGCCAACAACAAGCTCTTTCTGTCGAATCAGCTGATCAACTGCGATGCGCGTGAAATCGCCGGCGATGAGGCAACCCGAGCGCTAGGCTATCGCACTGATAAAGAAATCCGGGCAGGGCGGGACCGTGAGATCGACCAGCGGCGGTTCACCGGTCTCGATAGAGAGCTACAGAAGAAAGCCTTGCCAGAGCCTGGTCGAGACGGACAACCTGCACCTGGGACGTGGCTAGTCGAAATCCGCGCCGTTGACAGAAGTCTACCGCCACACCGTCGATCGCTAGAGAAGACTGCGCGACAGCAGCATATCGCGCGTTTGTCGTCGCTTGAGGAAATCGGCGTTGCGACAAAAGTCGGACATATGACCTGGCGGCTCGACAGCGGCTGGGACAAGGCGCTGAAAGAGCTGGAGATACTTAGAAACAGGTCTTCTATGCTGCTTCAGCACCGCGAGTTGATGTCTGATCCACGGGCCTTGCCGGTCGTTACGAAATTGCAGCCTGGCCAGCGATTGACGGGCAGAGTTCTCGGAACCGGCATGAACGATGCCGTCGATTCTGCATATATCCTCATTGAAGGGACAGACGGTAAAGCGCACTTCGTCACGCAGAACGCCAAGATATCTGAGATGCGTGGGGCTGGAAAACTCCAGCCTGGCGAGTTGATTAGCCTAGAATCCAAAATTTCGACGAAAACAAAAATACCTTTCGTCTCGGTCGATAGACACGAGCTGAAAATCCCAGCACGAGGATTCAGCAATGTTGCCATCCCGGAGGCGGTGCTGAGTAAAGATCTGGCACACCGCGAGTCGACCGGAGCGGCTTCACCTGATGCGGCGGCTGCACGCGCTACGACGGGCTTTGCCGGGCATTATCAGCGCGCGCTGGTCGAGCAGGCGATGAAGCTTGAGAAGCTCAAGAAAATCGAGGCAGCGAAAAAGCGCGGCCGCCCCCGCAGGAACCTCGACATAGAAGATGAAATCGAGTGACCTGTGGCAGAGATTATACTATATAAAGCGTAAGACTTATCTGGAGATAGAAGCCCGTGGCACTCAACCCTGCAAGACGACCGTTAAGCCTTGATGGCGCCCTGAATCGGATTTATAACCGAGGACTCGCGCGGCGCGACCAGGAGATGGAGCAGGCCGCACCTGCTTCTGTAGCAGCACCTGTTCGTACAGCAGTAGCGCCGGATCCTACTGCCAGCCCGGATGAGGCAAAGAGCCGGGCCGTGCAGTTCCGGCGTGAAGTAGCTGAAGACATCATCAAGCGCATGGAGACGGGCGACACACCATGGCAAAAGCCATGGGATCCGAGCATCGGTGGCCAGCATGGTATGCCACGCAACGCCATCTCCGGCCGTCCGTATCACGGCATGAACAGCTTTATTCTGGAGATGAGTTCGAAGAACGGCGATCCGCGCTGGATGACCTACAAGCAGGCCGAGGAAAAAGGATGGAAAGTCCGGCCTGGTGAACGCGGCACAAGAATCGAGTTCTGGCAGCGAAAAGAGGTTGAGAGCGAGGATAGGAAGCTGACTCCAGATGTGCCTGCTGAAAACGGGAAGGGGGAGGCACGTAGCTATCTTGTTCACAAGACATACGTCGTTTTCAACGCATCCCAGGTCGACGGTATTCCGCCGCTGGAGCCGAAGCCGCTGCCGCCGGAAAAGGAGCGTTTCGAGAAAGCTGAAGCAGTCGCCATGGCGGTCGGCGCATCCGTCGTCGAGTCAAAAAATGGACGCGCGTATTACGCGCCTGCGCTGGATGCCATCAGCATGCCACCGCGCGGCGCGTTTCACGAGGCTGGAGGCTATGAGTCGACTTTACTGCATGAAGCGGCTCATAATGCCGCGATCCGGATTATGCCGCATGGCCTCCGCTGGAGGCCGGATAGCCCGGCATTGGCCATGCGGCTGTTCGGCATAATCAGAGCCCTTCCAGGAACGCGAGGAGTTGATCGTCGGGCCG